>Ga0315549_1001519_pt1 | contig 23914 bp, 29 predicted proteins | sample SalMarSW160200MG_FD_203101 | JGI IMG/M metagenome (GOLD analysis project Ga0315549, IMG submission 203101) | Salt marsh sediment microbial communities from the Plum Island Ecosystem LTER, Massachusetts, United States - Salt Marsh Sediment SW1601-200 ... | reverse complement strand
AGAGACAAGTAGGTCTATTCTAACACTTTTTTTTGATATGTCAAAATATAATTTACTTGTTTATTGAAATATGCTACAATTGTTTATTAAGTCATTAAGGGCGTCCCTTAGATGCTTAAATACTTAAATGAAATCATTAACTGTCTTAGGTTTAGTCATTTTTTCAGCCGGCGGACTATTCTTAATTGGTTTCGGTCTGTATAAGTTTTTTGAGGACACGACTGTTCCTCCTATCGTCAGATGGGGAATTATCGCTTTGGTTTTAGGAACAATAATTATGTTGACCTCTCTAATTATTGAGAGAGTAAAAGATAAAGGAAAGGAGAATAAACTATGATTTTGACTACTTCTGACCAAATCCCTGGTCAACAAATCAGGGAAACCCTTGGTTTAGTCAGAGGCAATACTATTCGGGCCAAACATATCGGTAAAGATATTTTGGCTGGTCTGCGAGGAATTGTCGGCGGCGAAATCAAGGAATATGTTGAGGCCCTAAGCGATGCTCGGGAAGAGGCGATTAAACGGATGGTTAAACAGGCCGAAGAAATGGAGGCCGATGCGATTGTGGCTGTCCGTTTTACTACTTCCCAAGTGATGGCCGGAGCAGCTGAGCTTTTGGTTTATGGCACGGCGGTCAAACTGGTTAAATAAAATTTAATCTAGTATAATAAATAGAGTAATGCCTTCCAAGAGGAAATTAGCCAAAGAATTAGAGAAACTTTCGGATAGGTTTCTTCAACCGCAAAAGAGAAAGAAGCTTTTATTTTCTTTGAAAGAAGATAAAACTGAATGGTTTCTTTGGGTTTCTCAAATGAAGGGTTTATTGAAAAATCTTGATAAAACTGGAGCGGTCAAATTTGCTGGTTTGGTTTTATTAGTTGAGCAAAATCCGGAGAGTAAATTTTATCAGGATAAGATGAAAAAATTCCTTATTGATAAGGTAGAATTTTATAGATACTATGATTTTTCTTTAGAGAAAAAATTGGCTCAAAAAGAAAAAACAGAAAAGAAACTCTGGATTAGTAAAATCTTCCGTCTTTTCATCAGTCGTTCTTTTTTAGGAATCTTGATTTTAGCCCTTATTCTTTGTTTCGTTCTTTGGTTTTATCTTGACCGAGAAAGTTGTTTAGAATTTGTCAAAGGCGTTGTCAATCCATTTTTAAAAGCAGTTAAATGAGTTACCAGTCCACAATAAAGGATAATTGACAACATCTTTTTTTTATTGTTTAATGAATTTATGAAAAAAATAATTATCATTACTAGTATTATAGCTATTATTATCGGAAGCTATTTTAGCTTACGGGCTATTTTTGGTTCTAAGTCGGATTATCAGTTAATTGAAGTGGCTAGGGGCGAAGTAGTGGAATCAGTTTCAGTAACCGGGACGGTTATTTCAGCTAAGCAAATAGATTTAGAGTTTGAAAATTCGGGTAAAGTAAAAGAGATTGAAGTAGCTGTTGGCGACCAAGTGACAACCGGCCAAGTTTTGGTCAGGTTAGATACAGCTGAATTGAGCGCCCAACTGCAATCCAATCAGGCGGCTTTGGAAATAGCTCAAGCTAAATTAGCTCAGACCTTAGCCGGCACTAAACCGGAAGAAATTCAAGTTTATCAAGCAGCTGTCAATAAAGTAGAAGTCGAAGTGGCTAATGAGGAGCAGGCTCTCAGGGATGCCCAAGATGATGCGGTCAGTAATTTAGACCAGGCCTACGAAGACGTAATCGATGTTTTGAATGATGCTTATCTTAAAAGCGATGATGCTGTTCGTCAAAAAATCAATGATTTATTTACCGGCGGCGAAACCAGCAATCCTCAGTTGACTCTCCAGACCGCTGATTTACAAGCGGAAAATGATGCTGAATGGCAACGAATAGTGACTGGCAATGAATTAGATAAATTCGAAGATGAAATAAGCATTTTAAATACAGAGGACTATAATCAATTAGATAATATTTTGGTTAAAGCCAAAGAGCATCTCACGGTAATTAGCGATTTTTTAACCATTTTAAGCGATGCTCTTAGTAAGGCGACGGCTACCACCGAAGTAACCTCATCGGATTTGGCCACTTACCGGTCTAATTTAAATACCGCCCGAACAAATGTTAATACTGCCTTGACTAATCTGACTACTCAGCAACAAACCATTGCCAGCACTAGATTAACCAATCAAATTAATCTTAACCAGGCCCAAGCTGATTTAGAGACAGCCAGGGTCGCTCTAAAAAAAGCTCAAGACGAATTGGCTTCCGAAGAAGCCGGACCGCGCCAGGAAGATATTGATTTAGCTCAAGCCGAAGTTAAACAAGCCCAAGCTAATCTCCTTCAAATCAGAGAAAAAATGAATAAAAATGTTCTTAAAGCGCCGGTGGCCGGCGTTATTACAGCTATTGAAAAAGAAGAAGGGGAAACAGCCTCGGCCAGCCAGACAGTGGTTTCGATGATTAGTTCCGGTTATTTCCAAATTGAAGCTAATGTTTCAGAAACCGAAATTGCTAAAGTGAGCATTGGCGATTCCGTGGAAATGACTTTGGATGCTTTAGGCCCGGAAGAAAAATTCTTTGGCCAGGTAATTAAAATTGACCCGGCTGAAACAGTTGTTTCCGGAGTGATTTATTACAAAGTCACCTCTATTTTTGATGTTGAAGACGAAAGAATTAAATCGGGTATGACCGTTAATTTAGATATCCAAACCGCTCAGAAAGAAAATGTTCTTTATCTGCCTTATTACGTGATTAAGGAAAAGAACGGGGAAAAATACATCTTAGTTCTGGAAGGCAAGGAAGCAAAAGAAAGAACAATCAAAACTGGTTTGGACGGGGAGACCAACGTAGAGATTACGGAAGGATTAAAGGAAGGGGACCAAGTAATTGTCGGAGAATAACCAAATGCTTATCAAATTAGACAATATTACTAAAGATTATATTGATGAAGAATTAGTTACCCCGGCTTTAAGCGGGGTTTCTTTTGGAATAGATGAAGGAGAGTTTGTCGCCGTCATGGGAGCTTCCGGCTCGGGCAAATCAACTTTGATGCATATTATCGGCTTTTTAGATAAGCCGACCAGCGGTGATTATTTTTTTGACGGAGAAAACACCAGTCAGTTCGACGATGTCAAATTGGCTCAAATTAGAAATGCCAAAGTCGGTTTTGTTTTCCAGACCTACAATCTTTTGGCTCGCACTTCGGTCTGGGATAATGTTTTATTGCCAACTATTTATACACCTCATTTGAACAAAGCCGAAACAGAAGAACGAGCCCGTTATCTCCTGGATAAATTAGGTCTGGCTCATCGAGTCGGTTTTCGGCCTAATCAACTTTCCGGCGGCGAACAGCAGCGAGTAGCTATTGTCCGGGCTTTAATCAATCAACCGCGTCTGATTTTAGCTGATGAGCCGACCGGTAATTTAGACAGTAAATCTGGTCAAGAGGTAATGGAAGTCTTGCAGGATTTGAACGAAGAGGGCAATACTATTTTAATGGTCACTCATGAGAAATACGTCGCTGAATGCGCCCGTCGCATCTTAGCCCTTAAGGACGGCCAGATTATTAGTGACTATAAGGTGACTAATCAGCATTTAGCTAAAGATGGATTGATAAAATAGTGACTGGTTATGGTTCCTGAGGCGCCCCCTTTTGCTACGCCTTCAAAGGGTCGCCCTTTCGGACACGTCCTCGCCAAAGGCGAGGGCGTGATCCTCAATGGCAACCCTTTTAGTAAAAAGGGACGCCCCGCTGGCGGATTCTTCTATGTATATTTTTAATGTTCTTAGATTAACTTTTCAGAACCTGACCTTACAAAAGAGAAGGTCTTTTTTGACTATGCTGGGAATTATTATTGGCGTATCGGCGGTTATCTCAATTATGGCTGTTGGAGCCAGCGCCCAGGATTTATTGTTAGCTCAAGTGCGGGCGATGGGCAGTAATTTAGTTGGTGTCCTGCCAGGCGCTTCCGATGAAATGGGCCCGCCGGCTACTATTTTAGGTATTGAAATAACTACTCTTAAATATGAAGATGCCTTAGCTTTAGAAAAGATACCCCACTTGGAGGCCGTTTGTTCCTATGTCAAGGGGCAAGGAACAATGAGTTATTTTAATCAGACCGAAGATTTTAATTATACTGGAGTTACTCCCAGTTATTTGGAAGTTGAAGATACTTCAGTAGAATCAGGTCGTTTTATCAGAAAGGAAGAAAATGACAGCTTAGCCCGAGTAGTTGTTTTAGGCAGTCAAGTTAAAGAAAAGCTTTTTGACCAGGACAATCCTTTAGATAAGAGAATAAAAATTAATCAGATTAGTTTTAAGGTAATTGGTCTGATGGAAGAAAGGGGGGTAGTTACTTTTGAAAACCAGGATGAACAGGTTTTTATCCCCCTGAAGACAGCTCAAAAATTACTTTTGGGCATTGACCATTTAGCTTTTATCCGGGCCAAAGTTGATAAGGCGGAAAATATTGATTTGGCCATCAGGCAAATTAAAGATATTCTTCGCTATCGCCACAACATCAAAGACCCGGCTAAAGATGACTTTTCGGTTAGAAGCACTGCTCAGGCTCTGGATATTCTGGGAGTAATTACCCAGGCCTTAAAAATGTTTTTAGCTCTGGTGGCAGCCGTTTCTTTAGTCGTTGGCGGTATCGGTATTATGAATATTATGTTTGTAGCCGTTAACGAGCGGACACGGGAGATTGGTTTGCGTAAATCCTTGGGAGCTAGACGAAAAGATATCCTTGTTCAATTTTTGCTGGAAAGCGCGACGATGACCTTGCTGGGTGGAATTATTGGTATTGTTTTAGGGATTGTCATTGCTTGGGTTGTAACTGTTGGTGTCAATTGGTATGGCTATGATTGGCAATTTATTGTTACCCCTCTTTCTGTTTTCGTCTCTACTTTAATGGCTATCAGTATCGGTTTGGTTTTCGGTCTTTGGCCAGCCAATCGGGCCTCCAAATTAAATCCGATTGAGGCCTTAAGGTATGAGTAGTTCCCGGGGCGTAGTTCCCGGGGCGTTCCTTTTTACTAAAAGGAACGCCCCGCTGACGCAGATGCCCCGCTGACGTAAAATGAGCCTATCTTCCATCATCAAACAATCAATTATTGCCTTATGGGCCAATAAATTGCGCAGCGCTTTTTCTATTTTGGGAATTGTTATTGGCGTGGCCGCCGTCGTCCTGATTCTTTCCTTGGGTCAGGGGCTCAAGGGTTTGGTCACTAATGAGATTGAGGCCTTCGGCCCCACTATTCTTGATATCGCCGTCAATGTTCCGGGGACCGGTCAAATAGGGACAATTACTTCAATGGTTCAGGGCATTAAAATAACTACCTTGAGTTTGGATGACCTTAAAGACCTCCGGGATAAATCTCGTTTTCCTTATGTTGAAGCCGTCTCTGGTCAAGCTATTGGTCAGGAATGGGTTACTTATGAAAACGAAGAGAAGAAAGCCTTGCTTTACGGCTGCAGCGCCGATTTCCCGCTAATCTATAAGACGATGGCTGAAACGGCTCAAGGTCGTTTTTTCAACCAAGACGAAGATGACAGCTTGGCTAAAGTAGTTGTTTTGGGGAATGGTCTGGCGGAAGAACTTTTTGGCCAGAGTGACCCGCTAGGCAAAAAAGTAAAATTGAAGGGGCAGAATTTTAAAGTAATCGGCGTGCTTAAACCGCAGGGTATGTTTTCATCGTTTGGTGGCATTGATATGAATGATTTCGCCTATCTGCCGCTTCAGACGGCTCTTAAAGAAGTCTTAGGTATTGATTATTTATCGGAGGTTGTTTTATCGGTCAGCAGTGAAGAGTATTTGCCTCGGGCCGAGGGAGAGATTGCCCGGTTACTGCGTCATAATCATAACATTACCGACCCGGATAAGGATGATTTTGAAATTACGACCATGGAGGAAATCCTGGAACAGGTTAGTGATGTCAGCGTTATTTTGAATCTTCTTTTGGGGTTTTTAGCGGCTATCTCTTTGTTAGTCGGCGGTATCGGCATTATGAACATTATGTTGGTTTCAGTTAGCGAGCGGACCCGTGAAATCGGATTACGTAAGTCCTTGGGGGCGACTAAAAAAGACATTCTTAGTCAGTTTTTAATTGAAGCTTTGGTCATTACCGGCTTAGGTGGCTTTATCGGAATATTTATAGGCGTAAGTAATTCTTTGCTTGGCGGATTGGCCGCTCGAGCCTACGGATTGGCTTGGCCTTTGACCGTTTCCTGGCTGGCTATTCTGCTTGCTTTCTTAGTGGCTATGGCTATTGGCTTAATCTTTGGTCTTTATCCGGCCCGTCAGGCTGCTTCGCTTAGCCCGATTGAGGCCCTACGGAAAGAATGATTTTTAGTAGACAAAGAGGAAATAATTATTTAGAATGTTTCTAGGGTTTTCCAAGGGACGCCCTTTCAAGGGCGTCCCTTAAAAGGGCGTCCCTTGGATTAACTTGGATTAAATCTATGTCTCTATCATTATATTTCTGTTTAATCAGTTCGTTTTTAGCTTTATTGGCGGCTGGTTTTTTAGCTTGGCGGATTAAAAAGCAGACCGTTATCAATGAAAGAGCTGACCGGATTAGTCAGGTTATCAAGAAAGGAGCGATGGCTTTTTTAAACAGAGAATACCGGATTTTGTTTATTTTCGTTTTAGTTGTCGCAGCGCTTCTTTATTATTTCTTAAATCCCAAAATAGCTTTGGCTTTTGTGGTTGGCGCTTTTTTGAGCGGTTTGGCCGGGCAAATTGGCATGCGGGTAGCCACGACAGCTAATGTCCGCACAGCCGAAAGTTTGAACAAAGATTTAAAATCCGGTTTAAACGTTGCCTTTAACAGCGGCAGTGTTATGGCTTTAAGCGTGGTCGGCTTAGGCCTTTTGGGCATTACTATTCTTTATCTTATTTTTAAGGAGCCGGTTATTGTTTACGGCTTTGGTTTTGGCGCTTCTTCGGTGGCTTTGTTCGCTCGGGTCGGCGGCGGTATTTATACTAAGGCGGCTGATGTCGGGGCCGATTTAGTCGGCAAGGTGGAAAAAGGGATTCCCGAAGACGACCCGCGTAACCCGGCCACTATTGCTGATAACGTCGGCGATAATGTCGGTGACGTGGCCGGTATGGGGGCTGACCTTTTTGAGAGTTATGTTGACAGTATTATCGCCGCTATGGTTATTGGAGCAGTAGTGGCTGTTGGCGAAAAAGGAATCTTTTTACCGATGGTCTTGGCAGCCGGCGGAATAATCGTTAGTTTAATCAGTAATCTTTTTGTTAAGGTGGCTTCAGCCAAAACTGGTTCCGGTCAAAAAGTTCTAAACCGCGGTATCTGGGCGGCCACAATTTTAATGGTCGTTAGCGGTTATGGCTTAGTTAAATATCTGGGTTTTGGCATATCTGTTTTTTACGCTTTTTTGGTTGGTCTATTAGCCGGCTTGGGAATCGGTTTGATAACCGAGTATTTTACTTCTCATAAATACCGGTTTACCAGGAGAGTTGCTCAAGCCGCTCAAACCGGCGCCGGAACTAATATTATTGCCGGCTTTGCTCTGGGGTTAACCAGCACAATTATTCCTGTTTTAATTGTTAGTGCGGCTATTTTCTTGGCTTACCAGTGGTCGCAGCTTTTTGGTGTCGCTATTGCGGCCGTCGGTATGCTTTCTACCTTGGGAGTAACCTTGGCCACGGATACTTTCGGGCCGGTGGCCGATAACGCGGCCGGTATTGCCGAGATGGCCGGCTTGGGCCAAAAGACCAGAGAGCGGGCTGAAGATTTAGACGCGGTCGGCAATACGACGGCGGCTATCGGCAAAGGATTTGCTATCGGGGCGGCTGCTTTGACCGCCCTGGTTTTGATGATTAGTTATGGTCAGGCGGTTAAATTGCCCTTCGTCAATTTATTTGATTATAAAGTGATTATCGGCCTTTTCTTAGGTGGTTTGATGCCTTTTATCTTTTCTTCCTTTGCTTTGCAGGCGGTTGGCCGGGCAGCTATGGCCATGGTTGAAGAAGTTCGTCGTCAGTTCCGAAGCATCAAGGGGATTATGACCGGTCAGGCCGAGCCCGACTATGCTAAGTGCGTTGATATCAGCACTAGAGCCGCCTTACGGGAAATGATTTTGCCGAGTGTTTTATGTATTTTGGCTCCGGTCTTGGTCGGTTTTCTGTTGGGCCCGGCGGCTTTGGCCGGCTTGTTAGCCGGTTCCATTGTTTCCGGATTTTTACTGGCCGTGACTATGGCTAACTCGGGCGGCGCTTGGGATAACGCCAAGAAATATATTGAAGCAGGCAACTTGGGCGGTAAGGGCTCGGAAGCCCATAAAGCGGCCGTTATCGGCGACACGGTCGGCGACCCCTTTAAAGATACAGCCGGACCATCCTTAAATATATTGTTGAAGTTGATGGCTATTGTTGCCTTAATTATTGCGCCGTTGCTATAGTTATTTGAAAACAAGGAAGGAGGGAGTATGGGGAAAAGCAAGACAGAGATAGTTAAGCAGCTTTTGAAAGATATATTCGATAATCGGGCTTGGTTAAAGGGACGAACTTGGGGCTTGACCGGTGATTCAACAGGCGAGAGAAATCCATGTTATCCCAAAAGCAATCCTTATGGCGGTTCCCATACAACCATAGGAATTGATAATGAACTGGTCGTGGTCGTGGCCGACCGCCAAGGCGGAGTAAGGGTCTTTGAATTTATCTTGACAGAGAATACTGAATTAGGAGAAGAAGTGAAGAAGCATTTCCAAGAAGGAGGGTTGGATTTTGAATAATTAGTTCACCTCTTGACAGCCATTCGGTTATGGGTATATACTCATAATTGGCAGCGAGGAATAAATGAAAATTTGTTTTCATTTAGACCGAGCGAACCAATTATGAGTACCCATATAATAGAAAACAGATGGCTGTTTTTCTTTGAAAGGTCGCAGCTATCTAGCTGCTTTATCTCTCTTTGGCAATAAAAGAGGGATGAGGTATAATATAAAAAAGGAGAAATTATCATGCCTGCACTTAATGGAACAGGTCCTCAAGGTCGGGGTTCCCGGACTGGTCGCAGTTTGGGTTATTGTCCGCCCGGTTATGGCCGACGCTATCTTGGCCGGGGTTTTCGAGGTTTTGGCCGCGGTTTTGGTTTAGGCCGGGGCAGAGGTTTTGGTTTTGATCATGGCGGGGGCTGGCCTTTGGGCGGTTATCCGGCTGACTGGCCGTTCTTCGAAGAACCAACAGCCAAAGAAGAAAAAGAAATGCTTAATGAGGAACTTAAAGGATTAAAAGAAGAGATTAAGGAAATTGAGGGACGCCTTGAGGAACTGAAAAGTAAAAAAACAAAATAATTTATGAAGATATGTTTCAGTGTCAGTTCGCCTAAACTCGATTCGCCAATTGACCCGCGTTTTGGTCGGGCGCCTTATTTTTTGATTACTGATGAGAAAGGCGAGGAGACGGAGATAATAAAAAACCCTGGCTTAGAAGCGATGGGCGGGGCGGGCATTACGGCTGCTCAGGCGGTTGTTTCAGCCGGCGCCCAAGTGATTATTACCGGTAATTTGGGGCCACGGGCTTTCCAAATTCTTCAGGCCTCCAGAGTGAGAATAATTACTGGCGTTTTTGGTCTCTCGGCTCAAAAGGCCTTGGAAAAGTATCAAAAAGGCGAATTAGAAAAGACTAATCAAGCTAATGTGCCCGGCCATTTTGGCTTAGGTCGTAAATTCGGAGGCGGCGGTTTTGGTCCTGGCCGCGGCTTGGAACCTGGCTCCGGCCGAAGAAAAAGGGTGTCATTTTAAGGGATGTCCCAAAAACGACTTGCCGGAGGGTATGCCTCTTGACCAAGACCTGCCTTAAAGGGTCGCCCTCTCAACCACGTCCTTGCTTCGCAAGGGCGTGGAATCTCGAGGGCAACCCTTCTGTGGAATCCCGATGCACGCTCCCTGTCTCTTTGGGACGTCTCTTGGGACTACGCCCTTTCGAAAATGAATCAAGAGAAAATTTCTTTAATCAGCACGCTGGTTAATTTACTCTTAACCTTAGCTAAGCTGATTATTGGTCTATTAATTAATAGCGTTGCTTTATTAGCCGAAGCCATCCATTCAGGTATGGATGTTTTTTCATCTTTGGTTACTTTCTTTGGGATTAAGGCGGCTAGAAGACCGGTTGACCAAAAGCATCCTTACGGTTATTACCGGACGGAAAGCTTAGCCGGTTTAGTCGTTGCTCTTTTATTAGGTCTTTCAGGGGTTTGGATTATTTATGAGGGAATTAATCGATTTGCAGAAATGGAGCCGGTTACTTTTTCTTTCTGGGCTATTGGTTTAATGATTGTCACGGTGATTATTAATGAAGTAATGGCTCGTTTAAAGTTTCGTTATGGTCGTCAGTATGAAAGTTTGTCTTTGGTGGCTGATGCCGAACATTCACGGGCCGATGTTATTTCTTCAGCCGGCGTTTTGATTGGCTTGGTTGCTGTTAAATATTTTATTTACGCCGATGCTCTCATTGCTTTATTAATCGGCCTCTATATTCTTAAAGAGACATTTAGTATTGGCAAAGAAATTACCGATTCTCTTTTGGATGTAGCTAATCCGGAATTAGAAAAGAAAATTAGAGCTTTAGTTAGCGGTCAGCGGATTGAATTAGCTGATTTAAAAACCAGAAAAATCGGCGGAGCTAATTTCGCCGAATTAAAAATCAAATTGGATTCCCGTTTAAAGTTGGACCGGGTTTCGGAATTAACTAAATCATTAGAAAGTCGATTATTAGATAATTTTTCTCAGTTGAAATACGTGATTGTTTCAGTGGAGTCACATGAAATTAAACAAGGAACCATTGTTGGCAGCTTTGGCCAACGGAAAGGATTTCAAGGCGGCTTTGAAATAATCGGTCCGAAAAAAATAGGTCAGCGGACAATTATCCCTTTAAGCGACAATGAGATTAGTCAGCATTTCGGGGCTAAAGAATATTTAATTCTTGACCAGGACAAAGAGGGTTCTATTTTAAGAAAGGAAGTGGTTAAAAATCCTTATTATACCGAAACAACCGGCCACGGCTTTAAATTTGTCCGGTCAATCTCGGCTGATAAAGTGATTGCTCAACAGATCGGTTTGAACGCTCAAAGAAATTTCAAGGCCTACGGTATTGAATTAAAATTGGTTGGCCCGGAGAAAAAATTGGAAGATATTTTAAAAGAATTAACTCAATGAAAAAAATAGCTGTTACCGGTGGCAAAGGCGGCACCGGTAAATCAACGGTAGCCATTCTTTTAGCTAATAAATATTTTCAAACAGGCAAAAAAGTTGTTTTAGTTGATTGCGATGTGGAATGCCCTAACGATTATCTTCTTTTGGGTCAAGGATTAAAAACCCCGCTGGAAAAAATTTATACTCCCTTTCCTAAATTAGACGAGAATAAATGTCAGAAATGTGGCCGTTGTCTCAAGGCCTGCCGGAGTAATGCTATCTTTCAGGCGCCCGGCCAGTATCCAATATTTATTAAAGACCTTTGTTCCGGTTGCGGAGCTTGTTGGTTAGTTTGTCCTAATCAGGCCATTCGGCCAGTCAAGGAAGAAACCGGTCAGATTTTTCTTAATCAGCTCAAGGAAAATTACTGGCTGATTACTGGCTTAGCCAAAGCGGGCTTAGAAGAGACCGGCCCAATAGTCACTCAAACCAAAAAATTCGCTTTGAAATTCGCCAGTCAGGAAAAAGCTGATTTTGTTTTATTAGATACGGCCGCCGGCACTCATTGTCCGGTTATTTCAGCTCTTTTAGATGTTGATTTAGCAATGGCGGTGACCGAACCGACTCCCATGGGGGCAGTTGATTTAGGACTGATTTTAGATCTTTGCCGAAAATTAAAGGTGCCGATTGAAGTAATTCTGAATCAGGCCGATTTAGGGGATAAAAAAGGAGTTGAAGAGGTTGTTCAAAAATATCAAGCAGAGATTATTAGAGAAATTCCTTATTCTAAAGAAATCGTTCAGGCCTACTCCCGGGGGAAATTACTAAGTTTAAATTTAGATGAAAAAATTTAACAGTTTAATAAAAATGACTCCGAAAACTATTGTCGGGGGATTAGTTTTAGCTGTTTTAGGATTTGTCTGTTTTTTTAATTTGTCCTGGGCCGCTGAAAATAGCTGCTATCAATGTCAGACAATCAGCCCTGATTTTTTGGATAAGATATCAAATGAATTTACTTTGGTTAAAATTGTTTCTTTGGCGGCCGTTGACGCGGTCAATCCTTGTACTTTGGCTGTTCTTGGTTTAATGCTCATGTCTGTCTTGACTTATAATCCAACCCGGAAAAGAAATATTTTATTAGCCGGCTTGGCTTTTGTTTTTTCCGTCTTTGTTATGTATTTGCTTTACGGCTTGGTTATAGTTGAATCGTTCCAGTTGCTGAGCTCTTTGAAAACAGTTCAATTTTGGCTTTACAAAGCGGTTGCTCTCGGAGCGATAATTCTGGGCTGTCTTAAAATCAGGGCCTTTTTCCGGGCCAAGGCGGTCTGCCCGGTTGATTCCAGAATTGGCCGGATTGTTTTGAAGATAACCTGTCCGCGGGGAGCTTTTCTGGTTGGCGCTTTAGTAACTGTCTTTTTGCTGCCTTGTACCATCGGTCCCTATATTATCTGCGGTGGAATTTTATGCGAGCTGGGTATATTAAAATCATTGCCCTGGCTCTTATTCTACAATCTAATATTTGTTCTACCGATGCTGGCTGTCGTTTTGATAATCTATTTTGGCTTCGGGAAGGTGGAAGATGTCACCAGCTGGCAGGCCAGAAATATTAAATATCTTCATTTGGCGGCTGGTCTGGTTATTACGCTTTTGGGAATGGCCATGCTTTCGGGGGTGCTTTAAAATTAAAATGATGCAATTAAAAGAGATAGACAGACAGCTTGAAAAAATTAAGGAGGAAGTTTTGGATTGTCGGAAATGCTCTCTTTACAAAACGAGGACTTATCCGGTAATCGGCCAGGGTAATCATCAGGCGGAAATCGTTTTGATTGGCGAAGCGCCCGGCGCCTCCGAAGACAAAACCGGCCAGCCTTTTTGCGGTCAGGCCGGAAAAATTTTAGATGAATTGCTGGAAGCAGCTGGTTTAAAAAGGGAAAAAGTATATATCGGTAACGTTCTGAAATGCCGACCGCCTCAAAATCGCAACCCCCAAAAAGAAGAAATTGCCGCTTGTGTTCCTTATCTGGAAAGGCAGATTGCCATTATCCAGCCGAAAGTAATCGGTTCTTTGGGTAATTACGCGACCGCTTATCTTTTAGAAAAATTCGGTTTAGGAGACAAGATTGAAGGCATTAGTAAAATTCACGGAAGGGTTTTTGAGACCAAGGCGGATTTCGGACCAATTAAAATTATTCCCTTGTACCATCCAGCCGTGGTTGTCTACAATAATAAAATGGCCGAGACGCTCAAAGAAGATTTTCGGGTTCTTTCGGATAATATTTAATTAATGGAAAATAAACAGTTCAAGTTAGTTGTTGCCTCGGGCAAGGGAGGAGTCGGTAAATCAATGCTGACTTCGGTCTTGGCCATGCTTTGGGCTAAAAAGAAAAAAATAGCTGTTGTTGATGCTGATGTTGACGCGCCTAATTTAGCCATTTGGCTTAACGAGGTCTCTGACGAGAACATTCAATCTTCTCAGAAAATTTCCACTTCTTTTAAGGCGGTCATTGATGAAGGTAAGTGCAATGGTTGCGGTCTTTGCGCTGAAAAATGTCTTTTTGAGGCCATTAAAATTAAAAACAGTCGGGCTAAAATTAATCCCTTTCTTTGTGAGGGTTGCGGTGTTTGTCAGATTGTCTGTCCTCAAAAAGCGGTTGATTTAAAACCGGTTCAGAACGGCCAAATCAAATTAATTCAAACCAAATATGGCTTTCCGCTATTTACTGGTCAGCTTTTGCCCGGCGAAACCGGTTCGGGCAAGGTAGTCGCTGAAATAAAGAGACGGGCTGAAGAAAATAACCAGTATGAACTAATGCTTATTGATTCAGCGCCGGGGACCGGCTGTCCGGTCATTGCTTCTTTGCAAGACGCTCGTTTAGCTATTTTAGTGACCGAACCAACTCTTTCCGGATTAGCTGATTTGAGAAGAGTTTTAGAAGTAGTTAACCATTTTCAAATTCCCTTTAGAATAGTTATCAATAAATGGGATATTAACCGTTCATTGACTAAGGAAATTGAAAAAGAATTTAGCTATAATTTTTTAGGCCGGATATCTTACGACCAGGGCGTTTTCAAGGCAATTGCCAATCTAAAACCCATTTTAAAGACTAATCTTAAGGCCAAGAAAGAAATAAAGAAAATATTTAATCAATTACGGACTTCCTTAAAACTATAAAGGGTCGTCCTTTCGGATACGTCCTTGCTTCGCAAGGGCGTAATCCTCAATGGCAACCCTTTAAGTTTAAATAAATGAGACCGACCAAAAAAAGAACAATTAGATTTGACCCGGAGATAACCTATTTCAAGCCGCGAGCAGTCCCACTGGCCGCTTTGGAAGAAGTCAGTTTAGGAACAGATGAATTAGAGGCCTTACGGCTTTGCGAGTTGAAAAAATTGGAACAGACCGAGGCAGCTAAGAGGATGAAAATCTCTCAAAGTACTCTACAGAGGATTTTAAGTTCGGCTCATCAAAAAATAACTGAGGCCTTAATCAAAGGCAAGGCAATCAGGATTAGCCAGATTAATAATGAAAAATAGTCGTCAGTCAATAGTAGTCGGTCTTTCTGGCGGCCTTGATTCGGCCGTTGCTTTGTTATTACTTAAAAAACAGGGTTATCAGCCAATTGGTCTAACCTTAAGATACAGTGGCTGGTCGGGTAAAGAAAATGTCTATTCTAATCAACAATCTATTCGCCTGGCTAAAAAATTTTGTCGACAGCTAAAAGTGCCCCATTATACTCTTGATTGTCGGCAAACATTTAAGAAAAAAGTAATTGGCTATTTTATTTCTCTTTTGAAAAATAAAAAAACGCCTAATCCTTGCGTAGTTTGTAATCAACAGCTGAAAATCCAGAAGTTAATTGAGTTCGCTCAAAAGAAAAGAGCTGACTATGTGGCCACTGGGCATTATGCTCGAGTTAGAAAAGTTAAGAAAGAACATCAACTTTTGAGAGGCAAAGACAAAGAGAAAGACCAGAGCTATTTCCTTTGCCTTTTAAACCAGTTGCAGTTAGCTAAAATAATTTTTCCCTTAGGTAATTTAACCAAGAAGGAAGTTTATCAGCTGGCTAAAAGGGAGAGCCTTAATTTTTTAACCAGAAGGAAACAAAGCCAAGATTTATGTTTTATCAGTCAAAAGTTAATGCCTCTTTTTCTAGAAAAAGAGATAGGCCTTCAACCAGGCCAGATTGTTGACAAAGAAGGTAAGGTTTTAGGTCAGCATCAAGGACTTCATTTCTATACCATTGGTCAGCGACGAGGGATTAAATTAAGCGGTGGCCCTTGGTGGGTAATTGACTTTGATAAGGGAAGAAATCGGTTGGTAGTTACCAATAAGAAAAATGACCCTCTTTTATTTCGGCGAGAGATTAGGTTGACCGATTATCATCTTATTTCCGGCCAAGCGCCTAGGCGAACAATTAAAGTTGAAGCCCGAACTCGCTTTAATCAGCGATTGGCAGCGGCTAAACTCTACCTACCAGCGAAAGGTAAGTTGAAGTTAATTTTTAATAAACCGCAAAAAGCGGTTACCCCCGGCCAATGGGCTGTCTTTTACCAGAAAGAAGTTTGCTTAGGCGGCGGGATGATATTATAATAAAGATATGAAGGAGATAAAAGAAATTACCAAAAAAGAGTTAGCTGATTTAAGAATAGTTGTTTTTGATATTGATGGAGTGATTATTCCAGTGGGCACCGAATTGAGAGAGAACGAAGACGGCACTGAATTATATATGAAGTCCCATCAACTTTTGCCACCGTTTGTTGAGAAGTTGAAAGAACTTAAAAAATATCTTAAAATTGGCTTTTCGTCTGGCCGTAATATTTTATATTTAAAAAGCTTGGTAAACCGGATTTTTGACAATCAAATAATTCTTCAGGCCGAGAATGGCAATCTGACTTGGCTGGATAATAAAATTATTCATCCTTCTTATCCAGATGAATACTTTGGGCAGTTAAGAGATATTAAAGAAAAGATTAAAGAAATGATGGCTAATAACAAAAAAATCCGCGGCTTTGAGCCGAAGATGTTTATTCTGACCGTTCATTGTGACCAGATGGATGAGATACCTAATTTAGTTAAAGAGATAGCCGCTGATAATCTGTATTGTCTTTGGACTAACGAAGGTTATGATATTGGTAGTCGAGAAATGTCCAAGGGCAAAGCGATTATTAATTTAGCCAAGCAGCTGGGCCTGGAACCAAAACAGATTATGACCACTGGTAATAATTACAATGATGAAGAGATGCTTCAAGTTGGTAAAGGAGTTTCGGTCGCTCCCGAAAGAGTTAAGGGAGAGTATTTTATTAAGGCCGAAGGAGAAAAATTAGGCGGTCATTTATTAGTTGATTTTTTGCTTAATTATTACGAAGAATAAAAAAGGCGCTTCTGAAAAATATCGTTTAAAGGATCGCCTTTTTATCGCCGAAGGGCATGCCTCTCGACCACGACCTCGCCTTCGGCGAGATCATGGAATCTCGATGCACGCCCTTTTCGTGATCCAAAAGGGCAACCCTTATATTCAGACGCGCCTTTTTTATTTTAAATCAGGCCCATTTTTTGTTTGGCTTGCTGGAGAGTTTTTTGAGCGAGCGGACGGACTTTGTGGACACCGTCAGCTAAGACTTTCTTAACGTAGGTTGGTTTTTTCTCCAGGGTCTTTTTCTTGGCTTGGAACAGTTTTAATCCTTTAATAACTATTTCAGCTAAATCTTTTTTAAAGGGAGCGTATCCTTGGCCTTGATATTTTTTTTCAATTTGGTCAGCTGAAAGACCGGAAAAAGCAGCGTAGATATTAATCAGATTGACAATAGCTGGTTTTTTCGGAGAGTATTCTATCTCTTTTCCGGAGTCAGTGACCGCTTTTTTAATCTTTTGACGGATTAGGGCCGGCGAGTCGGTCAGGGCTAGATAACTTTGAGGGACGCTTTTAGCCATTTTCTTCTTTGGGTCAGCTAAGGACATTATCCGGGCCCCGCTAGAATAAATTAGCGCTTCCGGAATAGTAAAAACCTGGCCGTGTCGCTGATTAAACTTTCGGGCGATAGTCCTGGCCAATTCAACATGCTGTCGCTGGTCTTCACCAACTGGCACCGCATCGGTTTGGTAAAGAAGAATATCAGCGGCCATCAAAACCGGATAGTCAAAAAGACCCATGTTGATGTTTTCTCTGAAGTGTTTGGCTTTTTCCTTGAATTGAGTCATTCTTTCTAATTCGGCGATGGGTGTGACTGTATTCAGGAGCCAGGTTAATTCAGTATGTTCGGGAATATGTGATTGGACAAAAAGAACGCATTTTTTAGGGTCAAGGCCGGCCGCTAATAAAGTGGTCGCCAGGTCAAATATTTTTTTCTGCATTTGCTGGGAGGCTTCGGGAATAGTCAAAGCATGTAAATCAACAATACAAAAAATAGAGTCGTATTCATTTTGTAGTTTGACCCAATTTTTAATCGCTCCTAAATAATTGCCAATATGGACTAGACCAGTTGGCTGAATACCGCTGAAAATTCTTTTTTTCATGTAAATCTATTAGTGGAAGCTTACCTAACCATTTTTCGAAAACGCCTCAGCCGAGAATTAAGCTGTATTCCATTAAAGTTGTTGCCTCGGCTCGGAGATGACAAAAGCAGACCCTCTTTCACTTTTACAAATAGATAAAGCTTTTGTCATCTACGTTTCTCGAAATGGTTAGGTAAGCTCCCGTTACTTATTAATTTTCTGAAAGGCTTTGATAATTGGCTTCAAATCGCCGTCGATGACTTTATCTAATTGGTGCCAGGACTTATTAAGACGATGGTCAGTTATCCGATTTTGAGGAAAATTATAGGTGCGGATTTTTTCAGCCCGCATGGCGGCACCAATTTGCTCCCGTCTTTCGGCTCCTCGTTGAGCCATTTCTTCAGTTCGCTTTTTAGCCAAGAGACGAGCCCGTAAAACCTGAAGGGCGCTTTCTCGGTTTTGTTGTTGAGTTCTTTCCTCTTGACAGATAGCCGTTAAGCCGGTCGGTAGGTGGGTTACCCTAACAGCTGACTCGCGCTTATTGACATACTGACCTCCCGGACCGGAAGCTCGGAGAACATCGATACGCAAATCCCGGGGATTGATTTTGATTTCTACTTCGTTAGCTTGTGGAAGAACAGCTACCGAAGCAGTCGAAGTATGAACTCGGCCGGATTTTTCGGTGGTTGGAATTCTCTGAACGCGATGAACGCCGGCTTCATATTTTAATTTATCGTAAACATCGGTTCCTTTGATTCCAAAAACTACTTCCCGATAACCGCCTAAACTACTTTGGCTACTATCAATTAAACTGACGGACCAATTCTGTTTTTCGGCAAAGCGGGAATACATCCGGAAAAGGTCAGCCGCAAAGAGAGCTGCTTCTTCGCCACCGGCCCCGGCTCTGATTTCTATAATAATTCCACTCATTTTTTCTTACCTCGCCGTCCGCTTCGACGAATCGGAGACGAGGCGAGAGGTCTTGGCGGAGGCGGACTTTTTAAGTTTTGGACCAAGGAGCCGGGTCTCTCGTTTAGCTAATCTTTTTCTAAATTTTTCTACCTGACCGGTTTCAATGATTTTTTCTTTGCCGGTGTAAAAAGGATGACATTGAGAACAGATTTCTACTTCCATTTCCTGTTTGGTTGAACCAATTTCAAAAGTGGCGCCACAGGCGCATTTAATTTTAGCTTTGGGATAGTATTGAGGATGAATATCTTTTTTCATCATTTATATAGTAACAGATTAGGATAAAATAGGCAAGATATTGCCTTAATTCAAAAATGTGATATACTATTTCAAGGGTGTTATTTAAAGGCACGCCCTTTAAAATACGCTCTTTAAGGATTAAAATGGTAAAAAAGGAAATTAAAAAAACAATAAAAAAACCGGTTAAAAGTGTATCTTTGCTAAAGGAGAGACAGACTACCTCTGGCAAAAAGTCAACTGAAAAAAATATCGAGAAAATACTCCCGAGCTTAGAGGAAATGCTTAAGGCCGGTATCCATTTTGGTCATCGGACTTCCAAATGGAATGCCAAAATGGAGCCGTATATTTTTACCAGTCGGCATAACGTCCATATTATTGATTTGGAAAAAGTCCGCCAAAAGTTGGCTGAAGCCTTGAAATTTATCCGAGAGATTAAAAAGAAAAAAGGAGTCATTCTTTTTGTCGGCACTAAGATAGCGGCTAAAGAAATCACCCGGCGAATGGCTAAAGAATGCCAGATGCCTTATGTCAGCGAGAGATGGCTAGGGGGTACTTTAACCAATTTTAAGATTATCTCTCAACGATTAGAGCGCTTTCGTGATTTGGAAGAGAAAAAGAAAAAAGGCGAATTAAAGAAATATACCAAGAAAGAACAACATGAATTTGACGTAGAGTTGCAGAAACTGGAAAGACAGTTTGGTGGAATCAAGAAGTTAATTAAATTACCAGAGGCTCTTTTGATTATTGATACCCAAAAAGAGAAATTAGCTGTCAAGGAAGCAAGGATGAAAAAGATTCCGATAATTGGTTTATGTGATACTAATGCTGACCCGACTTTGATTGATTATCCGATTCCGGCTAATGACGATGCTATCACTTCCTTGAAATTGATTTTAGGGACAATTGTTAAAGTGTTGAAATAAATAATTAGGCTCACCCTAACCCATTTTTCAAGGACGCGGCAGCCAGAATCAATTGGTTTCTTTGGTTGAGCTGAACCGCTGCTCCGAGATGACAAAAATTTAGGACAAGACAATTATCTTCGGCTACGCGAAATTCCCCAGCGAGAAATTTCGCTGCAGAGAAATGCTCACTCTTCTCGCTTCGCTCGGAACCATGCCCGCTCGCATTTCTATGCCGCTGAAAGCAATTGTCTTGTCCCTAATATCGTATTATTAATTTATGATTAGCGCAGAACAAATTAAAAAACTTCGCCAGAAGACGAATATTTCGGTCATGGAATGTAAAGAAGCCCTGGAAAAAGCCGGCGGTGACCAGACAAAGGCTTTGGAAATTTTGAAGAAAAGCGGCCGGGAAAAAGCCCTAAAAAAAGCCGAGCGGGAAGCTAAACAGGGCTTAATTGAAACATACGTTCATAACCAGAGCAAAATAGGGGTAATTTTGGAATTGAATTGCGAAACCGATTTTGTAGCCAAGAACGAACAATTTAAAGAATTGGCCCACGATTTAGCCATGCATGTGGCGGCTATGAATCCGGAAAATCTAAAGGAGCTTTTAAGTCAACCCTTCATCAAAGATGAGCAGAAAACTATTGAAGAATTAATTAATGAAGCTATTGCTAAATTGGGTGAAAATATTAGAATAGGTAAGTTTGTTAGATTAGAGATATAGCTATGTTTAATTTTATCCTTTACCTTATTATTGGTTTTAGTTTAGGAGGATTGGTGGCCATTGTTTATCGGAAAATTCCGGTATTGGCTCGTTTGTCAGAGGAAGAGATGATTATTTTGGAAAGGAAAAGAGGCCTGACTCAAAGATTACGAGAGATTAATTACAAACAGCATTGGCTTAATCTAATTGTCGGTTTGGAGAAATTTTTACGGCGGGTAAAAATCATCTTTTTGAAAACAGAGAATTTATTGAGCAGATGGATTGAAAGATTGAGACGTAGTTCGCAAACAATGACTCAAAAATCAAAAGAGTGGATTAAGCAAAGGGAACAAAGAAGAAAAAGAACCAAAGATTTATCAACTGGTCAATCCGAGGAAATCCCCGTTAAAATAGAAAGAGAAGAGATAATTTCTCAACCGGTCGAGGAAGAAAGCGAGGAAATTCCTATCAGTGAGTTGGATAAGCCGATTAAAGAAGAACAGAAATGGATTGATTTGATTGTTGAGAATCCCAAGAATATTACCGCCTATAAATTTCTCGGTCTTTTATATTGGAGGCAGCACAATTATACAGATGACAAGGCCTCCTTGGAAATAGCCGTTAAGTTGGGTTCCAAAGACAAGAAAGTTAAAGAAGTTTTAGAAGAGTTAAAGGAAATGGGTATCAAGAACAATAGCGGTAAATAGTTTTAGCCAGCGTAGCTCAGGGGTAGAGCAGCGGTTTTGTAAACCGTCGGTCGGGGGTCCGAATCCCTCCGCTGGCTCCAAGGGTAGGTGGCAGAGTGGTCAAATGCACCAGACTGTAAATCTGGCGTCTTCGGACTACGGGGGTTCGAATCCCTCCCTGCCCACGCGATTTTTATTTAACTACGAAAGTTTTTTTTGTATATTCTTTTTGCCTTATTTCCTTTTATTGTTGTTCTGTTATTCTGGAGGAATAATTTATTAAGTTCGGGGATTTTAGTTTTAGGTCTTGTTGTTTTTTATCCTATTTGGTTCGATAAGGTAGGTCTTAAAATTTTTCTTTTTTGCACCATCGGTGGGGCCGTAACAGAGATAGTTTGCATAAAAAGTGGAATATGGTATTACATGAATCCTACTTGGCTGATACCTTTATGGTTGCCGTTTGTTTGGGGATACGCAGGAATCGCTATCGTTAATTTTTATAAATTTTTAGAGTCCTAATTAGATAGAATGCCCAGATAGCTCAGTTGGTTAGAGCAACACATTGGTAATGTGTAGGTCGGCGGTTCGAATCCGCCTCTGGGCTCATGTCTCAGGATAATTTGATAAAACTGCAGTGCAGCGTTTGCAAACGGATTAATTATTGGTCGCGTAAAAATAAAAAAACGACTCAGAAAAAAATAGAGCTGAAGAAATTTTGTAAGTGGTGCAGGAAGCATACCCTCCATAAAGAGATGAAGAAATAAAGATATGGATTTAAATGAATATCAAAAACTTTGTCAAAAGACAGCCGTGAAGATTCGTAATAAAGAAAAGGAATTAATGACCTGGGGATTGGGAGTTTCCGGAGAAGCCGGCGATGTGGCTGGCTGTATCAAGAAAACTATTATTCATCGTGATAATCAAAAAGAAGGTATTAGAGAGAACGTTGGCGATACACTCTGGTATCTGGCGATGATTTGTAATTTCTTCGGCTGGAATCTGGAAGATATAATGAAGGAAAATATTAAGAAACTTGAGAAAAGACACTCCAAAGGCTTTTCTCATAGAGCGACTCGGAAAGATAAAAGAAAGGATTGGAATAAATAATTTATGGGCGCGTAGCTCAGCTGGAAGAGCATCGGTCTCCAAAACCGAAGGTCGCGGGTTCGAATCCTGCCGCGCCTGCACGATTTCTGTCTAAATCTTTGATTTAGACAGAAAAATCAGTGTCTCGCCTATGGCGGGCCAATAATTTTGAAAAATAAAAAAGCATTGAGAACGGTTTTTTGTCCCCAACGCTCTGCTTGGGTGGTCTAAAATAATCTAAGTTGGCTTCCATCTTTATGGCTCCTTTCTAAGCGCTTTAAGATTGAAAAGTAATTCTCTGGTTTCAGTGATAAGTTTCTGAAGAAATTTTCTTTCTTCCGGACTGATTTCGCCATTAACCAAATGAATAAGTTTAATAAGCTTTGCTAGGTCTCTTTTAGCCAAGTCGGTTATTTTTTGACCAGCCCAGGTAATTTGAGAATTGTCTTTTCCTTCTTTCAGCCCTTGAACAAGCGAATCTTTCCATTCTCTAAGATCATTAGCCGTCTCAAAAATTTCTTCGTTCACCCCGGCATTTTAACCACCTCCTTTCTATACGGTTTTGGGTTAAAGAACTTTATTAAATTATACTATAAAATAGATAAATTGACAAAGAGTTAATTATGGATACAGCTAATCTACCCAATCATATCGTTATTATCCCTGACGGCAATCGGCGCTGGGCCAGGCGAAAGGGTTTAGCTCCTTGGCGCGGTCATTTGGTTGGCGCTGAAAAAACCAAAGAACTGCTTCAAGCAGTTCTTGATTTAAATGTAAAATGTGTTTCTTTTTGGGTTGGCTCTTGGGAGAATTTAACTAAGCGAACTAAAAAAGAAATCAGCACCCTTTTCGGAATATATCAGAAGTACTTTCATCAATTAGCCCGAGATAAGGAGGTCCATCAGAATCAGGTTAAAGTTGATGTGATCGGTCGCTGGCCAGAAATTTTACCAGCCAAGGCCAAACAATCAATTAAAGAGGTTATCCAAGCGACTCAAAATTATAATCGTCACTTTCTTAATTTCTTTATTGCTTATAATGGCACCGACGAAATGCTGACCGCCATAAGAGAAATCGTTAAAGAAGGAAGAAGAGATAAAAATTTGAAAATTACGGCCGGCTTATTGAAACAGCATCTTTGGACTGGTCAATTACCGCCAGTCGATTTTTTAATTCGGACCGGTAGTCAAGGCGACCCTCATAACAGCACCGGTTTTATGATGTGGCATTGCGCTGACAGCCAGTTATATTTTACTAAAGAATTTTATCCCGACTTCGGCAGAGAAGAATTCACTAAAGCAATAAACGATTTTGTTAAAAGGCAGCGGCGTCTTGGAAAATAGAATAAATGAGAACAAATAAAATCAATCCGAAATTCAATTCCTTTAATCAGGCCCTTTCTCAATACCAACAGGAAATTGATGATGAGTTAGATAGGTTTTTTAATCAGAAAATTAGAGAAAATTCTTTATTTTTTAAACAAGCGGTTGGAACAATCAAGATATTAAAGGAGATTAATCTTGGAGGCGGCAAGAGATTGCGGCCTATTTTAGTTAATCTTGGCTATTCTTTAGCGGGCGGTAAAAATAAAAAAGCTATTTTAGAGGCCTCTTTAGCCGTAGAATTAATTCATAATTATTTTTTGATTCATGATGATATTATTGATGAAGATGAGTTAAGGCGGGGCAGA
>Ga0315549_1001516_pt1 | contig 23925 bp, 20 predicted proteins | sample SalMarSW160200MG_FD_203101 | JGI IMG/M metagenome (GOLD analysis project Ga0315549, IMG submission 203101) | Salt marsh sediment microbial communities from the Plum Island Ecosystem LTER, Massachusetts, United States - Salt Marsh Sediment SW1601-200 ... | reverse complement strand
AACAGCCTAATCTCGTAAGCAGTGGGTTCGAGCGTAATATTGTCCCGCAGGCGAACCAGTGGTATAACGATACCCATCTCCTGTGCGAATTTTCTCCGCAACGCTCCGATACGTTCAAAGATAGCGCTGTCTTTACGTGGGTCAACCATAGTAATTAATCGTACGCCGACCTGTACGCAGATTCTATCGACATCCAGCAGCTCTTCTACGGGCTGTTTATCAGCCTTTGCCTGTGTAGGGGCAGCGTGTTTTTTGTCCCTGCTTTTTTCAGCTTTGGCCGCTACTCTTGCGAGCAGAGCGGCGCCGACGGCGAGGAAAAGAAAAGGTATTTTGGGCAGGCCCGGCACGAGTGCCATCAAACCAATGATACAAGCCGCTATAACCAACGGCTGGCTGGCCTTAAGAAACTGTCTGCCCAGGTCCTGGCCGACGCTGTGGCGTGACGAGATTTTGGTTACCAAAAAGCCTGAGCTTACAGAGATTATTACCGATGGTATCTGGCTGACGAGTCCGTCGCCGATGGACAGGATGGAATAGGTCCTGACAGCATCGGCAATGGACATATCGCGTGAGTACCCCATAGCTATGCCGCCAATGATGTTGACGGCGGTGATTACCAGCCCGGCCTTTGCGTCGCCGCGAATGAATTTGCTGGCACCATCCATTGCACCGTAGAACTCACTTTCCTTGACGATTTTTGTTCTGCGTTCGTTAGCCTGCTCCTCGGTAATAGTTCCCGCGTTAAGGTCGGCGTCAACGGCCATTTGTTTGCCGGGCATGGCGTCAAGAGTGAAGCGTGCAGAAACTTCACTTATCCGCTCGGCACCCTTTGTGATTACTATAAACTGTATGACTACGAGTATTAAGAAGATTACCAGACCGACAACGAAACTGCCGCCGGCAACGAAATCACCGAATGTCCGGATAATTTTCCCCGCGTCTGCATGCAAAAGTATCAACCTGGTTGAAGCAACATTAAGAGAAAGCCGAAACAGCGTCACAAAAAGCAGCAGGGATGGGAAAGTAGACAATTCGAGAGCCTCTTTTGACGACAGAGTAACAATCAAAACAGCCACAGCCAGTGATATGCTGCAGGCCAGAAGCATATCCATCAATGGTGTGGGCAGAGGGATTATAAGTGTGGCGAGCACGGCCATAAGGCCGAAGGCCAAAATAACATTGCTGCGAGTTGCAGAAGGAGCCTTGAGGAAGTTTGCATCCGCAGATTTTCGTCCCTTATACCCTGACAATCCCGTTGAACCTTGTTGTGCAGAATCCGCCATTGCGCTTCTTTCTTATTTATGCCTCGACAGCCTTAGTAGGCGCGGCGGCAGCGGCAACAGCGCCGGCGCCGAGAATCTGTTGAATTCTAATGGCGAACTGCCCGTCTACGATTACTACGTTTCCGGTGGCAAACTTACTGTCCTTGAGGTACAAATCCGCCGGCTCTTCAATGGGTTTATCGAGTTTCAATACCGAACCGGGTCCGAGCTGTAAAAGCCGGCGAACGGGTATCTCTGCCTGGCCGACAGTGACCGTAACAGGGATGTTCATATCCAGTAAAATATCCAAACTCGCTCCGGAACCAGCAGCGCCGCCCTCAGCGGCCTCGGCAAAATCGACGGACTGTGCCTGCTTTTTTGAATCCTGGATTTCAGTATTGTCCTGCTGGTCCTGCTTTTCCTGAACTTCTTCGGTTGTTTCTGCCATATTTTGGTTTCCTGCTATTAAGTGTTTTTATTTTGAATTACATTTTCGAGATATATTAAAACGGAACCGGGTTTCCCGAACCCTGCTTATTGGTTTCGGTTTCCGCAGCGATTACGACGGCGTGCCGGCCGTCTGATTTTGCGGGCCAACCACGAAAAACGGTTCGGCCGCCTACAAGCAATTCGAGCGGCTCATCAATCCTCTTATTAAGCAGCAGTATGTCATTAGGACGAAGATTCACTATCTGCTCAAAAGTAAGCACTGTAGAAGCCAACCGGGCCCGAATAGAAACCTTTATTGGCTGCATGTGCTCAAGTATTGCTTTTGAACTATCCGCAGCGGAAGTTCTATCGGCAGCTTTTGAGGTTTTGCCGACAAAAGGTTCAAGCTCGCTGCAGAGTATTAAAATATAGGCATCGGACCCATTTTCCTGGTCGGTTTTCCTGACCTGAAAAGTAATTTTACAGAGCGCGTCCGTGTCCTGCAGCTCAAGAGGCAGGGGTTTTTTATCGAGGCTCTGACCCGTCTTGACATCACAGTTTTCACAGTGGCTGAAAAAAGCCTCAATCAGGGCCGAGGCGATATCCAGGAGAAGCGATTCTTCCAATTGCGACAGCTCTCTTTCCGAGTCTTCATTGGACTCGGAATCACCAAGCAATTGTGTTGCCCAGATGAACGCAGTTTGCGCCGGTATACAAATAAGTCCATATTGACGGTCCTGGTCGGAACCGAAAGTCAGGCAATAAGTCTGCATGCTCTCGTCCTGACTGCGAAGCTCGGCTGCGAAGTGCTCGGTTGCAGACACAATTGTTATATCGAAATCATTATTACAAAACTTAGCGAATTTTTCCGCCATTTCCTTAGCTGCTTCTTTCGTGAGTTCGTCGAGTTTGCTGAGCTGCTCGCTGCTGAAGTAATGCGGCTGCTGCCAATCATAGTCAGCAGCCTCCATTTGTGCTTTGTCCTCATTTGGCTCGGAGCCTACAGTCGTGAGAAGCTGTTGTATCTTTTCTCTGCTTAAGTTACCGGCGTGTACGCTGTTCATTGTACGGCGAACTCCTTAAAAAGAACCCGCCTGAGCTGAGGCTTGGCGTCAGGGAAAAGTTTTTCATTAAAACCGTCGACTATCTGCGATTGAACACGTTTGAGGTTTCTATCGCCTCTTATATCTTCAAGACTTAAACTTGCAAGGTAGATAGTAAGCCAGTTTGTTAAGATGGGTTTTTTCTCTTCAATAAAAGCAGTTCCTTTTTTTTGGTCTACCTGAGCATCCATAACCAGCGTCAGAGTTACTCTCACGTAGCGTGTGACGGAGGGTTCGTTAAGGTTTGCAACGACAGGTTCCAAATCACAGTACCAGTTATCCTGAGGTTCCTTGGTGGTCAAATCCCCGGTATCGTCCTGTGACTGAGTTGAGCCGGCTTCGACGGACTTCTCGGCCTGGTTTGTTTGTGAACTGCCAAAAAGCCGACCGAGCCCAAAGCCCGCGCCGGCACTGATTATTACTACAACAGCCATTATTATCCACAACAACCGGCCGCCTGAGGCCTTCTTATCACCTGAGTCCGCCTTTGCATCTTCCTTCTGTTCCTGTTCCTGGTTTTTTGCATCATCTTTATCTGCCATTTTCTTGCCTCAATCAAATTTTGTAAGAATACTTTAATCAAGCTGACTGCAGACAGCCCTGCTGCCGATACCTGTGTATTTTCCCTCTCAGCGTTCGGTCACTAATGCCCAATACCTTCGCGGCTTTCGTCTGGTTGCCTCCTGTCCTGCGTAAAGTATCTAAAATTGCCCTTCGCTCCACCTGCTCAAGAGGCAGCCCTGCCAGTCCGTCGCTATTACCGCCTTCGCACGAAAACGCGGGGTCATCCGAGCATATTTCGTACGACGAATTACAGACACTTGTTTTCTCCTGTGTCAGCGGCTGCAGCTCATCAAAGAGCCACGAGACATCGGCTAAAGACAAAGTTTCGCCGCTGCCCAAAATCAGCGATGTCCGGACAACATTTCGTAATTGCCGAACATTGCCGGGCCAGTTGTATTTGGCGAAAATGTCTATCATTGTCGGGTCAAGTTTAGTGATATGACGCTGCGCTTCACGGGCATAAAGATTGACAAAATGCCATACCAGGTCGGTCAAATCTTCCTGGCGTTCTCTCAGAGGGCAAATGACTAATCTTACACCGCTTAGTCGATAGTAAAGGTCCCGACGGAATCTGTTTTGATTAACTTCGTGCAATAAATCTTTGTTTGTAGTGCTTATTATTCGTACATCCACCCTGATATTTTTATTTCCGCCGACCCGTTCAAAATCCTGCTGTTCAAGTACGCGTAATAGTTTGGCTTGAAACTTTATCGGTGTTTCGGTAATTTCGTCGAGGAGCAGTGTCCCGCCGTGAGCCATTTCGAATCGGCCTTTGCGCTGATTGTAGGCGCCGGTAAAAGCGCCTTTCTCATGACCAAACAGCTCACTTTCCAGAAGGGAGTCACTTAAGGCCGCACAATTAACTTTAATGTATGCCCCCTCGGCTCTCTTGCTTTTGTGATGAATAAGAAAAGAAAGCAGCTCTTTGCCTGTTCCACTTTCACCACATATTAAAACAGGCGCTGAGGTTGGAGCGACTCTCTTGGCCAACTCGATAGTCTGAATCATTTTTGGATTTTTTCCCACAATCTGATAAAGACGGTCGGTGCCCTCGTAGGCGGAAGCTACCGCTGAGACGCAGTGGTTGGGCAGAAAAGTATCAATTAAGTTCTCAACTTTTTCACGGTTGAGCGGTTTGATGAGGAAATCATTACAACCCATACGAATAGCATTGACTGCTGTCTCAATTATCACCTCCGCCGATTCTTGTTCTTTCTGCTTTTGAATGTCTGCTATCATAAACACCGGCAGCTCAGGCGAATTTTCTTTGATTTTCTGCAGCAGCTCGAAACCGTCCGGTGACTGGCCTCGCCTTGTGGAGCAGACGCTTATCCTGTTGCTGGTGAATACGAGGTCACAACTGTTCTTTTCGAGGAAGTCAATCGCTTCTTTTTTATCACCCGCCAGATGTCCCAGAATTCCCTTGCCGGCTAAAATTTCAAGCATAAACCGAACCAGCTCAGGGTCGTTATCAACAATCAAGACATTGGCGATGTTCTCGGAGTTCCTTTGCCGTTGGTCCCGGTTTATATTACTTACTTCGTTGCAGCTGACTTCGGGCATATTGTGTGTTCCATTGAAAATGTTGTACTAATAATCTACAACTAACGTTCGTTAATCAGGGTTTCGGGTTTGTCTTTGAGGTACAAGTCGATTAGTTTTTCCCAGACTTTGGCCAGGTCCGCCCACGTCGACTCGGGATATTCCGTAACGAGCTGGACGTACATCTTCTTTGCTGCCGGCAGGTCATAATTCCGCAGGCAGTTACCCAATTGGAATAAAATCCAGGCCCTGTTCTGCTCTGACCCGGCCTTGTCCTTGTCGATTCGATTAAGCGCCTGCCGGTAAAACGGAACCGCTTCTCTTAAGCGGCCGCTAAAGTACAAAATCTCCCCCAAACCAAAAGGATTGTCCATCTGGTTGGGGTCTTGTGTGGAATTTGCGAGCATTTGCAATGTCTTGTCGGTTACAGGCTCGTATGGCAGCTCGGATTCAATTGTCTTCTTCTTGGTTTCTTCTGTCAGCTCTACGTCGGATTGTGTTTTGTTAGGTTCAGTTGCCGGTACTATCGGCTCAATTGTAAAAACAGATTCAGAATGATGCTCCGGCGGTTTGACCTCAAAAGCGCGAATTTGTTCGATTAATCGTCTGAGCTCGCTTTTGCCGGATTTATCGTTTTGGTCTTCATAAAAACCAATGCCTGCTCTCCACAATTGGCGTCCGAGGGGATTATTGATACCTGCCGGAACAGCAGAAAGTGTCCGCGGCAATTCCTGATTGACCTCCACGACAGGGTTTGCAGTTTCGGTATCACCTGTTTGTGGCTCCTCCTGCAGGATTGAACCGATATTTGCATAATGCATCTGAACAGCAGCAGTATTCTCGTCCCGGAGAGCCTGCTCTAAAAAAGGCATTAAAAGATCGGTTGGACCAACCTTAGTATCCTGTGTCTGAATGGCCGGGCTATTAGTATCCTGTAGAGCCTGTTCTAAATAAGGCATTAGAAGATCGGTTGGGCTAAGTTTTACCGACGGTATTTGTGCGCTGAGAGGGGATGTCAGGAAGCAGAAAAAGAAGAGCGAAACACAAAGAATGAGAAAAACCTTAAGCGATACTCGATGCGGAAATCCGCCATAGGCGGACTTCTGACAGGCGTGTTCAAAAATCGAGTCCGGCTTTACCTTTTTAGTTATATACATCATTGCGTTAACCATCCTGTTCTATAAGATTCTATTTTCCTGCAGGAAGTGACTGGTCCGACGGAATCGGTTTGTCTAAGGTTGGTTTTTCCTTTTCTGCATTTACCACATTCCACCTGCCCAAAAGTGCCAATGCCGCCCGGTCATAATCTTTCCGCTGAGTATAGGCTGCTGCCAGTATATTCAAGGCCTTCTGCTTTATCGTCTCTGTTGGGCGCAAGTTTAGGAGCTGTGAGCAAACCGAGATGGTTTGGGAACTGTGGCCAAGTTTCAGACAAACATCAGCTAATTCGAGTGCGATTTCGTGTGCCAAAGGCCCCGGTTCGACAATCATAAGGATTTCGGAAAACTCCTTTCGGGCCTGTTGCAGACTTCCTTTAGCACTATAGCATTTGGCTAATTCTAAAGATATTGAGGCTTTCGCCTGTGGGTCAAGGGTATATTGCGCTCTGTCACCAATCGCTGCAACAGCTTCGTTGACGAGTCCCATATCTCGTAAGACTCTGCTCTTTAACAGCAGCAGCTTCATAGATTCTTCTGCCGATAACCGCCCTGAACGTGTGTTTTCTAATATTGCCAGCGCCTCGATAAAATCGGCCTGTTCTATTTTTGCCTCTACGAGGGATGAGAGGGCCTCTGCGTATTCCCGCCCGCTCAGCAGTTCTGCCGGTCCACTGAGGACGGCTTCAAAGGCGTCACAAGCCTGTTGGATTTTTCCCAGAGCCAGGTTGCTTTTACCCAGAAGGAGGCAGGCCGAGTATAATTTTTTGCTTTTGCGCATCTTTACAAGGTCGATGTATCGAGTCAGCCATTTTGCCGCCGCTTCGTAGTCTTTTTGTTCATAAAAGCATCTGCCCGCTCCAAATGCAGATGCAATCTGCGATTCAAGAGACAGCCCAAGGTGATAGACTTTGCTGTAAAGTCGCCCGGCTTCATTTGAAAGTCCGGCTTTCATTGTGGCGTCAGCAAGATGCAGACAAGACCGGCCGGAAAGCTCGTTCTCAGGATATTGCTCGACAAGCTGTGTTAAGTCCTGACGTGCGCCGTTATAGTCCCGAAGAGCGGCTTTGAGTTTGCTCGAATGTGACAGGGCAAACGGTGCCAGAGATGACTGCGCATAGCGATTAGCAACCAATTTATATTCTGCGACAGCCTCAGCGACATAGTCGGTTTGGGCCTTTAGAAGTCCTATCGCAAAATGAGCGTTGGGGACGCGCTGGTTGCTGTGGAACACGGATAAAAATCTTTGCCACAATGAAACGGCTTCCTGAGTAAGCATGTCTTTGTGTTCCGATAGTGAGCGGTAATCAGCCGGATTGTAAATGTTGACAACGCCTTCATTGTCCAGACGCGCCAACAATCCTATGTGACCGGCTGCAATTCTTAAAAATTGCAGTGTTGTTACTTCTGGCAGAAACAGACAAGCAGGTTTGTGCCGGGCAGCCTCTTTTCCCACTTCCGGGACCGGTGTATTACTTAGATGCCATATAATATTAAGGCCGGAATTAGCGGCAAATCTCACCAGCAGCTCGTCGATAGATGCCCCATAGCAAACAACCGACCATGAAGCATCCTCGTTTTCAAGCCTTTGAATTTGCGGGCCCAGCAGAGATTTGTTTAACTGCTCTGAACCGTAATTCAAGAGTGAACATAGTTGTGATTCGTTTAGATTGCTGAAAGGGTCTACCTCTACAATGGTACTCCACAGTTGGCCGGGAAGGTCTTTGTCAGCATCGCATAATGAAAGGATATATCTGGTCATCGATTCGGCAATCAGGAAGTGACAGTCGGGTCTTAGTGACGCGGTCCAGGAGTTGTCGAAATCCACGGCGTCAATTAAGGCAATAGTCTGATAAGCCCTGGTTCGTGCTCTTATATATTGTCCTTTTTGCAGCTCAATAAAGCTCAGGTAGTAATTAGCCAGCATCTTTACAACAGGCGAGCGACTTAGTAACAGAGTTCCAAATAAGTGGTAAGCCCGGTCGGAATCACCTGCTTTCCCGGATTCGGCGGTGATATTTTTGGTGTTCCGGATGCCTATCATGCAGAGAGCCATTCTCAGCTTAAGGAAATCATTCAGTAATTCCTCTTCAGTCCCTGTCGGCAGGCTTTGGCTAAGCTGGTTATAAACGGCGTAGGCCTTTTTGTAGTCAGCCTGCAGATAAAGGTCTTGAGCGACTTTCAGTGACAAAGGTTGTATGGGTGTGGTTGTGGGCGTGGGCGCAGGTTCAGGTTTTTGTATTTGTTCCGGCCTTTGCTGTTTAGGAACCTCAACAGCCGGTTTAGCAGGAACTGTTTGTTGGGCGACGGGTGGTGTATGTCGGTTGGTTACAAGCAATAAAGGAGATTTTAACAATGTAAATACCACTATTGCCGCAATTATGATAATGCTGACAGCGAGGACTTTCTGTAAGGTCGAGAAATTCCTGTGATGAGTCTGCACGTCAGGAAGCTGGCCTGGAGCAGGGTTGGCTCGCCGGGTACGCCTTGCGGCGGTTTGTACTCTTGCCTGGCTGGCCAGAAATAGTTGAAAATCTTCGTCACCAGTGAAAATTTCACTGTCCGAGAGCTCCTCGTAAACCTGGCCCGCGAATAATTCGGCGTCCACTGGTCCCTGGCTTTCGGCACTATCCTGAAGAATATCTTTTTGATTTTCTGTCGCCATAGCTTCCAAGTTCGCTCTCAATTTAGTCTCAATTAACGCTCTTCTCACTCAAGAAAGCCAATGAGGGCGTATACCATAACCTCTTTAATGAACAGCAATAGTTGTGCCAGATTCGGCTTGCATTGCGGGCCGAGTGCGTTTAGAGGGCTTTTACGTGTTAAAGGCGTTTATCTTAATTTCATCATTTCGTCTGTATTGCACAGGGATGTCAGGAATTTAGACGAGCCGACAGATTTTCTGACAGGAATATGTACAGGTTTTCAAGGGGATGTCCAAAGTGTATTTGAGGCTGCCACGCCTCTGTAACGCCTATTGGTAAGCTATTAGGTCCTATAATATCAATGTGCAACAGGGGCGACAGGTCCGTAAAGTCCTCGGCGAGGTGTTCTAAGTCTTTGATTATATGGAAGTTACATACTCAGATGAGGTTGGTGCTGAGATTTGATTTTGAGAATCTGCTGGCAAGTGCCCTATAGTACCTGACACTTTTTCGATATTGTACTGCTTGACCTTGGCATATAGTGTTGCCCTTGTTATGCCGAGAAGCGCAGCAGCCCGTGTTTTTTGCCAGCCTGTTTCCTGCAAGGCTCTGGCAATCAGTTCACGTTCGGCCTTTACCAGCGAAAAGTCCTTTGTGTAATTATATGTGGGATTGAACGGTTCACCGCATTCGGCTGAATCAATTAAGATACTGCTTAGACCGATTTTATCCGTTGTTTCCAGCAGTATCGCCCTTTCTATAACATTGCGAAGCTCACGTACATTTCCGGGCCAATCGTGTTTTACCAAAGCTTCAAGGGCTAATTTTGTCAGGGACGTTATCTTTTTGTTTTTTTCCGGACAAATAGTTGATGTTTTAAGGAAATACTCCGCCAGCAGTGGGATGTCCTTTCTTCGGTCGGGTGATTTTAGAGGCGCAAGGATAACCGGGCAGATGTTGAGACGATAGTAAAGGTCGCGTCGGAAGCGATGAGCTTTGGTCTCCCTATATAAATTTCGATTGCTCGAAGCTATAATCGTGGCGCGGCAGGTGATGTTTTTGATACCACCTACTTTTCGGAAAGTTTTTTCCTGAAGAACTCGGAGCAATTTACTTTGCAGGTCCATCGGCATTTCGCTTATTTCGTCAAGAAACATGGTTCCAGCCCCGGCAAGCTCTAAAAGCCCGGTTTTCTCACGGTCGGCGCCGGTGAAGGAACCCTTTTCGTGGCCAAAGAGTTCGCTCTCAAGCAGGTTTGCCGTCAGCGCGGCACAATTGACAGCCACAAAAGGTTCATTCGGATGCCTAAGTTTATGGATTGCCTCGGCTGCCAGCTCCTTACCGGTGCCGGTGTCCCCTACTATCAGAACCGGATTGCATCGGCTGGCGGCGACAAGTCTAATCATACCGAGCGCTTTCGCGAGCGCTCCGCTTTTCCCAACCATAGAGAAAGAAGCAACATAGTCATCCAGAAAATAATCAGTTATCTCTCTTTCAGAATCTGCTGTCCCGGATTCATTTTTGATACGACTTACAACCTGCTCCAGCCGACTGTAATCCTGTCTTCCCCGCAGATAGTCATAGGCCCCAATCCTCTTGAATTCTTCAGACAGGTCGACATCAATTTCGTCGTTGCCCACCACCACGACAGGAGGAACATCAATCGAATTTTTATAGGCAACTTCGTGGAATTCGTTGATACGGCCCGGACTAAACTGATTATCAACAAGAACTAAATTCGGCCCGACCGTTTCAATGATATCAAGGGCCTCGGCCAGGTCGTCAGCTACAAATATTTCCTGGCCAAACTTTTGCGCCAGTTGTTTGAGCTGCGCTTCCCTGCTTACGATAACGATCCTTCGTAGGCTCATCCTGTTACCGAACCATCAGTGTTTCCCCCATATTTGCTGCTTTCAGGGCACATCGACATTTTTAATTTACCGACAGCGCTCCCATCATGCCCATAAGCTGATAGGAAACTAAATCGACAGATGACCAAAAACAACTTTAATTTTTTTATGGGACCGGCCAATAATGTCACTGATATATAACAGGCCAGGGGACACCGATGCTGTTTGAAAGTCTTATCGGACATTTCAGAAAAACAAAAAGGTAAAAAACAGAAAGCCAAACCAACAGTGAGATGGTGACGTTTGTTATGGGACGTCCAGGTATCTGCTGATATGTAAAGAGTTAACAATAACAATTTATATACGTCAGGCGAGAGGCGGCAACATTTTCAGCAGCGCAGGAAAAATTGTCCTTAAAGAGAATTTTTTATACAGGTTATGCCAATCCTCATCAGTTTCCGCAGTTTTCTAACTTTCTTTGTTACAAGCAGTTATCCGTTAATAAAGCGGTCCTGTCGTCAATATGGCACACCAATTGCTGCTCCTTTTACCAAGAGCACGAATAGTGTACGGAGTATCAGTGTTCGCAAAGAAAGTTGTAATTATTTTTTGTTCTTTTGAAAAGGCAGAAACTGATGGATTCGGTATCAGCAACCAGCATCCAACTGGATTTTATGAAAGTTCTCATAGCGCAGCTGCAGAACCAAAATCCACTCGAACCACTGGACAACAACGAGATGGCTTCCCAAATGGCTCAATTCTCACAGCTGCAACAGCTCGAATCAATGAACGCTAACTTTGCCGAAGTTCTTGCGACTACGAGGCGCACCTACGCTAATTCACTGATAGGCAAAGAGGTTACGTTTCTGACGCAAACAGAATCGGGTACTGCCGAGCTGACAAGCGGCATTGTGGAGGAGGTCTGCAATGACGTTGACGGAAAAATCTTTTTGCTGGCGGGAGATTATACCCTGATGTTGGAAGATGTTATCACGGTCAAAAACTGAAATAAAAGTCTGGTTCTGTCGTTAAGGATACGGAAAAATGGATTTCGAATTACCGGCGCACGTTAACGGATTGCATGCTCGTCAAGAGATGCAGAATATTGCCGGTGACGGGGCCGAGTTTAATGCGACCACTTCTGATTCCGGCAGAACCACTTTTTCGGAGCTGCTCGGCAAAAAGATAGAATCACAGCCGGCGACTAATGTCGGCAGCACCGCTGCTCAGCAAGTGAGCAACAGTGGATTAACAGGGGGCAAGCCCAATATGCCACAAAGCAATATCATAAATACGGGCAATCCTCTTGACCTGGCGATAGAAGGACAAGGTTATTTCGTACTGAGTGACGGCCAACGCAATATTTATACTCGCTCAGGCACATTCACGGTCGATATGAAGTCGACTCTGGCTGAACCTGTCACAGGCTATAAGCCCCAGCGTATTGGTTCGGTGGGCGAGAGTGATGGTTTTCAGACTTCCGGTGATCATACTGTTCACATTCCTTACCGTGCTGTGATGCCGGCAAACGGGACATCAAAGATCAAAGTGGCCGGCAATTTAAGTAGTGATGTAACGATTGCCGGTGGAACCCAAACACAACAGATAGCCTCGAATATAGCTTACACAACCAACGAAGATGATGTTGCTGCTATGACTACAAAAATTAGTGGGCTTGACCAGTTTCACAGCGAGCCAGGCATAAGTGGACAGTTGGAGGCCGGGGAGTCAGGAATAATTACCATTTCCGGTTATAATCCGGATGGCAGAGCAATAAGTCGCGGCCTGATGTTTACGGTCAATCCAGAAACTACACTTGGGGATTTTATCAATCACCTTAATACGAACGTTCTCAGCGGCGCAACCGCATCTTTGGTCAACGGCAAAATCCGGATAACAGATGATAACGACGGCTACAGCAGGACAGATATCAAGCTGTCGTACTCCGGCAGCGGTTCGCTGACTATGCCGGGCTATTTTGAGATACTATCCGTGGGCGGCGGAGAAATCAGAAACGCCAATATCACGATTTACGATTCTCAAGGTGGTAAGCACGTTCTCACCGGCGCATTTGTTCGAGCGAACAGACCTGACACGTGGGATATGGTACTGACCTCAGTAACCGGCGATATCAGTGAGATAACTATGGATAACAGGCGCATCGAGAATATAACCTTTAATTCAAGCGATGGTTCTTATGCCGGTTTAAGTAGTTCGGATTTGCCCCGATTTGTAATAACTTTTGCAAATGACCCTGCAAAGCCACAAACCGTGGAGATGGAGTTGGGCACCGCAGGCAAGCTGGACGGTTTGACACAATTCAAAGGTATTTCTACCGCTGCAGCAAGAGAACAAAATGGATATGAAGCAGGCAGGCTTTCAACTGTTTCGGTCAATAATGAAGGTGTAATTGTCGGCGTCTTCTCCAACGGGGCCAAGAAGAACATTGCCAGATTGCAGATGGCGTTGTTTAAAAACACATCAGGCCTCGAAAACATTGGCGGCGGATATTTCCTTGCTTCACCCGACTCCGGCGAGGCGGCGGCAGCCGGCGCTATGATGGATGGCGCCGGCATTATTCACGGAGGTGCGCTGGAAAAATCCAAGGCCGATGCGGCCATAGAGTTTGCTGATATGATTCAAAGCCAAAACGGTTTCCGGACCAACGCCGGGGTCATAAAAGTCGCCAATGAAATACTGCGGGAACTAAGCAGTCAGATTAGATAGTGGAAACGTACGTAAATTTATTTGCAAGTTTAAGATGACAACCGTACAAGTAAAGACAACGTTATTCAAAGTTTTGCTTTCGGGCCTCTCGGCGGTTTTACAAGAAAGCCGGGCACTGGCACTTACACCTCAGGAGCGGTGGAGGGCTGCAGGCGACAATTTCAACAACGGCTTTATAACTGAGCATTGGTTTGTTCTGACCGCAGCGGCTGTTGGAATCATCTTATCTTTGCTGCTTTTAGGGATTAGCCGTAATCGTATCACAAAGCAGCGCCGTGGGACCAATCGACCTTTTACCGAGTATGCCAACAGAAGTGGTTTGAACGCATGGGAGAGTCATCTTCTGTTTAGTATAGCAGCTAAAGCAGGCCTGAAGCAAAGTGAGGCGATTTTCACACTTGGCAGCGCTTTTGAACGAGGGGCCGCTATGATTGTCGAAGAAAGCGTTACCGGAGGGCAGACATCCGCACAAATCGAACAGTTAAGGGCCCAACTGTTTTTCCTGCGTGAAAAACTTGGCTTCCAGAAACGAGCTCCCGCCTCAATAGGTTCGTCAACCAGACCCAAGAGACTAACCAGCAGTCAAATTCCCGTAGGCAAGAAAATTTACCTTGTGCGCCAAACGGGCCATCCCTCAGATACTATTGAGTCAACTGTAATAGAGAATAATGATGCGGGGCTGGCTGTTAAGCTGGCAAATCCGATAAAAATTGTTTTCGGGGAGGTGTGGTATGCCCGTTATTATTTTGGTGCATCCGTTTGGGAGTTTGATACTTCGGTGGTAAGCTGCAAGGGGGACATATTGGTCTTAAATCAAACTGATGACCTGCGTTTCGTCAATCGCCGGCGTTTTCTGCGTGTTCCGGTATACAAGCCGGCTTTAGTTGCATACTTTCCGTTCACCAGAACGTTTGCCGCAAGCAGTCACAAAAGTATGAAGAGTTTCAGGATGTACCGAAGTTCGGCAGGCTCTTCGGGTGATGTGTGGGGTCAGCCGGAATTTGTACCTGCGGTTGTAACCGAGCTGGCCGGTCCCGGACTTTGTATAGAGGCCCCGCTGGAATTAAAAGTAGATGACAGAGTGTTGGTTGTGTTTAAGCTGGATGAAAAAAATGTTGCAGAGCCGGTAACGAAGGGAGAAAAAATAGCGGAAGATATCGGCGTGGTTAGACACATCAAAGCTTTACAAGAAGGCTTTTCAATAGCGATTGAATTGACGGGTTTGAGCGACTCAGACGTTAGCGAGCTGATTCGTGTTACGAATGCAGCTTCCCTGAAAATGAGGTCTGAAAATATTCCTTTTTCTGAAAACGTAAAGGAAGGAGCTGCGAAACCTGCAGTTGCGCAGGGAGTTTAAGATGGCAGAGGTTACAACCCAAATTAGTTCGAGCGTCAATGCGTTAATGCGAGAATTTGATATTGTCACGCACAATTTGGCCAACGTAAGCACGGTCGGATATAAGCGCAGGTGTAACGCTTTTTCAAAATCTCTTGAGTCACAGAGCACGGGCCAGGATAGTTATTCACCAGGCGGCATTGATGTGGAGTCTGCATTTGATTTTTCTCAGGGCAACATTGTCGAGACAGGCAGAGGCCTTGACTTTGCACTATATGGGCGGGGCCTCTTTGTGATAGAGACGCCCTCGGGCCCACTGTATACACGCAATGGTGTGTTCAGTACAAATCAAAACGGCCAGATAGTGGATTCATCGGGAAGGATTGTAGCAGGCAGTGCAGGGCCGATTACAATACCGGTCAACATATTACCCTCGCAACTGAGCGTTACAGGCGACGGCAGTATCAGTGCCGGTGAGGTAACTTTAGGTAAATTCAGACTGGTTAATTTCCAGGATAATGAGAAAAAGCTGGTGCCGGCCGGCGAGAACTGCTACCGGATGCCGGAGAAGGATATAACACCGGTTACGGCTGAAAATATAATCGTTAAACATCGTTACCAGGAGGCATCCAACGTTAATATGATTGACGAATTAGTAGATATGCTGATGGTGTCCAGGCTTTATGAGGCGAATATGAAATTCGTGGCAGCTCAGAGGGAAGCCTCCGGCAGTATTTTAAGCGTAGCTATGGGTTAGGGTCACAAGTTAGGCTTTTGAATTTGTAAAGCATTAAGAGGGTCACCATTATGCGATACATCGCAAAATGGGAATCCGGATAAGGAGAACAAGATAATGTTAAGAGCTTTTTCCACCGCAGCGACAGGCATGAGCGCCCAACAGAAGATGGTAGACGTGATTGCCAATAATTTGGCCAACATTAATACCACTGGTTTTAAGCGAAGCCAGATTAATTTTCAGGATTTGCTTTACGTCAAGCTCAAAGACCCGGGCACAGAAGTGTCTTCCGGTATAAATTCTCCCGGAGGCCTGGAAATAGGCAGCGGAGTCAACGCCGTATCCACAATAAAAGTTTATACTCCCGGCGAGCTTCAAAGTACCGGCCGGGCCCTTGATATCGCTATTATGGGCGAAGGTTTCCTTCAGGTAACTATACCGAGCGGCGAGATAAGATACACACGAGACGGCTCCCTTCAAACAAATGCCAACGGTGAGCTGGTTACAACTACGGGATACCTCATAGAGCCGGCAACCACTATTCCGACAGACGCTACCTCCGTTAGTATCGAAAAAGACGGAGGTGTTAATGTTACCGACCCTTCGGGGACAAAGTCGGTTGTAGGCACTCTCCAGTTAGTGCGATTTTCCAATCCGTCAGGTCTTCTTAGTGAAGGTGATAATCTTCTGGCGGAAACGCCGGCAAGCGGTACCCCAACGACCGGCACGGCAGCAGAGGCGGGTTTCGGCACTATTCAATCGGGATACCTGGAAAAATCAAATGTCCAGATGGTAGCTGAGCTTGTCAACCTTATAACCGCCCAGCGAGCGTATGAGATAAACTCGCGCGCAATAAAAGTAGGCGATGATATGCTTCGGACGGCAAATGAAATCATCAGATAAGGAATCATTATGAACAGGAGAAAGAGCACAAGAGCACAAGAGCATAAGTGCATAAGGATATTTATAAGCTGTGCACTTATGTTTTGTTTTCTTCTTTGCCGAACATCAGCGGGTACGAAAACGAACGACTTACAGAAAGAAGCCAGGCTACAGGTCTACCTGCCGAGAGAGGTCACCATCAAGGGTGATATTATCAGCCTCGGAGAAGTCAGCATAATACAGGGCAATCCTCGTCAAGGAGAACTTCGAGCCAAGGCAGCCAAAATCCCTCTGGGTATAATCTCAATGGTGGGTCAGGAAATCGTTATCGACAGGTCAATGGTCTTGAGCAGATTGGCCTGCAGCGGAATACCGGCGTCAAAAGTGATGTTAACCGGTGCGGAAAAAGTAACAGTAAAACGGCAGCAGAAAATCATCAAAAGCACTGAATTCGTCGAGTTGGCAAGCGCTTTTCTGAAAAAGAATCCACCTTCCGGTTCCGTTTGCAAATGGGAACCCATACGTATACCCAAGGACCTGGCCGTATCTGAAAAGAATTCGGATATAAAATTCTCATCCCGTTTAGTCAAAGATACTGCAAAAAATCAAGCCAAGGTACTGATTTCTGTTATAAAGGACGGTAATCAAATAGAGGAGCGAGAGGTAACTTTCCGTCTTAAATTCAAATCCCGAAGGGCCGTAACCCTTGTTGACATTCCTGCAGGTACGGTTATCAGCTCTGCGAATGTCAAGATAGAAGAGTTTGTATCAAGCCAGCCGGAGCCTGCCAATTGGAAGCCGCCTTACGGCCAGACAACCAAGCACACACTGTCTGCAAACATGGTGCTTGGGCCGAATATGTTTGGGCCTGTCAAGCCTGAAGCTGTCATTGAGCGAAACCAGAATGTTGTTATTCGAATTGAAAGACCGCTGCTTCTTGTTACGGCTATCGGTAAAGCGATGCAGGAAGGGCGGGCCGGTGAATATATAAGGGTGCGAAATCTGAACTCACAACGAATAATTTTAGCCAAGGTTAAGGAAGACGGGACAGTGGAACCGGTTTTCTGACCTGAAGCCGCCCCCGCTGCTTCGTTTCGCTAAGCAAAACGGCGGGGGCTGGAAGGAGAAACAATGAACAATAAAACAGGTATGGTACCAGGGGTGACACCTCTCGGCGTATTTATCTTAACGGGTTTTCTGCTATGCTCCGTTTTACCCGTGGCGGATTCGCAGGCGGATTCAATTTGGGCAAAGAGAAACAAGAATACGCGGGAATTATACACCGACGATGTGGCTCGCAGTATAGGAGATCTGCTGACCATATTGATCAGCGAAAACAGTAAGGTAGATAACAAGGCAAAAAGAGATTTGAAAAAGGAGACCGACAAATCAACCGCTTTTGACGGAGAGCTGGGGATTATAACAAACAATCATAATATTTTACCCCGCATACCCGGCTTTAGTATGAATGCTGAATCCACTAATGAGTTGAAAAGCAAGGCGGATTTTAAGGACGAACGTAAATTTACAGACCGTATCACTGTGGTTGTTATGGATATTCTGCCCAATCGCAACCTTGTAGTAATGGGGTCACGTAACCGTAATATCGCAGGTGATATACAAATCATTGAAGTGAGCGGGATAGTCAGGCCGAGCGATATTGCGTTTGATAACACTGTTAAGAGCGAACAGGTTGCGGACTTTCGTATTGTAACAAATAACAAAGGTATTTCAGCGCCATATACCAAGCCGGGCTGGCTCGGCAGAATATTCGATATTATCTGGCCGTTTTAATTATGTTATTTTCAAACATTTATTTTTTTGAAGGGCAAAGTTATGAAGTCCCGTTTAATACTTTTATTGGCAATTTTGCTAAGCGTGTTTGAAGCTGGGCGATGCGAGCGTATAAAAGACATCGTTGATATTCAGGGGATTCGCAGCAATCCTCTTAGAGGTACCGGATTGATTATTGGTCTGTCCGGCACCGGTGACACCACGCTGCTTTCCCGCCAAATGCTTACGAATATACTAAGGAGTTCGGGCCTCGTTCTGACTCCTAAGGATTTGACGGGCGGCAATATCGCCGTGGTCATGGTTACAGCGGAACTGGGTCCTTTTGCCCGCGAAGGCTCCCTGATTGACGCTGACGTTTCCGCTATAGGAGACGCCAAGAGCCTTCAGGGTGGGATGCTTTTGCCGACACCATTAAAAGGTCTTGACGGCCAGGTTTATGCCGTGGCCCAGGGTGGAATCTCGATTGGCGGCTGGACGGTATCAGGCGAGAAGGCCTCGATTACAAAGAACCATCAGACTGTCGGGCGAATACCCGGCGGCGCAATAGTTGAAAAGGAAGAAATTGCAACATTTATCGAATACATAGCAGGCCATAGATTTATTACTCTTAATCTAAGAAACAGCGATTTTTCTACAGCGCAGCGCATAAGCAAAGCCATCGAACAGATTTATGAAGACAGCGCAGTTGTAGTTGACGCCGGTACTATCAAAGTTAAAGTCCCCAGTGAAATCAGCCGGGAGGGCATAGCAGGCTTTATCGATAATATCACAATGCCCGATGTCAAAGTTGACGTTCCTGGGGTAGTGGTGATTAACGAGCGCACCGGCACTATCGTGGTAGGGGAAAACGTCGGCATATCCGCGGTTGCAATTTCCCAGGGCAGCCTCGTTGTAAAAATCAAGGAGACAGAAACTGTTTCGCAGCCTGTCGCTCCTTTCTCCGACGCTGGTACAACAGAAAGAGTACAAGACACTATAATAGGAGTGGAAGAGAAAGATGGGTACCTGATTCCCGTCTACCGGTCGGTTACTGTCTCTGAGCTGGCCAATACACTCAATGCCATAGGAGCAACACCAACGGATATGATAGCTATATTTAATGCCCTGAAAAGGGCCGGAGCCCTCCAGGCCAAACTCGTGATAATGTAAGAGGGTACACTATTTTGCAATAAGCAGCAAAAGTGGAACCAGGGAATAATTTTATGGATAGCACCAAATTGACATTATCTGAAGTCCTGTCAATCCCTACGTTACCGGGGAACGCAAACAAGGTCGATGGTGTTTCGGAACAGAAAAAGGAACAGGCAGCTAAAGATTTCGAATCAGTTTTAATCGGCAAGTTACTGGACGAAATGAACAATTCCATCGGTGACTGGGGATTTGAGGAAAGTTCGGCTTCCAAACAAATCCAGGGAACATTTTGGCTGTTCCTAGCGCGTCATCTTGCAAACAGCGGCGGCCTGGGGATTTGGAGAGATATATACAAATCTTTATCAATCCCTGAACAGACTGACAAAAACAATGGAGCAAAACCGCAAATAGATGGGATGATATGAAAGAAACGGCAATCAGCGTAGAAGATAAGGTTGATGAACTGCTAACTGTTCTCGACAAAGATATTCAGCATATACAGCAGAGTCTATCCCGGCTGGACGAACTGCGCAGCCTGGTTATCAAGCGCGACGATGCCGCTTTGGGCAAACTGCTTGAGCGCATCCGAGACGAGTCGGACAGCTATCGAAGCCACGAATTAAAACGGCAGTCGATACGGAAAGAAATAGCGAGCGCCCTTGGCTGCGGTCCTGATAAGGTGACTCTGTCGACGCTCGAAGCCAGGCTATCGAATGTGAAAAGAGAAGAAGTGGCCCGGAAAAAGGCGGAGTTAATATCACTGATTAAGAAGCTTAAGAGAGAACATTTGAGTACGGCGCTGCTTTTGTCGGAATGTGCCAGAATCAACAGGATGCTTTTGAAAGACGTATTTAAGCTTGGCAATACCGGGACAGTTTACTACGGTTCCAAAGGTGCAACCAAACGGCAAAGTGATATGGCTTTTGTTAATCTTCAGTTTTAGCGGTCCGTCCGGTTCCAAGTAGAAGAATGATGAGTACCGTGAAAATAGGAGTCCAAATATGGATAGTTTCTCCATAGGTCTTAGCGGGCTTGATGCAGCTCAAAAAGCCCTTGATACAATCGGAAATAATATTGCAAACGCAGCCACTGAGGGCTATCACCGTCAGAGAATAATTCTGAATCCCGCCTACTCGTCTCAATTAGGCTCGCTTCTTTTGGGAGGAGGCGTCGACGTCACCGGCACTACCAGAATGATGAACCGATTTTTAGAACAGGAAATTCTTAGACAGCAGTCATCCTTAGGGCAGGTCTCGCAGGAATTTTCCACTCTGCGTACGGTCGAAGCTGCATTCGGGGATATCTCGAGCAGCAGCGGCCTCAATACTGCTATAGATGAGTTTTTCAACGCATTAGCAGACCTTTCCACCCATCCGGCAGGGCTCATTTGGCAAAGCCAGGCTACAACCGCAGCCGAGACTATGGCTTATCAATTCAGAAGGTTGGGCGAAACGCTGTCTGCGCTCGAAGATAATATTAAATTAGAAGCTGAAAATACTATCGGACAGATTAACGTGTTGACAAACGGAATCGCCGAGCTGAATCATAAAATAGAAGGCATAGAAATAAGTGGGGGACACGCTCATAATTTAAGTGACCAAAGGGACCGGTACATTAGCGAATTGTCCGAGTTGATTGGTATTCAAACTCAGGCAACGGACTATGGGGTCGTTAATGTCAGTGCCGCGGGGATACCCATAGTGACAAGCGCCTCTGTTACCGAATTGGAGGTTGGTTTGATGCCAGGTGGAAAGATTGGTGTCTCGGTTGCCGGAGGGGGCACTTATAGTACAGATATTCAGGGGGGGCGTCTCAGTGGATTATTGAGACTGCGAAACGAACTTATCTCTGGTATTCACGACGACTTGGATACCCTGGCGGCTGCAATAATACAACAGATAAACCAATACCATGTTCAGGGAGTAGGTTCAGAGGGTTCCTTTACAGAGCTGACCGGCTGGTCGATGCCCAGCGAAAATTTGTCGGATTTGGGCACCGCCGTAACGGACGGCAGTATATACATAAGGGTTACAAATACGAGCACCGGGGAAATCACACGCCATGAAATTCCTATTGATATATCAACGGATTCGTTAACAACAATAGCGGCGGATATTTCGGCTATTACAGGCCTGAATGCCTGGGTGTCTGCGTCACAATTGCATATTCAGGCCGACTCAGGCTATGAGTTTGATTTTCTCCCCTGTGTTTTACCTGAACCTACGGCCAGCACTCTTACAGGCGCATCGCCGCCAGCTATATCCGTTTCGGGCATTTACACAGCCGCCGTTAACGACACCTTCAGGTTTACGGTATCAGGTGCCGGTTCGGTAGGCAACGGCAGCCTGCAGCTTGAGGTCAGGGATGCCGGTGGTGCCGGAGATGTTATCACCACATTCAATATTGGTAGTGGTTACGCCGCAGGAGACCTGCTCGATTTGGGTAACGGAATCATGATATCTCTGGGTGTCGGTGATTTTGGTGCAGGTGATAACTTCGACGTCGATGCGTTTGCCGGCAGTGATACTTCGTCAGTACTGTCAGCGATTGGAATCAACACTTTTCTTTCCGGCAGCAGTGCTCTGAATATAGCGGTTTGTTCGGATATTGCCGCTGCACCCGGTCGAATAGCGACATCCCTGGGTGCGGATATGACCGACAACAGAAATGTCTTCCGAATGGCAGACTTGAAGGACCAGGGATTTAGCAGCTTGAACGATATGACCCCGGGACAGTTTTATCGCAGTCTTGTTACAGATATCGGCCAACAAATTAACCTTAATCAGATACAAAACGATAACATCGAGATTATGGTCAAAAACCTTGCCAATCAACAAGCTGAGATAAGCGGTGTAAATATCAACGATGAAGCCGCGCAAATGTTGGTTTTTGAACAGATGTATCAGGCAATGGCCAAATATTTGAGCACGGTTCAGGAATCGATTTCAGCTATTATGGAAATAATATAGACAGCTAAGGATTTGGACGCCGCTTTGCAGATACAGGAGCAGGCAAAGCAGCAGCGTTCCAGGCGCAGTCTCCTGCGTTAAATATCCCGAAGCTATTTTAGAGGTTCTTTATGAGCGGAACACTGAGCAGTATTTACAACAATATCAGCTTTGCACTGGCTCTGCACTCAGGCCAAATAGCTCGCCTGCAGGAACAGGTGTCTACCGGCGCCCGGATAAATCGAGTATCCGACGACCCTACTGATGCGTATCGGATTTTAGGTCTCAACACCGAGGAAAGATCACTTGCAAATTATATAGACAACCTCACCGAAGTAACTAACACGCTGGAGTATTCGTCTTCCACTCTTGAAAGTATCATATCAACTCTTGTGAGCACGAAAACACAACTGACCCAGATTGTCGGCGGCATCTATGGTGAGGATGGACGACAGAGGCTCGCAGAAGGAGTCAACGATGAGCTGGAGCATATCATCTTAATGGCCAATACTCAGCGCCTGGACCAATACCTGTTTGGAGGCGGCAATACAACCTCAGCGCCCTATGTAGTTGAACGCACTGATGGGAAAATCACCGGAGTAATTTATCAAGGCAGCGTTGAAAATCGAAATGTAGAGCTGGCCCCGGGAGTGCAGGTAGACGCATTTTGCATAGGCGAAAGCGTTTTCGGTTCTGATGATCGAAGTGTCCCGACATTTCCGGGCGATACCGGCGCCGCAGCCGGCACGGGGACATCAAGTGTCAGCGGATATACCTGGTTGACAATAACCGGCTCGGCCGGCAATTATGACCTTTCTATTGACGGCGGCCTGACTACCTTCAATACCGACGGTACAGATACCAACTTAGCTGTAACTCATTCAACGACAGGGCAGGTCCTGTATATCGATACTACCAACATAAACAGCGCCGGTGATGAGCTGGTGGCCGTATCCGGCACTCATGATATATTTAACACGCTAATTACTATTCGAGACCTGCTGGAAAATGAGAGAGAATTTTCTGGTACCCAGTTACAGCAGTTGTTGAATAATTCATTCGGTGCGATAGACGAGATACACAATCGTTTAGTTCAAAACCAGGTAACCATAGGTTCGAAAATCGGTTTTCTGAGCAATCTTGAGGATAGTCTAACAAGCCTGAAATACAACAGCGAAGATGAAACGACACGCTTACAGGAGGCAGACATTGCTCAGGTTGCTATAGATATCTCGCGGCGTGAGGTCCTATACGAGATGTCTTTATCAGTGGCTGCGAGGCTTATGTCTCTTTCGCTGCTCGACTTTCTCGATTAACTGTTTAACAAATGTAAATCAAAAGGATTATTCCTTGAGTGATATACATCTTTGATATGCGTACAGATTTGTTGTTTGGAATTGCGAAGTGTGTCCCAAACCTGCTTCCGGGAGACTTTTGGGACGCTATAAACATGGAACAAAATGATGGCACAAAGAAAAAATTTGAATCTTTACCAAAGGGGCCTGGAATTAGCTAAGTCCTGCAGGTATCAGGAGGCCCTCGCTTGTATTCAGGAACACCTTTGCACAGCACCCGACGACGCGCAGGCGATGAACGATGCAGGGTCAATCCTCTATTGTCTGGGGCGCTTCGATGAAGCAATCGAGCATTTTGTTAAAGCCAGGAGTTTGCTGTGCGGCTCTGTTGAGATATTGTGGAACCTTGTAGAGGCGTATCTTGGTGCCGGCCGAGCAAATGAAGCAGTGCAGCTCTTTGATGAAATGGAACGGATGGGTATATTGAGCTCGGAATTGCTTAACAAAGCGGCCAACGCATTTTT
>Ga0315549_1001514_pt1 | contig 23956 bp, 18 predicted proteins | sample SalMarSW160200MG_FD_203101 | JGI IMG/M metagenome (GOLD analysis project Ga0315549, IMG submission 203101) | Salt marsh sediment microbial communities from the Plum Island Ecosystem LTER, Massachusetts, United States - Salt Marsh Sediment SW1601-200 ... | reverse complement strand
TATCCTTATAACAAGCGTCTCTCCATCCTCAGACTGCTTGCATGCCAGGAGCCTCACGTTTTCCGGGCTTAAAGAAAGAAGATCAGCGTCATCTCTCTTTCCCACAGGAAGATGGGAAAGGGCAAAGGGAGGTGAAGAGAGCCAGTCAGCCAGAGCAGGTAATTTCCTGAGAACGGATCCAGGCTCTCCGGGAACCACCAGAAGGCGCACAGAATGCACGCCCATATCCATGCATTTGTGACCGGGGCGGTCCTTTAAGTCAAATCCCCTCTCATGACAGTAAGCCGCGCTTCTTAAAACCGAAAGCCTTATCTCTCCGTCTTTAAAATCAAAGCCGTGCTGCCCCCTGTTCACAATGCCCACTGAAGCAGGCTTTCCGTTTATCTGCCCCTTTACACAAAGCCATCTCCTGTGCACATGCTCCTCTCCATCAACAGGTCTCCGAGTGAGTCCTCCGGGAATCTCACAGAGGATAGAGGCTTGTTTGAAATTTGTGGGAATAGACAGTTTCAGCCGCCTGTGTTTGTGATTCCACAAAATCCTCAATCTGTATTCAAGAACAGCCCATTGGGAATAGGAAAGAGTCCTCATCAAGATGGAGCTTTTTTCATATTTCCATTCGGATTCGCAGATCATCCGCACAGGCCCTTTTTCAACCACTCTCAGACTCCCGGATTCCGGTTCAAAAATTCCTTCTTTTCCCCTGTATTTATTCATCCCGGTACCCCAGGAATCCCCAATATCTTTTATGACCAGCGGCTGCATAAGGGGCCCTGAGAAAATTTGCACCTTCCGGGGCCCGTAGAGTTTTTCGATCAATCCTGACCTTGGATTTGTCTCATAATCAAGGGCTGGTTTGAACTCTCCTCTTTTTACTTTTCCCTTTTTAACTTTCAATTGAAAGCGGGATATGCCCATTCCGGGCAAATGGCTGAAAAAGGATATCTTCCTCCGCCATCCGTTAAAAGGAAGAAGAGCTTCCGGTTGTTCCTCCTGGCATACGATCTTTTCGCCGCTCAGAGTCGACAGCTCAACATGCCAAATCCCCTCCCATTTAGGACGATGAGAAACCATGAATTCCCCTTCAACAGGGACTTCGGTCAAAGAAGGATTGGTATTCAAAACAGTCATGGGAAGAGAAGGGCTGTTTTTGTGCGGCTTATTCAAGGCTGTTACAGCTTTTAGCCTGAGGCGCCTTGCGGAATCCATGGCTTTTCCGTACAAATCCAGGGCATCCTTCTCCGCAGGTTCAGTACATGACCCGGGAAGGATGTCATGAAAGTCATTAAACAGATGATCTCTCCAGGTCTCCCTTATTTTCTCCTCCGGATAGGAAATCCCTCTCAGCCACCAGGCAGCCGCACTGATGGATTCGGCCTGGTGTAAAAGGCCGGCGCTCTCTATGGCTTTTCTTTTAACCCGGGCAAGGGATGTGTAGCATCCGGTAAACACACGCTGCAGCCCTCCTTTAAAAACAGGCGCATCTTTAAGGGAGTCTTTCACTGCCTGATAATACAGATCCGGAGTGCTGTGGCGGAAATCCACCCGGTTTTCTTTTTCAATAAAATCACGGATCTGGTTCAGATCCTCTCTGGTCGCGCCCCCTCCGTGATTTCCTATCCCCCAGAAAACAGGGATGTCCTTTCCTGTTTTTAAGGCCAGCTCTGTTCCCTGTTTCAGTCTTTCTTTGATATTATGGTATTCGGTATGATAGAGACCGACCGGGATTCTCAAAGCTGCGATCTCCGTCCCGTCGCATCCCTGCCAGCGGTAAAGAGAGGACGGAAGTTTTAACTGTTCTTGCTGCGGACGCATATGGATATACATCTTGTATCCGCTTTTTCTGAGAATTTGAGGAAGTCCTGAGCTGTGTCCAAAAGAATCGAAATTGCAGGCCACCTCAGGGAATGAATGAAAATATTTCTTAAAAAATGTCCTTCCCTCCATAACCTGCCTGATAATGGATTCTGTGGATGTGAGATTCACGTCCGGCTGAAGATACCATCCTCCGCTTACAGACCACTGTCCCTTTTTCACCAGCTCCCGGATCTCTTTAAATAAAGAAGGATCATGCTCCATGACCCACTCATAGAGAACTGCTTCGTTGTGATTGAAAATAAAGTCTTTGTGTTCGTTGAGGATCTCAACAGCGATTGAGAAAGTCGTGAGCGCTTCCGCGCATCCCTCTTCCCACTGCCACTGCCACACCGGATCCAGATGGGCATTGCAAATCAAATGCACACTCGGCATTGTCATTCTTCATCCCTGGCCGGCAGTTTTTTATACCACGTAAAATAAAGCACAAAAGCAAACACAGCCGCGACCACTCCCCAGACAGCAGCATTGTTCCATTTTCTGAGAAAAGCATAAAAAGGGAGCAACGCTAAAGAAAACTGAAACACGGCCGTTAAAAATCCGTTCAGAGCATCATAGAAAGGCATCCGGTCATTCGGAGGCACAAGTCCTCTTCTCTTTGCTTCTTCCCTTACCGGCTTCCAGAACCCGAAAGGTCTTACTTTGGAGTAAAAATCAACCAGCACATCCATATTCTGAGGCTTTTCCAGAAAGCCAAAAAGCACGGTCACCGCAAAACAGGCCGCAATATCTATGCCCAGTGATTTGGGGTCTGACCAGTGGCCGAAAAACAATTTTTGAAGAGCTATAAGACCGGCGGAAGCTGCCATGCTTATATAGAAGGCCTTTGCGGAAAACCGCCACCAGTGCCACCTCATGGTCGCCGGCACCAGTATCATGGTCAAAACCACAAAAATCATGGTCTCCCAGGCTGAGATGATATCCTCAAACGACATGCTGGCCACAAATCCGATCATGAGCATGACAACCGAGGCCAGCTGCCCCAGCCTCACCAGCTGCTTCTGTGTTAGATTTTTGACAAAATATCTTTTCAAAAAATCATTCACAATCACAGAGCTCGTCACATTGATCATGGCATCCAGAGTGGACATCAAAGCAGCGAGCAGGACCGCTAGGAAAAGCCCTCTCACTCCCACTGGGAGTTTGAGTATCACCAGAGGCATGATCTTTTCCGCATCGAATCCGGCCTGAGTTTCCAGAAAAAAAACGCCCAGCACCAGGAAAGCACAGCCCATTATCCACCGGGCCGTATACCCCACAGTCCACATGCCTCCGGCCAAAGCCGCATCTCTGGAGCTCCGGGCACTCAGGAAAAACTGGAAATCCCATACATTGGGGCCGGCCAGAATCCGAAACACCAGCCAGGAAAACCCAGCCACCATAACAGGCCCGAACAAATAGAAGTGATGGTAGCTTTCAGGAGATGACTGCAGATATCCGGACCACAGCTTCCAGGGGATTTTTAAAGAATGCCACCCCGCGCTTTTACTAGAAAAAATCTGAGCCAACTGGCTGTTGGTAAACACCATGATAGATAAAATGACAGCCCCCACTCCGATAAGGAGCGTCTGCAACATATCCGTCAATATCACGCCGAAAAATCCCGCAAGAGTCACATAAATGCCTACCGCCGCAAAAACAATAAATGTAGCCAGCTCGCGGGAGAGAGGCAGGAACTCTTCGGCGAATTTTCCTATACCCACAGCAATGTAGGTGAGGTTAAAAATCATAAGGAGAAGCAGGAACAGAGCTGAGGCGATGCGGGCTTTTTCAGCATCCCTTGTGTCTCCATACCGGGTCCGGTTCCATTCGGCAAAGGTCATCACACCTGAGCGCCGGATCCATTTGGCCTGAAAAGCCATGTAAAAACAGATAATGAACCATCCCCAGTAGATGTGTGTAACCCAGACCGCTTTAAGCCCCAGATAATACAGAGTCCCCACCATGGCCATGGTGCCGCCGATATCAATATAGCTGGAACACCCTGCCAGCCCCAGCATCCACCAGGGGACATTGCGGCCGGCCAGGTAATAGGCAGCCAATCCTTTGGTGGCCCTTTTCTTGATCCAGAATCCCAGAACAGCGATAAAGACCAGATAACCCAGTATAAGAGAAAGATCAGTTGGGGCAAGTTTCATGTTTTTATCATTCCTTATCTCATGCTACCTTGCTGACTTTTCCTTGTGTTTTATGTTCGGAGCCATTAATTGTTCGAGTCTCATAAACATTAATTTATAGTAAGCAGGGACTTATTAGTTCTATTTGATCAGTTTCACTAACTCTTTTTCCAAATGATAAGTATAACTTATGAGTTTACCGTCTTGAGTTAGGGCGTAAGTCCCATAGGGCGTTGGTGATAATTTCTGGGCTTCCTTTGAACTTTTTAATATGACTTCTTTGAAAGGTATTTTTTTCCTGGCAGCGAACTCTTTCACTATCTTCGCCGCATCAATTGCGTAAGGGCACTGGTCTGCTCTCAATACTGTTATTCCTTTAGAATACTTTTCTGCTCTTTTCTCGAATTCAGGGAATGACGGATTTGGAGCATTTTTTAGTTTTTTCACTAATATTTCAAAACCGTCATGCTCTCCGACGCTAACAAAACCATTCTTGATAAATATTTTGTTATGAGCCAACCATTTCCCCTTACTTATCATAACGACTCCATTCTTTCCCTGCTTCTTGGCATCACTCAAGCACTCTTTTATGAGCTTGGTTCCTAATCCTTTCTTTTTCCACTTGCCCACAACCCATAAGCAATGAATCAATAAGTAGTGATTACCGTTTACTGCTCTCCAAGCGTTCTCTATTGGCACATATTCAATGAATCCCCTGCTCGTGTACCCTTTCGGCTCCTTGATTTGTAATAGTTTGATTCGTAATCCTTTCCTGTATTCCTGCTTAAACCATGATAGTTTGTTCTGATAGCATTCTGCTTCCTTTTTTGATTTCTTGCAGAACAAATCGTACTTGTCAACGTTTGAAGTTGTGATGTCAATGATTTTGTGGTCAATACTCATTTTAGGATAAAGAGTAAGTGTTAAGAATATTTTAAACTCTGTATTCTTGCAAGAATTATTTTTTTAAGAAGTGATGCGGGTAATGGTTTTTCTGCATTGCCATGCCTACCAAGTCACGATTTAATGAGAAAACTACTATTTTGTAAGCAATTCGTTCCTTGACTTCTGGAGCAAGTGACTTGATTAGTTTTCTTATTCTTTCAAGCTCTAAGCGCTTACTCTTGGGTACTTCCGCCAAATATTCATTAACACTTATCATATTAGTTTGGATAAATATGGGAATTTCTTTTTTTGTTCAGGTCAGTAGGAGAAAGTTTCATAGCCGATGAGTATTTTTATATCAGGATGAAAAAGATGTCAATGGAATATAAATAATCGTCCGAAAACGAACAAAACTTGTTCAAAAATGTACATATTCTCGTTTATGAGATCTTTAAAACCTCAGAAGACTAATCTGGCATATTTTTTGCAGTAATATTGATATATGTTCGAATTATTCGATTAAATGCGTGAGGTCAATAGAATGGCTATTTTAGCAGTAAAAGAAGAAATCATTTTGAGTGCATTAATGTTGCTGTCCGGGAGTTCCCACGGTGCCCCGCTCAGAAAGAGGGTCGTTGAATTGTCCGGGAAAGAAATTGTATATGGGACGCTCTACAATCTGCTGGAGGTTCTTATAAGAAAAGGGCTCGTCACATCTCAAAAAAGCAAGCCGACGCCAGTACGTGGAGGAAGAAGCAAAACCATATACAGTATCACTGCGAAAGGAAAACAGGCCCTGGAAGAGACGCTATTGATGCATGAACGTATCAAGAAGAGTGTTCTGAGTTTTGAAACAGAAGCATAGGATAAAACTGTGAAGAAAAAGTATAACAGCCCAAGAATGGCTAGAATGCTTCTCAATCTAATGTCGGTCTATCATGAGAATCATTCGATCATCGAAGATTCCGAAGAGACTTTTACTGAAATACGGAAATCAGAAGGGCGCTTTAAAGCAATATGCTGGTACTGGATCAATACATTAAAATCGGTTGCCGGCTATCTAAAACTCATTGTGTCTTGGAGGCTTACAATGTTTAAAAATCATCTCAAGATTGTTTACCGGAATTTTGTAAGGCATAAATTGTTCTCTTTTATCAATGTTTTCGGATTAGCTATCGGACTTGCCATCTGTCTGATCATCAGCCTCTGGGTTCTGCGTGAGCTCAGCTACGACCGTTTTCATGAAAATGCCCATCGAATATACAGGATAGAACGTGAAATATTTCGTGATCAATCATACAGCAGATGGCCCATTACAGGAGGATTGTATAAACAAGCATTGATCGATGATTTTCCCGAGATCGAAAATGCTGTGCGTTTCTGGAGAAGAGAATTCGCCATTACGGACCATAAAAATGATATCCACAGACAGCAGACGTATGCAGTGGATAATTCCATTTTTGATATTTTTAATTTTGATCTTGAAGAAGGGGATGAACAAACCGCTCTCTCAGATCCCATGACCGTGGTTCTGACCCGAGAAAATGCCTTAAAATATTTTGGTACCGGAGATGCTGTCGGAAAATCTCTTAGCTTAGAGTGGGATTCAGAACAGACGGACTTTAAAGTGACAGGAATCTTAAGGGAAGTTCCAGAAAATTCCCATATTCATTTCGATATGCTGATATCTATGGCCTCTGTGCCGGAGGAGGTATTCGCCGATTGGAGAAGCAATTACCTCTATACATATGTTTTGGCCTCGGAAGGCACCTCAAAATCTGACCTTGAGGAGAAATTGAAAACTTTCGCCGCTCAACGATTGGAGCCCCACTACGGTGACTTGCTCGTACTGAATAAGGACATGACAATCCATGATGTCCTTAAAATACATCTTTTCCCCATTGTTGACATTCATCTGCATCCCAGTGTCAATTGGGAAGTGGAGGCGGGAGGGAGTATCCTGTCGATCTATATTTTTTCGTCCATTGCCGTCCTTATCCTGGTCATTGCCTGCTTGAATTTCGTGAACCTATCCACTGCCCGGGCCAATAAGAGGGCCAAAGAAGTGAGCCTTAGAAAAACAGTAGGTGCGGATAAATACCAGCTCAGAGGACAGTTCATTCAAGAATCGGTACTCCTGGCTTTTGTATCTCTTGTGCTTGCCCTTGCCATAAATTCACTGTTTGTCAAGGTCTATAACGGGATATTTTCCGAAAATCTGTCGCTTTCCCTGCTCCTGCAGCCGAAGAATCTCGTTTTTCTCATTGGCGCAACTCTTCTTGTCGGGGTGTTAGCAGGTCTTTACCCTGCATTTTATCTGACCCGGTTTGAGCCTGCCAAAGTCATAAGGGGAAGTCTTCCTGCAGGAAACGTAAAGTCTGTTTTCCGCAGAAACATGGTGGTTATCCAATTCAGCATTTCAATCATTCTGATCATCGGAATGTTCACCATTTACAAGCAGATGAAATACATCCAGAACCGATCTCTGGGCTTTGACAGGGAAAATGTGGTCATCATCCCGGTAAGAAGCCGGCAGATCGCTCAAAATTACGAATCATTCCGGAACGAACTTAAAAGAAGCTCCCGGATCTCATCAGTATCTTCCTCATCCGAGGTGCCTGCCGATACACATTACAGCAACAGCCATTTTTCTCGCCTGGATTCAGACGACCCGGTATCCCTGTATCTGTTTTTTACCGACTATGACTATTTGGATACATATCAGATGGAAGTCCTTGCAGGCCGGACGTTTTCAAAGGACTTCAGCACAGATATAGCAGGGACCATCATTCTCAATCAATCTGCGGCGCAGAGGTTCGGCTGGACGCCCGAGGAAGCGGTTGGGAAAAAGCTGGATAGTCCGTATTCGGAAGATCCCCCTCAGGTTATCGGAGTCGTCAAAAATTTCAATTTTAGATCTCTGCGCATAGAGGTCGAACCCATGGCCCTGCTGCTCGATCCGGGATATATACGCGCGATCTCGGTCAGGATCATGCCCGGCAATTTTGAAGAAACTCTGAGTTTTATCCGTGAAAAATGGCAAGGCGCATTTCCCGGAGAGCAGTTCGAGTTCGGTTTTCTGGATAATCGCATCAATCAAATGTACGCAAGTGAAAAGAAAATGCAGAAGATCTTTGTGGTCTTTTCATCTCTTTCCATTTTGGTTTCCTGTCTTGGGCTTCTTGGCCTGGTGTCCTTCACTACAGAGGTAAGGACGAAAGAGATCGGAATACGCAAGGCGCTTGGAGCCTCGACGGGGAGTGTGATACTGCTTCTGTCAAGAGAGTTTATCAAATGGATCATACTCGCCAATATCGTCGCATGGCCTTTGGCATGGTTCATGATGAAAAAATGGCTTCAGAATTTTGCATACAGGGCAGAAATCGGATGGATCGTCTTCATTCTAGCTGGTTTTCTGATAATATTGATAGCCACATTCACGTTTATTTTTCAGACAGTTAAAACTGCTTATGCCGATCCCGTGGACAGCCTGAGGTACGAATAGAACCGTATTTCCGGTTGACGGGAATTATTTTTTTCAGGTATGATTTGGAAGAACGGCGGATAATCAAGGGTAGGCTATAAATGCATTTACAACAGATTCTTTTGGGATTGATTGAACTTTTAGTCTCCATATTTATCAGTTTTGTCCTGATTGCGGGAAGCTACAGGTTCTTTATATTTATCACCCCTCGTTTTGATGAGGAGCGCCAGCTCAAGAAAAAAAATACAGCTGTCGGAATTGTCTTAGGGGGGATATTGATCGGAGAAGTCCTGGTTGTGAAACAGGCTATCTATCCTGTGATGTCTGTGATACAGCTTTTTATCCTCGGGGAGGAGAAAAATTTCCCCAACTATCTTGAAATGATCGGACTGAGTGTGGGTTATGTCCTTCTCGCAGGAATTCTTGCCTTGGGTTGTATTCTTTTCAGTTTTTGGGCGTTTAATAAGCTCACTCCGCGCATCGACCAGTATGAGGAAATCAAAAACAATAACGTAGCTGTTGCTGTTTTTATGGCTCTCTTCATACTGGGGATCTGTATCTTGATAAGTGATGGCGTTTCGGGTTTGACAAAGGCTCTGATACCGTTTCCTGAAATCGGATCGATCCCGTTTAAGTGACTCCGGGCATGAAGAGTTTCCTTATTTCTTTCATAGCAATACTCATCCTCATAGGAGGCTTGGTCTTTCTGGCCTCTTTATGCAAAGAGAACTCTTGTCCAAAAAATCTTTCTTTAATGGAACAGGATATGGGGAACGACTCAAAACCAGGTGCAGGATATTTCCATAAGACTGACAGGCAAGACTATTATGATATCGCTTACGGATGGGAGAATTATCAGGGCCGCTTATTCCGCATTTCTTTTTCATATCCAACACGGTTTTTATCAGAAGCAGAAGAGGAATTTGGTTATTATCAAGAAGAGATGGATGAATATATATATACAAACCTTGCGGGAATAAGAAAAGAAGCCGTTGAATCCATGAGAGAAAAAACCCTCAAACTTATAAACGACAGTGAGTACTCTGACTTTATTTTTATAGAGGGCAGCGAACCGGAGAGGTTTAATATAAAACTCTCTGTCCCCTATTCTCATGCGGAAGAATATGAAGAAATCAAAGCAGAATTCAACAGAATAACCCATCAAATCGCTGAAGAGCAGAAAAAATATTTCAGAAAAATTGAGAAGGAACAGAGGAAAATAAAGGAACAATTTTTAGAGATGCGGCTTCTCAGGTTTATCGGAGACCGAATAGGTGTGCATTATACATTTTGTGTTCAAAAAAACCGTCCGAGAGTCAAAGATGTGATGAAAGTCATGAGAGATAACAATAACAATATGCCGCTTCAGAAGTTTTTAGCCTTGATGCTTGCTTTTATACAGGAGATTCGATTTGAAATTCCTCCTATAAGGGAGAACAATAAATATATCGGAGGTTTTTGGGTTCCTCCACGGGTAATTGTGGACAACAAGGGAGATTGTGATTCAAAAGGAGTGACCTTTGCTTCTTTATGGAGAAACTTTAAAAGCTATCCCTTGATCATAATAAGGATTCCGAACCATATGTTTATAGGAGTGGCTATTCCGACCATAGGGAAAAATGTGCTTGTTATAAACGGCTTGAGATACACACTCTGTGAAGTCACCGGACCTGAAAAAATACCTCCTGGGATTGTGTCTAACTACAGTCTTTCCTATCTGAAAAGCCGGAACTATGTTTACGAAATAATCAATTAAAAAAGGGGAGGAAATGAAAAAAATCCTTTTGTTTGTTTTTATAGCCGCCATACTTCTGTGTTTTTTCTGCTCTCAACAGAAGAAGCAGGGAGCATCCGTGGAAGTCATAGATGGAATCGAATATGTCCATAATCCTGGGAATCCCTTGTATCCAAATCGGACAGTTTATTTTGAAGAAGAATTGTCCATACAAAATGAGGATGAACAAGGAAACGTTCTGTTGTTCCGCCCTGGTTGGTATCTGGTCGACCAGAATGGATTCATTTACATATGTGATCTCATGGACCTTGAAGTCAAGGTCTTTGACCCGGATGGACATCTCTTCCGGACCATCGGCCAGAAAGGCGATGGACCCGGGGAATTTCGAAGTATCGGGGAGATCGCTCTGCTTCCCGATGATAGGCTCTTGGTTTTGGATTGGGAAGCTCACCGCATATCTCTGTTCGACACTGAAGGTGAATTCATAAACAGCCATAAATTCAAGAATTGGAGCTACGATTTCTTTCTCACCACGAATTCCTTCTATGTTCGGGACGAGAACATTTTTGGCGAAAAAACGAAGCTCGCGGTCAAAGCCTCTGATTATTCAGGTAAAGAAATTTTCTCCTTCGGAGAGTTTGAGCCAGACCATTCACAGGATATCAATGAAGCAGGAAGACGGTTCTCTGTTTCGCTTCCATATGATGTCTGTTCTCTATTTGCTGGAGATCAAAAAAACACCCGTCTCTATCACTGCATGAATGACAAATACCAGATCGAGGCTTATGATCAAAACGGAAAGGTGTTCCGGAAGATCGACCGGCCCTACAAACCTTTACCCACAAGACCAGAGGACAAAAAATTATATCTGGAGGGGTTTAGGAACATTTCCAAGTCAGACCTGGCCCTAATAGATAAGAATGTCCAGATGCCTCCTCATAAGACCGTAATAAATAGGATGTTCGTTGATGATTTGGGGAACCTGTGGGTCGAGACCAACGAAGAAAAAGAAGAAAAGGGAAAATCTCTTGTGGCTTACGATATCTTTGATGAAAAAGGCGTTTACACAGCCAAAGTCTGGCTCTCTGTTTCGCCGGGTATCATCAAAGGCGGGAAAATGTATGCAAGAGAAACTGATGAAGTAACAGGATACAGGGAGTACAAAAAGTACCAAATCATTTGGCACGACCTGGAATAAGGTGTGTTCACTCCGTTTTACTGGAGGATTTTTTTGACAACAAACTGGCAGAATCCGCCGTATTTTTCCCGGATATAGTACAGACGGTTGTTTTTGACCACGGCATTGATAGGCGTTCTGGAATTAAGCAGGATATCAGCGCTTAATCTGTGTTTGAAAACGCCATCGGCTTTTTCTTCAAGGTCGATTATCAGTTCCTTTTCGGTTTCCAGGAAACCATCTTTCTCTTTTTGTAAAATAGAGGGTTCCCTTCGGTTGGTTATAATTTCTACCCCTTCTTCATACAGCCTCTTCGGCCCTTTGTCCTCCGAAACACAACCAAAAAAACTCAAAAAGACGATCCCGAAACAAATGATTTTTTTCATAGCTGCTCTCTTTCGTATCTTAATGTATACTTTTATATACTATTTATCTATTATTATAGACATTCATTTATGAATATCAACACATATTTATTCAAATCGTTATTTCTGTTCTCAATCAATATAAAGGCAAAAATATGAATATGCATAAACTATGGGAGTTGAACAAGCTCAGTTTATTATGGCAGTCGAAAAAAACTTAGATGGAAATTCTCTGTTGACTTGATTTTTTTTATTTATATGATGGGTGCTAAAGATACTTAAAAGGTACAAACTTTGAAGTTTTTTATTAAATGAAACGTATATATAAAGGAGGGAGATAAAATGGCAAACGTCCTATTGGTTCTGGCTCTTGTGTTCGTTGGTTTGTTCGTTATCTTTTCCATCATGATCGTGAATGAAGTTTCTAAACGAGGAATCAAGATTAACTTCTTTTTGCTGCGGCTCTATATCATCAAGTATATCCAAGAGTACAAGAAGATCACAAAAAAGGAAACAGGGAAAGTCGGCCTACTTTATTATCTCTGCATCATTTCAATCAACCTTGCCCTGGTTCTCGCCATTGCGGGTTTTTTAGCCAAGTAACGTCCCGGTTCATTTTCTCATAACTGCCTATCCTCTCTCTTAAGAACTTTTGCTTTGATTAGTCCGAGAGAGCTGAGAAAATATCATATGAGGATTCCCTGTTGACTTGGGCTCATATTATATGATGTGTGATGTGTTTTTAAAACAAATTGTGAAGCCATTAAAGGGATTGGAGAAGGCTTGTTATTAAAACCTTTTTAGTGCATGACCGTTTATAATAATGAAGCGCGAATCAGCGTTATATCACAAGGAAAGGAGTAAACATGCACTGTCGAAACAAAACAGCCCCACTAAGGAATCGTTTAATCACACTGGGAATATTATTGAGCGGTCTGATGCTCTCTTCCATCCATGCCCTCCCGGACACTCAAGTGATTAGCAGCACGGATAAAGGCCTCTGGAATGGCTCATCTCCCCTTTCGCTTGAGGAAGATTTGACCATCGGACTTGAAATCGGCACCGAATCACAGATGTTCGGATACATCCGGGCCTTGACACTGGATGCCCAAGACAATATCTACGTGGCGGACAGCTACGAACTGAACATCAGTGTCTACAACTCCGAAGGGAAATTTATCCGGGAATTCGGCCGCGAAGGTCAGGGTCCGGGTGATTTTCAGACCATCAGCGGTATGTGCTGGTGTCCGGAGGACAGCCATCTCTATGTCACGGACCGCACGAACCACCGTATCACCTGTCTCTCTCAAGAAGGGGAAGTCATAAGGAGCATAAAAGACGAGCTGTTCAAGGCCTGGATCGATGACATTGCCTGCCTGGATGACGGGCGTTTCGTTTTACTGGCGAGAATACCGGAGAAAAAAGGCACAAGTTACAAGATCATGGTTACTGATTTTTCATTCCAAAAGGTCCTTGCGGAAGCGGCCGTGGAATTTCCTTCTCATACCGTAGGGATTGAATGGGCTCCCTGTCCTTCCGATATAGGAGTTATCCAGGGAGAAAGAGTCTATTACACCTCTCCCTCAGCATATGAGATTGTTTTGCTGGACTCTAACCTTAACCAATCCCTTACAGTAAAAAAATCCCATCCCCGGATGTTCATCCCCCAGTATGTTCAGGGATTTTACGCTGATTTCAATGCCATCGAAACACTTCTGGCTCTGGATGCTCTATACGTGGTCGGCGTTCAAAGCACTCCAATCAAGAATATCCCCCGGTTTAAAACCAAGCGGGAATTCATCGAATTCACCCACACACCCGACCTCAGAGAATGGAATCTGAAAAGGGCCTACCAGCTCGATTTTTTCAACACAGATTTTACATTTCTGGGGCGAATTGAAATCCCGTCAAACCGTCGCCTGGCTGGAAAAGACTCGCAGGGCCGGCTTTACTTTATCGAACAGGAACCCTATCCCCGCATTGTACGCTGTAAAATTCAAAAATCGGCGGATTAGATTTCTGATATTTAGACAGCAAAATTCGTTCCTTCGTCACAGAGAGCGATATTTTTAAAGGATGTATTACCGGTTGTAAAATGATAAAATACAGCGCAGGGTCTTATTGCCTGAAAAAATGAGTGGAGGTTCTTTTATGGAAACAAACAACACCAAAATGAAGATCGAATATTTTCACGCCTCAAAGTATGGGAACGGGGCCATGGTCGCAGACGAGTTCAAGAAACAGATGGCCGCCAAGGGGATCACTGTCAATGTCCATCATGTCCGAGATGCCAGAGCAAAGGATATGCCCGCGGCTGACCTGTACCTATTCAGCTCACCGGGACGCATGGGCAAACCCAAAGGAAAAATGCGCCGTTTTCTGAAAAAGGTCAAGCTGCCATCAGGAACCAAGTACGCCATCCTGACCACTGAAGGAGCACCTCAGCCGGACAAGAAGACCGGCCGCATGCCCACCGAAGAAGAGCGGGCTAAATGGCAGCGCATCATTCCGATCATGAACGAAATACTGCAGGAAAAAGGCCTTGTCAAGGTCGCCGAAGGCAAGGTCCTAGTGACCGGCATCAAGGGACCGCTCGAGGAGGGATGGCAGACAAAAGTAAAAGAATTCGCTTCCCAGCTCCTTCAAGAAGAAGACAAATAATTCCAAAATATCAAAACATCCAACAAACATAATTTTCGAAAAAATGCAACCTTTTTGGATCATGAGGAGTCTTTAGTAATGAATGATATGTCCTAAAATTAGAAAAATATAGATGAGGTAAAAATGAAACTTCTTTCACGGACTGAAGAATTCATCCTGCTGGCGGCTCTTTATCTTAAGGAAGAGGCCTATTCCGTACAGATACGCAAGCGGTTGAAGGATGTAACGGGAAAAATATGGTCCTACGGCGCTCTTTTTATCTCGCTGGAACAGCTCGTCAAAAAGGGCTATTTGACCTCTTCCCTGACCGATCCCTTGCCGGAGAGAGGCGGACGAAGCAAGCGAATCTATTCCATCACTCCTTTGGGCCATGAAGCCTTAAAAGAAATCAAGCAGATGGAACGCAAGATGTGGGAAACCGTTCCCGATGTAAACGGAGGATAGGCCGTGAAGAACGATAGAATAATCAAACCACCGAGGACAGCCCGATGGCTTTTCCGGAAGATATTCCCGGACGGAGGGTTTGACACAAACGCATGTGATCTGGAAGAGAGTTACCGGGAAGTGGTCAGGGAGAGAGGTTTGTTTTATGGCAAGACCTGGTATTGCTTTCAGGTGCTGGCCGCTTTGTATTTTTTTATCTGTCTACAAATAAGAGGAGGATTAAGCATGCTCAAACATCATTTAAAAATAACACTCCGCAATCTCCGGAGGCAAAAAGGGTATTCCTTCATCAATATCTTCGGTCTGGCTGTCAGCATTACAGTTGTCATATATATGGCCCTTTTCATCCGAAATGAATTGAGCTTTGACAGAGGCAACGAACACCTCGACCGAATGTACACCATCATGATGGGCGGAGAAAAAGGACAGCAGTATATCATCTCAGCTGCGGCTCTGGAGCTTTCTGAGAATATCCCGGAGATCGCAAAGTTCACCCGTATCGGCTTGCAGAGTGATTCTGCGCTTCAATACCGTGAGGCAGAAACAGAATACGAAAAGAATATCATGATCAAGGATATGACCTATGCCTGGGTTGATCCAGGCATGTTCGAAGTTTTTACCTATGACTTCAAGGCCGGGAATCCTGAGACCGTCCTTGACCAGCCCTACTCCATTGTCTTGACCGAAGAAGTTGCCAAAAACCTGTTCGGAAGTAAGGATCCTATCGGAAAGGTCGTCACCCTTAACAGCCGTTATGAAATGACTGTAACCGGAGTGGTGAAGAAGCCTGCACATTCTCATCTGGACTTGAATGTCTTTGCTTCTATCCTGACCTTTCGATCTATCAGAGGCCCGGATGCTGACCGCAATTACGAATACAACAGCTATCCTACCTATGTACTGCTGCCCGAGAAACACGATCTGGAAGCTGTCAACCAAAAAATAGATACCCATATGGCCTCGGTCTTCAAAAGGGTAGGACGGCCCAAGGATGATTTTTCCCTTTTTCCGGTGAGTGACATCTATCTCTCTGATTCCGGCACTGTGGGCATCAAAGGAAACAAGACACTTTTGTGGATTCTGTTCACTATCGCCGTCTTTATCGTGACCATCGCCGGAATCAACTTTGTTAACCTCAGCACAGCCCGCGCCTCTACCCGGGCAAGAGAGATCGGCATCAAAAAAGTGCTTGGAGTGCTGCGGAAAAATCTCATGAGGCAGTTTTTTTTGGAGTCTGTTTTCATTGCGTTTGTTGCGTTGGGTGTGGCCCTTCTCTTTGCGGTCTTCTTTTTCCCGTCCTTCAATCAGGCCTTTTCTGTGGGCATTAGTATGGAGAGCCTGTTTAAACCTGGGATGCTCTTTTGTCTTGCCGCGCTGGCTTTTGTCATTGGGACCTTGGCTGGTCTTTATCCGGCTTTTTACCTCTCTGCTTTTCAGCCCGTCACAGTAATCAGGGGAGATGTCACTCAGGGGAAAAAAGGATCTTTTTTCCGCAAAGCTTTGATTGTTTTCCAGTTCACGGTTTCGGTTATTCTTATTATCGGAACACTGACCATCACCAGCCAAATCCGCTTTGCACGGAACAAAGACCTTGGTTTCAGTGCCAAAAATGTGATTACTTTCCCTCAGCCCCGTTTGACCTCATTCCACCGGAATCTCGAAAGCATCAAAACCGAACTTCTCCGGCATCCAGATATTTTGGAAGTGTCTTTTTCCCAAGGATACCCAGGGAGACCGCGGAACAATGAATCGCTCAAGATCGGTGAAGAGTACATTGGTTTCACCCACTACAGTGTGGATTCCGGTTTTGCCGGCGTCTACGGCCTGGAACTTCTGGAGGGAAGGTTTTTAGATTTGAGCCGGCAAAGCGACCACCTGCGGGCCGTCGTTATCAATGAGACGGCAGTAAGGGAATTCGGTTTGGAATCCCCTGTCGGCACTCACCTTCCCTACATCCCAAGAGGAAATTTAACGGCATTCCCGGTAGAGGAGATCGAAATTATCGGTGTGATCAAGGATTTTCACTGCCGGTCGCTTCACCAGGAGATCAATCCAATCCTCATAAGTTACAATAAAGACTGGATGTCCCACGGAGGAATTTTGTATTCCGGGGACAATCTCTCTGACTTGGTCAGCCATGCCAAGGAGGTCTGGAAGCGGTTTGCACCCGGATTTCCGTTTGAATTCAGCTTCCTGGATCAAGAAATCCAAGGGATGTACGCAAAGGATGAGGTGTTTGAACAGGCCTTTTTCTATGCAGCCGGCTTTTCCATTTTGATTGCCTGTTTGGGGCTTTTAGGTCTGGCCTCTTATGTGACCGTTAAAAGGACCAAGGAAATCGGTATCCGGAAAGTGCTCGGTGCATCGTATTCCCAGATTTTGATTTTGTTGTCGTCGGAATTCACAGCATCTATCGTTCTGGCTAACCTGATTGCGTGGCCTGTGGCTTATTACTTCATGAAAAAATGGCTGGCTCATTTTGTATACCGGATCGACCTGGGGATCGGGACATTTTTATTATCTGCCCTTCTGGCATTCGGTGTGGCGTTACTAACTGTGGGCTGGCATTCCGTAAAAGCAGCCGCTTCTGACCCGGTTGATTCCTTACGGTACGAATAATGCATAAGAATAATTGCATTGCTCGATAATTCAGGGGAAGAGGGCTACGCAACTTTATGAATAAAGAAAAAGTTTATATAATTGACTTATCTTATTCATAAAACAATTATAAAAGGAGCTTTGTAGCATGAAGAGAAAATATAGAGTAATCCCTTGTGTTTTGCTGTTTGTTTTTCTTGCTTTTTCTTTTTCCCTCTCACAGGAAATCGAGACCAAAGACGGAGTAAAATTCATCCACAATACAGAAAAAAGTCTGAAGAAAAATAAGGCCCATATCTCCTTAGAGCTTGTCAATACTCTGGGAGATATAAACACACCCGATGAAAACCTGGCTTTTTATCTTCCCGAAGATATTGTCACAGATACGGAAGGGAATATATATATCCTTGACTCAGGAAACCACAGAATACAGAAATTCACATCTGACTACCAATACCTCGCCACCATAGGAAGGCAGGGCCAGGGACCCGGAGAATTCTATCTCCCCTCTTCTCTGGATATAGGAACGGACGATTATCTTTATGTCTCGGACCCTCAGAACAAAAGAATCCAGATACTCAAGCCGGGCGGCACGGAATTCAAGACCATCAAGTTTCTCGATGAGAGTGTGGGATCTATAAAACTGCTTGACTCCGGGAAAATCATCATGAACCCGACAGGAGGTCTTATGATGATGGCTCGATTTGAGGAAAAAGAGCTCCCCAAACTGATCAAGGTCTTTGATACGGAGGGAAATCTCGTCAATGAGTTCGGTGAGCAACTCGATTTCAAAGACATACTTATGAACAGAGTGGGAAACCAGTATGAATTCGCCGTGGATGAAGATGACTGTATTTATGTCACGTTCCTACACCAGAACAGAATAGAAAAGTATTCTCCCGAAGGAGAGCTCTTATTGAGGGCTGACCGGCCTCTTAATTACAGTACAGATCCTCCAAAAAACAAAGGAAAAATAGAAGCAAAGGGAGGCATGCAAAGGGTTCAGCTCCCTCAGATGAACAAATGCAGCGAGGGAATATCCGTGGATCACAAAGGAAGAGCCTGGATCATAACAATGACCAGACAACTCAAAGATGATGAAAAAGTGGGCAAATCAGTGAGAATGAGTAATATAAACGGACAGCGATCCATGTCTGTGAAACTCGAAGGGAATACGGAGCAGACAAAGACCGATGCGTATCAAATTGAAATATACAGCCCGGAGGGAATTCTGATCCAAAGGATCCCTCTGGATCATTTTGTGAATAAAATCCAGATCCTTAAAGACAGAGTGTTTCTCCTGGATAAAGAACGCGGAACAAAATACTACGAATATAAAATCATAGAAAATTAGTATTTATTTTTTCGGAGGCTTTGTCGGAACCCAGTTTTCCATGAAATCTTTCTTTCCTTCGTGTTCATCAACAAGGGCCTGGAAAATAGCCCGCATCTGTTCATACGGAAGCGTGCCGATGACCATACGCCCGTTTATGATCATGGTAGGAGTGGAACGGATTCCATAGTCATATTTATCCGAGGTCTTCTCATATTCTTTGCCCGTTTCCACAATGATGTCAACCATCTCCCTCACAGAAGGATCCTGCGCTGACTCATAGACTCCATATCTCTGAGCCAGTTCTATTCTCCACTCGGGATTTGAGCGGGCCGTGTTAAAATTCGCAAAGATCTCATTATGTATGTCCAGGAACTGTTCCGGATCTGCCGCCGAATAATAGATCAGCTCACAAGCTCCCTGATGGATATCCTTATCAACCACACTGTTGCATTCTCCCTCCAGCGGGAAAAACTGAAAGGCAATGTTTATCTTTCCGGCAAATTCTTCCTTTAACAGGCTGAACTGCTGTTCAAGGAACAAGCAATCCGAACAGAGAAAATCAGCATACTCGACAATATGGATAGGGGCTTCTTCAAACTCCTCGGTCGAACGGGCGGTCCAGTACGGTGAGATAAAGCTGGGATTTCCCACAACAGGAAGTTGATAATATTGATTGACTATCTTTGCTTCGGCTGCTTCCCGCACGGCTTTCTTGAATTTTAAATGTTCGACCACTCCAAAGGCAGCTAATAAAGCGATCAGCAAAACCGTAAAGAGGATCCTTAAAGAAAAATATTTTTTCATGGAATGGATTGTCTCCTCAATTCAAGCTCAGTCGAGAGGCCAAAATTGATGGTCAAACCAAATTTTTTCCTTAAGGTCATTGTCTATTCGAGCCAGCATCACCATATGTTCTTTTTCCCAGTCTCTGAGCCATTCAAAAAGTGATTTTTCATCTTCTGACTGAGCTGTCGCAGAATGGTCTGAATAATATCTCACAGAATTCTTCTCGAATTCCAAAGCCGCTGAAATAACCGCGGCCTCATACCCGGCTCCGGATACATTTTCTTTTATGATATCTGTTAAGACCGCTTCCGAGGTTTCTGCATAAGAATTCTTTATGTCAGCTAAATCAAATCCTTTACCTTTGGAAATACGAGAGAACTGCTTGTTCAGTACATTTATGTGTTTCTCCTCTTCCTTTGCTAGCAAGGTAAAAAGTTCTTTTACACCCTGCACTTTAGATGTGTCTGTAACAGACTTGTAAAGAGCTCTGCCTTTATGTTCCAAAAGAAGGGCTCCTTTTAAAATTTCAAGCAATTTGTTTCCAGTCATAACTCCTCCTCCCTTTGACTATCCTGACCTATTCATAAAAAAATGGCGATATTCATTTTTTTGTTTTGCTTTCAAGAATATACATGCTTTCTACAAAAATGACAATTGATATGTTTTTGATGCTCTAATAATCCAGGTCCGAATCCAAATCATTCAGATGAATCCATCTCCCCCCGTCCCATCCGTATAAACTCTCCGTATATATATTGATGAGTTCCTGGAGTGAAATGTCTTCCTGGCATTCCTGGCACAATTGAGAAAAAAACTTCCTGAGATTGGGAGTAGGTATGATATCCAGCAATTTTAAATGATTATTGAAAACATATTCAAATCCTAGATAAATCTTCTCTGACTCGAGCTTCCAGGGATAAAAATAAGAATGGAATAAATCATTGTCTGAATTGTCAAAAACAACAAATTCATAAGGCCTTGCATACTTCTTGAAATGATTGGCTTTAACGCATCTGATGTAGGCTATCTGATTCCCTGATTCAGCCTCATCAGCAATGTATTTCTGCAGCAAATACTTGAGGTGCTGGTATTCCGGTTCAATACGATTGGGAGGGCAGATTCCTTTAAAATTTTTTAGGTCCAGCACACCAAGGACAGCCTCACCATTAAGAAGATTGTTGGTTGCTCCGAAAACAACTTCATGAGTTCCATCCTTATTTAAATCAATAGGGATCAAAAAGGACAGATGACCTGTATGAACATATTCATTCAGCAGATTACCATTGATATCGTATCTGGTAATGATCACGAGAAAGCGGGTCCTGTGGCGCCATGCTGTTAATATAAATGATTTTTTACCGACTTGAGCGAATTTACTATACCGAGGATAAAAGTTTGACCTGAGGAGAAGGCCTCTAAAACTTTTGTCGTTGACGATGCTCTTTCGCCAGATCCTTGAACCGTTATTATCGAACAAGGTCAAATAAACTTGATTGCTCTCCTGATCATATTCTTTGGCGATGACCTCGTTGGCCTGGTCATTGTCTATATCAAAAAAATCCAAATTCTCTTGTGTATCCGTTTCTTCTGTGCTGATGGGAACATCACTCTCAGTATAGCTCCAGATCACTCCCCCCTCTTTGTTTTTTATGTATACATTCTTATCATTGGCAACAGCTGTGATTGGTTTAGGAAAAGGAGAGATATAAAAATCATAGGTATTCTTTTTTGTACCCAAAAATAACCATACCATAACAAAAACAACGACAACCGCCAGGAAAACCGAGAAACAAAGGATTAGATTCTTCTTTCTTTTTTTTCTTTTATGAGAAGAAGGTCTTTTCCTAAGCCATTTTTCAATCTCATCCACAGAAGCATAAACGGTCCGCTTGTTGGCATCTCCCACTCTATGAAGGGGGAATCCCAGTTCCTGCTCCCAAATATAAACGTTCCGTATGCTGACATTCAGATAATCTGCAATGGCTTTAACACCAAAGATGTATTTTTGAGAAAGCGATTTCTTCTTACGTTCAGACTTGATATCCATGTCAACTTTAGATTTGGTCAGTGTTATCTATAATAAAATAATAATATTTTTCAATCAATCAGAAAATTAAAAAAATCACTAAAAGTTTTCCTAAGAGCATTAAAGAGAATCAATCTGAAGGAGAGATGACAGCCCGTCATTCATATCTTAATGTCTTAACCGGGTCAGTTGTTGCCGCTTTTAGTGCCTGAAAACTGACGGTAATGACCGCAACAGAAAGGGCTGCGGCCGCAGATATAATAAATATCCATGGCTTGATACTGATTTGATAAGCAAAATTTTGCAGCCACTTTCTCATCAGCAAATAAGACAGAGGCCATGCAATGAAATTCGCAAACAAAACAAGTAATTCAAACTCTTTTGAAAGCAGCCAAAATATATTTTTTGCAGAAGCTCCAAGGACTTTTCTGATCCCGATTTCCTTGGTTCTTGTCTCTACCATGAAAATAGCTAATCCCAACAAACCCAAACAGGCTATAAAAATAGCTAAAAATGAAAATGTGCTGAATATCTGACTCAGCTTTTCCTCGCTTCTATAAATTTGATCAAAAGTGTCATCCATGAAAGAGTAATCAAAAGGATGCGCCGGATCCAGTTCTCTCCATTTGTTTTTAAGAAAATTCAGGGTTTGATCGATATTATCCGGACGAACTCGAACAGCAAAAACAAAGGTGTTCTGCGGCCAGATATGTATAACCAATGGATTGATCTCATTTCTGAGCGATTGGAACTGAAAGTCTTTGACCACTCCGATAACCCTCCCTTTTTTATCATCCCATGCAAACCGGGTCTTTAAAGGATCTTCCAGCTCCAGCTTCCTGACAGCCGCTTCATTTATTATGAATGCCTGTGTCGTATCTGTGTTCATCTGTTTTGAAAAATCTCTTCCTTTGATGATTTCCATCCCCATGGTTTTTATGTAGTCATGGTCGGTATAGATCATATTCAAGGACAGGGTTTTTTCCCCTTCTTCTGTAACCAGTTTTATGGCGTCTCCGGCAACCACTCCCCCGGGAACTCCGATGGTCACTGTTGCTGAGACGATATTCGGATTCTCCATCAGCTCTGCTTTGATGGCTTCTGAGCGGGTTCTGATCTGGTGGGATCGGATGGGAATGACAACCACATGCTCTTTGTCAAATCCCAGTTTTCTGTTTCTTAAAAAATCGAGTTGGTTCAAAACAACAACCGTCGATACAATCAAAATGATTGAGACACTGAACTGAAAGACAACCAATCCTTTTCTAAAAAAAGAGCTCCGGGATCCTATTTTTTTATTTTGTCTCAACACACTGACAGGCTGAAATCGGGAGATAAAAAAAGCCGGATAGCTACCTGAGACCACTCCCACAAAAATCAAAATAAAGAAAAGGCCTCCGAGTAAGATCAAATTGGTAAAAAAATTTAATCCAATTCCTTTGCCGGTCAATGAATTGAAAAAGGGAAGTGCTGCTTTAACCAGGATCAAAGAAAGCCCTAAAGCAAACACTGTGAACAAAAGAGATTCGCTCAAGAACTGTGTGATAATCTGATTCCTCGTTGCCCCTACCACTTTTCTTAAGCCCACTTCCCTGGAACGGTTCGAAGAGCGTGCAGTGGCCAGATTGACGAAATTAACACAGGCAATCATAAGGATAAAAAAAGCAATGATTGAAAAGATAGTCACATACTTTATATCTCCATTTGGACTCAGTTCCGCCTGCAGATGAGAATAAAGATGGATGCTTCTCAAAGGCTGTAAACGGGAATACAAACGCCCTCCCAGAGTGGACTTTATCTGCGCTGCCGCATGCTGTTCAATAAATCCGGGAAGTTTCGCTTCCAGATTTTCAGCAGGAAATCCGTCCTGAAGCAGCAAATAAGTATAAAATTCATGGCGGGCCCAACTTTCAAAATAGCGTTCTTGAACAGACGGAATTTGTTCCAGCGTCTTTAAGGAGGCAAACATGTCTGCATGAAAATGTGAATTTTCCGGCATATCCTCCATAACACCGGTTACGAAAAAATCCTGATTATTGACCTTTAAAGTCTTGTTGACAGGCTCATCCGTTCCAAAGTATTTTGAGGCGATTTCTTCTGATATCACAATGGTTTGGGGAGACTCCAGGGCTTTTTCAGGATCTCCTTTTATCAAGGGAAAACTGAAAACATTAAAAAGAGACGCATCTGAAAAAAACAAATGATCTTCATAAAACCTTTTATCCTCATACTCCACCATTCTCCTCCGCCCGGGAAAAATCCTCACGGCATCCTCAACTTCAGGAAATTCTCTTTTCAAAGCCGGAGCAAAAGGAGCTGAAGAGAGAGCATAATAGCGGCTCAATCCTCCCTCTACATCAAAGCCGTCCACCAATCTGTAAATCCGGTCGGCTTTCTCATGATAACGGTCATAACTCAATTCATCCTGAACAAAAAGCACAATCAAAATACAGCAGGCCATTCCTAT
>Ga0315549_1001507_pt1 | contig 24013 bp, 32 predicted proteins | sample SalMarSW160200MG_FD_203101 | JGI IMG/M metagenome (GOLD analysis project Ga0315549, IMG submission 203101) | Salt marsh sediment microbial communities from the Plum Island Ecosystem LTER, Massachusetts, United States - Salt Marsh Sediment SW1601-200 ... | reverse complement strand
ATAAATTTTTTTATAATACCACAATGTACATTTTCTAAAAAGCTTTTTCAGGCAAAGCCTCATGCTTTTAGTACTGTATAACGTAGAAAGCTGAAAAATCACGCGCTAAATTTTAAAAAAAAATTAAAAAAATGCGTGATTTTCATTTGCATATCGTATTAATATATGGCGAATGGAAATAAACGGCGCTTTTATAAAACAGCTTCGCCAGCGGGACAATAATGCGTTTAAGACTCTCTATATGGAAACCAAGACCATGTTGTACAACTACATTCTTTACAAAGTAAACGGTTCTGTAAGCGTTGCGGAAGACATCCTTTCCGAAGTGTTCGTAAACGCTATCGATTATGCCGGATCACTCACTGTCACCCATAATGTCACGGCATGGCTTTACCGCATAGCAAAAGCAAAATCGTGGACTATATCCGCCGGCTGAACAAAGAAAAAAAGATCGTGAACGCCTGCACTTCGTACAGTATTACCAGGAAACAAAGCGAAACGCCGGAGGAATATCTATTGAAAAGCGAATACCGCCAGCTGCTGCAGGCTGCGTTCTGTATGATATCCTCAGATTATCAGGAGGTTCTACAGAAAAAATATATAGAAGAGCTGGCCGTAAAACAAATAGCAAAAAACATGAATAAAAGCGAGAAGTCCGTGGAGTCCCTGCTCTACCGCGGCCGCAAAGAGCTTATTCAAAGTATTGAGAAGTTGGCTAAAGAACAGTGTTACTCCATTCAAGGGGATGAGAAAAAGCATGATTAAAATGAACGACAATGACAATATGAAAAAACTCATACGGAACGCCTCCCGGCCGCAACAAGTGGGCGTAAATGCGGATAAAAACATCCTCTCCCTTATTGAACAAAAGACCACAAAAATTACGTCTCAACCGCGCTTTTTTACCTTTATAAAATATAATCCGCGTCTTGTTTTCGCACTCTGCGCGCTACTCATTATTCCGCTTTGTGTAACCGGTTTAATACTGTTGAGAAGCGAAACGGTGTATCATCCTCCGTTTGTGGTGATCTCACAACAGCAGGGTATGCTGCAGAATGAAAACAAACCGCTTGAGTCCGGTTATGCTCTGCGGGAACACGACCGCCTGTCCACGGGTACTATGGAGCAGGCCACCTTTCAACGCCGGGACGCCATGGCCATGCACCTTTTCAGCAGTTCGCATTTGGAAGTACTGCGCTATTCACCTGCTTCTCCGCATATGGAAGTTGATTTGAATGCTGGCGCACTCTATCTAAACAAAGAAACACCTTTTGCGGGAAATGCCTGCTTCCAGATAGATGTACGGGAGTATGCCTTTATTCTCACAGGAACCCGCCTTTATGTGCAGGTAGATGAAAACAGGACTATCACAGGGGTTTGTTACCAGGGCAGTATCGAGGTGGTAAAACGCGTGGAACAAGACTGGCAGCAGATCTGTATTTTACACGAGAACGAAAAAATTGTTATCAAAGAGAACGGCGAGTGGCAGATCTTTGCCCAAGACAAGTGGTCGGACAGAGAGAAAGCTTTTGATCAGGAGATCAGTACTCAGATTCCCTTTAAATGGCATTTTATCGAACCCCTTGAACGCCAGGTGCCGCGAGCTGCTGCTGCGGAAGACACCGCAGCTCCCAGCGAACAAGCAGAAACAAGCATAGCCTTTAAAAAGACAGATTATGTGGTAAGCAAGGTGGGTATGCTTTCAAGCGGACAGCTCAGCAGTAATAAAGTAAATTTTTTCGCTTACGCACTGGCGCAAGCAACAGCCTGCATCGTAAACGAATATGGGGCTTATCTGTTTACTCCTGATAAAATTACCAAAATTCCCCTGACCTCCCAACAGCATTTTATAAAAATACAGCCTGTGCTCTCGGACAACTATCTGTGTGTTTTTTCCACACAGGCACTCTATCTTATCGCCCGCAGTACGCTGCGTACAGTACATACTCTGCCGGTCAGCGAAATAGGTTTTTTGGCTGATAATTACGCCGCTCAGCTTAAAGGCAGCACACTCTATATACCGTTCCAGAACAGCGGCTACTACCGCCTGGCTCTTGATAAAGAAAATCCTACCCTGGAAAAAATATTTGAGGAGCCTTTCCCCATAGCGCCGCTTGTGGCCGACAACAGTATGATTATAGGATCGTATTACAAAAAATACCTGGCTGAAATTTATTTTGACGGACAGGTAAAATGGAAATATATACTCCCCGGAACATCGTACTGTAATGCACAAAAAATCGGTACTGCATCTTATGTATATGCGCTCCAGGCAAACGGTCCCTCACTTATAAAACTGAATGAAAACGGGGTGAAAATTCAGGAATGGACTTTGCCCGGAGAACTGACCGGTGATTTCGCGATGTATAACACCCTGCTTTTCGCCCTCACCAAACAGGGGGAGCTGTTTGTATTAAACACAGCCACGCTGACTCATAAGATTATTGCCAAAGGCTTTACCAGGCAGCTCAGAACAGGCGAACTGCGGATTGTAGGTTTTTTAATCCATAAAGGCCGTCTGTATATAGGTACTGATAAAGGAGGTGTCATGGTATATAATATCCAGCAGGCGTCGGTTGAGGAGGTCATTCATATTGCTGGTAAAGAAGCCTTTTACACAAAGCCGTTTATAATCGGTAATACTCTCTATTGTATTTCCAACAGCGGCGTGCTGTACAAAATAGTCAAAAGCGGTAAATAATACCTATGCCTCCCACATCACCGGAAAAAGGCTGCCGTGTCATCTCGTTGGGCGGCGACGTAAGCAGAATAACATAGCTTAAAGTAACGGCGTCGATATAAATCGATATCTGCTCACTCACGTTAAGCGCTAATCCCACATTAAGCCCCAGTCTTTAAAAAAGCATGGCAGCCTCATCGGTATAGGTATGGGACTCATCCGGATAATAGGTGATTTTATAGACATTGTGCATGTGCAGTGATGTGGTTACGTTCATTATTAACGAGAGAAAACCCCCTGTACGGAAATTAAGCGGTATGGCGCGTATTTCAAAGTGAGAAATAAGGGGATGATCCGCCAGTTTTATGTCAATGAGCGCGGGATAACTGTAGGCATAACCGCAGCCTACACCTACTCCCAGCAGCTTACTGTAGTTCCAGATAAAATCCGCTTCCACACCCACAAGGTTAAACAACGGGTGATACTCAACCAGTAATGCCGATTTAATGAATTTCTGATAACAGATAAGCGACAACTGGTGTGAGAGTACTTTTTCATTAAAAATCAGAGGTTCTATTTTCTCATCAATAATTATGGCTTTTTCCAGCTCCTGCGTGATAATTTTTTGCGGCAGCAGCTCAAGCGAGCGGGCGATATTAGCGCTTAAGACCACAGCCGAGTTTTTTATACTCTGCTTAATATTAATTGAGTACCTGTGTTGAAGCTCCAGCTCCACTGTATAAAGAGAAAAGTACTCCTGATTATTCTCCTGCGTAATAATCGCGAATGAGTGGCAGTCTCTGTCTTTCAAAATCTTCTGCAATGCATGCAGATCAGGATTCGAGATATTGTATGATAACGAGGTAATAAATATCGATGCGTTCTTATGTGCCAAAAGATCTGCAGCAACAAGATGGATCATCTGCTTAATCGACGTCTGCAGGTTGTCGGTACACTGCAGGGGCGATACAAAGAGTATTCTTTCCTTAATGCGCACAGGCACAAGCGCTAATATCAGCTTTGAAGTAACCGGATTAAGGTGAAGAGCAGCGGTAAAACTTTTTAGGAATTTTGCCGCAACACCTCGGCAGTCGTCAATCAGTTCCTGCCAGGAGCCGTACGAACTGTCAATTGCATTTATAACTTCACCGCTCATTACCGCGATCAACCTTAAATGCAAGCTGTAGCTTTCTCCTTTTTTGAGTAAACTTCCCCGTATAATGTAATCAGCCTGCAGCAGCTCCCCTATTTCCAGGTAATAACCATCATCCATATTATCAAATAATGAAAAACCCAACCCCTTAAGAAGCTTGTCACGTTCCCTCCTGTCAATTACCACGACTCGCTCAGTTTCGAAAATATTATAGGAAATAAGGTCCACAAGAAGCTGTTTGTCCTTTTGTGAGATTCCCTCTGTTTTTAAATCCAAAAAAGCGAAAACAGGTAATTCCTGGGCGTGCAAGGAATTAAAAGAGGTGAGAAGTAATACTACAGCAATAATAAATATAAAATTCTTAATCATAACATATTAAAAACGAAATCCGATCTGAGCCGAGATGGCAAGACACAAGAAATTCCAGGGTGAAAAACCGTACGCGTATAAATAACTCGAACTCCCTTCATTATACGCATCAGGCCCCCTAGTTTCGAACGTATACGTAAGCCCATGGTATTTAAAGCGCAGATTTACAAAAATCCAATCGGTTACAAATATAGAAAAGCCGAGCTCAATGGGAATGGAAATGGACAAGCGCTCTTCCTCCGGGTAAATAACATCAGGACCGCTGGTATAGGCAAGCGCGGCGCTGCGCTCATTATAGTCGTAAATCAAGGCAAGCCCAATATCAGCACTGAAGGAAAAAAGCGATTGGGTATGATATTCGATTAATACCTGAATTGAAAGTTCTCTTCGCTCGGATTCCTGAGTCAGAAGATCCAGCGGCAGAAATTCAAAGCCTATATGCGCGCATGAAAATCGGCGGCAAAGTAGTATGAATACTCCACATACAGCAGCGGTGCCATAAAAGGACCCTGATCCGACCAGGAAATGATGGTTCGCCCCAGGCTTATTCCCGACATGGGGGTCACTTGTATTTCATGGACATGCTTGAAAATATCCTCTATGAGTTTTTCTTCTCGGTCAATCTGTCTTCGCAGTCTGGAGAGAACTTGTTTTTGAAATAAAATGTCGCGTTCTAAGGGCGGAAGCTCTTTGGCCACGCCCCTGGCAATGTCAATACACATGTTATCAATATTTTCCAGCATATCCAGATCCGCGGGCATGCTTTTCATAAAAAGATTCTTTACCCGCAAACTGGCCGCATCCCAGACATTGACGAATACATACAGCCCCTGGTTGTCCACAAAATACTCTCCGAAGATAAACGATTCCACCGTGTATTGTTCACTTAATCCTTTTACTATGGATTCAAAATCTTTATCGTAGAGTGATACGGGAAAATTATCATTAAGGAAAATAACTTCTAAATTTTCATATTTATTTAAATTGCTTTTTAATACGTTAAATATATACATACGCAGATGCTGATATTCCTGCTTGTTTGTCGCGTCCTGAGTGGGAAGAAGTAAGATTTTACGTGTTTTCAATACTGTATTTTCTTGACTATAAATTGAATATATAATGTTGATAATTAGAAATATACAAATAACAATTTTTTTAGAATTGATTTTCATCATAAATTTAATTTAGATGAATGAGTTATATACTCTTTGAAAACTTAGAGTCAAGGTGATAAACACTATTTTATTTATATGACTTATTTCGAGAGATAACTTACCCTTCATGCCATTCCAGTTCTTTGACCATGATGTAATCCAGAATCTCATTTTCAACTGCTTTGGTTTTTAAAAGATCTATAAACTTGTCATCCTGGCAGAGAAAGGAGATGCGGGACAGTGTTTCCACATGGCGGGTCTGGTCGGCACTTAAAATAACAAACAGGGTATGCACGGGTTCATGGTCTATGGCATGAAAATCAATAGGATCTTTTAAAAAACAGATGGAAATCGATTGGTTCTCCGGTCTGGTGAGAAGGGGCTCTCGCGGGTGGGGCACCGCTATACCTTTACCTATAGCGGTAGGCATCATCTCTTCGCGATGGAGCAGATTATAAGTGAGAGTCTCCCGCGGTATACTCGGCGGAAGAGGTATAACCTGTACTATATTCTTTATAACATCCGCCACATTGCTGCCCGCTACGTCGTAGAATACACCGCCCCGGCCGATAAGGTTTACCAGGCTTACACCGGTATAGGATAAATCAATATCCAGGATTTTTTTAGAAACTTTGATATTATGTTCAACGACCCATTCCTTAATCTCAGCCCTGTTAAAATGATAATGTCCTTTTATCTTATAAGCAGGTATTTTTTTGGACTCAATCATGGCTTCAATTTCAGCTTCCGTTTGCTTGAGTAATTCCGTCATATCTTTCAATGTCAGATCGGTCAATTTTCTCACTCCTCCTGCCTTAAAAAAATAATCAATTTTGGCTGTAAAAGGCAATAAAAATGACTAAAAAAATCAGTATGGTTTTAATAGTTATCTTATTAGTTTTAACAATATTTTTAACAACATGCGGCGAGTCTAAGGTAGAGTTTGATGATCCGGGTTTAGAGCAGGCGATCAGAGAAGCTATAAATAAGCCTTTTAGTGATATTTCGGCTCGTGAGCTTAAGGAATTAAAGAAATTAGATGCAGCATGGAATGAAATAATTTCTCTTATAGGAATAGAGAACTGCACTTCTTTGGAGTGGCTTGATTTACGTAATACCCACATTAATGATCTTAGCCCGCTTGTTAACCTTAATTTTCTGAGGGTGCTTTATTTAAAAGGCAATCCCCTTAATGAAGAGTCAAAGAATAATATTATACCTAAATTTGAAAAGAATGATGTCTTAGGTTAAAATATCTTTTCAAACTTTAAACCTGTTTGGGTGAAAAACCTCATCTCAATCTATCTTTTGTCAATGTACATTAACAGCAGCCGATATTTATAAAAAATAACAAATGGAGAATATATGTTAATAATGATGACAGAATCTTTTTTGCATCAATAAATCGAATATCAAGGAAAATCGGATCTTATATTTCACTGGTAAAACCAAAAACTGTACTGAAAGGTAAGCGAAGCTTGATTAAAAGGTTCTGGACTTTTCCACCATGGACCAATAAGGGAGGAAGGCCGCAAACTCCGGTACATATAAGAAATCTTATTCTTGAAATAAAAAACAATAATTTGCTCTGGGGAAATGGGAAAATTAAAGGAGAGCTTCTGAAGTTGGGCATTAAGCTTGACAAGAGAACAATTGCCCGGATCCTAAATAATTTTAGGAAAAAAGGCAAAGTAAAAAATGGTCTTACCTGGAAAAAGTTTATAAAAAGCCATTTAGAAACTCTTTTTGCTATGGATTTTTTTACAGTTGATTCAATATTTAACAAAAGATATTATGTTTTCTTCATTATTTATCTTAAAACCAGAGAAATCGTGTGCTTTGATATCACAACAAATCCGGTGAAAAGATTTGTAGAGCAAAGAATTGATGATTTAGTGTGGGACAGAGATTTTAATAAGATATGTCTTATCCATGATAGATCCGGAGAATTCTGCTCTATTAATTATAAATCCCGAAATATAAATGATATTACAACAAGTTATAAATCTCCGGATTTAAATGCTTTTGCAGAAAGATTTATTGGATCTATTAGAAAAGAAGCTCTGGACTGGTTTATTATCTTTACTGAAAAACAGCTTAGAAAAATATTAAAAGAATTTATAAAGTACTATAATTTTCGAAGACATCACCAGGGTATTGATAATATTCCAGCTGGATATATTCCCCAAAAAAAAGGTAATATTTTTTCCGAATCTATATTATTCGGTTTACATCATCATTATTACCGTAAAACGGCATAGAGTTTAAATGGCGACGAGGTTTTTCACCCAGACGGGCAAACTCGTTCAGATTGCTTGTTAAAATCAGGATAATATCATCCTTTGTAACAGGCGGTGATATGCTGACGGAAATATTTTCACAAGTGATGGTTATTTTTTTATATGTAATTCCGGTGACCGGTACTTTTACAAATGTATTCAAGCCATTTATTGTTTTTTTCTTGCGATAAAACAGATTTGGATGAATACCTTTGCTTCTGCAAAACTCTTGTACATTTTTTCCGCTTTCAATTTGTTCGTTAATCAGTTTTTCCCATTCGTCTTTGCTTCTTCACACTCTCATACAATACCTCCTTATATTTTCCTGAGAGTATTGCATATCCTTTTCCAGCTTAAAGAAGGGAAGATTTAGCGCTTACTAATTATCTTTAAGAAATGTAAGAAAATCATAAGAATCTTTATATAAATCATAGTTATAATTTTTACAGTCAAAAAAACCACTTTTTTCAGGAAAATACTGTATTAAATCAGGTCCATCAGAAATAATGTTTTTTCTTATTTTTTTGGTTTTATTTCGTTCATATTTATTAGTTATCCAATGTTTAATATGAATTAAAGAACATTCTAAATTTTGAATAAAGCACGCGAATTTAGCATCTTTAGATTTTAATATTTCATGTACAGGTCTGGAATAATAAGGTTTAATATCTTTCTTAAAAATTCTTGCTTGTGGATCAGGCCATAACGCATGGTGTCCAATATAATATTTTAAAGGTTTTAGATAGAAAGACTTTAACCAAATCCTAGATAACCAAATTATATCTATTTCTTTTATTTCTGCCCATGATATTATCTTTCTAATATTTAGTTTAAAAGTTTTTACAAAAATCTCATCACTATCAAGCATAAAAATCCAATTATTATTTGCTTTTTCTATTCCAATATTTCTTTTTTTATCAAATCCAATATTATTTGGTATTTTAATAACGATATCGACCATATGTTCAATCTTTGAAATAGTATCATCGGTACTTGATGAATCTATAATAATTATTTCATCCGCAATTTTTTTAGCTAATAAAACTGTATGCTCAATCCATTTTGAACAATTATAAGTTAAAATACATACCGTTAAAGAAAAGTTTGAAATTTTTATATCTGGTATTTCTGTAATTCCATAAGAAAAATTTATCCACTCAAAAAAACCACCAATTTTACAAAAATCTTTAACAGAAAATTGATCTACAAAAACATTCCTTCCTTTTTCAAGAGTTTCAAAAAAATTATTGATAAATTTATAATCTGATGAATCTCTAGGTGGGTTTAAATTATCAAATATAAAATTATCTTGTTCTATTTTAGTTTTCATGAATTACCCAAGTTAAAAAAACTATATAGATTATTAGTATAATAATCAGCTTTTATATCTTTAAAGTCCTTCATAAATAAATGTTTATTTTGATTTCCTAATTCATTTATTGACTCAAAATACTTTTTTCCCCATTCTTTTGGAACACATTTTAAAGATTTTTCACAAAATGGTAGTGCAACCATTAAAGTCTTCATGCCAATTTGCCTTGCTGGATAAATGTCATTATCAATACGATCACCAATCATTAAACATTTTTTTGGATCAATTTGATGATATTCTGTAACATATGAATACATTTCAACATTTGGTTTACTTATATTTATGACTTGATCTAAAAAAATTGATTCAAAATATTGACTAATTTTAAACCTCTTTAACAAAGACATCGTTTTTTTTGGTTGATTAGCAATTATAGACAATTTCTTATATTTAGCAATATATTGTATGGCTAAAAAAGTATTATGAATAGGGATAGAGATATTCTCCCAATCCGTTAATACATCTCCCCATGCTTTTTCATTTAATACTCGCCATTCACTTTGCAATTCCTTATTTCCCCAATAATTTATCCAATCATTAATCCCCTTTTTTAGTATTTCAATTCTTTGTTTAAAAAAATCATCGATTGTTATCCCAATTTTATCTTTTAAGATTTCATATATATAATAGTAATATAAACTTTGGGAAGGATAATCATAAAAAATAACATTTCCAACATCAAAGAAAATTATCTCAATGTCTTTTAAAATATTTAAAGTTTTTTTCATTTTAACCTTATCATTATTCATTGGTTATAAAATTATTAATACTCATTTCAGTAATTAATAGTCCAGTATCATGAATATCAGTATTAAAAATTCTGGAAATATCTTCACCAGAAAGCTTTTTTCTTGTTTTTATTTCTTCTGGTAGATAAGCATTTTCCATACAATCCAAATTAACTTTAAATATCATATTCTTTAAATCACAATAATAATATGCCCTTACAATTAAACAAAATATTAATGAATATCTTCTATATTGAGTACTTGACAATAATTTGATATTCTTTTTTTTTATCCAATTATTATTAATCATAATATTTTTTGGAATAGGATCAGAATTATATAAGTCATAAGAAATAAAACCATTATCATAAATACATTTTAAAAGATCAAAATAATTGGGATTATCTATATTAATTATAATAGTAAAAATAAAAAATCCACCAGGAATTAAATTATTAAAGATATCTTTAAATATATCTTCTATGTTTTCAATAGAATTAGTTTTATTTATTCTTGGATATATCACAATATCACATAATTTCGACTTATTTTTATTTTTCAATATTAATTTTTTCAAATTAATATTATTATTCTGATTATAATAAAAAGAAATAAAAAGATTATAAAAGATTTCATCATATATACAAATGTGTTTATCATTTTTTATAATAAACTGATGAATATATTTATACGTTTGAAAAAAATCCCAATATATATCATTGGAATTATTATTAATAATTTGTGGATGAGCCTCTTTAAAATTATAAAAATTGGGATCATCATTTCGCATCCATTGGAACATAATATACTCCAAAAAAATGTCTCGAATTTTATATCATATTAAAGCATCATATGATTCTTCTAAAACATATTGCTATTTAATTTAATCCTGCTTAAACCACAATCATATGTTTATTCCAAATTGTTCAATATCTAAAATAAGTTAAATTGAATTAATTTATCCTTGATTAATTCAATATCTATTTCTTTATCTACAAAATGTACAATTGCTTCATTAAAATTGTTATTTAATAAATCAAATGTATTATGTATTTGATTAAAATATCGGCAAAAAGAATTTTTTAAAGGCCAATCAAGCTTTAAAACATCCAATACAAACACTGCATAAAGTGTCCATTCTCCAAAATTAATTCCTTTATTCTCAACTATACCTTTATACTCAACTATAATAGAGTCATTTTTAATTATTTTTACAAAAAAATCATTGCCATAAATATCAAATAGATATTCCTTGAGAGATTTTAATATTTTTATATCAAATAAGGTAAAATCAAGAATGAAATCGCCAAGCAAATAACTTTTTGCTGGAACAGTTTTTAATATTTTAGCAACATTTTCTACCCTTTTTCTTTCATATACTAAATGATTAGACGGGTGACGATATCGATTAAAATAAATTATTGGCTTGTTATTCCTAAACAGATGATTTATATTAATTTCCCGTAAAATAATTGTATCAGAACTTAAACAACAAACATAGTCTGTTGAACAAATTTTATCAGCATTTAATTTAATTATTTGTTGTTTATACCATCCATCTAATTTACTTGTCATCTCATATAGCACATCTTCATCTTTTAATATGATGATGTTTTTATTTGACAATTTTGCTTCTTTAAAATATTCCACAACTAATTTTTTGTTATTTGTAACAATATAAATATTATTTAATAGTTTAAACTTATTAATACAGGATTTTAGAGAAAATAAAAATAGTTCATTTAAATCAAGATAATTTAGACAAATAAGCACATCAATTTTTGATTTCACTTTATAGCCCTTTTATGTTGTAATATGTGATTTATTTTCTTTAAAATTTTAATAGATATATTAAAAACAGTTTCAAATAAAATACCTAATAAAAAAAATGAAAATAAGCATTTTCCGATCAATAAACTTAATATATTTTCATTTATTTTTTTAAAAAAAATGGATTTTGATCTATTGTATTCTTTAATAATTCCACTATATACTGACCCCCTTCTTACCTCACTTCTACCTTGCCAAAAAGAACGTCTAACTAAATATTTTAATTTGTATCTATACGTATTAATATGATGCTCTACTGCAAGTTTTTCGACAAAAATATTTTTTTGTGTATAAATTAATAAGTTTTTAATAAAAGTTGTATCGTCTCCTGATTGTAATTGATTCCCTCTCCTTCCTAAATTCTCTTGAAATTTTAACTGATTTTCTCTTACTAACTTGAGCGAAAAACCAAAATTTCCACCCCATATTTTTTTATGAAAAGAGTGTATACCAAGTAAAGAATAATATCCTTTAGGCAACCAAAATGGAATTGTTTTATATGAAACAGGTATCATTAAAGGTCCCCCAATAACATCATACCCGAGAGAAAAATATTTTTTATAAATTGAAATAGAATCCGATATTAATTCTATATCATCATCAAAAAATATCACATGATTATATTTTGATTTCTGCATTCCAATATTGCGACATTGTGATAACCCTAAATTAGAAGCATTTTCAACTAGCTCAATATCAAAATTTAAAGTTTTACAATAATTATAAAGGTATCTTTCCGGGTCATATTGGATGCCGTCTAAAATAATTATAATTTGATCATTATTATAATATTTTTTCATTGAATGAATTAAATTCATACATTTTTTTACTCTAATAGTACAGATTATAATACTCAACTTAATTTGCTTTTTTTTAAAATTGTTCTTTTTATAAATTTTTAAAGCAGATTTCCATGACATATCTATTTCTTTTAAAGTTCTTTAATTAATTATGTTTTTTTCTAATATAATTTTTTACCAATTTTGGCTTTCGTTAAAATGGATTTGAATTATCAATAAAATCCATAATAATTTTCAACAATTTTTTTTAATCGTTTAAATCAAATAAAGCTCCATTATTTACATTATTAAATATTTCTGGAATACCAGATATATTTTAACATATATACATGGTAGTTCTGGAGATATAATCGTAGTAAAAATGATAATCCGTGTCAAGCTTTTGCTTAATAAATCCTCATAAAGCAATAGAAAAATCACAGTAATTGTATAGCTTCCAGAAAGCTGGCAGTTATCCGTACAAATGAATCCTCACAAACCCGACATATAAAGTCAAAAATCCAGCTACTCATTTCATAAACAGACAGACTTCCCCCTGTAAAACAAAAAATGAGAAAAAAATGAAATAAAGAAAAACCTGCTTCATCGATTCCATGCGGTGCTCTTCCATGCTTTACAAGATGATTTAATATTCTCTCTATTTGCTCCGGTTCCGTGATGAACGCCATTATACGCATATCAAAGCCGCATTCAGTACATATAAGCGTATATATTTCGTACACTTTAGCAACACTAAGAAAAAATAAGCAAAATATCATAGAATCTTTAAAAATTTTATTTCAGAGTGAGTGCTCTAATGGTATAATAGCTGAACAGTTACTTATTAATATTACATTACAATAGGAGAGAAAGATGAGCAATAGCAACCATGGAATTCCTGAAATACCTCAAGAATATCTAAACGGGTGTAAATTAGTTACAAATCGGTATGAATTAATTAAAAAAATAGCAGTAAAAAATAAAATAGTAACAGAAATTGGAGTTGCTTTTGGAGATTTTTCACAATATTTAATTAATGTACTGAAACCTAAAAAATTTATTGCTATCGATACTTTCGACTTACATGATATTGAGTCTGTCTGGGGAATTTCTACTAAAGATAAATTTGAAGGCTTAACACATATTGAATGGTACAAAAAACGGTTTGAGAAATATATCAAAAAAAATCAATTTGAAATAAAAAGAGGTTTCTCATGGGAGGCAATTTTAGATTTTCCAGATAATTATTTTGATATAGTATATTTAGATGCGGAACATACTTATGAAAGTGTAAAAAATGATTTGTCTGCAATTAAATCTAAAATAAAAAGAAAAGGAATTCTTATTTTAAATGATTACACTCTTTATGATCCATATCTAAAAGTACCTTATGGAGTAATAAAAGCTGCAAATGAATTTATTATTCATCATAAATGCAAAGTAATTTTTTTTGCATTTGAGCGAAATATGTTTTGTGATATGGCTATTAGAGTATAAAATATGTATTCATGGCTGTAAAGAGATATAATTTTGTTATAAAAACCCTTAAAACGACGTATGTGTTTTGGAATATTTTCTTGATGGATTTCTCTTTTAGGTAGATTGAGAATATCTCCTCCACACATCTTCGTTCCTTCTCATCAATAAGCAGGTTCCCTTTTTTGTGCTTGTCTCTTTTATAATCTAACGGGGCAATCCCGCCGTTGGCAAGGCCCCGTCTACTCCGTTCATAGGCATTGATAGCGGTACGCCGGGAAGTCATCTCCCACTCGAACTCCGCTGCTTCTGATTCTTTTGGTAGCCTTCTTCCACTCCGGCCCGATGTTCGGTATTAAACCAAATGTAATAGGTTAAGTGGACCCCATTGTCAAGGCAGCAACGCTGCCAATTTATAAGTATATAGATCATGCCGATAAAGTATTATCTATTTCAGAATAATAAACAGTATCTGGAGTTTTACCTCCAAGAGATTGATGAGGCCGAATACTATTATATGTATTAATAAATAACCCTATTCTATTCCTTGCTTCGTTTATAGAGTTGTATTCATGTAAATATACCTCATCATATTTTAAGCAATCTGAACGAGTTTGCCCCTGACCAAACGGTTCTGGTGAAAAAGACAAACAACCGCTACACATTACAAAAGACGGATGTTCCCATAAGCCACATCTATACCTACAAGGCGTATGTGGAAAAGGTTTTGGACGGCGACACCTTGTGGGCTGTTCTGGACTTGGGCTTTAAAATTTTTATCCGGAAAAAAATACGCTTGCACAGGCTGGACGCCCCGCCCGTGGAAACGGATGAGGGAGTAAAAGCCATGAACTACCTCACCAACAGACTGAAGCCCTTGGATTTCATCGTTGTGAAAACCCACTGGCGGGACAAGTTCGACCGATACCTGGCCGACATCTTCTACTTGCCGGACGAGGAAGATTTTCTGGTTGTGACGGAGAAAGGGAAGTACCTAAACCAGGAGCTGGCCGACAAAGGCTGTTGCCGGATCGTACCGAGTCAATAGGTACTATGAATCCTGCTTCGAGGCATCATAAATTTTGAATTTGCAGAATATCGATTTTTCCAAAAATAAGCAATGTGCGGATATTCTCTTTTACAGAAGTAGTCACTTCAACTATCATCCGTCAAACCTTACGCTTAAAAAGCATCATGCCACAATGCCCAGCGCGGGCGGGCGGGATAAGTGAATGATATTTTTATTATTGATTATGTGGCTACCAAAGGTATTGTTAGTTTTTCTTTAAGATTTAGTATTAAATCTTAAACTCTCTGAAAATGATGAAATGACACAAGCTATAAAAAAAGGGATATATTATGTGGGAAGTTAATCTTTGCTTATTAGAAGTAGTTGTGTCAGAGAGTTCGCCAGAAGGAGGTTTGGCATAAAAAGACCGTTATCAAATCGTGCCGAGTCAATAATGTCTCATAATGGGGCTAACATGAAGAAAAACGTTATTTCAGGTTATCCCAAAGTAGGGAATTGATAGATTAAAAAGTATTTAAAATATTTTTATTTTGTCTTTCTCTAGTTGATTAAGGATACCATCGAACATAGTATTAGCAATATTCTCACCTGTTGCTACTCTTAGACCCATAACAAGATTGCTCAATTTTAAATTTGCACGCCAGAATCTTTTATTTGTTGAAAAATCAATAAAAGATAAATTATATTCCGACCCAATCATTGTTTTCTCTTGCATTGTAACAGAAATAAGATCAATCATAAGAATTGCATCAGGTGAAAAATCTTTAATCTTCTGAGAATAAATTGAGTCGTCCAATTCAAGTCCGGTTATAACTTCACATTCGCATTTAACGCCTATTTCTTGAAATTTATTCTCAAAGGTTGTTTTAAATGTTTCATAATTGTCCTGGGCAATTTCAGTTTCATTTTTTACAAGAACAGTTCCGACCCAGCCGCTTGTTGGTAATTCTGCTAAGATAAATATTTTAGATAGTTTCTTTGAATAAGATTTATCAGCAGTTGATGTTATTTGAGTACCTGCGCAGCTAAGAAATATCAATGAAATCAGTAATAACGGAAAGAATTTTTTCATTTGATCCCACCTTTCGCAGTTAGATCATACCAAACCATAAAAAGTTATACAAGCACTTTAAAACTGGTCATTATTTTACCTCCCCCACTGGACAGAGGTTGGCGGAAAAGTACCGATTTATTCCGCTCTTTGGATCTAACATTAAGAAAACTATTTACACTATTGACATTGTATATAATATGTCATATTATTAGTTGAATGATAATTTGGGATGAAGAGAAAAATAAAAAGCTAAAAAAACAAAGAAATATTTCTTTCGAAGATGTTACCCAACTTATTATAGAAGGAGAATACAAAGATATTCTGGAAAATCCTTCAAGAAAGGATCAATATCTTTTTATTATGACTGTTAAGAATTATACACATGTAGTTCCGTTTGTAATTGATGAAAATTCAAATATAATTTTAAAAACAATATATCCAAGTAGAAAATTCCATAAAATATATGGAGGTTAAGGGTTATGGATAAAAATATTAAACTCGATGATTTTGAACAAGATATCGAAAACAATAGTAAAGAATATATTCCAGTGTCAAATTCTAAAAAGAAAAAAATTGAAGAAATAATTAAGGAAGTGAAGAAAAGTAAAAATATTAATATACGGATTAATAATTACGATCTTGAATTGGTAAAGAAACGAGCAGAAGAAGAAGGCATACCTTATCAAACGCTTGTATCAAGTATTATTCACAAATATATTTCAAATCAATTAATCGAAGAAAGAGATATCTTTAATGCTCTTAAAATATTACAAAAATAGTTATCTATAATCACCCACTTCCCCCACCGGCCGCTGCAAAGTCCATTGTGCTGTGAAGCTTGTTCGCTACAGCTTTAATTATAAAAATATTTTTTTGCGAATACAACTATTTTATTACATGAAGACAGCATAGAATTTGAATGGCGATGAGGTTTTTCACCCAGACGGGTATTCCAAAATGCTTTCTATAAAAACTTTGTCATTTTATAGTCTCTAAAATAATGTTTAATCTGAAATTTCTTTATCATATGCATAGCTTCTATTCCCTGTATTAGCCAATTTGCAGTTTTAAATGAGAAAAACCCCATCATAGGTTTTATTATCCACTTAATGAATCTATGATGGGATTCTCTTATATTATTAAGATATTGGCCTGGACTATGCTGGGCTTGTTCATCAATTATGTTTCCGTTTGAATCAACTGCTCGATAAAGATAATAGCATTTGCCTTTTATTTTCACATAAGTTCCATCCATTCGATATGAATAAGTAGTTGGTTTTAAATATTTGTGTATTCGCCTGTTTATTTCCGGACTATATTCATGAACCCATCTCATGATTGTCGTATGTACCAGGTTTCTAAGACTTAATTTATATTTTAAGTACCATCGTATGTAAAGTAATATAATTTCAGGTAAAAAATGTTTCAAAAAAATATACAATAAACAGGGAAGATGCTAATTTATCTTGAAACTGTATGTAAAAATATAGTGAAACTTTATGATAAAATAATTCGGATTTATACAACTTGTAGTGCCTCAACATCATACATTTCCATAATTTGCCCCTCCAAGTGCGTAAATACTTTAAAATATTTCAATGTTTGCAAACTCTGGGGCCAATTCCAATGTGTTAAGTAATAATAATTCTCCTCTATATAAATACTTAGTTATCAACCGAAATAAGCCACACTCAAATTAATAAATAATAATGAAAACCATTTTCAAAACTTGACAACATGATAGAAAAAAAATATATTGTAAATATTGATAGTGAAAACCATTATCATTTATTTTATCAGAGGTGGAAATTATGGCTGCTAAGGTAGATAAAGAAAAATTTACAGGATGTGGTATTTGTGTTGATGTATGTCCTAATGATCTGGTAAAAATTACAATGAAATATCCCTGTAGCCAGGAATTTATGTAATTTGCAAATATTGTAAATATTTTTTGCTTATTGTGTTGTAAAATAGGCTTAGATGGTAGGTTTGCGACGACTTTCACACGTATTTTTTCAAGATATAATAAAATTAAATTTGCTGTAAGTGAGAGAGATAATGGCAGAAGTGAAAATAACCATATTATGCGATAATATTAACAGCATTAACTACGGATTTAAAAAGGATCAAGGATTTTCTGCTGCCGTAGAAATAGAAGATAAAATAGTCTTGTTTGATACAGGAATGTATCCTGGCAATTTGCTTAATAATCTTAACATAGCTGGTATCAAGCTAAAGGATATTGACGCTATTATACTCAGTCATAATCATAATGATCATACTAATGGATTGTCGGCAATTTTAAATGAAAATCCGAATGTACCGGTCTATATTCACAAGCTGTGGGAACATGGAATTTCTTTCCAGGGTATGGATATTCCGGATAAAAACATATTAATTACAGAAAATCCGGGTAAACAGCCAAGCCTACCGGAAAATATATTAATAACCAATCCTCTTTATTCCACTGATTATGGCGGAATAAGAGAACAGGCGGTTATAATTCGTTTTAGAGAAAGTTTTATCCTTATTTGCGGCTGTTGTCATCCGGGATTAACGATTTTTCTCAAACAGAGAGAATCTTTAGGTATTGATAAAGAGATGCCTTTTCATATATTAGGTGGAATGCATGGTTTTAGGTTTTCGGATAAACAGGCAGTTGAATTAAAATCAAAGATAAAATCAATAATACTGTGCCATTGCACTCAAAATGTAAATGTATTTAAGAAGCAATTCGATGATAAATGCGAGCTTGGTATACTTGGAAAAGAGTATAGATTTGAATAAAAATGAATATCAGATAAATTACGAAAGGCACTGACAGGGTACCGATATTTTATCTTTGCGGGCGGTAATCAGTTTATAAAAGGAGAACGTATGGACATTGAAAAATGGAAAAATGTAATTGAAATGGCAAGAAGGCAAAAAGACGCCTTTTTTGGCAGTTATCAGTCTCCCATCTCTTTCGATGAGAAAGAAAATTTTAAAGGTTTACATTATTATCCGCCGGATATTAAATACAGGTTTGAACTGGAACTTGGAGAGTATACTGAAAAGGACACTTTGAAAATAAAGGATACGAAAGGAAACATAAGAGATTTTATCAGGTTTGGAGAATTCAGGTTTAATATAGATGAAACCAATTGTAAATTGCAGGCATATAAATCAGAGTTGCAGGAAGAAAGGTTATTTATTCCTTTTAAAGATTCAACTACCGGTAAGGAGACATATCCGGCGGGGAGATATTTGGATATGGAGTCAGGAAGCTACCAATTGCCGGACGGAAGATGGATTTTGGATTTCAACACAGCGTATAATCCATGGTGTGCGTATAGTGAAAATTATTCCTGCCCGCTAACACCTGCGGAAAACATACTTGACGTAGAAGTCTGCGCAGGAGAAAAAAATTATCCCCATGAGAATAAGTAATAATAGATAGAGCTTCTTGCAAAAATAACATTTTTGCAAGAAGCTCCTAAAATGGAAATTGCTAACTTATTATGGTATAAAGAATAAGTATTTTACTAACTTAATATATTTTGAGTTTTGCAATTTCCTCGATAAATTATAAATAAGGAGAGAAATATGTTTCAAATAAATGAAGAAAAATGTACAGGCTGCGGGGCATGTATAAATATATGTCCACAGGGGGCGATATCAATGGCTAATAATAAGGCCATAATTGATAGAACTAAGTGTACAGAATGCCAAAAATGTTATCAGGTTTGTCCGGAGGGTGCAATTTATTCAGAATTGCAGTCCCAGTATAATATCCCTCAAAGTCAAGGTAAGGGTTTTTCTGATTCCGGGTTTGGTATGGATAGAGGCATGGGAAGAGGATTAGGCAAAGGCCGGGGAAAAGGATTGGGAAGAGGTCCTCGTGACGGGAGAGGCCGAGGTATAGGTGGAGGAGGAAGAAAATGATAATAAAGTTGCAGGTTCAATAAAGATAAAAGATGAAGTTGAAAGTACGCAAAAAATATGGATTGATGAGCCTGAATTAAGAAACAAAAATTAAAGCTTGATAATAATTTATGGAGTGAAAAGTGAGTATAAGAGAAAATTATTTGAAAATAAGAGAAGCAGTTCCCGAATATGTAAAAATAATTCTAGCCGCTAAGATGAGGACAAAAAATGAGATAGAAGAAGCAATTTTAGCAGGAGCAGAGATTATCGGAGAAAATTATGTGCAGGAAGCAGAAAAAATGTATCAGCTCCTGGGTGATACATCCAAGAAAATTAAATGGCACATGATAGGTTCTTTACAGAAAAATAAGATTAATAAAGTTTTAAAGATTTTTAACTGTATTCAAACCATTGATTCAAAAAAGATTGCGGAAGCGATAAATGAGAGAGCCGAGAAAATTAACAAAAAGATTTCTGTCTTTATAGAAATAAATATCGGAAGCGAATTTACAAAAGCAGGAGTTAAACCTGAATATGAAATTATTAAAGAATTAGCTGGATATATTTTGAAACTAAAATATTTAAAATTTGAAGGATTAATGACAATGGGTCCCAGAGCAGGAGACCCGGAAGAGATTAGGCCTTATTTTAAAAAGACAAAGAATTTTTTTGTCAGATTAAAAAATGACAACATTCTCTGTACTGATTTAAAATATCTTTCTATGGGCATGTCCAATTCATACAAAATAGCGATTGAAGAAGGTGCTAATATGATTAGACTGGGAACTGTTATATTTGGTAAAAGAAGTTGTGAGATTAATTGCGAACCCGGGCAGAAAATAAATTAAAATAAATCCGGAAGGCTTATCAGGAATTGAGAAATAGATACTTTTAAATAAAACGGATATTGAAAGGAGAGACTAAATTGATTGAGGTAAATAAAGTATCTGAAAATGAGTTTAAAGTCAGGATTAGCGAAGGTAATTCCCAAACAGAACATCGGGTTATTCTTGATGATGATTATTACCGGAAGTTAACTCATGGTGAAATAACCCGGGAGGAACTTATTAAAAAATCTTTTAAGTTTTTGCTTGACAGGGAGTCAAAAGAATCAATTCTTTCCAGGTTCAAATTAGAAGTTATTAACAGATATTTTCCCGAATATGAAGAGGAAATGAAAAAATAATATGGAAGTTTTATGAATGATATTGTGTTAATTTATACAGATGATTTTAAAAGACTGGATTTTGGACCAGGACATCCCATGAGAGGAGACCGGTACGAAAAGGCCGTGAAGGAATTTAAGGAAATGGGTCTTTTAGATAAACTTATAATTAAGAAACCCGAAAGCATTTCTGAAGATATTATCAGTCTTTTTCATACCCCCGATTATATAAATAATGTCCGGGAAGTCAGTAATACCGGACAGGGAACTTTTGGTGATGAAGTACCCAGTGTTAAGGGCATATATGATATTGCTTTATTAAGTGTAAACGCTTCTGTTACTGCAGCAGATTATGTTACGGATAAGCATTTTAGAGTTGGAATAAACATTTGCGGGGGATGGCATCACGCTTTTGAAAATAGGGGCAGGGGATTTTGCGTATTCAATGACATAGCTGTTGTGTGTAATTACTTACGCTTACAGAAAAATATAAATAAGATTATGGTAGTGGATTATGACGCTCATCATGGAGACGGTACTCAGAGGGCTTTTTATGATAATCCAATGGTTTACACTGTTTCTTTTCACCAGGACCCGGTGACACTTTACCCTTTTAGAACTGGATACGAAAATGAAATCGGGGAAAATGAAGGGGTGGGTTTTAATAAAAATTTTCCTCTTTCCGCTTTTTGTGATGATGAGGAATTTATTTCAAAATTCTCTCATCTACCCTCTTTGATCGAAGATTTTAATCCGGAAATTCTAATTTTGCAGATGGGGGTGGACGGTTCTAAAGAAGGCTTTATTTCTACTATGAACTTAACAGAAAAATCATATTCTTTTGCATCAAGAACGCTTATGAAATTACAAGAGAGGTTAAAATTTAAATTAATTGCCCTGGGAGGTGGAGGTTTTGTTCATCCCGTGCTTGGAAGAAACTGGGGAGTACAGATTAAGAATTTCATAGGATAGGATATACAATAATGGGGAAAAACATGTGTGCAAATTTTAAATTTAAACAGATCGGTTTGATAAAGACTCCATATACAAGCAATGCTCCTTATCAGCCTGTAAATGATGATAAAGGAGAGTTTCGGATTATTGTTGACAATGAATATGCCGGGGGGCTTCTTGATCTGGACAGTTTTTGTTATATATATGTGATTTATTATATCGACCGGTTAAAGAAGGAACCCTCCATGAGGGTGACCCCTCCCTGGACCGGGGGTAAAAAAGTGGGGCTTTTTGCAAGCAGGTCACCAGTTCGGCCGAATCCTATTGGGATCAGTATTGTGCAGATAAAACAGATAATTAATAATGAAATTATTATTTCGGGGATTGATGCTTTTAACAATACTCCTTTGCTGGATATTAAACCTTATGTTAAGGAGTTGGATTCCAAAGATGATGCCAACTATGGATGGATTGATGGTCTAAAAGCAGATAAGGCGCATTTGCTTCTACATATTAAAGGTGTGCCTCATGAATATTGAGGTTAAAAGATGGATAGAGAAAGAGGGTGTTAAATTTTTAAGGGAAATAGGAATCAATAATGAACAATCCATACTGGATTTTGGCTGCGGAGTAGGCCATTATACAATTCCCGCCTCTATTACAGTGGGAAATAACGGCAGGGTATACGCTTTAGATAAAAACCGGGGTGCTCTGGAAAAGTTAAAAGAAATAGCCAGGCAGTACAATATAAAAAATATTGAACTGATAAATAAAAAAACCAAGATACCAATAGAGGATAATAAAATTGATATTGTTTTATGCTATGACATAATACATTATGAAGAAAAAAAGCAGAGAAAAGCCATTTACAAGGAGATATATAGAGTTTTAAAAAAACAGGGCCTTTTTTCCGTTTATCCAAAACACCACAAAGACGATTATCCCCTGGATAAATTAGCTATTGTGGGTTTGGATGATATCATTAAAGAGATAGAAGAATCCGGATTTGTTCTGGAATATAAATTATTGAAAAAACTTTTACATGATGAGTATTTAAATGAAGGTTATGTATTGAATTTCAGGAGGTCTTAAAATGCCATGGATTGATGAAAAGATGTGCACGGGATGCGGGATTTGTGTGGAAAATTGTCCCGCGGACGCAATTTTAATGGAAGCCGGTAAAACGGCTGAAATTGACATGAGTGAATGTATCCGCTGTGGAGATTGTCACGATATTTGCCCTCAGGAGGCGGTGAGGCACGATAGCGAGAAAATACCGGAGAAAACGGAGACAAATATAAAAACAGCCCGCCGGCTGCTTGAAAAATGCGGGACAAAAGAGGCCAAGGTTGAATATCTTGGGAAATATATCAGAGCATTTAATTTAGAGAATAAAGTCAACCAAAAATCAATTGAAAAATTGGAAGCAATAAAAAAAGAGCTGGAATGATTGAGAATTTTTCTATTATAGCTATTGAACAGCTTTTTAAAAATGAGGTAAAGGATGAAAATTTATGCTTTGCATCATCACGCTTCAATTTTATATAATGATTCACTGTAGTTGAGTATGGAAGAAAATTATAAAAAACTGAAGGTATTTGTTGTTGAATGCAAGTGGTATTCATGCTGTCCGATAAAATATTTTTATGAAGCCGGAAAACTTGACAGAAAATGGATTGACAGATACTGCAGGGGCGACTGGGAGAATTGTGTAAGATACTGGAAGGAGAAAAGAGGGGAATATCATCCGGATGAGATGCTGCCTGACGGTACTATAGATAAAAGCTTGTCAATGTAAATCGGAATAGTATAAATATAGGAGGAGGAGACAGTGGTTGTAATGGAAATAAGTATTGTTCCTGTTGGTACCAAAAACGCTTCTGTAAGTAGGTATGTAGCTAAATCTTTAAAAGTTTTAGAGAATGAAAAAGGAATCAAATATGAATTAAATCCCATGGGAACAGTGATAGAGGCTGATTCTTTGAAGAAGCTTCTTGAAGCAGCCAGAAAGATGCATGAGGTAGTGTTAAGCGGTGAAATAAAAAGGGTTGTTACTACTATAAAAATTGATGAAAGAAGAGATA
>Ga0315549_1001505_pt1 | contig 24020 bp, 12 predicted proteins | sample SalMarSW160200MG_FD_203101 | JGI IMG/M metagenome (GOLD analysis project Ga0315549, IMG submission 203101) | Salt marsh sediment microbial communities from the Plum Island Ecosystem LTER, Massachusetts, United States - Salt Marsh Sediment SW1601-200 ... | reverse complement strand
TGAGTATAGTATTGACGACTACCGGCTTGCTGAAGGGTCGCAGAACATAGATGGGGGCACATATGCAGATATAGACCGGGACTTTGAAAACGAGCTTCGCCCCCAGGGTTATGCCTTTGATATCGGTGCTGATGAGTTCTTTAAGGGGGATACGCCTTTTTACCCTACGATTACCGCGACGACCGGACCTAACGGCACGATCTCGCCTGCCGGGACAGTAACTGTGAATCAAGGAGCTGATCAGGAATACAGCATAATCCCGGATTCAGGTTATCACGTGGCAGAGGTTCTAGTAGACGGCGTTTCAGTAGGCGCGACAACTACTTATACGTTTAAGAAAATCACATCTCCCGGTCACACAATCCATGCCAGTTTTGCAGTCACTTCAATCGTACAATCGTCCCATATCTACGTAGACCAGTTAAATGGCACTAACGACCTGATGCTTGCCGGTAGTGAGTCGAACCCTTTCAAATCCATCACATACGCGATGTTAACTGCGGCTAAGTGGCATTTACCTGATACATGGGTAGTTCATGTGAAGGCCGGCACCTATGATGCTGATCCTGCCAAGCCTTCCAATGAGAGGGAGATATTCCCCATTGAACTGCGCAGCGGTATCACCCTTCAGGGGGATGACGGCGCGGAGAACTGCATTATAAGCGGAGCGTTCAATGAGAACAGCAGCGCCCCGCTCCTGAGGGGGGAGGACCTTTCTTCTATCACCATCAAGGACCTGACACTGAAGGATATGGCACGGACAGGTGGCACCGAGAAAGGTGGTGCCTGCGAGCTTATTAGCTGTTCGGGAACGGTTCAGGGTTGTGTATTGAAGAACAATTCTGCCTCTTATGTAGGCGGAATCTGGCTATCAATATCAGGGGGTTCCTTTACATTATCCGACAACACATTCCATGGCAATTCTAGTTATGAAGGTTACAGTGGTGGTTTTTATGTTTCCGGTGCTTTTATTGGTGATATCTCAGGGAACACCTTTGATGGCAATTCTACTAGTCGTGGAGTGCACAGTAGTGGTGGTTTTCATGTTTCCGGTGATTTCATTGGTGATATCTCAGGGAACACCTTTCATGGCAATTCTTCTAGTTCTTATCAAGGTTACAATGGTACGACGTATACTAGTGGTGGTTTTTATGTTTCCGGTGCTTTCAACGGTGATATCTCAGGCAACACCTTTCATGGCAATTTTTCTGGTTCTAATAGTACTCACCCGTATACTGGTGGTGGTTTTTATATTAAGGGCGCTTTGACAGGTAAAATTGACAGGAATGTTTTCAGCAGGAATTCTTCCTATTATTATGGTGGCGGATTCTATTTAGGCGGCAATGGTGGCGATAATTGGATAATATCGAACAATATATTTCTGTATAATACTATCAGCGGATCGAACAAGCTCAGAGGCGCAGGGTTTTATACCAATCAGAACGTCACGGTGATCAACAATACCTTTTATGGGGGTGATGCGGGGGAATCCTGCGTGAACATATCCGCCTCTGCTTCGGGATCAATTTTCAAGAACAACCTGTTTTACGGGCTGGACACGGCTATCTGGGAGGAAGGGGAGCTGGATCTTGTTATTACTTACAACGACTTTTACGGTGTGACGGATATCCTTAACCGGAACGGCCAGGGACTGGGGGATGATGCTTATTTCATTGATCTGCTGTTGACTGGGGCGAATAATAATCAGAACTGGGCTCCGGGGTTGGCGGGAGAGGATCTGGATACCGGATGGTGGATTCAGGATGGGGTATATGATCCGGAGACGAACACAACGGTGTTTACGGACGGGAGCAAGAGCTGGGAGGCTGCCCAGTGGAAGGGCGCTTTTCTGAACCTTTCGGATGATTCAAGTACGGGTGGTCATTATCCTGTGGTGGGGAACACGGCCACTGAGATCAGGGTTCGTGGGAATCTGACCGCGGGAGGTTTTGGGAATGAGTATAGTATTGACGACTACCGGCTTGCTGAAGGGTCGCAGAACATAGATGGGGGCACATATGCAGATATAGACCGGGACTTTGAAAACGAGCTTCGCCCCCAGGGTTATGCCTTTGATATCGGGGCTGATGAGTTCTTCACAGGGGATCTTGACTCCTTTACGATCACGGCATCAGCAGGGACCGGGGGCGTCATTGATCCTGCCGGGACATTACCCGTTTTCCAGGGGAGCCAGAAGACCTTTTCGATCAACGCAAATACAGGCTATTATCTCGCAGATGTCCTGATTGACAGTTCAAGCATTGGTCCGGTCACAAGCTACACCTTTAGCGACATCCAGGCCGATCATACCATTCAGGCGGTCTTCAGCGAACATGCCCTGAATTACACCATTACCGCGACTGCAGGTACCGGCGGCAGCATTTCTCCCTCAGGAGCCGTAACCCTTCTGAGGGGCGCGGACCAGACGTTCACTATCACCCCAAATGAAAACTACGAGATATCCTCCGTCTATGTGGACGGACTATATATCGGCACTGCCGGGTCTTATACCTTTGAGGATATTATCGTGAATCATAGTATCCATGTAGTCTTTGAGTTTACCGGAGAGACGATGCCATCTTCAATCACCTGCAATATCTCTGAAAACCAGATCATTGTAGGCCAGCCCCTTCAGGTCACGGGTCAGATCACACCCGTCCCGGGCAATGCCGGCGCCTTTGTAGATGTGATGGTCATTCCTCCGGACGGTGTGGCCTATCATAATAGTGCCGTGGCCAACGCGCTTGGGGAATTCACCTGGGACCTGGTCTGCGGCCTGGTGAACCAGGCGGGAACCTGGACAATACGGACCGCCTGGAACGGAGATCTCGAACTTGACGGGGCCACGAGCAGCGACAAGACCTTTGAGGTTTCAAAGGCCGGCAGCCGATTGACCATATTCCTGACCTCTCAGGCCATATGTCTGGATGATCCGGTAACTATCAGCGGCAAGTTCACGTCAGAGCCGGAATGCAGCGGCGGGCTCCTTGAAATCCCGCTTAAGATCATCATTGCCGGGCCTGATGAGAGTGTCGATATACAGGATGTATCGACAAGTGATCCCTGGGGCCATTTTGTGCTGGAGGATTACACAGGCTTTGATCTTCTGGGAGAATATTCGGTTCAGGCCGTTTTTGAGGAAAACAGTGGATACTTTGCTTCCAGCTCAGATCCGATATACCTTCGCGTCCTGGAAAGCGCCGGTTATGCCATTATTGTCCAGGGTAAAATTGAAAATGAGGAAGGACTCGCTTCTCACAATAAAACCACCGGGTTTGTCTATAAAAAACTCAAGGAAAGGGGGCTGGTGGATGATGATATCATGTACTTCAACTATGATACAAATCAGGATGGAGTGGATGCCGTTCCTACTCAAAACGCTATTGAAGATGCCATAACCATATGGGCAAGGGATATGATGGACCCGGCATATGACAATCCCAATGCCGATCCTGAAGATGAAATCACCGGGAAGCCGGCAAACCTCTATATCGTTATGATTGACCATGGCCTTGAGGATGTGTTTTACATCTATCCTGATGCTATTTACTCCTCTGACCTAAGGATCTGGCTTGATACCCTCCAGGATAACCTGACAGGCCAGGCAGCAGACCAGCAGATCATTGTTGTCCTTGGGTTCTGCAGGTCAGGCTCCTTTATTGACAACCTTTCGGACACCAACCGGGTAATCATATCCAGTGCTGCCTCCGACGAATCCTCCTATAGGGGACCTTTGGACCAGGATGGTATTCGAGAAGGAGAATATTTTGTGTCGGAGTTCTTCAAGGCTGTCTCCTTTGGTAAATCAATAAAGAGTTGCTTTGAAGATGCCGTGGCACTCACTGAAGTCTTCACTTCTTCAGATGTCTCGGCAAGAACCAATGCCCCTTATTTTGACAGTTCGCGGCAGCATCCCCTTTTGGACGACAACGAGGACGGAGTGGGGACAAATGATCTTTCCAACCAGGATGAAGACGGTCAAATAAGCGAAGATCTTATTATAGGGGTAAGCAGCATAACAGGCAACGATCCGGGCGATGTATCAATAGTAGAGGTGGCTCCGCCGATATTTCTTGATAAAGAGGCCATATCCACCAACGATCTATGGGCTCGAGTGAATGATAACTCCAGACTCATGACCATCTGGGTCGAAGTTAAACCTCCAGGATATGACCCCTATGATCCTGAAGGATCTGGTCAGGCAGTGATGGAACTCGATAAAACTATCTACAGTTCCTACAATTCTGCCGAAGATCAGTATGAATGGTCAGGTCTTGGGGGATTTGACGATCCGGGGACCTACCAGATCTTCTATTTTGCCAAGGACGATATCACGGGGAATGTATCTCCCCTTGTGGAAGGAAATGTGTATAAAAATAAGGCAGGGAATAACCCACCGGGAGATTTCGATCTGTTGCAGCCTTATGATGGTGACGAAACAGTTACTGCACTCCCTGTAATGTGGGAGGACAGTGTTGACCCTGAAGACGATCCTGTAACCTACACCCTGGAGATATCTGAGAACGAGGACTTTAGCGTCATCTTTTTCAAAGCCGAGGGGATTACAGATAATTACTATTTTGTCGGTGCTGAGGCAGGTCTCCAGGATTTGAGCACTTATTACTGGCGCATAACCGCTGTCGACTATTATGGGGCGCAGACTATCAGCGAGGTCCGGACCTTCCATACCAACAATACTAACGGGATCCCGGGTTATCTTTTCGGGATTGTTATCAATTCTCTCGGTCAAGGATTAGGCGGGGCATCAGTTATAGCCGGCAGTGCCTCTACCGTGACCCATAATAACGGCACATATACAATGCCTGTTTCATCCGGCACTTATACGGTAACGGTGTCAGCAGACGGTTATGATACCTTGATCCAGAGTGGGGTTATGATTACGGCACAAAGCTGCGCGAGCAGGGATTTTGTCTTGATTCAGGGCGACCCGGACGATGACGGGGTAGATGATCTCATAGACAACTGTCCTGACACATATAATCCGGAGCAGACGGATTCGGATGGAGATGAGACCGGAGATGCCTGTGACGGTTGCCCTTATGATTATTATAAGACCTCACCCGGTGTCTGCGGCTGCGGGATTGCCGATACTGATTCGGATGAAGACGGTATAGCTAATTGTAATGATAATTATCCAAATGATTATGATAATGACGGGATGCCGGATGAATGGGAAGGGGTATACGGCCTAGATCCCCTTGTCAACGACGCTGATGAAGATCCTGACCATGATGGGTATACGAACCTCCAGGAATACAGGGAAGGAGGAGACCCGAATGATCCCGCTACCCCCTTCCCCTGGGAGATCTTCTATCCGGCCTTTACAGGGAGAAAATAGGGATCGGGTGTCAGGGACCAGGTATCAGTGGTCGGTACTCAGAGGCCAGAGGGCAGGACAAGAAAGAGGCAAATAAAATAAGATTATTCTTGTAATTTTAATATGATAAAGTTATATTATGCTTACGTATCACTTTATTAAATCATGTAACCATCACATCTCAATAAAAGCTCTATGCAAAAGAATCTCAAATTGTGCGTACACAGCTCCTGACGGAGCCCTTTATGTTCTGTGGGGAGTACCCGATATACCCATAAAATCAATTGTATAGCAAGAATAAGGGCTTGAAGGTCAAAGGACTGTATAGTTCATAACCGATATTGGAAGGCCCACATTTCTATAGGGCTGAAGCTCAATATACAATGATCCTGGGCGATTTGCGCAATGTTCAACTAATGACAATATTTACCTTTAATTTCCAACTAACCTGCAAACAGATGTTCCAAATATCTCTGATTAATGCTCATCCATTATCGGTTATCAGTTATCGGTAAACAACTTTAAAAACAAAAACTTGGCTGACCGCTGATGGTTGAAGTGTGAAAGCCCCATCCGGAAATCAGGGATTTCCGGATAAGAATATTAACCAAACTGTAAGAAATTGCTGGTCTTAACGTCTATATATTTAGAGTCTAGAGGTGAAATCATCGGTACCTGCAAGGGAACCGTCTATTCTGTCTCAGATGAAGACTGGTGTTCCTCTGTTTTGATAGAGTGAGAATACAATGAGGGCAAGATTGAAAGAGTATAGTATTATATTGAGTATATTGATCGTTTTTATGGCCTCAGCAGCATGGGCCGAATTAAAGATTGATTCAGTCTATCCCACTCTTGGAGTACTTGGTCAGGACCTAGAAGTGGAACTTAAAGGTACGGGATTTGATGAAAACACCAGGGTTTCCATGTGTTTGGATGCCGGTAACCAGAGGATGTTGATTGGATCTGTGGACACGCCCGGTACTGCCTATGGTGTTACTGTCGTGGGATATATGGCATATGTAGCAGACAATTATGGGCTTCAGATTATAGATATAAGTGATCCCCGGGATCCTCAGATTATAGGCTCCGTCATCACGCCTGGGTCTGCCCATGGAGTCTCCATTACAGGAGACAGGGCATATGTGGCTGCTGGTTACACTGGCCTACAAGTGATAGATATAAGTGATCCCCGGGATCCTCAGATTGTAGGCTCCGTCACCACACCCGATTATGCCATTGGGGTAGCCGTGGCTGGGGATTATGGATATGTGGCGGATTATGACAGCGGCCTTCAGGTAATAGATATAAGTGACCCTCGGGACCCTCAGATTATAGGCTCCGTCCTCACACCTGGTTATGCCCGTGGAGTAGCTGTCGCAGGAGATTTAGCTTATGTAGCAAGCCCTGACGCCGGCCTTGAGGTGATAGACATAAGTGATCCCCAGAATCCTCAGATCATAGGCTGCTTGGGCACAGTCGAACCTTATGCCGTCTCCGTTTCGGGTAGTTACGCCTATGTGGCAGATGGTGACGCCGGCCTTGAGGTGATAGACATAAGTGATCCCCAGAATCCTCAGATCATAGGCTCCGCCGACACCAAGGGTGCCATTGCAATCACTATCATGGGGGATAAGGCATACGTGGGGGGAAGTGGCCTTCAGGTGATAGATATAAGTGATCCACAGAACCCTGAGATTATAGGTTCCTTGGGTACAGTCGGCTTTGCCGAGGGCATCTCCGTTTTGGGTAGTTACGCCTATGTGGCAGACGGTGACGCCGGCTTTCAGATAATAGATACAAGTGATCCCCAAATCCCCCGAGTTATAGGCTCCGTGGATACACCCAAAGGTGCAATTGAAGTCGCCGTCGTAGGAGACAAGGCCTATGTAGCGGACGGTGATAGCGGCCTTCAGGTGATAGATATAACTCATCCCCAGAATCCTCAGATCATAGGCTCTGCGGATACCCCATATATCGCTACAGATATATTTGTTCTAGAAAATTGCGCCTACGTGGCGGACAGAGAGGGCGGGCTTCAGGTGATAGATATAAGTGATCCACAGAATCCTTACATCACAGGCTCTGTAAATACGCCTGATTGGGCCGAGGCAGTCACCGTTACCGGAAATACAGCCTATGTGGCGGACGGTTACAGCGGGCTTCAGGTGATAGATATACGCAATCCACAGAATCCTTACATCACAGGCTCTGTGAATACACCCGGTTATGCCATTGGGGTAGCCGTGGCTGGGGATTATGGATATGTGGCCGACAGGACTAGCGGTCTTCAGGTGATAGATATACGCAATCCTGATAGTCCTGAAAGCGTAGGTTCCGTGAATACGCCTGATGATGCATTTGATGTCACCGTCGTAGGAGACAATGCCTATGTAGCGGACCGTGACAGTGGGCTTCAGATTATAGGCATTAGTGATCCCCACAGCCCTCAAATTATAGGCTCCGTGGATACCCCAGGTTGGGCTGGAAAAGTTACCGTCGTTGAAGATAGGGCATATGTGGGAGATGGTACCAGCGGCCTTCAGGTGATAGATATAAGTGACCCCCAGAATCCTCTGGTTTTGGGCTCCGTGGATACACCAAGTTGGGCTGTAGGAGTCAGCGTCATAGAAGATAAAGCATATGTGGCCGACGATCTGGATGGTTTGGTCATTGTACCCCTTCCGGCTGAAATTACATCATTTACAGTAAACAGTGAGACGAGTATCGCCGTTACCCTTCCAACCCCCCTTCTAGCCGGTCACTATACTTTGAGGGTTTTCAATGAAACAGAAAGCGATGAGCTATTCGGCGCTGTCTCATTTACCGACGACCCAAGCATCCTAAACTCAAAAGCGATCATCGTGGCAGGTGGTGGCCCCAATGCCTCCGGCGGAAACATATGGGAAGAAATAAAGATGAGTGCCAATAAAGCTTATGATGCGCTTATACTGCAGGGCTATGAACATGACAGCATATATTACATAAGCGAGGAGACACTCAACGATTATGTTGACAGAAAAGATCCTGGGACATTCCTGTCAGACCTATATGATGCCATAAATGTATGGGCTTCTGATGCATCTCAACTTCTCATCTATTTTGTGGATCACGGCCAGGAAGATGAATTTATACTCCACTCGGATGGTGATACAACCCTGGCGCTAAATGTGCAAGATCTGGACAGCTGGCTTGATACCCTGCAGGAGACCCTGACCGGCCCTCTCATATTTGTATATGATGCATGCCAGTCAGGCTCATTCATTTCCGATATGCGCTCCTCTGATGAGAATGATCGTATTGTCATAACCAGCGCATCATACGAACCTGCCTATTTTTTACAAGATGGAAGAAGCTCATTTTCATATCAGTTCTGGGATAGTACAGTTTTTTACAGAGGCAACCTCGGAGACTCTTTTTTATATGCCAGGGATAGTATGCAAAGCTATCAGAGTGCCCAGATCGAAGCTAACTGGGATTCGGAGGGCAATACCAATGAGGGCGAAGACCTAAGCATTTCAGAAGATATGACCATACAAAGAGGAGGGTATGCGTACATAGGTGTACATCCATGGATTAGCAGCGTATCAGATCCCCTGATCCTTTCATCAGGAACTTCCGCGACTATTTGGGCGAGCGGTGTCATTGATAGTGAGAGTGTTCATGCCTTGATCATTCCACCGGATATCAACCCTGAGACATCGGATATACCCATTACAGACCTTCCAACAATCGAGCTGACAGATCCGGATGGAGACCATATCTACGAAGGAATCTATAATGATTTTGCCACAGAAGGCACATATGTTGTTGTTATTAAATCGAAAGCGACATACGATTTGTATTCATACGTCAGTAACGCCATGACTACCGAGACCATATATTCCCCTCCCATGTACACATCTGTCACTAAGCCAAGCGGGAATCAGAATATTGAACCTGACAGCTATGAGGAAGATGATATATACAATCAGGCAAGCGTCATTGTCTTAAACGATGATTTGCCCCAGTCGCACAATTTTCATTATGTTGGTGATGAGGATTGGGTAAAATTCTACGGTCTGTCCGGGCAGATATACAAAATCAAGGCAAGTAACGCCGGTATTGTCTGTGATCCGATCATTGAAGTACTTGACAGTAATGGGACTACTGTTTTAGCCAGCCCCGTTGATAAAGGCGGAGCAGGGGAGAATGAATCTCTGGAATGGATCTGCCCGGAGGAAGGGGTCTATTACGCAAAAATAACAAATGCCAACTCCAACTTTGGCGAAAACGTAAAATACGAACTTAAGGTGTATCATCCTGTTGCTGGACTCCCGGGCTGGCTCACAGGCTTTGTTGTTAATTCCATTGGTGAGGGTATAGGTGACGCGGTGATTAAGTCCGGTTTTAATAATATAACCGGTATGACTCATGATAATGGATTCTATGAGATGGTAGTGCCGTCAGGGACTTACACGATATCCATAGATGCTTCCGGATATGATCCCCTATGCCGAAGTGATGTAGAAGTGCTTGCTTATAAATATACCAACGAGGATTTTGTGATGACTCCTCAGGTAGATACCGATGGTGACGGACTTTTCGATTATTTTGAGACAATACTTGGAACCGACCCCAATGATGCGGATACGGATGATGACGGTATTTTGGACGGGGACGAGGATGCGGACCATGACGGTTTTGTGGATTCCAATGAGACGAACCCCACAATGGTAGACACAGACGGCGACGGGATACAGGATGGGACAGAATTGGGATATACTCTAGATCATGCCGACCAGGATACGAATACCGAAATCTTCATCCCTGACCTCGATCCATCAACACAGACCAATCCCTTAAAAGCGGACACGGATGGGGATGGGATGAGTGACGGAGAGGAGGATGCCAACCATAACGGTAGAGTAGATGAAGGGGAAAGTGATCCAAACGATGAAGAATTCCCCTGGGAGATCTTTTATCCGGCGTTTATAAAGAAGTGATGAAGCATATAGCAAAGAGCCCTTTGACAGGCTCAGAGCATGGAACAAAAATAGGGGGCGGAGTCACAGAGTCCTGTAACCTCGGAGGTCAGAAAAGAGCAGGCTTCTATATCTCACAAATACTAAAAAATGGGGAGCCTGACAGAAAGGAGGGGTCTGATTGTTTAAAGGAGGCTACTTTAAAACATCGGGTATATTATTTTCTGTGCTTATGACAGTCCTTTTTTGCGTAAATTGGGCGATAGCAGAAATTCCACAAGCTGAAAGAGAGGCCCTGATTGCTCTTTACAACAGTACCGATGGCGACAATTGGATTTCTAATAGTGGATGGAAAGATGCGCCACTGGATGATGACGGTTTTGCCATGCCGGGGACTGAAAATACTTGGTATGGGATAACCTGTGACGGAGACGACACAACTGTGTTGGAGATATGGTTGGGTTATAATAATCTAAATGGCACGATTCCTACAGAACTGGGAAGCCTGAGCAGCCTTGAAGGGCTTGGGTTGTACAGCAACCAGCTTAGCGGTTCTATCCCAGCAGAACTGGCAAATTTTACTAATTTGACATATCTTTGCTTGGAAGACAACCAGCTTACCGGGATTATCCCCACTGAACTGGGAAACCTGAGCAACCTGACACATCTTTACTTGCACGAAAACCAGCTTACCGGCTCTATCCCCACTGATCTGGGAAATCTAACCAACCTGACACATCTTTGCTTGGAGGACAATCAGCTTACCGGGCCCATTCCTACAGAACTGGGGAACCTGACCAACCTTGAGTGGCTTTCCTTGTATGAAAACCAGCTTACCGGCTCTATCCCCACCGATCTGGGAAATCTGACCAACCTGACAATTCTTTACTTGCATGCCAACCAGCTTACCGGCTCTATCCCCACTGAACTGGGAAACCTGATCAACCTGACATATCTTTCGTTGTCCAGCAATGAACTTAGCGGCTTTATCCCCAGTGAACTGGGAAATATGAACAACCTGACACATCTTTACTTGCAAGAAAACCAGCTTAGCGGTTCCATCCCCACAGAACTGGGAAACCTGACCAACCTTGAATGGATTTCGTTGTATGAAAACCAGCTTAGCGGCTCCATCCCCACAGAACTGGGAAACCTGACCAGCCTGACAATTCTCTACTTGGATGACAACCAGCTTAACGGCACTATCCCCGCAGAACTGGGAAACCTGACCAACCTGAAATATCTTTTCTTGGAAGACAACCAGCTTACTGGCCCTATTCCGGCGGAACTGGGAAATTTAAGCACTTTAGTAGAACTTGGGTTATACGAAAACCAACTCACCGGCTCCATTCCCTCTGAACTGGGAAATCTAATTAACCTACAACATCTATACCTGGATAATAACCAGCTTACCGGCAGCATCCCTGCTGAACTGGGAAATCTAATTAACCTACAATATCTCTACCTGGATAATAACCAGCTTACCGGCTCTATTCCCACTGAACTGGGAAACCTGACCAGCCTGATATATCTTGAGTTGGTCAGCAATCAACTCACTGGCCTTATTCCAGCAGAACTGGGAAACTTAACCAGCCTGATATATCTTAGCTTGGGCAGCAATCAACTCAGCGGCTCTATTCCCACAGGACTAGGAGACCTGACCAACCTGATGCGTCTTTTATTGTATGACAACCAGCTTACCGGGCCCATTCCTACAGAACTGGGAAACCTGAATAACCTGACACATCTTTACTTGCACGAAAACCAGCTTAGCGGTTCCATCCCCGCAGAACTAGGAAGCCTGACCAACCTGATATATCTTGACTTGGAAAGTAATATGTTAACTGATGAGATCCCAAAAAGTCTAATTAACTTGACCAGCCTGTCAAAACTGTTCATTGAATACAATGCCCTATATACTCATGATGAAGCTTTACTTACATTTCTGAACAACATAAGCCTTGGTTGGGAAGGTACCCAGACGCTTGCCCCGGAAAACGTTACAACTGGACCTGTTACTGAGACTTCCGTTTTGGTACAATGGGAACCGGTTACTAATTTGGAGCGGATTGGTAACTACGTGATCTCTTACAGCACAACTCCCGGCGGGCCTTATACCCTATTCGGTGCGACAACGGACAAGTCCGTCACTCAAATGGAGGTCACAGGATTAGACTCCAATACCCGTTACTACTTTGTTGTTCAAACCCGGACTGATCCTCATCCGGATAATCAAAACACGGTGGTGAGTGGCCATAGCCAGGAAATAGTTGCCAAAACTGCCGGAACCGGCTTCCCCTGGGAGCTGTTTTATCCTGCGTTTATGGGAAAAAAGTAGGGGGTCAGGTGTCAGGTGTCAGGTGTCAGAAAGAATTAGCTCATAGGAAAGAGCTCGTAGGAAAGAAAATGAGCTAAAATGCCTAAAGTTTCAAGTGATCTAAAGTTAAAAAAACAGAATTCAAAAGAAAATGGAAAGAGAAAATAGAATAGAGTAAAGAGCGGGTATCAAGGAACTAATAACCAATAACATGGTTTACAAACTTCTGACTCTCTTGGTGCGCCGAAGCCGTGAGTCCTTCGACACCGAGCAAAGCCGAGGTGCTCAGGACTGTGAGCTTGTCGAACGGCTTGTCGAACGGCATGGAGTAAAAGATAGGGGGCGGGGTTCAGGTTTCAGGGGAAAGCGGATCTGGAGATAAGAGGGCAGGACAAAAAACAGAAAAATAAGAATAAAATAAGATTATCCTTGTAATTTTTATATGTTAAAGTTATATTACGCTCAATTATGCTTTTCCCCAGTTTTTCTTGACAAAAAAGGGATTATAAACCCAACATGATTTACTCGCATGTTTTCTTAATGACTTTGTGCGGAAACGGGGAGGATAATGCTCAGGCTTGCTGAAAATGAATATGCGGCATTGCATCGTCTGCGGAACGAACTGGAAGAACGTTTTAACCTCGTTGATATCATAGTCTTCGGCTCCAAGGCGCGAGGCGATGACAGCGAAGACTCCGACATCGATATTATGATCAAGTTGGAAAGGTACACCCCCGCTATTGAATCCGTAGTGGACGATATAATTTTTTCAATCAACCTTTACTATGATACCTTTATTTCCGCAACCATCTTTGGGAAGGATGAATTGGAGTCAGGCCCCCTATCTGAATCGCCTATCTACAAGGTCATTGAACGTGAAGGTGTGCGATTATGACTGCGGGAGAGAAGCAGATTGAACTTGCCCGATATCGTATCAATCAGGCGGAAGAAACCTTGGATGAGGCAAAATATTTGCTTTCTGGAGGGAAAAGCAGTCGTTCGGTAATAAACCGTGTCTATTACAGCATGTTTTACACTATCCTTGCGCTCCTTATCTTCGAGCCGTATTCTTCATCCAAACACATCGGAATCATTGCCTATTTTAATCATCATTTCATCAAGGATGGAACTTTTCCCGAATCTATAGGTCGTGCCGTCAATAAGGCATTCGAACTGAGACAGCGCGGAGACTACAGGGAATACTTTGAATTGACTATTGATCAAGTACAACCGTTTATTGGCGATGCTGAAATCTTTATAAAGAAGGTGAGCGAATATCTGGAAGAAAAGGTATTTCCTTCGGTTTGAAATATTGCAGTCCACAAACCATACTCTGGGTTGTGTCTTTTTGCAGGTCCGGAAAACACACAAGAAGATATAAAAGGCCGCGGGTATATATATTTCATAGCTGAGGGCAGTTAGCTAATATTTGAAATTCCAGCACGTCTTAAGACCGACGCGCCATATAACTAAAGCGTGAAGCTGATCTACATACAGATATCCCGCTCCATCTAATCATAATCCCCCCAAGTTCCCGGTCTTATCCCGTGGCCGCGCCTGTATGTGTATAAGACATCAATTCTGATGCAAGGTTTTGTTCAAAAATACGTCTATTGTTGGCAGAGGGCCCCGGTTAAACATGCTGTGCCCCAGTTAAATAGGTTAACACATTTCACAGGGTAAACGTTTAACGGGGTAAACATAGCGCAGATCGCATGGCTCATGATTTCCGACTTCTGACTCCTGAATTCTTTTTTAAATGGAGATTGCTTATGAGGCTGAGATTAACAACATATAAGATCATCTTGATGATATTGATCTTTTCTATTTCATCGATCGCATCCGCCGAATTAAAGATTGACTCCGTCTATCCAACCCTTGGCGTTATCGAAGAGGACATGGAGGTGGAGGTAAAAGGCACAGGATTTGATGCGAACACCAGGGTCTCCATGTATCTGGAAGCAGGCAACCAGAGGATGTTGGTCGGATCTGTTAATACGCAGGATCAGGCTCAGGATGTCTTTGTTTCAGGAAGTTACGCCTATGTAGCAGAGGATTATAGCGGCCTTCAGGAGCCAGTTTGCGCGCTCCTTTGAGTAAGTAAAACCCGGGAAGAGAGGAAAATCACAATGAAAAACCTTGAGAGGTTGTTGATCTTTCAAATTATTTTAGCATGTTTTTTGTTTAGTACCTCTAATGCCGTCGCTACAGAAATAAGCTACTATGACGATTTTTCAACTGATACTACAGAAAATTATGAAGTATATTTCTGGGAAAGACCCGACAAAGGCAGCGGAGCAGAATCATATGGAGTGCAATACAACGCAACAGAGAAACGTGCTGTTTTAAGTGCAACAGGGGGTTATGGGAAAATCTTTATGAAAACAAAAGATGATTCTTTAATATCACCGAACCAAAATTTTTCGTTTTCGGTAGATTTTGAAACACTACAAGAATTTGCTACAGGGATTTATCTTGGTGACCTTTCAAATTATTGGGAAGATAGCACATATATACACCTTAGAATAGAGTGTTACATGGGGCAGTTGATACAATTTAAGATATGTATAAACGGAAATAGCCTTCCTGGAAAAGGAACGTTAGTTGCAGATGGAAGCCAGGGCAACTTGAGGATAGAGCGTTTCAATGGCCTGTACTCATTCTATTTTAATGATGAACTTCTTTGGGAAGAGTATTTCGAGGAACTTGAAGGCACTGCTTTACACTATGGTGTCATGAATGACATAACTTCCGGTTCTGCTGGATGGACCGCAAAATCCGCGTTTGATAATTGGAATCTAGATCTAGAGCCCATAGTGGATTATGATGGTGATGGAATATCTGATGAATGGGAGTATTTTTATTTCGGCGATCTAGTAACTTCTGACGGAACCGCTGACTATGATAATGACAGCCTCAGCGACCTTGAGGAATATGAAAATGGAACAAACCCTACCATATCAGATGTTGATACAGTCGCTCCATCAGTTTCCATTTTAACTCCTGTGAATCGTACTACTATTAGCCAATTCACTATGATCAGGGGCAGCGCAAGCGATGTATTTAGCGAGATATCCAAAGTAGAGTTACTTATCACCGATGGAACTTCTTACATAACAGAGATAGACGGACTTCTTCAGTGGACATATCAGGAGAGTTGGGTGATGGCAGACGGTCTCGATACTTGGACACTGGACACCAATAATATACCATGGACACCAGACAGTTTCTATGATATTAAGGTGCGAGCAACGGATGCCGCGGGCAATACTTCACCAATTTCTTCAATTACCATAGCCTATGCCCCTGGTGAACCTGCATACACCACACTTGCCCTTGAACTTTCCACCCAGACAATATTTAACAACGGTAGTATAGACGCTTTTGGCAAACTGACGCGGTTGCCCGACATCGAACTGTTGTACCTTTCTAACCTCACTATCAATCTTACTGTAGGTGCGCCTGATGGCTCTGTCTCAACATATCAAGTCATCACATACGATGAGTATGGGCATTACAAGTTCGAGAATTTTCATGTATTTTCCCAGGAAGGGCTTTATGACATTCAGACATCTTTTGAAAGCACCGCATTGCTCTATGAGACCCAATCTCCTGTTATGACCGTGCTGGTCGGCGCATCTGCCGGATATGCAGTGATTGTTCAGGGCAAGATAGAAAATGGAGAGGGAATTGTCTCCCATAACAAAAGTACCAATCGTATTTACGCCAGGCTCAAGGATAGGGGCTTTCTGGATGATAACATCAGGTATTACAATTATAATGAGGGGCAAGACGGCGTAGATGCCACGCCATCCAAGTCCGGAATACAAGGCGCCATTCAGGACTGGGCTGCTGCGAAGATGAATGGTTCACCTGCCCCTCTCTGGATCATCATGGTGGATCACGGCAATACGGATGCCTTTTATCTTGTCAATGAAACGATCACGCCCTCAGACCTTGACTCATGGCTCAATAACCTTGAAGGCAATTTGAACGAGAATGCCCTGGACGAAAACCGGATTGTGATAATCGGCGCCTGCTATTCCGGCAGTTTCATCCCTGACCTTTCCGGTAGCAATCGTGTCATAGTCACCAGTGCGGCAGAAGACGAGCCATCCTATAAGGGCCCTATGGAACCTGACGGTATAAGAAGCGGCGAGTTTTTTATGGAGGAGTTTTTCCAGGAACTAAAACGAGGCAGATCGCTTAAAGATTCATTTATAGAGGCTACGGATAAGACGGAAATATTTACCCGGAGAGGAGGGGGATCGACTAATATAAACCACTATCCCTATTTTGACGATGCTGTTCAGCACCCTCTTTTACAGGACGACAGTGATTCTGTGGGCAGCAATATACTATACGATGGTGAAGGAGATGGTTATGTGAGCCGGGATATCTTTCTGGGTGTCGGTGTAACCTATGACGTTAATTCTGCTGAGAACCCGGCGGAGATTCTTGAAGTGACTGAATCTCTCTTTCTAGACGCAAGCGCAAGTTCCGCCCAGATGTGGGCTAGGACCAATGATCCCAGTCAGGTAATAACTGTGTGGATGGAAATTCGTTCGCCCTCTACTATTCTTTCTCCGGGCACCAGCACAAATCAACTGAAACTAGATATTACACCAAATCTCTTCATGGAATTAAATACGGATTCATCCCGCTGGGAGAAGACATATGATTCCTTTATTGAATCGGGCAAGTACGAAATTTATTACTACGCTAAAGATGTAGAGACGGGTAATATCTCTCCCATGGAGCGGTCAGTAGTGTATAAGGCTAAGGCTAATAATAAGCCTCCGAGGAGCTTTAATCTGCTAGAGCCTGATAATGGTGACGAAGTTCGGACTGTACTGCCCCTTGTGTGGAATACTAGCATTGACCCTGACGGAGATCCCGTGACCTACACAGTGAAAATTTCTGAGGATCCCGACTTTGCATCTATTAAACACAGAGTCGAAGGCATTACTCAAAATTACTGTTTTATGGGTGCCGAAGCCGAGCTTGCTGACCTGACTCCGGCTTATTACTGGCATGTTATCGCTATTGATACTTATGGAGCAGAGAGATACAGCAGTGAGACCCGGAGCTTTCATACGGACAATACCAACGGCATACTGGGTTTTCTGGTGGGTATCGTTGTTAACAAGTTTGGCCAGGTCATTGGAGGCGCTAATGTGGAGACTCTTGAGGCATCAACAACAACTTGCGATAGCGGCTTATATACGCTCAGTTTGCAGTCCGGTACTTATGATGTCTCTGTAACTGCGCCTGGCTATTTCCCTGAAATTGAAAGGGTGGAGGTGGTTGCACAGAAAGAGGTGAACCAAACTTTTGTAATGAGGTTTCAGGCAGACAGCGATGATGATGGTCTTCCTGACGATGTCGAGGCAATACTTGGCACCAAGCCCGATGACCCGGACACGGATAATGACGGGATTCAGGATGGGACTGAATTGGGATACACACTAGACGATATCGGTCCGGACACGGACACCAATATCTTCCAGCCCGATCTTGATCCGTCCACTATAACCAATCCCTTAAGAGCAGATACGGATGAGGATGGGATGAGTGACGGAGAGGAGGATGCCAACCATAACGGTAGAGTAGATGAAGGGGAGAGTGATCCCAATCCATCCTCACACCCGTCCAAGGCAATGCCGTGGTTGCTATTATTGCTAGGTGAGGATTAACTATAATTATGAATCCCTGAAGCAAAATTTTCTCGGCCCTTTTTTCTTATTGCGAGTTTATATCTTTTGTCAAAAGGATACGTATGAAAAGTGAAGTCAGGAGGGAGAAGGCAGAATAATGAAGAGGGCAAAGACACTTTTTTACGTCATTCCGCGTGCGGGCAGGGAATCCAGGAAAATGAAATCAAAAAAACCTCTGGATCCCCCGGTCAAGCCGGAGGATGCCGGCTAGGGGAGCAGGATGAAGGTAGGGGCAACTCCAGAATCCTGTAAATTGTTATTAGTTATTCTGTATCCTTACTTCTGGCTTCTGACTTCTGAACTATTTTTAATAACGGGGATAAAACGCATGAAAATAAGGCTTATCGCGGCTGTGGGATGTCTGCTTCTTATGTCGCTTGTAAGAAGCATGGCCTACGGACAGGATTTTGAGACCGCCCAGGAGGCGCATGTGTCGGGCTCACCAAATCCTGTGGGTTCAGGGGCGAGGTCGCTCGGCATGGGGGGCGCATTTATAGGGGTGGCGGACGACGCCACGGCAGCGTCATGGAATCCGGGCGGTCTGATACAACTGGAGACACCCGAGGTAAGCCTTGTGCTTTCAGGGGAAAGACTGTCTGAAGACAGGACTTTTAAAAATAATCCCGGCGCTTCAGGTGAATACCATGTCACCCTTTACGACATCAATTATTTCAGCTTCGCCTACCCTTTCACGTGGAAGGAAAAGAACCTGATCGTGTCCCTAAACTACCAGACCCTTTATAATTTCAATAAGACTCATAATCATGATTACAATTACCGGAGTGTCATCACGAGAAGAACAGAGACCCCCATGGCCATCATTGATTATACAATTGACAGCTCCGGCCCGAGGCGTACCCTCCTTGAGACAGACGGCTATCTCAAGGCCATTTCCCCTGCCATAGCGGTTCAGATAACTCCGACTCTCTCTCTTGGCTTCACCCTAAATTACTTCCACCCTTCCCTCGGCTGCGAGTGGGATACGGATTATGAAGACCATATCCAGGAAATGATGGATATAGAGATTACAACCAGTATGAAACCCCCTTCCCCGACAGACCCGATGACCTCGCTAACGACCTATTCGAACCTGATTGAGGCGAGATATCATGATGAATTCGAGTTTGAGAGTTCCATAAATCCCCTGGATATCTTCAATAAAAAGACGAGCTATAACCTCGGCTTTTTATGGAATATAAATCAATACTTCACCCTGGGAGGTGTCTTCAAGGCCCCATTCAAGGCCGAGGTCAGGTACAAGGAATCCTTTGGTTATTCCTATTATTCCGAGAATATTGACGACCCTACGGACATGGTTATGGACGACGTCCCTTTTGCAACCGTCGTTGACGAGATCCAGGAGATGGAGATGCCGGCGTCATATGGACTTGGACTGGCATGCAGGTTTTCAGACCAGTTTTCCATGGACCTGGATATCTATCGCACGGACTGGCAAAATTTTCTGCTACGCCAGGCAAACGGACGCGAGCTGAGCCTGATAACGGGCCAGGAGATATCAAGATCAAGCACGGACCCTACCCACCAGGTCAGGCTGGGGGCCGAGTATCTGTTTATGATCAGGGATAAGTACATAGTCCCGCTCAGGGCCGGCCTTTTCTATGACCCGGAGCCGACGGAAGGCAATCCGGACGACTTTTACGGCCTTACCCTCGGCGGCGGGATCACGAAAGGCAGTTACGTCTTTGACATAGCCTATCAGTATCGATGGGGAAATGGCGTCCGCAAGGTCCGGCTCCTTCAGGAGGAGATATTTCAGGATGTGAGGCAGCATACGGTGTATGCCTCGCTGATATATCATTTTTAAAACTTAAGAAGCCAGGAGCCCTTCGACACCGAGCAAAGCCGAGGTGCTCAGGACAGTGAGTCCTTCGATAATCCTCAGGACCGTGAGCTTGTCGAACGGCTTGTCGAACGGCTTGTCGAACGGCCTGTCGAATGGGCCGGGGAATGACGATAATAGAAACCTCGCTCTCAAATACAAAGGCAAAAACCATGAAAAAGTTATCCATATTCCATATCTGTTTATCGGGCATTTTACTGCTCCTATTTCTTCAAGGTTGCGCGGCTCCTCCCACCACCGGAACATATATCAAAGACGGTGTGGAATATGGCAAGGTAAAAGGGGCCTTCAGGCATCGCTGGTGGAATTATTATGAGAGGGGCCTCTCCTTTATGGAGGGTGAATTCTATAATGAAGCCATCTCCGACTTCGCTCAGGCGATTGAGCAAAGGTTTGAAGACCAGAGGATGGCCAGGACCTATGGGATGCATTTTGTCGATTACTTCCCTCACCGGGAGATGGGCCTGGGTTACTACCTGTTAGGCGAATACAACGCGGCCCAAGAACAGATGGAACTATCCCTGCAACACCAGCCTTCCGCAAAGGCCCGGTACTACCTGGACAAGACACGAAAGAGTCTTATGGAACGCGAAGGCCTGGAGATCTCCCTGCCGCGGATCATAGTCGATCTGCCGTCCGACGAGATCTGGACAAGAGACGATCCTGTTATTATCTCGGGCACCGCGGAGGCCGAACAGTACGTATCCGGGATAACCCTTGCGGGCAATAGACTGTTTCTTGAAGCGGCAGAACAGACCATAGCGTTTAAAGAAGCGCTGGACCTCGACCAGGGCAAACACATTATCCATATCGCGGCAGAAAACCTGTTGGGAGGCAAATCAAAGCAGACAGTAATCATTCATGTGGATCGCCAGGGTCCTGTTATTACCTTTAAAACGTTTGCGCCGGACACGCCCGCTATAAACACTGTTAACGGATTCCTGTATGATGAATCAGGTGAGATGACCCTCAGCATAGACGGGGTCCGGGTTGCTGTCCCGGAGGGAGAGGATATCCAGTTCAGCGCGCCCATACGACCCGGGGCAAAGACCGTAACCCTCCTGGCAAAGGACAAACTGGGGAATGAGACCAAAGCTGAGGTGGAAATTCAAAGCCTTTCGGCACAAAAGAAGTATCCCTTATTGGCCTGGCGTAACTTCGGTGATGTTATGTCCGATGTGGGCGGATTTCAGCTCGCCTTCTCTTTCGGCAGCCAGGACGATCAAGGTCCGGTTATTACACTCAGAGGATGGGCCGATGAGCAGACCGTGTTTCTGGAAAAGGTGTATATCGAGGGAGAGGTAAGGGATGAAAGCGATATTGTTTCCCTGACAATAAATGACAGAACCGTGCCCAGCAGGGAGGGCCGGATAATATTCTTCAATCAGCTTGTGGCCCTTGATGAGGGAAAGAATGTCGTCCATATAAGGACAGAGGACGAAGAAGGTAACATATCCGAAAAAGGCATCACCATAATAAGACAGGTGCCGAAGGTATTTCAGCTCGGGTCACGATTCAGCATGACCCTGATACCCTTTGAAGACAAAGCCCTTACACCCGGGTTAAGCGATATGTATGATAATCTCTTGCTGGCAAAACTCATGGATCAGGACCGATTCAGGTTAATAGAGAGGGAATACCTGGACAGGATACTTCAGGAGCAGAAGATCAGCCGTACTGACCTGGCGGACAGGGAGACCGCCCTGAAGGTGGGAAGGCTGGTAGCGGCCCAGGCAACCCTTGTCGGTGATTTTGTAGAGACCAGGACCGGCATTGAGATCATAAGCAGGCTGATTGATAATGAGACATCGGAGATCCTGGCACAAGAAGATGTCTATGGCGAGTCTAAGGACACGGCTGCCTTGCAAATCCTGGCAGAGGGGATGGCCGTGAAATATCACCAGGAATTTCCCCTGGTGGACGGCATTATAGTACAGAAAAAGGGAGACTCTTTTTTTACCGACCTTGGAGAAGGGAAGACCAAGCCCCAGAGGCGCCTTATCCTCTACCGTGAAGGAGAACCGATCCTGCATCCCGTTACCGGCAAGCTCCTTGGATGCGACACCGAAATCATCGGATACGGCCGTGTTACCCAGGTGATGGAGGAAATGTCTCAAGCCGAGCTTCTCGAAGGTCTGAAAGATAAAAATATCAAAATAAAGGACAAGGTCATGACTCAATGAACTACTTGGACGATCGAGCCCTTATAGCCGGATGTGTGTCAGGTAGCCGGGATGCCCTGGAGGGATTTGTCCGAAGATTCTCGGACCCTGTTTACCGCTCAATCCAGTATACTCTCAATGCAAAAAACACAAGGTATTCCAGGGAGGATCTAGAAGACCTCCATAATACCGTCTTTCTAGGCATTCTGGAAAACCAATGCCGGAAACTGAGGCAATACAAGGGAGAAAACGGCTGCAGCCTGGCCACATGGATCAGGCTTATAACTGTCCGCGTGGTAATCGATCATATGCGAAAGACAGGTGTCGATGCCCTCGGGGGCCATAAGATGAAGGTCCCTATGGATATCCTGGATTCCTTTAAATCGGATGGGCCTGATCCCCTGGATGACATGGAGAGGGCGCGGCAGTGGAAGTTGATCCAGGAGGGTATGAAGGCCCTGATTCCAAGGGACAGGTTTTTCCTGACGCTCTACTGCCAGGAACAGTACTCGGTCCGGGAGATCGCGGACCTGATGAATTTGTCGGAAGAGAATGCCCATTCCATAAAACATCGGGCCATTAAGAGGTTGAAGGAGAGTATTTTCAAGGGTTCAAGGAGTCAAGGGGGCGAGGGTTCGAGTGCATAGCTAATTAGCTCATAGGAGATAGCTCATAGGAAATACAAAATATAAGTTAAAAGGAAAGAGGAAATAGAATAGAGCTAAGGGCAGGTGTCAAGGAACTGATAACAAATGTCCTATAAGTGATAACTAATAACATGGATCACCAACTTCTGATACCTGACCAATGAAAGCGCTGTATGGCCGGATCCCCGAACAGGCATCGTTCGTTTTCGACTATTTCTCCTCCCCTATTAGGGGAAGATTGAGGTGGGGTCTCTGCAGGTTATGAGGCCTTGGCATAAATCCTTTATTTGTCATTCCGGACCTGATCCGGAATCTAGTTGATTGGTGGTGTCTTATGGAAAAATTTTTAAGGCAGCTTCTTTTCATCATTGTTTTAGTCCTCCTTTTCATACCATTATTTGAAAATCATAGCTCTGCCCAGGTTCCAATCTCATTTGGGCAGATTACTAGCGCTTCGATAAGTGTTGCAGGAGAGCAGGATAGTTACATCTTTTATGCCATTGCCGGTGACAGGGTGCTTATAAGGATGACAAGCTATTCATCTCTGGATCCCTATATCCGTCTCTACAGCCCTACAGGGTCTTTCCTGACGTTTGATATTGATTCTTTCCCCCCTGGCACAGCCGAGATCAGTTATTCGCTTTCTTCCAGCGGCACCTACAAGATATTGGCCAAAGATTATGATGATGATGAGACCGGGGATTACTGGCTCTATTTGCAGAGGCTGAATAATCCGGCAAACCCCATGTCTATTGGATTTGGCGAGACCATATCAGCATCTATCGATGCCACCCCTGAGATAGACGTATACACCTTTGACGCCATTGACGGTGACAGGGTGCTTATAAGGATGACAAGCTATTCATCTCTGGATCCTGATATCCGTCTCTACAGCCCTACAGGGTCTATACTGACATCTGATATTGATTCTTTCCCCCCTGGCACAGCCGAGATCAGTTATTCGCTTTCTTCCAGCGGCACCTACAAGATATTGGCCAAAGATTATGATGATGATGA
>Ga0315549_1001504_pt1 | contig 24020 bp, 23 predicted proteins | sample SalMarSW160200MG_FD_203101 | JGI IMG/M metagenome (GOLD analysis project Ga0315549, IMG submission 203101) | Salt marsh sediment microbial communities from the Plum Island Ecosystem LTER, Massachusetts, United States - Salt Marsh Sediment SW1601-200 ... | reverse complement strand
CCGACCTGCTTTTCTTCTGCCAATCCGCGCAGCATATTCTCCACCGCCGATTCGGTCAATTCATCCATCGCCGCAAGCCTGTCGCGGACGATTTTGAGCATCGCAAGGCCATCGTTTTTGAACAGCACCTTTTTTACGGCGGTCTCGTCATATTCTATTTCCTCATTGTTCAAAAACAGGAACCTGCTCTTTTGCTCGACCATCTCGAGCGTCTTTGCTCCGGTGTTGATTTCGAGGATTCGCTTCAGCGTCGCATCATCCGCCGTTGCTACCGGCGAACCAACCGCAGCTAAATATTTTTTGAAGTGACTCAATAGCGTATCGGCGTCGAGAATCTTTATATGCTCAGTATTAAATGCAAGCAGTTTGCCTCTGTCGAACAGACTGTTCGTCTTAGTCAGTCGTGACAAATCGAAAGCCTCGATAAGCTCATCTTTAGTCATTATTTCTCTTCGCTCGCCGGCCGGCGACCAACCTAACAGCGCGATAAAATTCACCATCGCCTCCGGTACATACCCGCTCTTGAAGAAATCAACGACGTTAATCTCCGGCAGATGCACGCCGAGATGTTCAGCCATTACGCTTATCTTCTCCTGGTCAACTTGTGCCTTGCCTGCGATGAAATCTTCCAACTGTTCCGCAGATATCCCGCCGACCTCCGCGATTTTTTTGATATCTGCGTTTTGTTCCCTGATAGCTCTGACAAGTGCCTTGCCGCGTTCCCTCTTTGACAGCTTGCCACCGCTCTCACTTATAGTCACCGACATATGTGCATAAGTCGGCGTACGAAACCCGAGCGCCTTTTGCAAAACCAGGTGACAAGGCGTGTTCATCAGGTGCTCCTGGCCGCGGATGACGTGCGTGATTTTCATCAGCTCATCATCGACAACACAGGCGAAATGATACGTCGGATAGCCGTCGGATTTGCGGATAATAAAATCGCCGAACTCACCTGCCGCGAATTTCACCTGTCCGCGAACGATGTCCTCGACAACGATTTCCTCATCCGGCATACAGAACCGCACCATCACATCTTTCCCTTCTGCACGGGCCTTTTTAATATCTGCCTCGTCAGGAAACTGCTTCGGCCGGGGATATGTGAAATTCTCCTTCTTGTCCTGGGCCTCTTTACGCATCACCCCAAGCTCTTCTGGTGTATCGAAGCAATAATAAGCCTTGCTGGCATCGAGCAGCTTCTGAGTATATTCTCTGTAAATTTCAAGTCTTTGTGACTGGAAGTACGGCCCGTTCGGCCCGCCGACCTGCGGTCCTTCGTCCCAGTCGATGCCCAGCCAGTGCAAATCTTCGATTACCTGCTGCGTCGCCGCCGGAGTATTTCGCTTCTGGTCGGTGTCCTCGATACGCAGAATGAACGTCCCGCCCGTATGCCGGGCGAGCAGCCAGCAGAAAAACGCCGTACGCGCGCCGCCTATGTGCAGATAGCCGGTCGGTGAAGGGGCAAAACGGGTTACGACCATTTATGAGCCTCGAAAAAAATAAATTTTCATATCTACCTTTTCATTTTGTCATACCTGCGAAAGCAGGTATCCAGAAGCTTAATAACAGTCTGGATTCCCGCTTGCGCGGGAATGACAGTTATGAAATGGCTTGTAGAAGCCAAAGGGTAAGCTAAACCGCCGCTATTGTCAAGATTGGCCAAATCCGACAGATTAACTGTACGAATTGCGCCGATTTTGATAAATTGTCGATTGTTATGAATACCGATAGTCCGTCCAAATTAAATCACGATGAGCTTGCCGAGGTCGTCAGGCTCTCCCCGTTGGTATCGATTGATTTGATTATCGAAAACAGCGACGGCAGAGTCCTCGTCGGGATGCGTAACAACGAGCCTGCCCGCGGCTTTTTATTCGTGCCCGGCGGACGAATCCTCAAAAACGAACGAATCGCCGATGCCTTCGAGCGGACAATGAAAGACGAGTTGGGAATTGAGGCCGACTATCGGGACGCCGAATTACTCGGGGCCTTCGACCATATATACGATACGAACTTCGCCCGGCAGCAGGGCTTCGGAACCCACTATGTAGTATTAGCTCACAGAATTAAAATAGACGATGAGGTTGATATAACCGCCGACGACCAGCACAGCGAACTGCTCTGGCTGGACAAAAGTGAATTACTGAACAACGAAAAAGTCCACCCCAATACGAAGGCTTATTTCGAGATGAACCTCAAAGGTCTGATAGCGAAAGAATAATTATGGCTAACGAAGAAACGACGGAAAGACTGGATTTTATTCGGCAGATAGTGGCCGATGATATCAAGACCGGCAAATGGGATGGTCGCGTAGTAACGCGCTTCCCGCCCGAGCCCAACGGCTATCTGCACATCGGCCACGCAAAGAGTATCTGTCTGAATTTCGGTATCGCCGCCGAATTCGGCGGCGCCTGCAACCTGCGTTTCGACGACACCAACCCGGTCAAAGAAGAGCAGGAGTACATCGACTCGATAATCGCCGATGTCAAATGGCTCGGCTGGGACTGGGCAGACCGCCTATATTACGCCAGCGACTATTTCCAGCAGATGTACGATTGGGCAGTGCAGTTAATAAAAAAAGGCAGCGCATACGTTGACGACTCGACACCGGACGAAATTCGCGAACAGCGCGGCACACTAACCGAACCGGGAAAGAACAGCCCTTACCGCAACCGAAGTGTCGAGGAAAATCTCGACTTATTTGAACGAATAGAAAAGGGCGAGTTTCCCGACGGAAGCCGCGTCCTGCGGGCAAAGATTGATATGGCCCATCCCAATCTTAATATGCGAGACCCCGTGATGTACCGCATTCTGCACGCCAGCCATCCGCGAACAGGCGATAAATGGTGCGTTTACCCGATGTATGATTGGGCGCACGGCCTAGAGGATTCAATCGAAAAGATCACTCATTCGATATGCACACTGGAATTCGAAAACCACAGGCCGCTTTACGACTGGTTCCTCGACGAGCTTGGCATATATCATCCTCAGCAGATTGAATTTGCGCGTCTCAATCTCACTTATACTGTAATGAGCAAGCGAAAACTGCTGCTGCTCGTTCAGGAAAAATTAGTCAGCGACTGGGACGACCCGCGAATGCCGACCCTCCAGGGCCTTCGCCGCCGAGGTTACTCACCCGAAGCGATTCGAAACTTCTGCAAGGTCATCGGCGTAAACAAATTTAACAGTACCATTGACGTTGCTTTATTGGAGCACTGTCTGCGCGAAGATTTAAACAAAACAAGCCCGCGTGTTATGGCAGTCCTTCGGCCTTTGAAAATCGTTATCACAAACTACCCCGAGGACCAGACCGAAGAGCTTGACGCCATCAATAATCCCGAAGACGAGTCGGCCGGGACAAGAAAAGTCCCCTTCAGCCGTGAGCTTTACCTCGAGCGGGAAGATTTTATGGAAGAGCCGCCAAAAAAATTCTATCGCCTTGCTCCGGGAAGAGAGGTCCGTCTGCGCTACGCATACTTTGTTAAGTGCATTGATGTAATTAAGGACAAAGATGGGAACATCGCCGAATTGCACTGCACATACGACCCCGCAACCCGCGGCGGCGATGCTCCAGACGGCCGAAAAGTAAAATCTACACTCCACTGGGTATCAGCAGCTCACGCGCTCGACACCGAAGTCAGACTGTACGATTATCTGTTTACCAAAGAAAATCCGGATGAAGTAGAAGAAGGACAGGACTTCAAATCGAATTTAAATCCCGAATCGCTTCAGGTGCTAACCGGCTGTAAAGTCGAACCTTCGCTCGCCGATACCAAACCGCTCGACAGGTTCCAGTTCGAGCGAATGGGCTATTTCTGTGTCGACCCGGACACGACGCAGGACAAACTCGTCTTCAATCGCACCGTCGGCCTGCGCGACACCTGGGCAAAAATCCAAAAACAGCAGCAAAAAATGTGACGATAATAACCGCTGCTATTCGAGATGGACGACACGCTGGCTCTGGTCGGCTTCGAGACTGGCCTTCTTTATAACGTCATATAGCCTGCGACAGCCGTGCACTTTCTGAAAAGTGAATTCCGGGTCCGTCTTGTCGGATGTGATTAGTGTCACCTGCCCGATGCCGAACATACAATCCAGTATCGTCCTGCGAAGCTTCAAATCCGCCACGCGGAACATATCGAGATTATCAACACGACGGTCAAGGATGCCCCTGCTATGTTCGATTCTGTCGGAATTGACCTCGTAGTAGGTCATTTTCAGTTTCAAAACCTTCAGAGCAAAAATCAACACGACAACTATCGCCAAACCTACACCTGTTATTTGTCGCCAACTCGCCAGGGCAAAATACTGACCGTCGCTGATTTGAAAATCACTGAAACGGTCCAGAAAACCAACCATTATGTTTTCGACGGGATACTTAAATATGAATACCGCCAGCGCCAGTATCAGCGCAGCCTTAATCGCTGTCCCCACCAGGCCGAGCAGCGAAGGCCGTCCCGCGAACAGCACACTGTCATCCTGCTTCGGCTCTTCCAACCCCTGTTGCCTGCGTTCGGAAGCCTCTTGCAGCCTCTTTGCCTTTTCGGTGTTGAGAAACTCACCGCATACCCGGCACTTGACCGCGTCTGCGTGTATCAGCTCGGCACAGAATATGCACCTCTTCAGCCGCGACGCTATGTCCCGCCGCGTCCGCCCTTCTTTATGTTCCATTAGCTCCATTAAGATTCTTATCGGCATTTCGACAGCACCTTCTCTACCGCCGGATAGTCCCGTCATAGCAGCAGCGTTTCAAATTGACCTGCGTTATGCTATAATGGTTATTTCTTTAAGGTCCGAGAAAATCCTATGCAGTTACCTGTAGTTGCGATAATCGGCAGGCCCAACGTGGGCAAAAGCTCCCTGCTGAACGCCCTGGCCGGCAGAATGATTAGCATCGTCGAGCCGACAGCAGGCGTCACAAGAGACCGTATCAGCACAATTATCGAAAAAGACGATAAGTATATCGAGCTTATCGATACCGGCGGCTACGGAATCGTCGATGCCGACCATCTCGACGAGCACGTCGAAAATCAAATCCGCCGGGCAATAGAATCAGCGAATCTTGTAATCTTTATGGTCGATATCCGAGACGGCCTGACGCCGCTCGATAAGACCATTGCGCAGTTACTTCGGAAAGAAAACCTCAAAGTAATCGGCGTCGCGAACAAGGCTGATACATCGAGAATGTTCCCAATGGCCGGTGAGTTCACAAAATTAGGCTTCGGCGATTTTCTCTGCATATCCGTACAGAACAACCTCAACAAATCCGTCCTCCTGGACCGGGTATTTGTCGAACTTTCGCACCTTGACTCGGAAAGGCCGGATGAGCCTGTGATGAAAATAGCCATCATCGGAAAACGCAACGCCGGCAAAAGCACACTCCTGAACGCAATGGTCGGCGAGCAGCGGGTCATTGTCAGCGAAACGCCCGGCACCACTCGCGACGCCGTGGACGTGCGGTTCAAAAAAGACGGCAGGACAATCATTGCCATCGATACCGCCGGTGTGCGAAAAAAAGGCAAAATGGCCGACGACATCGAATTCTACAGCTATGTCCGAGTGACGCTTTCGATTAGGCGGGCTGATGTTGTCCTGCTTCTTATCGACGCAACCGAGCCTGTCTCGCAGGTCGATAAAAAGCTCGCAAAATTTATTATCGACGAATACAAAACCTGCATCATCGTAGTCAATAAGTGGGACCTTGCCAAAGACCGGGCCGACACAGGTGATTATGAAGATTACCTCGGCAAGGTGCTGACCGGCCTGAGATATGCACCGATAGCCTTTACAACAGCCAGCGAGGCCAAAAACGTACAGAGCGTTCTCGATTTGGCTGCCGAGCTTTTCAAGCAGGCAACAACAAAAATTACTACGCCTAAGCTGAACAAGGCCTTCGAACTGATAAAAGCTGAAAAGTCCGGCACCGCACGCAACAAGGCCGGCCGGCCGAAAATATATTACGCAACACAAATTGCGGTCAACCCGGTGACCATCCTGATGTTCGTAAATAAACCCGTACTATTTGAAGAAAACTACAACAGGTTTATAATAGGCAGGTTGCAGTCTTTACTGCCGATTTCCGAAGTGCCGCTTCGATTATTAGCCCGCCCACACAGAAAGTAACACGGGCATCTATGTATCACAGGCATCTTGCCCGTGAAAACATAAGCTGAAAACCAATGCTACTTGACTTATTATTAATATCGTCTTCAGTACCAGGGTGTTTGCGTTTTAACATATTTTTCCGGCACAGGATGGCATATAATCGCACTCGCATTTTCACCGGTGTCTTGGATAAACAGTTCATCCCACAGGAACCTGTCTTCGGCTTTCGATTCCAAAAATCCTCTTCACATTTCTTGAAGTAAAAATGAGAATCACTCGGGCATTTTTCTATCGCTTCATTTTGCCATTTTCGGCGCAACGTTCTCCCTACGTTACATCTTATCCCCAAAATACGGTTCCAGACTAAGTCGTCGATAAAGCATACCACATTTTCAAGTGGAATTTGAAGTTCCCACATAACCTTTTTTATTCCAGTTTTTGCTATGTCACTATATTCCGTGTAACACCAGATGATTTGCCCTTTTGGAGTATTTAAGCGCCGCCAAAGTTCATGATAAACTTCTTTCACACCTGGAGTGTTGAGGTAATATTCTGACTTGCTATGGTCAACTTTTCCGGCTCTTATATCAAAATCGGGAGAGTGTACTGTCCATAAAGTAATCATTTCGTCACACATAGCAAAATTAATAGCCTGCAAACCAGCAAATGTCAAAAATCAGAATTTCATCGCAGTAATTTATCATTTTTGATAAATTCCTGCATTGAAATTCAAAAAATTGCTCAATTATGCCGATTTTGTGTATAATAGCCTAAGGTTGATATTAAATCAGGCGGTTCAAATAACTAAAAACCGGGAATAATGAGATGGAAATACTCCTTTTAATGTTGGTCTGCGGCGTCGGCTATATTATCGCTTACCACACCTATGGCCGATTCCTTGCACGCAGGATATTCAAGTTGAATAAAGACGCAAAGGTCCCCTCACACGAGCTTGAGGACGGGATAGATTACGTCCCGACACGCAAAGGAATCATCTTCGGCCATCACTATACATCCATCGCCGGCACCGGACCGATTGTCGGCCCGGCCATAGGTATAATCTGGGGCTGGCTTCCCGCCATACTCTGGGTGACAATCGGCTGCATATTTATGGGTGCGGTTCACGATTTGGGTTCTCTGGTTGTATCACTTAGAAACGAGGGCAAAAGCATCTCCGAAATCGCAGCAAGGTATATCAATAAACGTGTAAGGTTAATCCTGTTTTTTGTCGTATTCCTTACGCTGCTGATAGTAATCGCAATCTTCTGTTTGGTCATTGCCATAGTCTTCAAAACATTTCCAAGCTCACTCGTACCCGTCTGGCTGCAGATACCCATCGCGATGGGATTAGGCTATGCGATATATAAAAAAAGCGGTAACGTCTTATTATCGACTGCCGCGGCTGTTGTTATGATGTATCTGACGGTGTGGCTCGGCAGCAGCTTGTACAGCGTCAGGCCCGAATATTTTAACATGCCCGCTATTGCAAATATTCCGCCGACGGGCGTATGGACAATCATCCTTTTAATCTACGCATGGGTGGCCTCCACGCTGCCGGTTACTATGTTGCTTCAGCCGCGCGATTACATCAACGCTTGGCAACTTTTCATCATAATGATTCTGCTTGCGGCGGGCGTAGTTGTTTCTACTGCCCAGGGAACCCTTGAATTAGTCGCTCCGGTCGTTGACACGGCCCCTGCCGGCGCTCCACCGCTTTGGCCTTTCTTGTTTGTAACAATTGCCTGCGGGGCGGTTAGCGGTTTTCATTCTTTGGTCGCCTCGGGAACAAGTCCAAAACAGCTTTCGAAAGAACCCGATGCACAATTCGTCGGTTACGGCTCGATGCTGCTCGAAGGTTTTCTTGCGGTCCTGGTAATCATCTGTGTTGGTGCCGGAATATCTATGGGTGTAAAAGCTCTTGACGGAACCATACTCACAGGCGCCGATGCCTGGAGCAGGTATTATGCCTCCTGGATGGGCGACAAGGGGCTTGCTGACAAAGTTGCGCCGGTCGTCCAGGGCGCTGCCAACATAATGGAAAGAATCGGGCTGCCTCAAAGCGTCGGCATTACGCTTATGGGTGTCTTTATCGCATCTTTTGCCGGAACCACTCTCGATACCGCAGTCAGAATTCAAAGATACATCATCGGCGAACTTACCACTGATTTGAAAATCCCCGCCTTATCGAATCGCTGGGCGGCAACAACAATCGCCGTTGCCACCGCCGCCGGACTCGCTTTCGTCAACGGCGCAAGCGGCACCGGAGCTATGATACTCTGGCCCCTCTTTGGTATCGCAAATCAGTTGCTGGCGGCACTTGCCTTGTTGATTATCACAATGTATCTCAAAAGAAAAGGCGGTATTAAATTTATCCTCACCGCGATACCTGCCCTTATTATGCTCACCATCGCAATCTATTCTATGTTTATAAAGGAAAGGGACTTCATCAGCAACTTTAAGAACGACTGGCTGCTGGTAATAATAGGATGTGTGTTAGCTGTCCTGGCGGTATGGACGGTCATCGAGACTGTGATAGTATTTTTTAAGGCGCCGCCGGAGAGCTTGCCGCAGGTTCAATTGGACTGAGTTTAAATCGTGCGATTCCCGCCGGCTGGTTCAGCCTGATTTTATCCTGACTGACAAACTCGTCAGGAAAATTATATTCAACTTCTTTTCGCTGCTCGGACATGTTCTTTGCGTCTTCATCGAGTATATACAGAAGTATCTGGAAAGGCTGTTCCCTGTATGCCCTCGCCGCCTCCGACGTAGCGCTGATGGTGAAGCTCGCAAGTTCCGAATAATTCTCCAGAACAATTCTGTATTTACCGACAAGATTGGGGCTCAGTACAAAACCTATGGTAGCCTGTGTAACCGAGCGAGGGCTTAAATCCTCAGTAGCAGGCGGCATCATAATCTTGATTTTAGTCGGTATGACGTGCATCTCATCTGGAGAGAATCGCACGGTCGCTGTCTTCTCGAAATTATTCAGCCTGGCTTGTTCTATCTCGCTGTTATTGAGAATGACGTCTGCTGCGAGCAGACTCCAGTCTTCGGGGACGCGCATCTTTACGGTCGCAGGTTCAATTTTCTTCGCATTGAGTACGTCGCCGTTAGGCCGCACACATCTGACATTAAGCTCCTTCTCCACAAGCCTGCTGGCCTTTACCGTTATTGTCCTCGGCTTGCAGTTAATCGCTGAGACACGAAGGCTCTGAAGCTGACCGCTGTTTCTGAGAAAATCCAGCACATTGAGATTGGTCTGTCCCGGCTCTCTAAGGCCCGCATCGGCTGGACCGATGAAAAATTCCAGTCTTGGTGAGCCGGTCTTAAGGTCTCTTCTCAGGTCGTCCAGCCGCGCCGCCGGCCCGCGCAGCGTCAGCTCTTCCAGTGTCGCGCTGCGCTGCCCGTCGAACGTGAGCCACAGGTCGGATGCAAGCGACCTTTCTGCTTTTAACAAAACATTCTCGAACGTGTAGTTCTCGTCCTGAGCCTTGTCCGCCCAGACCCAGATAAGGATGGTGATAAACACAACCAGTATAATCTTGCCGTAGTTGACGCCTTTTAATATCTTCACTGACTTTCCTCGCCGCCTTTATCACCCTTTGGTTTCTGTGTTATCTCTGTCGCGTCAACGACAACAGCCTTTCGCGGTATTCGGCGGAACCACCACGCCGTTTCTCGATGCGTCATTATACTCATCAGGTGCTCTCGCAGATGTGATTCGTCTATGTTTCTGACAAGCTTGCCGTTACTGGCGATTGATACTATACCCGTTTCTTCGCTGACCACTACAACGCTCGCATCGCAGCCGGTGCTCATCCCGATGGCGGCGCGATGTCGCGAGCCCAGCTCCACATCGCCGATTCTCTCAGCCTCAGCCAGCGGAAGTTGTACCGAAGCGGCTATAACCCTGTCGTCGTGAATTATCACTGCCATATCGTGAAGCGCCGTACCCTCGTGAAAAATCGTTTTGAGCAGCTCTGCAGTGACCTTTGCGTCCACACGAACGCCCGTTTCGACAAATTCACCTAAGGCTACACGCCGTTCTATCACTATTACTGCACCCGTGCGAGAAGCGGACATGTCCATTACCGCCGCGATTATTTCTTCGACCGTACGCGAAAGCTCCCGGCTTGTACCTCCCAGAAACCTCGGCTGAGCGATTCGTATCAGGGCCCTGCGAATCTCAGGCTGGAATGCCGCAACCGCAACGACTAAAACAAAAACTAAAAAATATGTATACAGATGCTGCAGCCGTTCGAGATGAAGACGCACAGCGACAAGATTAAGCAGCAGAACAGCCGCTATGACCACGAGGATAACGCCGCGGAAAAGCCTTTCACCCCTGGTGCCTTCGAGGAAATCAACGACCCAGTAGACCACCAGGCCGATTAAAAGAAGTTCAATTCCAACCGCCCACCACGAATATCCTGCAACACGGTGGAAGTACTCGATGAGAGTCTGCAAGTCTCAAATCCTTTTTCGATTTTATCGGGTCCCATTGGGATGGAACCCTTTGCTTGTTTGTCTTTCAGTAGAAAACAAACCGGTCCTTACGGAATTGCCCGTTCGGTCATTCGGCTCGGCTGGTCAAGATGGAAAAGTGTGTCGATGTCTTCCATCATCGCCTGCCGATTCAGCCGGTGATTACGAACGTGCCTGCGGTGTCCTTCATCCGCTGTTTCGCCCATCTGCGCAGTTGCTTCGCGGTCGGGACCCATCTTCATTACGTCCGCCGCTGTCTGTTCGGCAATATCATCTGCCTTTCCAATGACTCCGCAGCCGACAGGACCGAGCACAACCAAAATCAGAGCAGCGCCTAACAATATTGATACAAGCCAATTTTTCATCGTACTTCCCTTCCTGCAGCACTTACCGACACGAACCAGCTTTCCCTGCTGCGCCGGCGTATCATCACCCCCACCTTGGGTGTAAATTAAACAATAAACACATCTTACACCACTATTATAGCAGGGGCTACCGGCCCTGTCAACTTCAAAAACGCTACACGGCCCCAGCTTCTATGGCCTATACGCCTACCGCTGTTCTGTCCTATAATATCGACATTTAGCCGCCCCGCCCCCCAAAAATTCTTAAACCAATATCATACTTTATCAACCTCTTGCGGCGGATAATCAGGATTTTGAACGGCTAAGTTCACTGTCAATCAGTAAAGTCACCGGCCCGTCGTTTACACTTTCGACGTGCATGTGCGCCTGGAAAATCCCCTTCTCGACAGCCAGGTCGAAGCTCCTGACGGCCTCGATGACCCTTTCGTAAAGCTCATTTGCAATCTCAGGCGCCGCTGCCGAATCGAAGCTCGGCCGTCGCCCCTTGCGACAGTTACCCTGCAGCGTGAAGTTGCTGATAATCAGTACCGCCCCGCCGGCATCACAGACGCTGCGATTCATCTTACCTGCCTCATCCTCGAACAGCCGCAGCTCGGCAATCTTTCGCCCGACGAACAAGGCGTCATCGGCCTTATCAGTATTACTAACGCCGACATATACCAATAGCCCCCTGCCGATACTCCCGACAGTTTTACTATCGACCACAACCGATGCCTTCGATACCCTCTGTATCACTGCTTTCATTTCTCATTCCACTGTACACAGTCATTGGAATATATCAGTTTAATAACAAAATCCGCCTGTAGCGGATAAAAAATTGGGTTTGAATTGGGTTCGTTTTGGGTTTGTTTTTCTCCCAAATATACGTTTTTAGGCCAATAACGCGTAAAATTGGGTTTGTTTTTTCAAAAAAGGTCATAATTAGACAACCGGTATTTTCCATTTTTGCATTAGACAGGATAACAAGAATAACAAGATTTTTTTCATACACGGATTTAAACTTACTGAAACACTGACGAACACAGATTTTAGAAGCGGACTTCGTGTTTTTATTTTGCCTGTGTTTACATGTTATCAAACAACGTTCGTATTATACCATATTTTGAACATAAATCAAGGGAAATCTCACTTTTTTGTGAATAAAAGTAGATTCTTGGATTGTCATAAGAAGATCGAGAATTTTTAGTTTTTGTAGAAGAGAACTTGTAACGGATGATGTAGTATATATACTACATCATCCAAACAAGAAATATTTATATATTCATATCATCTTGTCATAAAAGGTGTTATATAAATATGAGGATGTAAAAAGAAAGATATATCGAGAGTTTAAGCAGAGTGTAGTATATATACTACACTCTGTAAGAAGAAAGAATACAAGTTTTCCAAGATTAAAAAATAGATACTGAAATATAGGTTTTAGAGATTAAGCGCTGTATAATGTAGTATATATACTACATTATATAGCGCTTAGACTACATAATAAGTGAAATCAGACAAAAAGATAATTTTTGATATCGATACAGTGATATTCGATAAACCATAATATAAAAATATATTATCCTATCAAGGAACGAAATTATGGCAACGCGCCTTCAAATGCTTCAAGTAGCAAAAAAGGAAATTGTACAATTCTTTGAAAGTTCGCAAAAGAATGTATTCGACTTGGCTGAAATAACAAACATCATTAGTGAGAATGCAGAAAAATGGCGCTTACCAGAAACAATTACTACAGGAGAGTTTTTAGCTTTTTTTACAGAAAAGACAAAGCTAAAGGAAGTTAGATTAAAATTTCGTCGAACGAGCATAAAATACATTTGGGGCAATGTGCCTATCTATGAATTTTTGCTTTCTATTAAAAAGGAGTCATATCTTTCACATTACACAGCGGTTTACTTTCATAATCTAACAGAGCAAATCCCAAAGACGATATATATTAATGCCGAGCAAAAACATAATCCATTTGTCAGAGGAGAATTGGAACAACGAAGAATCGATTGGGCTTTTAAAAGACCAACACGAATGTCGAAAAACTGTACGAAATATAAAGGATATAATGTATACTTACTTGAAGGGATGTTTACAGGAAACTTAGGTGTAACAGAATTAAAAGGACCAGAAGAGGAAAACTTGCGTCTAACTAATATTGAAAGGACTCTTATTGATATAACTGTTCGGCCTGAGTATTCGGGAGGCGTGTATGAAGTACTAAGGGCTTATCGAATGGCAAAAGACAAGACATCTGTAAACACACTTGTTGCGATTCTCAGGAAATTAGGATATTTGTATCCTTATCATCAAGCCATCGGTTTCTACTTAGAAAAAGCCGGAAATTATCGTGAATCACAGATTAAACTTCTTCGTGATTTTGAGTTTAACTACGATTTCTACTTAATGCACCAAATTAAGGATCCTGTATACTCTAGTCGATGGCGCTTATATTATCCCAAGGGCCTTAACTAATTTGTCGCATATTGCTACTACATAATCGAAGTAAAATTCAAACTCTTTGAGTGTCACTTTAGCTTTGACTGTATTCTTAACCTGTAAAAAATCCGGTCTATGATGTTCTCTAAATTCGCGTATTTTCCCTATAAGTTCGAGTGGGCATTCCTTTGCCCGGAAGATACTCTTTAACAAAATAAGCGAATCTTCATTTATCAGCTCAAGACCGAAATAAGTTACAGCAGTGTATATATCAAAAAAATCTCTTGCCCGAGCTGTCCCATGATGCGTACCTATAAACTTACAGTACTTAGGCATTTGTTGACAAATAGCCCGTAATTTTTCAAATACTATAGCCTCTGGTGTATATAGAAAAATAGTGTAATCATCAAGTATTTCTTGTTTTTTAAATTGGCAATCTTCCCATTTACTAATCTCAATTCTGAAGGTTTTTTGTGAACCTGGGCCTATGTCAACCGCACTTAGTCTTAGAAGTCGTGAATTAGTTATATTATTTTTTAATTTGTCTTTCTCGATTACCTTGAAACTTAGCTCATATCCTCCCCAAAATGGTGGCGTTTTTTCATTCCGTTTCTTAGGCCTTTCTTCAAAAAGTACATCAAAAACTTCGTACCCGTTTTCAACGAAGATTCTTTTCAGAGACGATTCCATTTTTGAGCCTATCATCTGTAATTCATTCGGATTAAACTCAGTATTCATAGAAAAGTCTAAGTCCAAGGACGCTCTTGATTCTACTTTGTACACAATATCAAGAGCATTTCCTCCCTTTAATACAAGTCTGTCCATTAAGTCATCGTCGGAGAACATAGCAATAATCGCTAGTTTTTTGATTTGTTCCAGTTTCTTCAAGTCCACTAACAAGCTCCTGGGTCTGTATCGTGAAGGCAATAGCGACATTTTGATATGTCGAAGGATTATATCCTATATAATATTTTAGGGCAAATCCCAACCTGCAAAAACGGGTTTGGTACTAAATGGGTGAACTCCGCAAAAACAACGAGCTTAGAAGCGTAAGTTTTAATCACAATTAGTATAATTTGGGATACAATGAAATTTTCGCAAGGCTAACTTGGGAAAACTATGAGCAAGGTCGCAAAAGTAAAATTTAAAGACTATCAGCAGAGCATCCCCGCCGCTCTCGACGCTATCGGTGCGGCGGACCGGCTGCCGCATACTCAGAAGGCGGTGATTATGAATTGTTCGGTGGTTTTTGGTAAGGTGCGCATATATGCGTTGTAGATTTCGAGGACTTTGCAAGGTTCGCAGAACACTGGCTCAAGACAGGCCCAGAATTGCCCGCCGACCTTCATAAGGATGACGCAAACGCAGTCAACTACTTCGATCTTGATGCCTTTATGTACGAATGGCTCTATTACTGCCCTTATGATTGGCCGTTGAGATAAAACAACAAGGCCGTGAGCATCTTACTCACGGCCTTTACCTTATCCCGCCAAAAAAACCAGAGCAATCACTCCAATCCGCGTTACTTGTCGCGACATCTTGTCACGCCGAAGTTCTTTAAGAACGTAGGCGGAAGCCGCAGTCGACGCCGGAACACCCTTCGAGGATTAAAAATCTAAGCCAATTTCTGAATCAGCATGTTCAGTATTAGCCAGTTAACCACTGACCAATTAACCATATCTGCCTGTTGCATCGGCCGGGGAAATGATTAAAATAGCTGCGGATTTGGAAAAACTATTGCGAGAAGAATTGTCCAAAGAAATACGGCTGTGTACATATAGACAGAAAGGAGTATTAGAATGGGCACAAGAGGAACGGAAATTGTCGGGATGGACGTAAAGAAGTTGCTTGATTTGCTCCAGCGGGCCTACTGCGATGAGTGGCTTGCCTATTATCAGTACTGGCTGGGCGCGAAAATCGTCAAAGGGCCGATGAAAGACGCGGTGATAGCCGAGCTGGAACAGCACGCTACCGAAGAACTGAGCCACGCCCTGATGGTAACCAACCGGATTATTCAGCTTGGCGGCACACCGATAACCAAGCCGGCAGAGTGGTACAAATGGACCAACTGCGGCTATGACGCGCCTGAAGATGTGTATGTGAAGGTCATTCTCGAACAGAATATCAAGGGCGAGCAGTGTGCTATTGACGTCTATCAAAAGATGATTCAGGAAACACAGACCAAGGACCCTGTGACGTTCAATATGGCGGTTACGATTCTCGAGCAGGAAGTCGAGCACGAAGAGGACCTGCAGAGCCTGCTCGAGGACCTCGAACTGATGGTCAGCAGAAGCGCCTAAAGAAAATTCAACCAACAGGCCAACGACAAGGAAGATATATTCAAGTAAGGAGGCTTGCAGATGTTACAGAAGACGCTATTGGTAGCGTTGCTGGCTGTGTTGTTATTCAGTCTGGTCGGCTGTCAGACCATCCAGGGCCTGGGTAAAGATATTGAGTGGGTCGGAGAGCAGATGGGCAACGCGGTGGAATAAAAAGGCCAAACCAAGCGTCCTGTACTTATGGGAACCGAGTAAGGCGACTGGGCATAAATGGCATATGGTTGGTTAGCCTGTCGTAACTATAGTATTAATAATGAGTTAAGCTGTAATGTCTGTAAAGGCAGTCTTTTTTTGGGCCTATATATCAGAAGCCGATATATTTTTTGTAAAAAATGTTTGACAACTAAACAATTGTGTCGTAAAAGGGTATATGAGGTTAGAAAGTCAAGTGAAGGGGAAACTGGAAAATGCGTACGAAACTAATGAATGCGATTCTGGGATTGAGCAGAAGGATGTGGACGCTTAAAGCAACACAGGAAGACCAGACCTTTGAAGGGGCCGTCGGAGAACGAGAGTTGATGATACTGGGCCTGCTCAAAGAAAAGGGAACTATGAGCGTCTCGGAGATTGCCGAGACTATACCGAATGTCAGCTACAGCACTATATCGACGGATATCACTAAACTCTGGCGAGATAAGAAGATGGTCAACAAGGCCATAGACCCTGACAATCAGCGGGTTACGCTGGTAGAGCTGACCGACAAAGGTCAAAAAGCCGCTGAACTTATACAAAAAAAGAGGAATGAGAGAATGAATCAGCTTTACGAAGCGTTGAACACTACGAAGGAAGAAGAAGAAGTAATTATAAGAGTATCCAATCGTGCGATAGAGCACTTTGACAAACTGCTGGGACTTAACGGACAAAAAGAAGTTTAAGTAAAGCTCTGAGCTTAACTGATACAAGACGGGGATTTAGGAAGCAAGTAATGGGCCGGGGCAAATTAAAGCCCCGGCGACCGGTGGACTAGATTGAAAACCGTAGGGAAAAGGAGGTGTATCATGTTGGCGCTGAGAAATATCAGGACGGTACTACTATTGGGGCTGGCTGTGCTGCTGATTGCAGGTACGGCGGCTGGGAAAAACGAGCGGGCTGCAAAGCGAAATGCAGACAGGCAGGCAAAGACAGCCGCTAAAGCAAAGCAACGTCAGGCCCGAGCTGCTCAAAGGCAGACAAACAACCAGGCGCGAAGACAAGCAGCCTCCGAGCGACGCTCGGCACAACAGGCCAAGGTTGCGCAAATAAAGGTAAATAACCAAGCACGAAAGCAAGCCGCCACAGAGCGACTCACTGCACGACGAGCTAATGCCGCACAAAAAAGGGCGGAGAACCAGGTTCGGGTCGAAGCAGTCAGGCAGGTTCGAACCGAACGACGAGAGGAAAAACGCGAACAGACAGCGCAGAATAGACAGGCAAAAGCCGAGCAACGCGTCGAGAACCAGCTCCAACGACAAGAAAACAGACAGGCTCGCGTCGAGCAGCAAGCCGAAAGACACGAACAGACAGTACAGAAGCGTGCTGAAATAGTGGCAGCCAGGAATGAAAACAAGCCAAATGTAATTAAAAATGTAAAACGCGATGTTAACGTTCGGCGAAACAACGGGCGTACTACCAATAGGAACGCAAACAGAACAGTGGTGCGCGACACGAGAAAGAGATTAGAAAGGCCTACAGTAGTTCGTCCTCACCGCTATCCCGACGGTAACCGCCTATATCGTAAGAGAGATGACAGGAGCATTCATGTGCGCAGGCGTTTCCCGGGCAGGCGGCCGGGCAATGTCTTCCGTCAGATTGTCTGGCGAAACTACGGCTATCCGGTTTATTACAGGCACGGTCCGGACCTGTTTGTTCATTATGTCCGGCCGGTCTATCACCGCAAATACGTCTTCGTGAGCTTCGGAACCTATTGGCCTGCGTATTACAGTAACCTGCGCTATTCCTGGTACGGTCTGCATCCGTACAACTGGTACGGCAGTTATCCGACAGCGTACGAGGTCGGCTCAGACACATATAATTACTACACCTATAATACTTATAATTACGATTCCGGGACAACACAGGATTACACGACGAGCGAATATACCGGGCCGCTGGAGAGCGTCGATGAAACAACGTTCGAGGATATACGACAGAAACTCACAGAGCAAAGCCAGCAACAGCCGGAGCCGGAGACGCTGGTGGATAAGTTCTTTGAAGACGGAGTAGTAGCCTTCGAGCAGGAAGATTACGAGACGGCGGCGAAGGCATTTGCCGACGCTATTGCACTTGAGCCGAACGATTTGATTTTGCCTTTTGCCTATGTTCAGGCGCTCTTTGCGTCTGAGCAATACTCCAGGGCAGCGAACATTCTTCGGCTGGCCCTTGTGCAGATGCCCTCCGGTGAGCAGGGATTGTTTTTCCCTCGCGGGCTGTACAGCGATGATGAAATTCTGTTCGGTCAAATCGACAGGCTGCACAGCACGGCTGAAAGCTTCGCCTACGACCCCGATATGTCTTTTCTCTTAGGATATCAATTAATCGGTACTGAGCGGCATAACGAGGCACGACAATGGCTCGAACGCGCTAGTCAGTACGAGATGAATAAAGACGCCACAGTTATACTTCTTGACCTGCTGGACAAACTCGAAGAACAATCCGAAGGTGCTTCGGAAAATAATTTATAGGAGAGAAAAAAATGTCATCTAAAAATACAACAATTCTAATTGCGGCGCTGTCAGTTTTCAGTCTGTTGATTGTGACAGGCTGCGAGTCTGACGCACAAACAGGCGCGCTGATTGGCACGGCGGCGGGCGCGGGTATCGGGCAATTGGCAGGAGGCCATACCGAGTCGACTCTTATAGGCGCAGCGGTCGGCGGCGGTATAGGCTATATACTCGGTAATGAGCAGGACAAGCAGAAGTCCGAGGCAGAGATGGCCGGCCTGCGACACGAGATGAACAGCGTTACCGTTCACGTGACCAACAGCAACGGTTCGATTATCGCTGTCAGGCTGCAAAGGAGCGGTCCCGGTTATATCGGGCCGCGGGGCGAATACTATCCAACGCTGCCGACCGAGGAGCAACTGCGGCCTGTGTACGGTTTCTGACGAACAGCGTTAACCGCGAACAAGACAAGCCCCGTCACTAGTGTCAAATTACAGACACAAGTGGCGGGGCCGCACATTTACCCTGCACAAAGAGCGTTCCAAATGTTTCTTGAGTTGGTGATGGTATGCGCATATAATCAGCAAAACTATATAAATAGAGATACAGGGATACGAAAATGAACCGGATACTTCTATTTACAGGTCTGAGCTTACTTACGGTTTCTCTGGCCGGTTGCGGCACAGAGCAGGCACAACCGTCTGAGCCGGTATGTTTGTCCGACGTGCAGATCGGGGCGGTAATGGCTGAGGCAGAAGATGTGTTGAGTCGGATGAACTTCGCCATCGACAAAGCCGATATTGAGCATGGGTACATTCGGACGCAGCCATTGACGGGCGCACAGGCGTTCGAGATCTGGCGAAAGGACAACGTCGGGCAATTCAATACGGCAGAGGCGAATCTGCAAACCGTGCGGCGTACCGTAGAGATTAACATCGGCCGCCGGGACGGCCGGGTGTGCGCCGATTGTGTGGTAACGGTCGAGCGGATGAGCCTGCCGGAACGCGGGGCAGCCGGTGCGAGCCAAACCTCGATGCTGTTTACCAGAAGCTCAACTTCACTTCAGCATCTCGAATTAAATCCGAGTCAGCAGGCGTCTATGACGTGGATAGAACTCGGCCGCGACAGTCGCCTGGAAGCGGAAATACTCGGGCGGCTAAAGGCAAGACTTTAGCGTGGGAGGGGCCGTATTATGAGGATACTTGTCGCGGGGGGCGCAGGCTACATCGGCAGCAATATGACCGCGATGCTCAAAGAAAGCGGTCACGAGCCGATAGTATTCGATAACCTGAGCAAGGGACACCGCGGGGCGGTCGCCGAGGCGACATTTATCGATGGGGACCTCTGTGATTTTGACCTTCTGGTGCAAACTCTAAAGCAATACAAAATCGAAGCAGTGATGCACTTTGCCGCTCTGATTGAGGTCGCTGAATCGGTCCAGGAACCGCTTGTATATTATCGCAACAACGTCTGCAATACTCAAAATCTACTGTCGGCGATGGAGTCGGCGGGGGTGGACAAATTCGTATTCAGCAGTTCGGCGGCGGTGTACGGGATGCCGGCGGAGATTCCGATTACCGAGGATTGCCCGAAACAGCCTATCAATCCATACGGCCAGACGAAACTTGCCGTCGAGAGGATGTGTCACTACCAGAGCAAGGCGGGCAGGCTTCGTTACGCGTCGCTTAGATACTTCAACGCGGCGGGCGCAGGAGCGGACGGCAAAATCGGTGAGGACCATCGGCCTGAGTCGCATCTTATCCCGCTGATAATCCAGGCGGCGCTTGGTAAGCGCGACAGCGTTTCGATATACGGGACCGATTACGATACGCCGGACGGGACGTGCATCCGAGATTACATTCATATAGAGGATTTGTGCAGGGCGCATCTTCTGGCGCTGGAGAAGCTCGGAACGGAAACAGAAATGATATATAACCTCGGTAACAGCAAGGGCTATTCCGTACGGCAGGTGATTGATACTGTCGAAAAGGTATCAGGCAAAAATTTCGAGGCGGGCGAGGCGCCGCGGCGGGCGGGCGACCCTGCTGTGCTAACGGCGGATGCAACAAAAGCAAAAAAAGAGCTCGGCTGGGAACCGAAATTCCCGGAACTCAAAACAATAGTCGAGACTGCGTGGCGATGGCACAGCTGTCATCCCGACGGATATAATGATTAATAAAATAAATAAGCAGGCTTTGTAAAAATGAGTGAGATTCAGGAAAAGGTCACAGTGTTTCTCAAATCGCACGGAATGTACCACGGAGATATCGATATGGACGGCGTGTGTCGTTTGTTCCTGGAGGAGATGGAGGCTGGTCTTGCAGGGGGAGAAAGCACGCTTGCGATGATACCGACGTATATTGAGACGGGCAGAAAGCTGCCTACGGATGAGCCGGTTATCGTTATGGACGCGGGAGGGACAAATTTCCGGGCAGCAGTCGTTTCGTTCGATAAGCATGGAAATGCAACAATCAAGAAACTTCGCAAGAAGGCGATGCCGGGAGCGAAAGAAGAGGTCTCTCAAGAAGAGTTTTTCAATGTCCTGACAGGATACGTGCAGGACATCGCAGCAGAAAATACGAAAATAGGATTTTGCTTTTCCTACCCTTGCGAGATAATGCCGGACAAGGACGGCAGGCTTAAGGCTTTTTCGAAAGAGATAAAGGCACCTCAGGTAGTAGGGCAAATGATAGGGCAAAATCTCAAGGCGGCGTTTGAGCGGGCAGGGGTTGATGCGAACAGGCACGTGGTGATTTTGAATGATACGGTTACGACACTGCTGGCAGGTATGGCTGGTTTTGAAGATAAGCAATACGACAGCTTCGTCGGATTTATTCTCGGTACGGGGACAAATACCTGTTACGTCGAGCAGAATAAAAACATAAGTAAAGTCCAAGGCCTGGATGCTGGCAAGGAAATGATTATAAATGTCGAGTCGGGTGGATTCGGTGAGGCACCGCGGGGCCAAATCGACGAACGACTCGACGCATCGACCAAGAACCCAGGTATGCAAAAACTCGAAAAAATGATTTCCGGGGCGTACCTTGGGCCTTTGTGCCTGGAGGTAATTCGGTCGGCGGTCGAGGACGAATTGTTTTCTTCGGTCGCGGGAAAAAAACTGCTGGCAATTAAGAAGCTCGATACGAAGCAGATAAGCGATTACCTTGCCGAGCCGACGGCTGCGTACAGTCCGGTGGTAGAGGCGCTGTTTAAGGCAAGCAACTACGATAAAGCGTTGATGGAGGCCCTGATTGGGGCGATGGTCGAACGCGCAGCCAAGCTGATAGCCATAAATCTATCTGCAGTGGTCCTGGAAAGCGGTAAGGGCCAGAATCCGGAACGGCCGGTTTGCATAGTGGCTGAGGGTACTACTTTCTACAGTCTGCCAGGGCTGAGAGAAAAGGTCGAAAAGCACCTGCAGGAGTTTCTGACGAGCCAAAAGGACCACTATTGTGAAATCGTGCAGGTTGATAATGCAACGCTTATCGGTGCGGCGATAGCCGGACTGACAAATTAACCGTTAATCATCATAAAAATATAAGGGCCGTCGTACGACATGTACGACGGCCCTTTTGCAGTCAAAGTACTCTGTTGTGCTATCTTTTCTTCTTGGCTGGCTTTGACTTTTTCATAGGTTTTCTTTTCTTTGCCATTCCGGTACCTCCATGCAAAGAGGCTCTAATCGGCCGACCCGAATCCGTGAGCCGACATCTTTTATGCATTGTAGATGTGGTCAAGAGTATTCTGCAATGAATAAATCCGGCATTTTGAAAAATTTTTGAAAATTACAGGGGTCGGCTAAGCAGGCAACAAATTAAGTTTTTGTTTGCTTTTAGCGACAATCACCAGAATAATAGACGGAACAGGAGAGCTTAAATCTTTGGTTTGGTTTGTTCACTCAAAGGGATAATAGCAATGACGGGCAAGGAATTCGTCAACTCTGTGGCAAAGGGCAAATCCGACATAATCCAGATTCTTCTGGACATACTTAATGAAACAGGTTCGCGGTATTGCCTGATAGGGGGACTTTCCGTTAACGCTTACGTTGAGCCGGTAGTAAGCCTTGATTTGGATATCGTCGCAGCCGTTGAAAATGTCGAGGATATTTGCAAAGCGGCCAAAAACCACGGCTTAAAGGTTGAGCGATTCGAGCACAGCGTTAATATCACAAGTAAAGACTCGGACCTGCGAATTCAGCTTCAGCAAGACCCTCGGTACCAGAAGTTCGTATCAAAGGCGGCGGACAGGAGTGTGCTGGGTTACACGATGAAGGTCGCGCGGATAGAAGATGTATTGTCGGGTAAGGTCTGGGCTTATATGGATAAGACCCGACGCAAGAGTAAACGCCAAAAAGACCTGGCTGACATCTTCCGCATCATCGAAAAATTCCCACAGCTTGAAGAAAATCTACCGAAAACCATCCGGGAAGAACTGGATAAATGAAGCGACAAATAATAACCTCACTGGTACCACAATACCAGGCTTGAGAAAACGTACAATTTATGTGCTGTGGATCCTATAAGAAGTACAAAGCTTGGCAGAAAGCGCTTTCTCCAATTAAAGAAGAACTGTACTTTGCGGCCATTTCTAAGCGTATCTTCTTGAAAATCAACAGTATGATAAGCAATAATAGCCGTTTTCAGTCTAACAGCGAGCACCTTTTTATGAGCTGGCTGTGCCATAATTATGTTATTCGAATATCTATGAGTATCAGGAGATTGTTTTCGAGGTACGAATCTACAAAACTAAACTTCCGAAATCTGCTTAAAGAGGTCGAAAAAAGACCGAGGATTATCTGTGTTGATAATCTTGTCAAATCACAGAGACATTTTCTCAGAAAATCTGCAAGCTCGCCATGGGGGTATTCAAAAGAATCGCTTCGACAAGAAGCTACTCGCATCTTTGCTGAAGTCCTTAAAAACAATGCTGCAACATCCCTTAATAAAAAAGAAGTCAGTTGTGATTTAAAAGAAATCTGGAAATCGGCCAAACCTGTCATTAAATACACGGATGAAAAGTTTGCACATATGGGTAACTATAGCCCCCAAATACAGCCTATTATAAACGATGCCAACAAATGTCTTGAACTTCTTATAGAAAAATGGAATAAGTATTCTCGGTTATTAGGTGCACCAACCGAATTCAGTATCCCTGACGACAATGTGCTTTTCTGTGATTGGCAGATGCTGTTTAGCTTCCCATGGATAAATACTGAGTGAGAACAAAAGCCGAAGGTGGGATTCGAACCCACAACGGCGGCTTTACGAAAGCCGTGCTCTATAGTCGCGCCTCGGATATTGCCTCTTCTAAAAGGTCGCTTAATCCCATTTTCCTTGCACATTCTTCCAGATAGTCGAAATCAAGGTTTTCTTTTTGAACGGCGAGAACCCCAAAAATATCCGTCCACTGCCTTTCAGATTCGCAGCCGCTTTGTTTATACCATTGGAGTTTTAGCAGGATAATATCTTCAGGTGACACAATGGAGAAAAGCTTATTGATAGATTCATCAATTTTATTTTTTTACTTCGGATTAAAAGCAATCTTTCAAATTCACTGTTTGCAGTAAAAATATCTATTTTAAAAGCTGTCTCAAAATGAATCACATTAAAACTGCCGCGGGAATTTATAGCCTGATACATAGCTTCTTTACTGATATAAAATCCGTC
>Ga0315549_1001503_pt1 | contig 24028 bp, 25 predicted proteins | sample SalMarSW160200MG_FD_203101 | JGI IMG/M metagenome (GOLD analysis project Ga0315549, IMG submission 203101) | Salt marsh sediment microbial communities from the Plum Island Ecosystem LTER, Massachusetts, United States - Salt Marsh Sediment SW1601-200 ... | reverse complement strand
TAGTTCTGCTCATGGACCGAAACCAGGGAGAAGGTCAATCCTCCTTGCGTCCCCACATCGTTTCTTGAACCTGCCTCGCGATGCTCTACAATGGAGCCGCTCGAAGGACCTGCCATTGCGATGAGCCGCAAGGAAGAGGAGCACAGCGTGCTCATCGAGGAGAGCCCTGTGAATGTCCTGCTGATCTACCCGGAGTTCTCGGATACGTTCTGGAGCTTCAAGTACGCCCTTCGATTCATCCGGAAGCGTGCCTTCGCCCCGCCGCTAGGACTCCTGACAGTCGCCGCGATGCTGCCGAAGAAGTGGGAGAAACGCCTTGTCGATGTGAACGTCGCGAAGCTGACGGACAAGGATCTGGCGTGGGCCGACGTTGCCTTCATCAGTGGCATGACGATTCAGCGGGACTCGGCGCGGGAGATCATCGCCCGGTGCAAGGACGTGGGGCTCAAGATCGTTGCTGGCGGTCCGATGTTTACCACTGAACCGGACGCGTTCGACGAGGTCGATCACCTCGTCCTGAACGAGGCTGAGATCACGCTCCCGCTTTTCCTGGAAGACCTGGCGAACGGCTGTCCGAAGCGAGTCTACACAACGACCGAGTTCGCCGACATCCGGCGAAGCCCGATGCCGTTGTGGGAGTTGGTCAACATGCGCAGATACGCCTCGATGATCATCCAGTTCTCGCGCGGCTGCCCTTTCAACTGCGAGTTCTGCAGTGTAACTGAGATGTTCGGTCACCGAACGCGTCTCAAATCCACAGACCAGATCATCGCCGAGCTGGACGGCATGTACGCACAGGGCTGGCGTGGCCCCGTCTTCTCGGGCGACGACAACTTGATCGGCAGCAAGCGTTACCTCAAAGAGGAGCTTCTACCGGGACTGATCCGGTGGCGGCGTGACAAGGAAGGCGTGCAATTCGCCACCGAAGTCTCGATCAACCTGGCTGACGATCCAGAGCTGATCCAGCTCATGGTGGACGCAGGATTCACCACGGTCTTCATCGGGATCGAGACACCGGATCAGGACAGCCTGGCCGAGTGCGGCAAGAACCTGAACACGGACCGCGATCTCGTCGCGGATGTCAAGACAATCCAACGCGCTGGCCTGCAGGTCCAAGGAGGCTTCATCGTTGGGTTCGACAGCGACACGCCGGCGATCTTCCAGCGACAGATCGACTTCATCCAGCGGAGTGGCATCGTGACCGCGATGGTCGGTCTGCTTCAGGCGATTCCCGGCACCAGGCTCTACGAACGCCTCTCCAAAGAGGGCCGGCTGCGTGATGCTGTGACCGGGGACAACGCTGACGGGACGACCAACGTCGTGTCCAGAATGAACTTCGAGACCTTGCAGGAGGGATACCGCAGGATCATGAGAACGATCTACTCCCCACGCATCCACTATGCGCGCATCCAGATCTTCCTGCGGGAGTACAAGCTCCAGAAGAACCGGACGCACTTGGACGTCCAGCACATCCTTGCCTTCTTCCGTTCCATCTATCACCTGGGAGTCAAGAGCCGCGGGAGGCTTCAGTACTGGAAGCTCTTGGTGTGGGCGGCATTCCGCCGCCCCAAGGCGTTTCCCCTCGCAGTGACGCTGGCGATCTACGGCTACCACTTCCGCAAGAGCTTCGGATAGCGGCTCTCTCGGGAGCCCTCTTTGTCCAAAGCGGTAGGATTCGGAAAGCGGACGAGCCGCCTTGCAGCCACTCCGGGACGGAGTCCACCACGATACAGCTAACGAACGCGTTCTACATTCAGTCCCCCAGGCTCCAAACGGGCTTCTCGTCAGACCCCTTCAAGTCTCCGGCTCTTGGCTCGGACCCGGGACTGGCTGAGAGTCGCCATGCAGCTTGCAAGAACGGCACGGCTACTCAGCTTCTGAACCTGGGCGTTTTCCAACCGTGGCCATGTAGACCACGTACTCGTCCTGGCCGTCGGCACCGATGAAGCGATCCGCCCCCTCCTGCCAGTAGCCCCCGATGGCGCAGGACCCATAGCCCATCGACTCGGCAGCCAATGCAAGGTTTTGGCAGATGTGCCCAGCATCAAGAAGCATGGACTTGTGAGACATCACGTGGTATCGCCACTCCCCGCGGTATGGGATGCAGCTCCAGATAAACGTGACTGGCGCGCCGGCTACGAAATCCTCTCGATCAGTCAGAACAAAGAGCTCCTCCCGAAGCGAGTCACGTGTCCCAAGCGATAGCAACTGATGCGAGAGTGGAAGATAGCGATACAGGCCTGGAGCGAGGTCAGAAACACGCGAGACATGAAGATACGTCTCATATGGATGCCTTGCCCCAGCCGATGGAACGCTTCGCAACGACCAGGTCCGGTGCTTCGGGATTGCGTAGACGCCCTGCGTCGCCCACAGCAAATACGATAGGCCCTGCAGAGGAATTGCTGAATCGGCGTATGCTCGGAGACTTCTGCGTTGCCCGATCAAGGCCCGGATATCTGCATGCGTGAGACGGGCTTCGCTCGGATCCGGGAGATCGATCAATACAGACATCTTCTCGTTATACGGCTTCTGAAGCGGGGGTGCAGGGAGTCCCTTCCGCTCATCTGACTGGGCCTCCGGGTTGCTGGGGTCCTCGCCAAAAGCGTTCGGATACCCCTTCATGAATTCCCGCAGTTCAGCGATTTGAGGTGACATGTTGCCTCCGTCCGCAATACAGTCTCTCCAGAAAACGACATGTGTTCAATCGGCACAGATCCCGCGGGCGGGTCGGTGTCAATCCTCCCGCTTCTCCATGATCGACCATCAGACACAAAGCATGAGGTCGAAGTGACTAGAAGCCAGGACCACCCTGCCATGGAGCAGTCAACAAGCAAGTTCTACATTCAGTCCCGCAGGCTCCCAAACACTGTTCCCATCACCGGGTAACTCGTGTCTTGCATGGTCCTCGCCCTCCCCAAGCGCTAGTCCTGTCGATCACCACACTGTGTTTGAGCCGGATTCAAGGCCGAATCTCATCTCTCGCAAGAACCCGCCCCCATATCTCCGAAGGCCGCGGCGCATATCTACAACCGCCTAATCAGCAGATCCTCCCAGACATCATCGGGGTAAACATCCACTCGGCCAAACGGTTCGTAGCCGATCGCATGGAAGAATCCGGGCGTCTGGAACGAAAGGCAGCTTCCCTGAACTGCTATGCATCCGCGGGATCTTGCGACGTGCTCTACTGCTTCGATCAGCCGCCGCCCGTACCCCTGTCCTCGGAACTGCTCTGCAATCCAGATCTCCTCGAGGGCCAGCACTCGGACTGGTGTCGACGCGCTGAGGCCGCCGGCTAGCTCCCCTCTCCCATCTCTCAAGATCAAACGCACCTGGGCTCCCCGGTAGTCCTCTCCGGCTTCGATGTGTGCAATGCAGTGCGAGTGAAGCCCGCGGTGGACGATCTGCATCTCGTCCCTGGTCGGTCGGGAGATTAGCTCAAGTCCGCTCTTCCGGTTCTGAGCCGCGCGAAGAGCGACCGTCTCTTGGATGTCCGATGGGCTCGGGAGGCGTTTCGACAGAACGTGCTCCGTCATCCCGCGGGGATATCCGTCATAAACGCCATTCAAGTCGTACCCGATCCTCGGGTAGAAGCTCGCGCCCTGCCAGTTGAACGTCCAGGTACCCGCTCCGACGCAACCCGCCTCGTGAGCAATGCGCTCTGCCTCAAGGATCAACCAACTGGCGATTCCCCGCCCACGGTACGCCTCCGATGTCCAGAGAACTTCAAGCCACATCACACCGAGGACCGAACTGACGTTGATTCCTCCTACGACAGATCCATCCGGTCCGCGGACGGCTAGATCGAAGGAAAGGCCTGGCTCTTGCGTCCCAGGGAAGTGGATTCTACCGTTCGTCTCGTGTTGGTTGTACTCTTCGAGCCTGAGCGAAAGGAGAGTACTCTCCTCTTTCGTCGGAGTGTCGCAGATCGTGAGATGCTCTCGCAAGTTAGGTGACATTGAGCTCTCCTTCAAAGCTCCCGAGTGTACGAAATGCAGCGCGTACACGCACCTCGAGTTGCCGGGGCACGTGACTTCGAGGCCAGTCGCGAAGCTAATCGCTCGCGAGGACAAGAAGATATTGGCAGCCTGCAGAATACGGCGACCATCAAGCTGCAAAGGATTCGGCGGCACGAACGCCTGAAGAGACCTAGGCCCGCGGGGCACCAGGCGCTGAGTGAGAGAGGGGCTCTCGTCAGATGCCCTGTTTCTTCTTTCTAGAACAGCCTTCCCGACATCGCCGAGGGGCGTCAAGAGACTGCCGTCCCCATGAGGCAACCCACATAGCGTTCTACATCCAGTCCCCCAGGCTCCAAACGGGCTTCCTACCTCGCTCTCGGAGAACTTCGTGTCGCTCATGCCCGCCTTCCTCCCCTAAGTGCCAGTCCATGCCGATTCCGACATTCTGTTTGGACCGGGCTACTGGATGAAGGTCAGGTTGCCTCGTGTGGTAGCAGGAGTCGCCGAGGCTGTGCCAGAGGAAGAGCCAGACACTTCGCTCCTTCCGATCTACGACGAGCCTCAACGACTCCCGAATGGCATTCAGTACAGCGACTGACAGAATCGCTTGTCAGCTTACCTTGACGGATTCCCTCAACGTCGACAGCGGGTCAGCTTGCACCGTGCCCGCCATGGCCCTTTGGGTCCCCTCTTCCTAGCTCCCCGGCTCCGATTGCGTCCGAAAGCAGGCCCATTAGGCGATCGAGGGTGATACTATAAGGCTCTATCGGAATACCCATCCAGTCCGCGAGTTCCAGTATCGCCTCGGGACGCTCCAGGCTGCACGTCTCGTAGAAGCCCAGAGCATCTAGGACGATCGCTTTGTCGTATCTGGGGAACGTCTCATTGGCCTTCGCCTCATCCCAGCCGGCGAATATCGCCTTCCAGTATCTGACCCAACCCGGGGTGATCCAGTAGACCTTCTCTCCTCTAGCTATTCCTTCCCTGTCCTCCGCATTCACCAGCATGTCAATGCATCTAGTAGCTTTCGTCCTCGAAATGTTCCCTTCACTCCTGTTGAGCAGATCATCGACATGCTCAGGTGGCGCCTTCTTGAGATCTAGATAGCAGTTGCCGCCGTATACAACAATGATGTTCTTTGAATACTCGACTGCCTGCTCTAACCTGTCAGTGAGCTGCGCTTTGAGTTTCCTGTAGTCCTCATGAAGACCGGGAGCCGTATAGAAGATCTTTCTCGCATTCAGGAACCCGGTTTCCTGCAGATGGTCAAGTTCTGGGCGCAGTGTACCGCAGGATATGACTACGTGGTTCTCAAACGATGCTTCGCAGCCCATGATCTCACCTACCTTGGGTCTGAACTCAGTAGCAAGGATGCTCCGTATCTGGCTAACCTGGCCCTGTGGCCAGCTCACTCGTGGAGTCAGTCTACCCGACCAACTCCCGTAAAGGCGAATGCTGGAACCAGCGTGCGTGCCCAACGTGTGGGAAGTCTGTGGCCGAGGCCACAGTGTGGACGGATCTCGCCGGGTCATCCGCTGTCAAGTGGTGTGGCGATGCGGGACCATCCTCAACAGATCACCCCACGAGTTGCTCAACGACTACCTCTATGGCCAATCGGCTAGCGCGAGTCATGAGCATGATCTCCGCACCCTGATTCCTTGATCAGCCCATCGGGTTGGTGGTAGACGGCCAATCCAGTGAGCCAATCGGCTCAAGCCCGCTCTGACTTGGGCCCGCGATGCGCCAACACCTACGGTACCGAACAACTGCCAGGGATTGAGTCCTGCATTCAGTCCCCAAGGCTCCAAAACGCTGTTCCTATCTCGGTCTCGGAGAACCCCGATGTGCGCATCCTCCGGATCGCTGCTCGTTATCAGAGGAACTTGAAGTCAAGAGACAAGCTCCTCTCTTGCAGCAGGCGCAGGACTCGGTGCCTCAACGCGTCCAGTCTAGACTAGCGCGGTATTCCAACCACATGTCCATGGCAAACGGGGTCGGTTCCTTGTACCTTACGGTGAGTCGGGTCATCCATGCTGGCACCGGAGAACGATTGGGCCAGCCTGAGGAGGGTGTCTGAGCCTTGAAGCTACTGATGATCTATGCTGGCGACTTCGGGTATGAAACGAGCGTGAAGGCGCTCGATTCGGAGGCGGAGCGGAGCGAGAAACGGACGCTTGAGAACGTACTGGTAGGATTCATCCACGCCGAACCGCAGGACGAGGCACAGGCCACCTCAGTGGAGACACACCTGGTCAAGAACCTGAAGTGGGCCGCGCGGAAGAACGAGACAAACCGAATCCTCCTTCACTCGTTCGCTCATCTTGCAGAGGAGAAGGCGTCGCCCGAGTTCACCAGGCACCTGTTGCAGAACACGGAGGAGCGGCTTGCAACTGCGGGCTACGAAGCAACGCAGACCCCGTTCGGCTTCTTCCTCAACCTGCGTCTGGAGGCACCGGGACACCCGCTTGCGCGGATCTTCAAGAGCTTCTAACGACTTGGGCAGGTTGTTGCTGCGTGCGGCGATATGAGAACGGTGCGATGGCATTGCACCACTTGTCAGGACGTGACCTTGCGCACTGGCCCTTACTCACTGAGTCCCGTCCGTTCGGTGAGGTGTCGCGAGACGAACTTCTCACCTACGGACTTGAGGTTCCGCGCATTCCGACGATACCTCCCTCTCTACCGAGAACAAGGGAGCCGGCGGCCAGCGCTGCAGAGACCAGGATGAACACCGGCAAGTAGCCGATTGACTGGATCAGGGCGCCTCCCAGAATAGGCAAGACCACGACAAGGATGTTCATCGTTCCCCGGATTCCCAGGTACACCGTCCTGTCGGCTGACGGCACGAGGTCCAGAAGGTACGGCTCGAACCCCACCCTTCTTCCGCTCATGACGAAACCGACAAGGAGGAATACGACCGAGAACAGATTGGCACTCGTGTGAGAGAGGGCCAAGGCCACGATCGGGATTGTCGCACCCACGATCAAGCAAGCACGTACGACGCACTTCGATCCGAAGCGTGTAGCCGCCCACCCCCATGCGAAATTCGACAGGATCATGCCTGCCATCTGGAAGAGCAGATAGTGGCCGATGTACACATCGCCCACGGAGAGCTTTTCTCTTGCAAAGACCAGGTAGAACGGCATAGCCATGAGTCCGAAGCTGGACAGGTTCTCAACCACGACGAAGCGGAGGAATTCCGGGTTCCGTCTCAGGATTCCCGGGACGCGGCGGATCGCCGGACCTAAGGAGCGGCCATGTTTCTCAGGGATTGGAGACGCTGGCTCCCGGATGAGCCAGAACGGGATCGACGCGATCAAGAGACCGACAAACCCGATGAGGAGGATCGCTGCGTAGGAGGTTGGCGATGCCTCTCTCTGTACAGCGATGATCCGGGAGACAATCAACCCGCCTCCCATTCCGGCGAGACCGGCTCCGAACTGCTTCGCTGCGAAGAGCGCTCCACGCCTCCCCTTCTCGACCAGCTTCCCGATGATGTCGTTGTACGAAATCCCGGCCAGCCCTCCGCTCAGAGAGAAGAGCAGGATCCAGAAGAAGAAACAGGCAAGCACAACTCCCGGATGCGATTCCCCAAGCAGGTACGTGAATCCTGCCATGCCGAGAAAGGAGATGGCTCGAAGGTAGATCCCAAGAATCAGGAACTTCCGCCTGTACCGCTGCGTGGACAGGTAGTGCCCGAACAGGAAGCTCAGGAGGTAAGGCGTGCCGAGCATGATCGCGTAGAGCGCGCCGAACATGACCTTCGAGCCGCCGAGATCCGCAATCAGCGCGGGGAAGACGGTGTTGAAGTCGATCATGGCTAGCGTGATCGCCAGGAAAACCCCGTGCCAGACAAAGATTACGTAGGTCATGGTCCTCAGCTCTTGGGTTCCACTCTCAGAACGGGAGCCGGCAGACAGATCGCAGACCGGCACACCCGGCACCGGCACGCAGACTGTCAGCGCAAGGTCGCTGCCTACCAAAGCCTGCGGTCTGCTCCCGTCCCACCGGGATCCAGCTCCTCATCGTTCGTACTCCCTCCGCGCAGCTTGGACTACTCGTCGACACACATTCGCCCTCCGCGACAGCTGAGGCTGTCAAGGCTACCAGCATCAGGTTGATCACGGCCGGTAGGCTCACCTGAGTCAACACTAAGTAGCTCTGCGACGTATCTGTCTCTCCGGAAGCCTCAGGCTTTCTGGTTTCGACACCATGCTGAGACTGAACTCAGGGGGGCGAAGTCACTGCTCCCCTTAAATGAGCTCTAATAACGCGTCAATCTGTGGCCGGTTAAATCCAATCACCATCTCGCCATCAATGTCGATGACCGGGACCCCATATTGGCCACTCCTTTCCACCAACTCCTGTGCCCGATCCATATCAACAGAGACGTCGACCTCTTCGAAGTCAATCTCGCGGGCACGAAGGTATTCCTTTACCGCCTCGCACCAGGAGCAGATTGGCGAGGTGTAAACGGTTACCTCATGGTTCATCCTTGGCCCTCCCCTTTCAGCAATTCGATGAGGTCAATAAGGTTGCGGTCCAGCTGGTAGCAGTTTCGCGTTCCATGTTTCTCCCGGACGAGGATCCCTGCATGCTCAAGCTTACCAAGGTGATAAGAAATCGCCGGCTGGGAGAGCTCGCTGGATCCCAAGATCTCCTGACACTCCAGTTGCCCCCTGATCAGCATCTCCACAATCCGCAGGCGCGGTTCGCTCGCCAAGGCAGAGAAGATCCCCACCCACCGCTTTCGCTCCTCACTGTCCATCCTTGTCTCGTTGTTTCTCATTGAGGCCATCCACAACATGATATCGGGCATCGCTAGGGTTTCCAAGTATTTGAATACGTAAATAGATGGCGGGGTGATGGGAAACAACGGTGACCCTTCTCGAAGGGACGCGCTTCGCTGGGCATGAGGATAGCGAGCACGAAGTGTACATGGACGCGTCCCCAAAGGTTGGAGGAAACGATTCCGTGCCGAGGCCGCTTGAGCTGATGCTGTTTGCGCTTGGCGGATTCACCGGGATGGACGTGATCATCCACGTAGCATACGCAGACCCTGAGATCTTAGGCAGCACACTCCCTAGTTAGGCTTCGGGGATTCACTCCGTCACTCCGCCTTCTGTACCTCCCTTAGCGCTTCTGACAGAAGATCAGTGGCTTTCTCCACCTCATCCGCTGCCTGCAATGCCCTGTTGTAGATCGAATCAGCCTCCGGCGTGCTGAGCTTCTCAGTCCGTTTCCTGAACTTCTCTCTGTGCTTCTTGTTGCTCTCAATCCATGAGGACAAGAGCACTTCGAGTCTACCCTTTTCGTCTGTCGGGAACCTCTCAAGAATGTCCTCAACCTTTTCCCGGATCGCGGGCTCAGGAACAGCTCCAAGGATCTCGTCAACGTTCTGTCCATCAACGAAGAACATCTGCATCGGTATGCTCATAATGTGGTACTGCATCGCTGTCTTCTGGTTTTCGTCCACGTTCACCTTGCAGAATCTGAACCTACCAGCATACTCTTCTGAAAGCCTATCGTATATCGGTGACACGATCCTACAGGGACCACACCACGGCGCCCAGAAATCGACCTCTGTAGGAAGGTCTGCACCTAGAACTTTTTCCTCAAAATCCCGATCTGTGACTTCGATGACTTTACTCATACTGCCCCTTTCCAACTCCACTGCTGAGCCGCAACCGCGTCAGGGAGATATCACCCTTCTGCGCGATTCAGAGTCTAGAGATCTCGCGGTTTCCATCCTCTTGAACCAATGTCTTGGGACATTCCCTCTCCCCTGCCCGCGAACTCTTCTGGCAACCCGAATGGTACACGTCACCTGGAAACAGCAGTCTGATACGATCTCGGATTGCCCGGCTTCCTACCATATGTTCTCCTCCGTGCTACCTGTTCTAGCCTCGTTCCCTCATGCGTTGGACATATTCGAAGGCGGACATGGCAGCGGCCGTGCCATCGCCGACTGCAGCAGTGATCTGGCAATGCGAATTGCTGCGGATGTCGCCAGCAGCGAAAACGCCATCTTTGGAGGTACCCATCGTTTCGTCAGTGAGAATACAGCCGGCATCATCGAGTTCCAGAACATTGGAAAAGGGCTGGCTGTTCGGCGAAAGCCCAACGGCCACAAAGAGACCATCTACCTTCAAGATAGATCGCTCATCTGTCTTCACGTTGCGCAGTTCGAGTCCCTCCACTGCTTCCGCTCCAAGGACTTCCTCGACCGCGGTGTCCCAGGCGAACTCTAAATCGGGATGCGCAAGGGCTCTCTCTTGAAGGGCTCGTTCTGCGCGAAGTTCGTCCCGTCGGTGTATGACAGTCACCTTCCTTGCAAGCTGGGCCAACTCCAGGGCATCGGTTATGGCAACGTCACCTCCCCCCACCACTGCCACCTCCCGGTCACGGAAGAAGAACCCATCGCAGGTGGCGCAGTACGAGACGCCGCGACCCGAAAGCCTCTCCTCCCCAGGGACTCGCAGTTTGCGATGAACTGAACCGGCGGCAACGATTACGGTTGCGGCCTCGATGTCACCCTCATTCGTAGAAACGGTATACACCTGCCCCTCGGCAATCCCTGTAACCTCAGTGATTGCCACCTCCAGACCGTATCGGACGGCCTGTCGATGCATGAGCGAACCCAGCTCAGAACCGGCGATACCCTCAGGGAAACCGGGGTAATTCTCTACCAACGGAGTATTGACCATCTGGCCTCCCAACGCGCCTCGCTCGACCAGCAGGCTCTTGAGGCCAGCCCGTGATGCATAAAGCCCGGCAGTAAGCCCAGCAGGTCCCCCACCTATAATGATTAGCTCATACTTAGATATTTTCTGCCCCATTCCATAAGATCCGAAGGCATCGACCTTCTAACCTTCCGGCCCCACAGCCTCAGATAGCTGGTCGCTCTTTCCTACTCGTCTCCGCTATCCTGCTTTCAACTAGTCACTCCTCGCTTTGTGCACTACCCACGGTGAGAGTAACCGCCTTGAGCAATCGCAGCAACAGTGCGAGAACCGGGAATCCGATGACCTCCACGCTCGCTTGTGCTGGCCAGACGTGCCTGACAGGCTTACTGGGTTCTTTACAGGTCTGCAGATTCCTTCTGCTTACCGCATGGCGAAACGATCACGCCCATCGAAGCGTGCAGGTTTGGCCCTCCGTCTTGTGCTTAAGGACCCACAGGAGCGTCGGCCCGGTTCTTCAGCCTGCACAGAAAGTCCGCCAGCTCCTTAATCCCTTCAACGTCAAGGTCAAGCTCCTTTCCCTCCAAGCCGTAACGGAAGAGCTCCTCATCCTGGGAAATGGCCGCGATGACCCTACTTGGATCCAAGGCTCCGAGCAGGACGTCCTTGGCTTCGCCCTTCACTTTATTTAAGACATAATAGACCCGCTTACTAATCTCCGCAGCCATCTCGGCAATCCTCTTGGCGACGCCAATCGACTCCTGTGAGGGCTCAACCACCACCAAGATGAGATCGCAGCCCTGCTCGAGTCCTCGGCCGAGATGTTCAATCCCCGCATCGGTATCAGCGATAAGTACCTCATCCTCTTCGAGCTCGAGAATCTCCAGGAAGCGGGCTGAGAGCGCGTTAATTGGGCAGGCGCACCCCTCGCCAAAATCGTAGATCTTTCCCATTGCGAGGAGTTTTATGTTTCCCTTCTCTGTTAGATACCCTGCGGGGAGCTCGTCTATCCCCCATCTTTTCTGGAGGGTTTTCACCCTCTCGAAGAGGACCTTCTTGCCGCCGAAGTAGTTCATGAAATCCTCGGGCCGCTTTAGCCCCAAATGCGTATGAAGCCCGAAGTTGGACTCATCGGTGTCGATCACCAGCACCTTGCTTCCCCTCTTAGCCAGTGCCTTGGCCAGGAGGGTAGAGACGGTGCTCTTCCCGCAGCCGCCCTTTCCCGCGACGACGACCTTCATCTAATCCTCCTCAATGAGGACCGTGGAGTTCAGAAAGTCGACCTCCTTGATCCTGGCCTTGAGGACCCGGTCCTTGCCTAGAAAGGTCCGCAAAAGTATGTTCGCCCCCTCTAATCGGATCAACGCCACTTCCTCAGCAAGCGGATCCTCTTCGCCCTTCTTCTCATTTATAACCCTTGCTAGGCACATAGGTCCCCCCTAAGAGATCCCCATTCCTTTCTGCCGGTCCATGGTTCCCTTTCCTTTGGCCTGGAGCTTCGGCCGAAGCACCTCCAAAACAAACCTTAGCGCCTCTTCCTGATCCCGGTCGGTGATGATCGCCTCAAGCCGCAGCGCCTCCTCATCGCTTAGAGTGAGCATGGTCGCTCCCATGGCCTTAACCTCCTTTACTGATTCCCTCTTCTCCCTGATCTGCTCCTCTTGGCCTGCCTCCCGGCGCCAGGTCCACTTCTGGAGCAAGTCTAATCCTCCTCACATCGCTGAGGCAAGACCGGACCTCAGAGCCAGCGCCTCAACCGCCGGAGTCCTGTACTCATGGCTACTATGCGGCCTGGCTATGTTGTACTCAAGGCGATAGTCCTTGATTACGACCCTTGACCTTCACCTCAGAATCCGTTCCAAACGTGATGTCAGAGCCCCCAGTTCTTCACCCTGCCCGTGGAGCACAAGGGAGGGCTGTTGCTAGACCCCGATTATGGCCGTAACCCGACCTCGCAAGAGGCTTCCGGCTGGCGTAAGCTAACCGGGATCGGGATGAAGCCAGAGGTGATCGTTCGGCTTGCCGGACCCTCAGACGCACGATCTGTCACGGCACTCCTCCTGGAGCTGGGCTGTACCGTCGAGGGCAGCCAGGTACGAGACCGCCTGTCTCGACTCGAAGGTTCGACGTCGGACCGTGCCTTCCTGGCGGAGATAGACAGTCGCGCCGTCGGTCTTCTTGGCATGCACATCGCCCCGCTCTTGCACCGCGACTCATTCGGCAGGATCACGGCGCTGATCGTGACACAGGAGCATCGCGGCCACGGCATCGGTTCGCGGCTTCTCTCCGCAGGTGAGGAATGGGCGTTGTCTCAAGGATGCACACAGATCGAACTCAACAGCGGTGATCAGCATGCGCCGGCCCACGCCTTCTATGAGAGTCACGGGTATCACTCGGATGATCGACGGTTCGTCAAAGAGGATCTCGGCTAGCGCGGTCGTCGCCCGAGCGTCGAGTGCCGGATCCCGACACCCCTCACCACGACGCGCAGCGCAGCCTCCCGCGTCAGACCCCGGAGGCTCCCCGCGGCGACCGTCGCTCCGCCAGCCAAGAGGATTTGCACTCATAGATCCATTGCCCGTCCTATACCGGTTCGAACACACCCCACACTTCGTACACTTCTCGTGTTGGTGCTTCCTTGACGGCGCCTGCCAGCGCCTCCTTCAGCTTCGGTCCGGTGGAGGACAACGCGGCCTCCGCGTCTTCCTTCGTTTCCCACAAGCTCAATCCGCCACACTTCCCCGTCGCCGGATCACGGAACATCGTGAGTTCCTTGAATCCCTCGAGGCCTCGGAGGGCCGACGAAAACTGTTGCCCCAGCTTCTCCTGGAGATCTTGTGTACCTGCTCCCAGGTCCATCGTGGTTAGCAAGGTGTACATGCGCTACCTCCTCTTTCCGTTCCTTCCCGTCTTCTTGCGAAACTGCGCTCGCTCGTCACCGGCCATGCACCCGTCTCCTCACGTCCTTCCGCGTTCGTCGCGCGCTGACCGTGAGACACGCGGAGACCCCCTTGCGACGCTCCCTCCTTCCTATGACATCACCTCCTGCGTACGACAAACCTTCTGCAGGAGCATACCGACTCGACAACGCAGGGAGCAAAGCTCGACGTTTCCGGGAGATCACCTCCCACCCAGCAGCCAGACGAAGAACGGCTTCGATGAACGGCAATTCCAAGGCTGGCATCCCCGCCTACCGGCTGTCGAGCGTCACGGCCGATTCGCCGGCTATCGCCAGCGGCCGGACGTCGATCGCTGCGAGCGCATGAGGCCGCTATCCTCGGACCGCTTGGGCCGCCGCCGCGATGTGCTCCGGCGTCGTTCCGCAGCACCCGCCGAAGACGCGGACCCCCTCCGCCACGAAGCGCTTCGCCCAGGAGGCGAACGCCGCGGGGGTCAGGTCGTACACGGCACGGTCCCCGATCACCCTCGGGAGGCCGGCATTCGGCTTCGCCCAGACCCAGGCGTCCGGCGCCGCCGCACGGATCCGGCACACCGCCTCGAACGTCTCTTCCATCGAACGCCCGCAGTTCGCGCCCATCACCTCGATGCCCTCCGCGACCAACGCCGCCGCCATCGCCTCGGGGGAGACGCCCATCATCGTCCGGCCGCGGGTGTCGAACGACATGGTCACAATCACCGGGAGCGCACAGGAAGCGCGGACCGCCTCCACGGCGGCTTCGACCTCTCCGAGGTCGTACTGCGTCTCGACGAGGATCGCGTCGACCTGTCCGGTCTCCGCCAGCACAACAGCTCGCTCCCCGTACAGGCTCGTCGCCTCGTTCCGACTCAGCTTCCCCGACGGGGAGAGCAGCTCCCCAAGCGGCCCCAAGGAGCCGAGGACGATGCCGTCCGGGCCCGCCGCTTCCCGCGCCACTTCGACGGCGGTTCGGTGGATCGTCCCGAACCGGGATTCCAGTCCGAGCTTCCGCAACCGCAGTCGAGAAGCGCCGAACGTGCATGTGAGAATCGCGTCCGCACCGGCGCGGACGTAGTCGGCGTGGATCGATCGGATGGTTTCCGTGGACTCGAGGAGTGCGGCCTCCGGCGAGATCGGCGAGGTCGACCCATCCGCCCGGCGGCGCTCCTCGATCTGCGTCCCCATCGCGCCGTCTGCGATCAGAACGCCCCCGCCTCTCAGTGCCTGGTCGAAGCGATTCATGATCAGATCCTAGCGCGAAACCGCTCGACCGCCAGCCCGTTGGCTCGTCCCGCGACCGGACCCGAAGCGTCTCTGCGTCGGGGCGTGGACCCTCTGCGCGCGCTATTCTCTGGGGTTCGCCAGCTTCTCCCGCCGCGCAAACCAGTCGCGCATTGCGCGGATGAACTCATCGAACTCGCCTTCTCCATACACCGGAGGGTCGGTCTGACCGAACTGGATCGGCTCCCCGGGAAACGGATCGCCGACGGTCCGCGGGAAGAGATGCAGGTGCAGGTGTGGGACCGTGTTCCCGTGGATCTCGTAGTTGATCTTCACCGCGCCCGTGACCTGCTTGAGGGCTCGAGCGGCCGTCTGCAGGTCCTTCATGAACCCCAAAAGATCGGCCTCCGAGAGATCGTCGAGTTCGACGGCGTGCGTCTTCGCCAGCACGCAGCACGTCCCGGGAAGGCAGACACGCGGATGGGCTTCGAGCCAGGAGAATTCGGTCTCACGGATGATCACGGTGTCTCCAGGAGGCTCCTGATCGCGGCAGATCGGACAATGCTCCGGCTCGCACCAGCGGCGCCACTTCTCCAAATCATGGTGAAAGCTCATCTCCATCCTCCAATGCGCGGCTAGGGCATCTCGGTCTCCAGCATGATCACGTCGTGGCCCTCGGGAACGAGCCGCTCGATGTCGAACGACACGTCGTCGTGTTCCACAGGCTCAGTACGCTGTTCGAGGCGCTCTCGGACAAAGGCGACGGTGAGCAGCCCGCGGTCGAATCCGACGGCGAGCTGCCCTTCCGCGGCACGATCCGCCGTCAGCTGCCGAGGCTCCGTGCATGTCCCCGCCTCGGGGTCGCAGACGGCCGCGAAAAGGTCTGGGTTCGAGCCCTCAAACCCTTCCCAGACCACGGCGATCCTCCCCGAGTCGTCCGAAGACATCGCCGCCGTGACAAGATGGGGCGCCTGCATGAGCGCGACTTCGGAAGTCCACACCCGGCCGGTGAACGTTCGAGAAACGAGCGCACTCTCTTCGTTCGATGCGCCGTCGCCCTCACGGATCCACAGGAGCGCGACACCCCCTGAAGGGCTCGCCGTCAGCGCCGGGCGAACGTCGTCCACGTCGTTCTCCGTCAACCGCTCCGCATCGCTCCACGATCCGTCTCGCCACGTCGCCGCGAAGACCTCGTTGTCCCCCGCAGTGGCCCAATCTCCGTCCACGTCTTCGACCCACACGAGAACAAACGAGCCGCTGGTTTCTGCCATCGCGTGCTGAGTCCCGGAGAGCTCGGACGTCAATTCGCCGACCGACCTGAACGCGGCGCCGTCCCAGTAGGCGTAGTGCAATGCATCGGGCGACGAGCCGTCCGGCGCCGGGAAGAGCTCTCCGGCGGTGTTGCGGATCCAAGCGACACCCGTGACGCCGCGATCTCCGAAGACGAGTCGCGGAGAGTGATCCATCACGTCGTTGTCGGTGAGCCGCTCGGCCGGCTTCCATCGTCCAGTGGTCGGATCGTAGATGGAGTAGACGATCTCGAGCCCGGCGAGGATCTGCGAGGTCAGGTCGTCGATCCCCCTGAGCTCGGTGGGCGGGGAAGTGTGGCGCACCCACACCGCGATCGTCGCGCCGTCCGCCGTCACACCGACGACCGATTGAGAGTCCGGCAGTTCGTTGTCGGTGACGGATTGCGGAGGGCTCATCCGGTCGATTCCGGGTCCGGTCGACGCCCTGATCTCACGGCCCCGTGGGAACGGCTTCTGGTCGTCGTCGGTCGTCCAGAGAAGCCATCTGTCGGTGGCCGTCACCGCCAGCGCGGGGCGGGCGAGAGGAAAGGCGTCGCTCACCACGAGCAGCTGTCGCGTTGCCAGCTCGGAGTCCTCGGTGATCTCGCCGCGGTACAGGTCGTAGACCGGCCCCACGTAAGGGCGCTCGACGATCGCCCAATCCGTCTCCTCCGGCTCCGCGAACCCTTCTTCGGGAGATGCGATCTGGACGTGAAACGGAATCGAGAAGTCCTTCGTCACTTCGACCAACCACAGGTCGGCCGTGAGCACGATTCCGAAACTCCCGTCGAGGTTGAGGGAGTCGAAGTCGAGGAAGCCCAGCTCCTCACCGGGAGCCGTGAACTTCGCAATCAGGTTCGCATTGCCGTACGCGGACGCGCTGACGATCGAGAGATCGACCGTCAAGCTCAGGGAGATTCCGCCACTGAGAGTCAACGCCCCGCTGCAATCGAATCCCTCGATGCACGAACCTGCGCCTCGATCGACGGACTCGAACGAGGCCTCTCCCGCGACGCCAGCGGAGAAGCCCACTCCGATCGTCGCCCGCTCCGCCAGGTACTCGATTCCTCTCCCGATCACTGGGATCTTGGTCGCGGCCTTGACCGCTGGGAAAGCATCGCTGACGTCGAAATCCTTGGACACCGAGCCCTCGACAGAAGCGCTGAACGCACCTTGCGTCAGGCGAATCGGGGGACCGATGCTCGTGACCCCCTTCACCGACATCTCCCCCTTGATGCCGAAGGTCCAATCGCCCCCCTTCTTCTCGAACGCTGCGTCGCCCTTCGCTTCCACCTCGGCCGTCCCCTTCGAACTGACGGACAGGCCGAGTTCTGCCTTCGCCTTCACTTCGTACTCCCCGTCCAGCAAGGGAACGTAGCTGGGCACCTCGAAGGAAGTTTCGATGGGCGGTTCGGGAAAGGTGAACGACGTGCCGTACTTGACGAGCGGAGGACGACTGGTGTCAACCGAGATCCCGCCGGACAAGGAAATGATCCACCCCAGCCAGCCGGGGATCGGTGCCGCGGGGACGAGCTTCGTATCCGGATCGGAGGAGACAGGGTTCCCGTCCGAGTCCAGACCGTGCGCGACGACGACGAGTCGATTGGTCTGAGGATGAGGGTCGAGGCCGGCCATGTCGAAACTCGCGACCGCCTCCGCGGGGGGGCAAGTGACGGTGGCTTCATTGAGGCTGAATACCACGCGCTCGACCGTGTTCCCGTTCTCGTGTACCCGTGCCTGGAACGTGTTGATGACCCGGATGCCCGAGACGAAGACGTCGCCGAACCTCGGAGGAAGCAGCGTGACGGTCGGACGATCCGTGACTTCCACGATCTGTGTCGCTACGAGCGTTACCCCGCCGAGGTGGGTTCGAAGTGTGAGGGCGTAGACACCGTTCTCATCGTAGGTGTGACGGGCATCCACCCCCGTTTCGTCCACCTCGCCATCGCCGTCGAAGTCCCACTCGTGACAGATGCACGCCGGACACCGCTCGTCACTGACGGGCACGGTTCTCCAGTCCCGGTTGCCGTCGCCGCTCTCGGTGCATTCGAAGCTCGCGTCGAGGCGCAGCGCGGCCGGTCCGTCCTGCCTCTCGGCCGTGACCTCGAGGAGACGGCCTTTTCCGACGACCCAGCGTTCCGACGGGACCAACGGATCCGGTTCGAGAACTCCGCCGGTCGCCACGATCTCGTAGTGTTCGTCATCGGACAGGGAGTCGGCCGGGAAGCAGTCGCGGCACAGCGCGTTGTTCTCTTCGTCGCTCTCCGCCACATCGTTCTCCGGATCGATGGCCACCTCAAAGTGCGGCAGCTCGCGCGGGTCGAAGTCGACCGTGGCCTCCCCGACAACGCGCCACAATTGGATCCAGTCCTCGCGCTGAGCCTCCGTGAGCTGCTCGATCTCGGTGACCCGCAGATCGACGACCTGGCGACTCTTGCCCTGTAGCCAGAATCGGACCTTCGGAAGCGAGGAAACGCGTACGTTCCCGGGATTCCGGTCAGGATCGACGGGATTGCCTATGTAGAAGCGTCCGGGAGACGCATTGGAGTCGGACAGGAGCACGCGGCATTTCTGCAGCTCGCACGACGCGATCCGCTGCGAATCCGCCTCGAGGCATCGGCACGACGCCTCCCCGATGCCGGTCACGACGACCCGCACCTCTTCCTCGGCGTAGAATCGCAGATCAGGAGTGCCGGCGGGGCGCATGCAGACACTGCCGACGTCGTACACCGTCACATTGAGGAACGGGATGGTGAGCGACGAGTACTCCGTGACGAGCGCGTCGAGGTAGCCGGCGGCCCCGAAGGTGAAGCCTTCGTCCGTTTGCACGACGGTGAACGGTTGGTCGGGCAAAGCCCGTTGTCCGCACTCTGTGAGCCGGCCGGAGACGGCACCGGCATCCCCCAATGGAACCTCAAATTCGCCTTCCTCGTCGGTCGTTCCGGAGTAACGTTCTCCGGGCCTTTCCCCGTCGTCGCCGCCGGCCGCTCTCTGGATCACGAGCTCCACGACGAGATCGACGTGGAGTCCGTAGACGGTGGTCGCGCGGAAGGTAAGTACGACAGACTGTCCCGCCGCCGCTGCGGGAGGACGAAGGACGGCTTGCGTTTCTACGGTGCCGTAGCCGGACACCGGGTGAAACGCCACCCAAGAGGGAGGGGCCCCCACTCCTCCGATGCTCACGCTGTTCTGCGGCGGGGTCACCGCGGCTGTGAGGGTCAGCGTCGTCGTCGAGCCCGCTTCGACGAGGCATCGCAGCCGATCCTGGGACACCCGCTGGCAACTCCCTCCCCCCGTGGTCAAGTGGCCTGAGAACTGAAGGCGAACTTGAGTCGCTGACAGCGTCAAAGACAGTACGAGACAAGCTGTAAGGATTGCGGCGATGACACGCACAGATCGCATCTGCGCTCACCTCCGGAGACAGTATAGAGTGCGCGGGAAACCGGACCAAAACCAGGAGAGGCGGGCCTTGCGCTGCAAGATGAGGGCTTGGACGTGCCCCCCGCGGAGCCATTTCTCGGCTCGCTGGTCTCCTCGGCGGGCCCAGATTCTCGAGGGATCGCCCGAGAGAGGAAAGACGCGACAAACTGGCTCAAGAAGCGTGCGGTCCACGGGTGGGAGTCATGGTAGACTGCCGGCATGAAGAGAGTCGCTGTTCTGACGAGCGGAGGCGACGCCCCGGGGATGAACGCGGCCGTCCGGGCTGCCGTCAGGATGGGCCTTTCGCACGGCTGGGACATGCTCGGCGTTCGCCGAGGGTACGCGGGGCTCATCGCCGGGAACATGACCTCCCTCGGGTACCGAGACGTCGGGGGCATTATCCAGCAGGGAGGCACGTTCCTGGGAAGCTCGCGCTGTCCCGAGATGAAGACGGAGGTCGGCCGCGGGAAAGCCATCGACTCCATGTCCTGCCGTTCGATCGACGCCCTCATCATCGTCGGCGGCAACGGATCCCAAACCGGCGCCCACGCGTTGTCGGAGATGGGGGCTCCGATCATCGGGATCGGTTCGACCATCGACAACGATCTCATCGGCGCGGACATGACCATCGGGGTCGACACCGCCCTCAACATCGCGCTGGAAGCGATCGATCGGCTGAAAGTCACGGCTTCTTCCCATCATCGGGCGTTCCTGGTCGAGGTCATGGGCCGCGAGTGCGGCTACCTCGCTCTGATCGCGGGGATCACCGGCGGTGCCGAAGCCGTCGTCCTTCCGGGAAGACCGCTCGATCCGGACCGGCTCGCCTCGCATTTGCACAGTTGCTACGAGCGAGGCAAACGCCACGCGCTCGTCGTCGTCGCAGAAGGAGCCAAGTGGAACGCCGGGAGGCTCGCCTCGCACTTCAAGAAGCATCACAGTCGGCTCGGCTTCGATCTTCGGCTGACGATCCTGGGGCACGTCCAGCGTGGCGGTTCGCCCGATTCGTTCGATCGGCTGCTCGCCAGTCGCCTCGGGGCAGCGGCCGTCGAGCGGCTGGCGGCGGGCTCCGAGGGGGTCGTCCTGGGGCTTCTCGGCGGCCGCATCGCGGCCACCCCGCTTTCGGACGTCGCCGGAAGGGTCAAGCCGCTCGATCCGGAGTTGATCGAGCTGGCAGAAGTCCTGGCGAAGTAAGGCTCGGCTTCATCCCAGCAGCTTCTCGCCGACCATCCCGACGATGAACCCGAAGGTAGCGCCCAGAGCCGGAGCCCAATGCCGTTTCATTCTCACGAGCGGCGCGATGTCTTGGAACACGAGATAGAGAATCCCGCCACCGGCGACGAGCATCAATGCGCCGACGGCCTCTCGCGCCGATTGCAGGAAGTAATAGCCGAGAAGCCCGGCAACGGGCCCCAAGAAGCTGAGTGCGAGCATCATCGCCAGAACCCGGCGCGGGCTTTCCTCACTCGCGATCAGTTCCCTGTACGCGTTGAACCCCTCGGGGAGATTCTGCGCTCCGATGAAGAGGGCGAGCAACACACCGAGCCTCGGTTCATGCGGGAAGACGGCACCGAGGGAGACCGCCTCGGGGAGGAAGTCGAGAAGCATCGCCATGAACTGCGCCCTCGATCCGACGCGGCGGCTCAAGGTCGCGTCGATCCGCATGAAGAGAAGCGATCCGGCGAAGAAGAGCGGAACCGCGAGCCACAGCGGCAGCGTCTGCAATCCTGTCGGTACCAGCGCGAACGCTACGGCCGCGACGAGGACGCCGCCGCCGAACGCGATCGCGGTGTGAATCGTCTCCTGTACGACCTCCCGCCGTCCGCTGGGAAGAAATCTGGCGACGGCCGCGCCGACAGCGATGGTCAGGCCGGCCGACCAGCAGTAGACGACGATCGAGAACAGCTTGCCCATTCGTTCCTCCCTGGTCTCTCGGGGACCGAGAAACCGACCCGCCGGATGCGCAGGTGACGGCATCGGTCTACTCAGGATACAGACATGGGGGCGGGACTGCATCTTGCGGTCTCGAACCCATCGAGCGCCCTCGTCCGGCCCATCACGCTCCAAGGTCGTCGGTCTATCGTCCTCCTCTGCACCCGTTGACGGGCGGATCGACCTTTCGGTCGACTCCCGCTATCCTTTCGGCGAGGAGGGTTCATGAAGGCCGTTGAAGTCGAGCATCTGTTCAAGTCCTATTCGGGGAAGGTCGCGGTTCACGACCTCTCCTTCGCCGTCTCGTCGGGAGAGGTCCTGGGACTCATCGGCCCCAACGGCGCCGGCAAGACGACCACCATCCGGATGATGATGGACATCATCCAGCCCGACGCCGGGCGAGTCGAGATCTTCGGTGAGGTTCCGAGCCAAGCGACCAAGGGCCGGCTCGGATACATGCCCGAGGAGCGCGGGCTGTACAAGAAACTCTCCGTCATCGAGACGATCTCCTATCTCGCCTCTCTCAAGGGCATGGATCCCCGAACGATCGAGTCGGAAGCCGACGCGCTCCTCGAGCGAACGGGGATGCTCGCGAACAAGAAGAAGCGGATCGAAGAACTCAGCAAGGGCATGTCCCAGATCATTCAGCTGATCGTCACGATCGTTCACGATCCCGAGTTGGTCATCCTCGACGAGCCATTCGCGGGCCTGGACCCTGTGAACACCGAGCGCGTCAAGCAGCTCCTTCTCGACCTTCGGGAGCGGGGCAAGGCCGTCATCCTCAGCACCCACCAGATGAATCAAGTCGAGGCGGTCTGTGATCGGATCCTCATGGTGAACGATGGCCGGTCCGTGCTCTACGGGGCGCTCGACGAGATCCGCGCGCAACATCGGGGGCACGCCGTGCTGGTCGAGTCGGACGCCGAGATCCCGCAGGTGGCGGGCGTCGTCGAGAGGCGCACGCACAAGGATCACGTCGAACTCGTGCTCGATGCGGCATCGACGCCTCAACGAACGCTGGAAGCGCTCGTGCAGGCTGGTGTTCCCATAGACCGGTTCGAAGTCGCCACGCCGTCGCTGCACGAGATCTTCCTGTTGAAGGTCGGAGGTGATGCACATGTCGACTAGGACAGGACTGATCCTTCGACACGAGTTCCTGCACACGATCAAGAAGAAGGGCTTCATCATCCTCACGCTGGCGATCCCGGTCGTCATCCTGCTGGGCATCGGCATCTTCAAGCTTGCCTCCAACGTGGTCATGCCCTCTGCCACTGTCACGCGGATCGGGTATGTCGATCACATCGGCGGGTTCGATCCGCTGTATGAGACGGCGGCGATCGAGCTGATCCGGATGGAATCGGAGGAGGCCGCCACCGAAGCGCTCACGGCGGGCGAGCTCGACGAGTACTTCGTCATCCCTGCCGACTACGTCGCCACAGGTACCGTGGCTCGCTACACGCTGGACAAGGAGCTCGCGCCACCGCTCGCCGTGTCGGCGGCGATCGAAGGCTTCTTGGACAGCAACCTGCTGGCGAGCGAAGTCCCTCCTGAACTGATCGGCCGCGTGCTCACGCCGACGAGCATTCTCACGACCACGCTCACGCCGGAAGGCGCGGTGGCCGAGGACCAGGGCGGATTCACCAACTTCATCATCCCCGCCCTCTTCGGGGCGTTGCTCGCGATTGCACTCAACGTGTCTGCGAACTACGTGTTGCAGAGCCTCGGAGAAGAGAAGGAGAACCGCCTGATGGAGATCCTCCTTTCGACGGTCTCTCCCGGCCAGCTGCTCACCGGGAAGCTCTTGGGGCGCGGGGCGGCCGGCCTGCTTCAGGTGCTCATCTGGGCGGTGTCGATCCCTCTCCTGCTGCGGCTCGCGTCCGCGACCATCGGAGGCTTGGTGAGCAGCATTCAGCTCCCGCCCGGGCTTCTGGTCTTGGGTGTGGTCTACTTCATCCTCGGCTACCTGCTGTTCGCCGTCGTCTCGCTGGCGATCGCCGCGATCTGCTCGACCGTCCGGGAAGCGCAGGGCCTTGCGCCGCTGTTCACCCTGGCCGCCATCGCGCCGTTCTGGTTCGTCTCGCTGCTGATGTTCTTTCCCAACAGCCCGATTTGGGTCGTGTTCAGCATCGTTCCGTTCAGCGCACCCGTTCTGATGATGCTCCGACTCGGCATCACGGGCGTGCCGGCCTGGCAACTGGCGGCGAGCATGGCCGTCCTGGTCGCCTCCGTTCTGGGCGGGCTGTGGATCGCAACGAAGCTGCTTCGCATCTACCTGCTGATGTACGGCAAGCGCCCGCGAATCCGGGAGATCGTGCGGGCATTGCGGGCTGGGTAGGCGCGTTGCAGGCCTGAGGCAACGGAACAGGAGCTTCTCACCGGCAGCATCGGCGGTCCGCGGCGGATTCACCGGTGGGCCGCTGATCGTCACGGTGGCGGCCGTACGGTGCCGATGCCTTCGAAGAGCAGCCGTGAAGTGGCTCAGGCTAGTTGCTAGCGAGGCTCAATGTGCAGTTGCAGACAACACATCGAAAGCTAGTACGGCCATGAGGATAGTGCACTGACGCCGTGTGGCCACATGATGAACATGTGTACTCGTATCCCAGCGGCCGAGTT
>Ga0315549_1001500_pt1 | contig 24034 bp, 13 predicted proteins | sample SalMarSW160200MG_FD_203101 | JGI IMG/M metagenome (GOLD analysis project Ga0315549, IMG submission 203101) | Salt marsh sediment microbial communities from the Plum Island Ecosystem LTER, Massachusetts, United States - Salt Marsh Sediment SW1601-200 ... | reverse complement strand
TTTTCATCTATGGCAAGGGCCTGTTCCCAAAGGCTAATGGCCTTATAATATTCAGCTTCCGAGTAGGCATCAATTCCCTGCAGATAAAGCTCTTCGGCCTGAGCTAATTTTTCTGCTCTGCCCTGATCGCCTAGATTGAATTTAGCCTGAACGCTAAATTTATCTAAAGGATCCATGCCTGAAGCAAGATCAAGATTGTAGTTTACGATAAAGGTTACTGTTTTTAAATCTATTTCTGTTCCCAGGCTCACTTGCGGATTGGCAGCCTTCATGCGAACACCACCCTGAATCGAGATAAATGAGGTAACTAATACTGAGAATCCACCGGATAAATACCAGTGTTCCGCCGGATAATTTTCCGGATCAAAACTGATCGGATAATTGAAGTCAACTGCAAACATAAGGTTTTGTATGGGAGCATAAGCAATCCCGGCAGCTGCAGTAAGCGGCAGAGGATCTCCTGTATCAAATGGACACAAATTTCTTAATGTTATACCAAGCGAAAAGTTATTATCGTGAAAACTGCCGAATTTAAAAAGATTAAAACGGGTAAGCACGCCGAAATCTATCATCGCCGTTAATACGGACTGATTTGGGTAAATACTTTCGGGAATATGCATATAGGCACCCTTTATGGTTGCCCCTACCGACACACCGTCAAAATAGTAGCTTGAGAGAAAGTTATAAGATGCGTTGAGCATAGCTGTTGTTTCTATGTAGTAACCCTTGCCACCTGCACGCCCCCACTCATCTTTTTCATTAAAGGGTACATAAAGAAATTTACCTGCTCCCGAAATACCCAGGTCACCTATGCGAGTGGCATAAACAATCGCTTCGATATTTGAATCCATAATCCAATTGTGATGGAAAAGTGAGAATTCGCTAAATTTTAGCTGGGAGCTGCCGGCAGGATTGGATTCAATAAAAGAAGCATCATTGGATACAGCAGTAAAAGCTGTGCCCATGCCCTCATACCTTCCCCCGATTGGGATAAAAAGCGAAGGAAAGAGCGTGAGACCGGCGTTTTCATCGAGCAAAGGTGAGAAAAACAAACTCCAATCATAATAAAAGGCGGAGAAATCACCCCAGCTTGTTATAGGGATTGTGATAAGTAAAATAATTAAAATAACTCTGTAGAACATCTCTATAATATATTATACGATAAAAAATTAGAAAAAACTATAAATATGCTACCAAAAATTGAGTTTCGATATGCTATATTTTGATTTTCGGATCATTTTTTAAACTGATGAGAAAATTGCTTAAATAAAAATGTTGTTATAAAGAAAGGTTTGACCGCGCTTTTGTCGAAAATAAAAAAAATGACAGTATATTTATACTATATTGCAGTAAGGAGTGAATGGGGCGTAAAATTTAGCAGAATATGTCCGTAGTTAGATTTTTTCTCATAAGTTTTAGTTTTTTTTATATTTTTTCGCTACAGGTGTTTGCTTTTGGGCAGCAGGAGGATGAACGTATATCACAAGTCGAAGAGCTGCTTAAGCAGAAAAGTTTGGGTGATGCGGAAAAGCTGCTTATTGAAATAATGAAGACCAATCCGGGTCAAAAACAAACCACACGCTATCTTTTGGACCGCATACGCACCATGAGGGCGGAATATAATCAAAAATTACAGGAATTTATGGATTTACTTGAACAGGGAGATGAAGAAGCTATTTATCGTAAAATAGAGGAACTGGAAGCGCTGGATAGTTCTCCATCGGCATTAGGCAGTACTATTTTAGAGCAAGCGCGTGAAAATGCCTGGGTTGCAATCAACCTCAAACATTTTTTTGATATTATGGATAATGCCCAAGTGTCACTAAAAGCCGGGAATTATTCGAGAGCACTGCGCGTTTATCCCGGGGTGTTTGAAATTCATAAGGAAGATTTTTACGCGAATGCGGAATACGGGAATATCACAAAGAATAATATTCAAGGAATTACAAATAATATCAATAGGCTTGTAAAACAATTTGAAACAGCAGTTCCTCTTGTAGAAAAGGGCATGTATGATTTTTATTCTATATTATCTTCGGCTTCTGAAAATAAACTCAATCAGGCTGCAGCTGAGATGCAATCCGAGCTTAACAAACTTCTGGATATCTACTTTGAGATTGAGAAATCAGCCGGCAGCATAAAGCAGACTAATGATTCAATTAAGCGTAATTTTAAAAAAGCAAAAGGCGATTATCATTTATATTATTTATACCGTGTTATTTACGGAAGAGATTACTCAGGTCAGACTGAAGGCATTCTTTATGCTCTGCATAGGCAGTGGGAGCTGTATCTACAGGACATAGAGCATAAAATCAATCAGATAGCAGAACCTATTTTCTATCAGTCAAAGAAATGGTTTTCCGGCTTTGAATTTGACGCGGCCTCGAATGGCTTTAAACAGACATCTTCACTCTATGATTGGCAGGTAAAATTCTCTTCGTCATGGATGGTCGAGCTTACTGATGAAGCAATTAATAAATTAGATAAAAATGAGTGGGCGAGAATAAAAGCAAGGGTGCCCCTCTTTCTGCAAGCGCAGGAAAGAGCAAAAGAGGCACGTATTTATTTACAGTTGATTGCTTATTACAAACAGAAAGATAAATATGTTCAACAGCCGCCTGCCACGGACCAAGAACTTGAAAATTACAGATCAGAAATAAAAAGCACGGTTATTGAAATAGCTGAGCTCAACAGTGTGTGGCAGAACCAGGTTGCTTATTTGGACAATATTAATAACAAAGGGTATGCTATAAATGATATTAGCTATTCCGCCCGGGAGACGCAGGCAAAAATAGTAAAAATCGCAGAATTGTATCAAGATCTGGAAAAGAATGCTATTCGGATCATGCTGCAAGCCAGAGTAGATTTGTTTTCAGATACAGTGGGTGAGAGTGAAAAAAACATTATTCAAGCGGTAAAGCTGCGCGAGGATGACAATCTGCCCACGAAAGCCCTGCAGCAGCTGGAAGAGACAAATAGTAACCTTAATAACCTGACTGAGGATATTGAAACTTTTGCTAAAAAATGGAGTCAAACCGAAGCCTATATTGCAGATGATCGCACAATCCAAGATGCTATCGCGGATGCGGGTGCCATTAAAGAAAAAGCGATAAAAGTTAGAAATGATCTGCAAAGTGAACTGGCTTTGGCACGCAAACAGAGCTATCAAGCAAACCAGCTAAAGAATAAAGGTTTGGCTGAATATGAAAAATCAAAAAGCTCTTATAACCAAGATCGTTTTAGGCAAGCAAAAGAACAGCTTAATACCTCCAGCGAAGCATTAACCGAATCCTTAAAATATGAAGAAGATCCGGATATTAGGAAACTCGTAGATGAAGAGTTTGCCAAATTTGATAAAGACATTTCGGAGAAATTAAAAAACCAGTCTATTATCCAAGTACGAAATCTTATTAATCGGGCTCAAGCCTCTTACAGCCAACTTCTATATGAAGACGCGGAAAACATGCTTTTACAAGCTCAAAATTTGAGTAATGAGATCGATCCGTCCAAACCCGATGTAGAGATTGTTATCTGGTTGGAAATTGTGCGCAACGCGCTCTCGGCACGTTCCAGCAGGGAGATAAAAGAAGAGGAAGTCAATTACGCCGAGATGACACAGTTGTTTAATCTGGCGAATAAAGATTATTTTGACGGGCTTGAGGAGCTTAAAAAGGATAACAAAGAGAATGCAGATAGGTTGTTTAAAAATGCCAGAGCAAAAATTGCTCCGATTTTACGCTCTTATCCGTATCATAGAGACAGCAGGGTTCTTTTGTATAAGATTGAGCAGGCGACACGAACTACAGAAGATTTTAACGAGTATCTGAGGCTTCAGGTGACTAATGCGGATCAGCTATTGGAAAAGAATAATTACTTGGAAGCGTACGCCATTTATCAGGATATTCAAGAAATTAATGCCCGCTATCCGGGAATTAATACTAAAGTGAGAAGAGCCGAAGAGTTGATCGGCTTAAGGACCAGGCAACCCAGTCAGGCCGATCAGGCGCGCTCAAATGAGCTGGTAAGATTAGCTCGGGAAAGCTCTGATAATAAAGAGTATCAGACTGCTCTCGGCCATCTGAATGATGCACTGCGACTTAATCCTTATAACAGAACAGCGGCTGTATTAAAAGACCAGATTAATGAAATAATTGCGCCGCCCACCTATATTCTTCCGGTTGTGGCTCAGCAGTTATACAATGCCGCCGTAGTGAGCTACAATAAAAAAGAATACTTAAGGGCCAGACAATTAATCAGCCAGATCAAAAGAGACTTTCCGCAGCACGCAAGGAATTCAAAAGTTATTGAATTGGAGGAAAAAATTAAATCAAGAATAGGATCTTAATCTTAGTATTATTACTTATATGCAGTTCAGTCTCATTCAGCCAAACCTTCTACTGGGAAAATCCCACAGTAAAAGCAGAAGGTAATATTAAATTTATCGATGCTGATGCTTCAGGTAATGTAGGTGTAGTGGTATGGCATGAATTTGTCCCGAAAAATGAAGAAGAGGGTACTGTCTATCTCTCTCTTCTGGCCACAGCTGACGGCAGAAACTGGCGTCCGAACCTGCGATTCTTAGATCCTTTCAGCTATAAAGGAAAGCAAACACCGCTGTTTTCCGTGCTTGTAACGAAGAGAGGGACTATTTTTATTGCGGTGGCCACCGCTGAAAAAGAGGTCACCATTTACAATTCTACTGATATTGGCAGGACATTTAACAGAATGGCAATAGTAAAAGCCAGAGATACCATAGTTGTTCCCAAGCTTTTTATAACAAGCCGTGGGGAGTATTTACTTTTTGTTACCTCCGAATTTGCTGAAAAACTAGGGATCTATTATTCATTGTCGGGGCAAGGTACTCAATGGTCTGAACTCAAAGCATTAGTTCAAGCAAATGAAGGATTGGGTCTCCATTCGGTGCCACATCATACAAGTTTTAAAGGTAAGGATTATGTAATTTTCCAGTCTAGAATCGAGGGTAGGGCCGACGATCATCAGCTGTTTTTAAAAACAAGTACTAATGGCGGAAGATCATGGAACAGAGCAAAACGTCTGACAGATTTCAGTGAGACCTTAAGCGGAGAAGAGTTGCGTCCCAGCCAGCTCTTTAATCAGAGACCTTACATAGTCCCTTTTAACGACAATTTAATTGTCGTATGGGAAAGAAATCGTATCGGCCGCGCACCTCAGATTTATTATATGGAACTGGATTTAAACGGAAATATCAGAGAACCTGCAGAAATTATTACAAAAGGGAGCTCTAACTCTTATTACCCGCAGATATTAATCTATAAAAATCAGCTGCATCTGCTGTGGTTTGACGACAGCCGGGGAGTTGAACACATTTTCTTTGCTTACATGGACGGTATTTTCTGGAAGATAAGTGATCTGAGTCCGATTGCGGGTAAATCGCGCTTTGGCCGGCCCATATTACTCAATGATGTTATCTATATTTTTTGGGAAAATATTACTGCAAGATCAGTTAAGCTCTATCTATTGGAACCGGATCATTCCATGCAGCCGCCCCGGATTATTGCACAAAATTTTGCTGCAGACAGTTATGGAAAATTGAATCGATTGAATATTAGCTGGGTTGCTCCGTCCGATTCTTCGGGAGTAGAAGGATTTGTCTATTCCTTTACCCGCGAAAAAGGGTTTAATATAAGCTCAGGTAAGCAGGTGTTGGGAAATATCACTGGAGGTTCTTTTACCGTTCCGGACGAAGGTACCTGGTATTTCCATATAGTAGCTAAGGATAATGCCGGCAATTATTCGCAGGTCCGTACCGTCACCTATACTCAGGATGCAACTCCTCCTGCTGCGGTCAGCTTTATCAGGCCCGAAACCGACAGCCAGGGTTTTCTGCAGTCCAACTCGTTCACCATAAAATGGCTTCCTCCGCCCGATTCCGACCTTGCAGGCTATAGCTACAAGCTGTCGCTTTTAAATCCTGATTTTTCCGCTAAGGGATATAGCACAACCGTACTCTCGCCTCCGCCGCGTGTGTTACTTACAACTGATAAACAAATATCGTTTGAGAATCTTGAAGACGGTATCTGGGCACTGGCTGTAGCCGCATTAGATAAGGTCGGAAATCAGGGAGAGACTGCTACTATTACATTCAAACTGAATAAATATATTCCGGTTACTTACATAACAACTGTGAAATCCGAGCGTGATAATGTTAACAGAACATTTCTTACAATATATGGCCGTGGTTTTGTTATGGGTGGACAGGTAAGCGAAGTTATTATCGATGATGACGGTAAAGAGCCGTATGACTATACCTTTGCTTTAAATGACTCAGGCTATGTCATCACAAATGACAGAGTTATCGAACAGTTATTGCTGGATAGTATAGATGAGGGTAATTACCGGATCGGGCTTAAACATCCTGCGCGTGGTTTATATTTTACCAGCTCACGGCAGTTGAAAGTAGAATCAAGCGGTACGGTTAAGTTCGGGCCTTATGATACTCTTTTTGGGGGAGCTTCCGCACGCAGGGGGTCTGCACTCTTTTTTCTCTCACTTAATGAAGTAATTATGTGGCTGTTTATTATCCTGCTTGCGCTGCTCTTTTTAGTAACATTTAAAAAAGTGATTGTATTGGGAACCGAAGCAAAATCAATTAAATTGGAAGCTTTGGCTATTATTCAAGGGCAAGAGGTGCATATGGAAAAGAAAAAAAAATTAAAACTGCTGAGTATAAAAGGCGTGGGATTAAGAATAAAGTACACGTTGTTAACTACAATACTTGTTATTTTAATTATTCTCATGGTTTCCATACCCATAAGTTTTTACATGATTGACACTCAGCAAAAGACTTTAGCTACAAAACTATTTGAAAAGGTAGCCTCCGATTTGAAATTTACGGCAAATGGTGCAGAAACATATTTAATAGATCACAAAACACTTCCTTTAAACGAAATTATTCAACTTGTGGAAATGGATGAGCTGCAGTTTGCCATCGTTACAGGCCCTCAATATGTGAATGCATTTACAGGTGGGATTGATGTGGAGAGAGGCGAGCTGGATTTAAGCAGCCTGGAGCATGTATGGGCATTAAAGGATCCGGAGATCGATACTCGTTTAAAAACAGACGAAGATTTTGAACTCATCAGATCTGAAATTAAAGATGAAATAACTCCCATAATTGAAGAGCTGCGGCAGGATATCAATAAGAAAGCGCAGGAAAGAATTAGTGCTTTGAATAAAGAAATAGATGATATCACTGTGGAATTCAACGCCCTTATTAATCGTACGGATCAAGAATCTTTGGCAAAGCTGGAGGAATTAAATAAGCAGCACTTAAGACTTATAACTCAGCGGGATGCCGAGCTTCAAGAGATCGGTGATAAAATCGGAAGCTATCCGGAATATAGTATGGAGAATCTTGATCTTTCGGTTAACTCCTATACTTTTTATAAACCCCTAGTCTATATAGATAAAAATCACGGTTATGATAATTATGTGTGGGGCATAGTGCGAATCGGAATATCAATGGAAAAAATATTCAAAGAGATTAATGCGGCACGCGATAATCTGCTTTTAAGGATAAGTCTTATCTCGCTTGTCGCTATCGTACTGGGTGTAAGCGGGGCCCTTATTATGGCATCAATTACTATTATTCCCATTCGCAAATTGAGCAGCGGAGTTGCCGTAATTAGGGATACGGTCGATAAAGAAAAGCTAAAAGATCATACCATTGATATCCGCACGCATGATGAGATCAGAGAACTGGCGGATACGGTAAACCAAATGACGAAGGGGCTTGTGAAGGCTGCGATTGCCAATAAAGAACTGACCGTTGGTAAAGAAGTGCAGAAGATGTTTATACCATTGGAAATTGACTCGCACGGTAAAAAGAGAACCACGGGTTACGATTCCAATGAATATATAGAGCTGTTTGGTTATTATGAAGGAGCAAAGGGTGTTTCCGGAGATTACTTTGATTTTAAAAAATTGGATGATATACATTATGCTCTAGTCAAGTGCGATGTAGCCGGCAAGGGTGTTCCTGCTGCTTTAATTATGGTTGAGGTTGCCACTATCTTTTTAACTTTTTTCCGGGAGTGGACTTTGAAGGACCCTGGTATCAATATCAAAAAATTAGCTTACAGAATTAATGATATGTTGGAAGAACGTGGTTTTAAAGGAAGATTCGCCGCCCTCACGCTCTGTCTTTTAAACAGCCGGACAGGAATGTGCTATTTTTGTAATGCGGGTGATAATCTGCTTCAAATATATGATTCGGCTCAGGGTAAAGTTGTACAATTTAAACTTCCCGATGCTCCGGCAGCGGGAGTATTCCCTTCCATGCTTGTAGAAACACAATCCGGATTTTCTCAAATTCCGTATAAACTCAAAAAATCCGATACCATTTTTCTGTTTACCGATGGACTGGATGAGGCTAAAAGAAGGTTCCGCGATAGTGAGTATAAATCGATTGTGTGTGAGGAAGCCTCCCTTAAAGATGGTGAAACACATGAAGCCACCCATACCAAGGGAAGTGATAATGAAGAGCTGGGGATGAAGAGAATCGAAGCTGTCATTCAAGCCGTATTTAACAAGGATGTATACACTCTGTTTAAATATCACAATCCAATTGCGGATGAAGAGTTGGTATTTGACTTTTCAAGCTGTGAGGGTAAAATTGATGAAGCGGTAATGGCCCTTATTGCCGTAGAAAAAGTGTTCCGGATTTATCCCGATCCTAAAGCCTCAAAGGAAGATCTAGTGCAAGTTGATAAAAAGGTTGATGAATTCCTGCAAAAATATTTTATTCAATATAAATTTTATTTTAAGCAAAAGCAGGAAAGTAATAATGATGCGGATTATAATTATTATACACATCTAAAAGAAGATGAGCAGTATGATGATCTTACGATCTTAGCGGTGCGTAAGAAATAACATGATTTATGCCAATGATTATATATACCGAAGATAAAAAAAGGTGGTAAAAATGCTGAAACGAATAGTAATCGTTGTGTTTTTATGTTTTTTATGTTTTTCCTTATGTGCAAAAATGGGCACGGTAGTTTTTATAAATCGCAGAAACTACTGGTTTCATTATTGCATCGATCCTCAGGGGCTGCAGGGAGACATGGAAAACGCAATGGAGTATCTTAATTCGGGTAATGTGACGTTCTATTCCATCGGACCTCAATCCACGCAAAAAATAGAATCCGTCAAAGAGGGTACACACTATCTATTAGGATTTTGGGGTATTACTAATCAAGAACAGATCCCGGTATTAAGCAAGCGTTTTGTCATCCGTGATAATGAGATAATAGAATTCGATTTAGAGAATGAAACTTATCAGGTAGTTGTAAAAGAGCCTACAGATGAGATCGATGTAGTTACTCCGGTAGTACCGGGACGGATCGTCATTGATAATAATTATATGGATTGGGAGATAATACCCACCACAGCTCTTTTTTCCAGCAGCTATATTCCTCTTTACTTTACAAAACAGAGTATCTCAGGGCTAAATAACATACCGATCAAACATTCCGTGTTTTGGGGAAGGGGCGGTACCCAGATTAATCAGATAAAACTGTACCTCTCGGGTGAATATTTGTATATCTACTGCTCAAGCTACTCGCGCCTCACCAGCGGTCTTTCTTTTTATCTTTATTTATTCAAATCAAGATCCGCACGAGAACAAAATAATTATACAATAGAACTTATTGTTGATGATATGGCCGATACGAGTAAAGTTGTGCTTTGGCAGCGGAACAGGGAAAAATATGAGGTGATTGGTGAGCTTAAAAATACAAATTTTTTCTTAGAAGCTCGTATAGAAATTGAAAAGCTTCCCGTACCGATAAACGAGATTATTACGGCTTATTCCATTGATCTTACCAGCAGTTATTTTGACAATAAACTTAAAATGTATGAGGAGTTCTTTTTTACCACAATCTATGGCAAAGATATTGTAACCAGAGATGATCTCAAGTTGCATTAGGAGTTATTATTTATGCAGATAAAGTTTTATTGTGAAAGCTGTGAAGAACAGGTTCCAATTAATGTTGAACGCTGTCCCAACTGCCGAAGAGTGTTTTTTGCGGTAATGTGTCCTCTCTGCAAATTCGAAGACCTGCCGCGGGAGTTTCTCTACGGCTGTCCTTCCTGTGGCTATATGAGCAGAAGGATGAAAATAAAAACCAAAGAAAAATCAAGAACAGAAAACGAAACAAAAAAAACATGGATTCAATCACTGCGTAAAAAAGGCAGGAGTGTACGTATACCTTTGGGGTGGTATAAATTCACTGTGGCCATACTGATAGCGAGTATAATCGGTTTAATAATATTAATTGCCCTTACTGCAAAATAAATGTAGACTTTTGGCTTACTCTTTCCGTTCAAGAAATCTATAAATTGATAAGCGCTTACATTATTACCACATTAAACCTAAGCCGAAGCCGCCTAATATATAAATAGATTCCGAATCAAGATACTCCATACCCAATAAACCTGAGACATACAAGGGTGTATGAGGTAGTTGGGCATTTATTTCAAAACCGGCATGCAAAGGAAGAGCTATGGCAAAATATTCGGAAAGGGGAGTTGACCGGATACTAAGGGATATACCGCATAGTAAAAATCCTGTATCGTAAAAAATACCGATGCGTCCGTAGAGCCATGCGTAAAAATCATCATTATTTGATCCTGAAGAAGATGATACATCCTGCCATGAAAAAAGTATTTCCGAGGCTAAGACAAGATAAAACGATCCGAGTTTAAATTGAATGGGAATTCCCAATGAAGCCCCGGTATAATCCGCATATGTATCGAAAGTGTAATCATGTTGATAGGTGAATTTAACGATAAATCCCATAGCAAATGCCGGATCGGATTGTGTGTTTACCAGCCGCATCTTATAGGCGAGCGATGCGCCAAAAGCAGGTTCGAGCTCAAAGTTCTTAATGATGAACTTAAAAGTGCCGTCCAACTCGGAATTAGCGGGCAGGCCGATGCGTCCGCTTATAGTTGAGGGAGCCTTTAAGGATGATTCAGCAGCAGACGCATTAAAGTGAGCGGCAAGGAGTGACTGAAACTGGATACTGCCAAAAGGCAACACTTCGATGGTAGGAGCGTACAGAAGTCCGCTCATGCCGCTCCACACATTTCTGTAAGCTAAATTATAAGAAGAATCGATTACTACTGTAGTCTGTTCGCTAAGCGGTTGTTGGCTGTTTTGCGCATACACTTTAATGTGTACGGTATAAGAACCGTCAGCTAAAATAGTGCCTGCTTTATCTCTTCCGTCCCAGACAAATGATTGTATCCAGTCGGTAAAAGGAGGCAAAGAGTAGGCAGATACTTGTTCGCCTTGTGAATTATAAACAACCGCCTCACCTTTGCCAAAGGTACTTACTTTGAATGAGATGGTTGTGCTCCCTAAAACACCTGAATTGGCAGGATTGAAGACAGCTCTCGTGGCGGTGATGTATGAGATTTTAAGTGGAGCTTTTTCCAGTTCGATAATGAGAGACGTTGTTTTTTCTTCTGCAATTGCAACTTCGGTTATATACTCATTGTACCCGAAAGACTGTACTCTCAATATATATGTTCCGGCGGGTACTTGTGTCGTACCCGGGAAAATAGTCTTATTCCCAAATTCAATTATAGCCTGATGAGGTGTTACCTTTAAAGAAAGTGTTCCAAGGATCGGTTTGAGTGAAAATTTATAAAATCTTTCTTTTTTAGAGTAGGTAATCCAGGCGGAATAAGGATAATAACCTTCTTTCTTTATAGTGAGATAATAAATTCCATAATCCAAATCCGTAACAGTAAAAGGTGAGGTGTCGTAAAACTTATTATTGATATAGACTTTTGCGTAGAGCGGATCGGTTTCAATAATGAGTCCTCCTATAGTATCCGCGACTTGTATAAGTTCATGGGATGCAGTTTTTACTTCGGATTCTGTAAGAGCGGCGCTTTCCGCTAGCGAACCGCCCGTAGAAATGCAGGAATAAAGACAAATTAGAATAAGGCAAAAATAAACTAAATATCTCATAGAAGTTAGAGTAATTGATACATAAAACGTTCTTCCAACACCTTTGCCATATATATTTCGATGTAAATCCGAAGCGATTCTTTGCGTTTTATCTCATTTAGATTTTTATTCATGGCCAAGTCGGAAGCCAAATTGCGTATTTGCTCAAGATTTGGGGGTTTTACTTTGAAGGTGCGTTTTATACTGCGTAAGAAATCCCGAATCAGGGAATTTACATCTTGGATTAAATCCGCTTTGGCGGCGGGATCGAAGAGAGGATTCCATTTTTCAGCAAGTTCTTCGAGTTTTTGATCAAGAGTGGCATCAGTACCAACGAGGGTTTCCCTGATTTGTGCTAATACCTGTTTATACTTTTGTGATTTGTCTTTTGTTTTCGGAAGCTCATCCAATTGTGTTTCCGGTGAAAATGAAGTGTTTACTTTTTCATGTTCCGCAATAAGATCGGCATATTCGTGACTGACTCCTCTTTTGAATTCATGCTTGATGGTTTCCCATAAAGCGCTGAGCGTCTGTTTTCTTTTCTGTCTTCCTTTGCCGAATAACCATCTGCAGAGGAAAAAAAGCTGTTTGAGGATGGGTATGGTATACCACATCGGTAATATTGTTTTTACCTCGCGCAGCAGTTTTGTCCTGTTTAACGATAAAAGTTCGGGTAGTGATTTCAGTTTATTGCCTTTGATAAAATAGCGTTCGATGGTAAGCAGATTATGCTGTGATATATTGGATTCCAATTTAGAAATATAGAGCAGGTGGGGATTCAATAATGCATAGAGCAATTTATACTGCAGTTTAATCCGTCTTCGCAAGTTTTCGGCAAAATCAAAATCGTCTTTCATACTCGGGATTCTGATATTATTCTTTAATAAGGACTGCCATTCTTCCATTAAGTCGAGCCGTAAGATCCGCGAGCATTCATGGAGTTTATTCAAAAAAAGCGGAATGATAATATCTTTCTGTATAAAGTATTCTATGTTTTCATCAACTTTAATGCGAATTAAAAACGGCAGTTCCGTGGCATTTACGACTTTGGTTGATTTATGTATGAAATCGTGAATAAAATCCCTTGAGTGTTTCTCGGAGTAACGAACACCTTTACTGTCTTTAAGATCATATAAATCCTCTATACTAAAAGCATAGGGCGCCTTTTTGACCAGTATCTCCAGCTGCTTGCTGTCAAGATTTTTCTGGTAGCGCTTTTGGATTATGGTTTTTTGATATCCGACATAGAGGCCGATGATATATGCGGATTGACAGTATCCGTGTTCATCACTTAACTTATCCTTTTTTTCTTTGAAATCCTGTATCATTACATTGCTCAGTTGTGACCAGAATTTAAAAGTAAAATCATCAACTTCATAGAGCTGGTTGACTGCTTTTTTAGGTTTGGTAATTATATCGTTAAGCATATTCTTAATGGCACTGAGGGTACCTGAGAGCACAACTTCCAGCCTGCTTGTCATATAACCCACATTCATTCTTTCCTGAAGATAATTGCGAATCTTATAAACACAACATTCAAGCAGCTTACTGTTTATGTATTCTTTGGGCACAATAAGATTCTGAACATTATGTGGAAAGCTTAGTTTAATTATAGATTTTTTAAGTGACTCATAGGATCCCAGCAGATTTACAAAACCGCTGTTGATATCGATGTTCTCAACAACCTTAGGCGGAAGGGGAAAAGAAAAACTTTCTTCTGTCGGGAAAGTAAGCTGAGGATCATTTTCAATAAGGTAGTATCGGTGTTTTATTTTATCTTCTAAGAGCGAGTGAATGATTACGGAAGTAACGGCACCGTCTTTGCGCACCAGGGTACACTTGCCTCGATATTCCCAATCCACAAATGAAGGAATGATCTCAATCTGATGATCATTGATTTTAGACAATAGGTTTGTGTTATTGTTTTGAGCATACTGCCGCAACGAATCCAGAAATTTAGTATAATCGATTAACGGACTCTGAGTTGTATCTGCATAATGTTTCAGTGCATTTATAATATCTATATCCATAAGATTATAATATCTAATATGATAACACTATAGGTTATTATGTTGTTTATAATGCGTCAAGATGTTCTCTGCTTTTTTAGCTATTGTTGTGCTGTTTTCTTTAAAGATTTAGACGGATTGACTTTGCAGCAATACTCTGTTTTAATGCAATTTTATAGGGTATGATAAAGTATCGCACAATAAGTGGTTATAAAAATGATCTTTTTACTGAAATTCCTCTCATGTCTTCAGGGAAAACATATAAGAAATTTCCGCTTAAAGCGGTGATATCATTGAAGAATGCAGGGGATATGGGGCATGCGCTAAAAGACAAATTACCGAATAGAAGCATTCTCTTTGAACACTTGCGGATATCAGACAAAGCAATTTTTACGGTAAACCAAGACCATACGAAAGATGTCATACATATCAAGGAAAATAATATTCCGGACGATTTTTTTGCTCGAACTGCGGACGGATTTGTCACTGATCTGGGTTGGCCGATAATGGGAGTAACTGTGGCAGACTGTGTTCCGGTATTACTTTTTAGCAAGAATAGACAGGCGTACGGAATATTGCATTCAGGCTGGAAAGGCACAGGGATCATCGAAAAAGCTCTGGCTGTTTTTGCACAAGAGTTCGGCATCCGGCCGGAATCACTCTGTGTTTGTCTGGGCCCTGCTATCGGACCCTGTTGTTATCATGTAACAAAGCAGCGGGCGGAGGAGTTTATAACACACTTTGGAGAAAATACAGTTGAAGTGAGGGGAGGTAAATATTATCTGGATTTAGTTAAGGCAAATATTAATCTCCTTGATAAGTGGGGTGTGCAGGATATAAACGTTATTAAGGATTGCACGTATTGTAATCCGGAATTGAGTTCATTCCGGCGAGACGGTGAACAGGGATTATCCCGCATGTTGGTGCTCCTGGGGCCGTTTTCGTTACGATAAAAGGAGTTTTTTATGCAGCAGTACAGAATAAACTGGCAAAGTGCGCTCTTAACAGCGCTAAGGAGTTATGCTGAAGAAAAAAAATTAGACCAGAAATCATTTACTCTTGAGCAGGTGATAATTGAAAAACCACCGCGTTCCGAATTGGGCGATATTGCTTTTCCTATGTTTCCCTATGCCAGGTTGTTCAAGGAATCACCTCAGAAAATCGCAGAAGCTGTAGCGCGAAAATTGAAATCAACTGAAAATGCAGTAAGTGTTACCGGCTCTTATGTGAATATTAAATTAGCCAGAAGTCAGCTCGGTTCGGAAATAATGGAACAGGTAGCTGCCAAAGGTAATTCATACGGAAGCAATAACACGTTAAATAATGAGCGTATAATTTTAGAGTTTTCCTGTCCTAACACCAACAAACCTCTGCATCTCGGGCATCTGCGCAATGACGCTATCGGGGAAAGTGTAGCTCGTATTCTCAAAGCCTGTGATGCACACGTCTTTAAAGTAAATTTAATTAATGACCGGGGTATTCATATTTGCAAGTCTATGCTTGCCTACCAAAAGTTCGGTGAAAACAAGACACCTGCTGAGATGAAAGTAAAAAGCGATCATTTTGTGGGTGATTTCTATGTTAAATTCAGCCGGTGGGCGAAAGAAGAACCTGCGGCTGAAGAACAGGCCGGGAGTCTGCTAAAGGCCTGGGAAAACGGGGAGCAGGATGTTCTTGACTTGTGGAAGAGGATGAACCGCTGGGCGATTGAAGGGATAGAAGAGACATATCGCGAAACCGGTGTCAGCTTTGATAAAGTGTATTATGAAAGCCAGACATTTGTCAGGGGAAGGGAAGAGGTGCAGCAAGGCTGTGAGAAAGCGATTTTCTTTAAAAAAGACGACGGTTCCATCTGGGTGGATTTAACGGAGTATGATTTAGATGAAAAGGTGTTGCTGCGCAGTGACGGCACTTCCCTGTATTTAACGCAGGATATCGGAACGGCATTGGCGCGCTATGACGATTGGCCCTTTAACCATATGATTTATGTGGTGGCATCCGAACAGAACTATCATTTTAAGGTATTATTTAAAGTGCTTGAGCTGTTAGGCTATGAATGGGCCAAGCAGCTGCATCATTTGTCTTACGGCATGGTAAATCTACCGGAAGGAAAAATGAAATCCAGAGAGGGCACGGTTGTGGATGCCGATGATTTGTTGCTTGAATTAAGAACTCTTGCTTTACAAGAAATACAGCAAAGAGAACCGGAAGCGGAAATAACTGATAGTACGCTTACAGCCAAGCAGATCAGTCTGGCTGCCCTCAACTATTATTTGCTGCAAACGTCGTCACATAAGGATATGATTTTTAATCCGCAAGAATCAATTTCTTTTACCGGAAATACCGGCCCGTACCTGCAGTACAGCTGTGCACGCATCTGCAGTATACTGCGAAAATACGAGGAACGAAAAGATAAATTCAAAACAGGAAAAATCAAAGCAAAAATGCTTACAGTGGAGGAAGAGTGGGATATTATTAAAATAATTGGTGATTTTCCCCAGGTTGTGGAACAGGCGGGGCGGGAACTCAATCCCGGTCTGATCACCGCTTTTCTTTACGAGCTTGCCAAACTGTTTTCCCGCTACTACCACGATAATCCGGTCCTGCATAATGAGGATGCGGATCTTGTTGTTACCCGTATTGCCTTGGCAAAAACCGTGCTACAGGTAATGAAGAACGGTTTTGAACTATTGGCCATTCCTTTTATAGAGAAGATGTAGCATGTCTGATCTGATCCGAAACAGATACCACATAAAAAAGCAGCTGGGTGAGGGAGGCATGGGTAAAACCTTCCTGGCTTTAGACAAAAAATATCAGCAGGAAGTGGTTGTAAAAATACTTCACTTAAAGTCTGCAAAAAAATGGAAGGTGGTAGAGCTTTTTGAGCGTGAAGCCAAGACTTTAAAAAATATTGATCACCCTTTTATTCCTGATTATATCAATTATTTTACCGAGAGCAAAGACGGCGATACCGAGTACTATCTGGTGCAGGAATACATTGCAGGTAATAATTTGGCACAACTGGTTAAAGATGGAAAACGTTTTAATGAAAAGCAGGTAATTGACATTGCGGAAAAGCTGCTTTCAATACTTGTTTATCTGCAGAATTTAAAACCGCCTATAGTACACAGGGATATCAATCCCAAAAATATTATTCTCAATAATAATAATGATGTGTATCTCGTAGATTTCGGGGCTGTGCAGGGAGTAGTTAAAAGTGCTGCTTTGGGCGGTTCAACCGTGGTGGGAACATACGGGTATATGCCTATGGAACAGATGATGGGAAAGGCCAGCATGGCATCGGACATGTATGCTTTGGGAATGACTCTTATTTTTCTACTCTCACATACAAATCCGGAGGATTTTCCCATAAAGAACATGAAAATCATGTATAAAAAGTTCGTGAAAATATCTTCCCGCTATTATTCATTATTAGACAAAATGATTGAGCCCGATTTGGCTAAGCGTCTGCCCGATGCACAAAGTGCCCTTGCCCTGCTTGCCAAGCTCAAGCAGGGCGCTATGGTTGACAGTGATGACTATGCTGCCGTAATTGACATGCACAACCTACTTCCGCCCTTTAAATCCAAGATCAGGTTTGAAAGAAAAGGAGATGAGCTTACGATTTCTATTCCCAGTAAAGCATTACGTAATATTCCTCTATTATTATTTTCTGTATTTTGGTTCGGTTTCGCTTTTTTCTGGACAACAATAGCTACCCAAAGATTTTTTGCAATGGCATTATTTTCAATTCCATTTTGGGCAGCAGGTTTATTGATAATTGTTAAAGTGATCCATAGTTTTTCTAAAGCTATAATATCTTTAACAGCTGATAATGTGAGTATAAAACATGGAATATTATGGCCAAAAAAAAGATTCCCTTTAAGTCAAATAACTCAAGTTGCTTCAAAGGTGATACAGAGAACAAGACGTGGGCGGCAGATGGGAGACTTGAGCGGAATAATGTCGACTTCAGAGATTTCATATGGCATAAAAATCGAAGCAGGCACAAAAACCGTTATTATCGACAAATATCTTACGGAAAGTGAAGCTCAGTGGGTGGCGCAGGTGATAGAAAAGTATAAGCAGCTATATACGTAATAGTGATTATGTAATCCCCAAAAGCCGTGCGGCATTTTTAAATAATATCTTTTGTTCCAGCTCCGGGCCCAGATTGAAGGAATGAAAATACTTTAAGGCCTTCACCTGGTCATCCCACGGGCTGTCCGTACCGAACAGGATGTAATCCTCAGGATGAGTCTTGAAAAACATAGCGGCCTTTTCATCGGAAAGATAACCCAGGCTATATGAGATCTCCATATATATTGGTTTGCCTAAAAGATATTTTTCCACCTCATCCCAGTCTTCCCAGGCACCAAAGTGGCTGGTAACAAATTTTAAATCGGAAAACTGACGGATGATATCGGCTGTTTTAATGGGATCGGCTATACGCTCATGGGGATAGGCAATATCAAAACCCGTATGGCAGAGTAAGATCAGGTCGTAACGGGAGAGTGCTTCATAAAAAGGCAGCATGCGTTCTTCATTTATAAAATATTTCTGATAATAGGGATGCATTTTAATACCTTTAAAACCGGCGTCATGAATGATTTTTACTTTATCCGGCATGTCTTCATCTTCCGGATGAAGCGAGGGAAAGGGTATAATCCGCTTGGAGGCAATCTGCTTGGACCATTCCAGAATGGGGCCGAACTGAGTGGGTTTGGTGGCAATCGAACAGATGACGGCTTTTTCAATACCGGCTTGATCCATACAGGAGAGCAGGGAAGCAATCTTGCCGTCATGAAAAGCTTTGACGTCGGCTTCATGTTCCAAATAGGGGATGGCATTTTCCGCCACATGATCGGGAAAGGCATGAGTATGAAAGTCGATTATGCGCATTAAGTTTGTTCCAACTTATCCATCTCATCCTGAAAATGGACTAAGTACTCCTGTATCTCATCGGTTTTTTGCTGAAGCTCTTTGAACGAATAGTTTTCGCCTATATTCTGTGCGTGTTTCATGCGTACGGTATCCAGTTTCATCTGGTTTAACAGGGCAATTGAGGAAGACAGTCGTAAGGTAATGAGCTCTTTCTGGTTAACTATATCGATAATTGATTTCCTGTGTTTTTCAAACTGTGCTATGGAACGCCTGTATTCGTTTTTCAAAACCGTAGTCTCCGCCTGAGTCTGTTTTTCTTTTAATTCACTGAGTTCCTGCTCCAGATCCAGCAGGGAACAGGTGGCGAGAATTTTATCAAGTTCGCTGCTTTTATGCATCAGATCTTTGATTTGAGCGGTATACTTGTTAAGTGCAGGTTCCAGCTCACCCCACTGCATTTTTAAGTTTTTATCAGCCTGAATCTCTTTAAGAATAGTATCTTTTAGCTCCACAGCTTTGGTGTAGAGGTTCTGATAATTATCCGAGGCAATATCCTTCAGGGAGATGCCGGTGCGTCTCAACTGTTTGATATCGATACCTACGGCTTTAAGCTCTGCTTTAAGTATTTTTTTTCTGGCCGTATAGGCTACCCAATGGGCAAGCAGACCGGCAGCCCATGGTCCGGTTACAAAAAAAACCCATAAGAAGCTGCTCGAGGTAATCATATTGATGCCGAACACATAGGCGTTTACCGAAAAAAAGGCCGTAGCATGATGCCTGAATCTGCTGATGGATTTTTGCATTCTGCGAAAAACTCTGAACAGCTTGTCGGGCATGGACTCGATTTTTTCCACTTCTTTGGCTTCACGCCGTTTATTCAAGAAGCTTCGCAGATGAGAAAGCAGCCCGATACCCCAGCCGCCTAAAGCAAAATAAAACCAGGGATAGGGCCCGGCAATGGTAAAGTTGAGGGCCATGAGAAAGGCATTAACGGCAACAAAAGCTGTCAGGTGTACGGGAAAGTTAACACTTGACTTTTTCTTTGCTCTGATAATCTTTTCTTTAATCCATTTGAAGGTATTGCTTTTTTTTGATAATCCAAAGGAGTCGGATACTTTTTCCGCCATTTCTTTACCCGCTTTTTTGAAATCCTTGTACTGGCGCCACAGCTCACTGTCTTTTTTTCCCATGGATAGACTATAGGGTGCAGGTGTAATAATGTCAATATTGCCGAATTGGATAGGGGCACTCTTTTTGTATTCAATTGACTTTTTCATCCTAATGGTATAACAATTATTTTGCATAACAAGACAGAAACAAGGAATGTAAACAGCTATGATGCATGAAAAGGAACTGCCCAAACTCTACGAGCCTGCTTTAGTGGAAGAAGAAATCTATAACAAGTGGCTGGAGCTCAAAGCCTTTCATGCCCAGCCGGATGACCGTCCCGCCGACCGACGCTATGTAGTGATGATGCCGCTTCCCAATGTGACAGGCGCCCTTCATATGGGACATGCCATGGATAATGTAATGCAGGATCTGCTTATTCGCTGGCACCGCATGAAGGGTGATAATACACTGTGGATGCCGGGAACGGATCACGCGGGGATTGCCACACAGGCAGTTGTTGAGAAACGCTTAAAAGAACTGGAAGGACTTACCCGTCATGATGTGGGACGGGATGGTTTGGTCCAGCGTATCTGGCAGTGGAAAGATCAATATCAAGCACGTATTATTGAGCAACAGCAGCGTATGGGCTGCAGCTGTGATTGGGATCGCCAGCGTTTTACTATGGATAAGATTTGCGCGCGCGCAGTACGCCATGCTTTCTTTCGTATGTTTAAGGACGGACTGATTTTTCGCGGCAAACGACTGGTTAACTGGGATCCTTTTTTACATACAACTATTTCCGACGATGAGATGTACTATGAGACCGTGGACAGCTATTTCTGGCATCTGCGCTATCCGATAATTAATCCCATAAAAGGCGAGCCGCAGTTTGTGGTTGTGGCCACAACTCGTCCCGAAACCATGCTGGGCGATACAGCCGTGGCCGTGCACCCGGATCCTGAAAAAGCTCTTGCTTTAAGCCTGAAACAGTTGGAACAGGAGTTTGCCTCTTCAGCTTCGGCCGCAGTACAAGAAGAACTGACCGCTGAAATAAATAATCTTAAGCAGCGCCGGGAACAGATACTGCCTCTGCTCCTTGTCTTGCGCGATATGGCTCTTAATGGAAGAAAGGTTATGCTGCCGTTACTTAAGCGGCCTATTCCCCTTATCTGTGATGAATGGGCCAAACCGGAACTGGGCTCCGGATGTGTAAAAATAACTCCTGCTCACGACTATAATGACTATGATGTCTGGCAGCGACATAAGGACAAGATTGATATTATAAATATTCTTGAACCCGACGGAACGCTGAATGAAAATGCCGGCCAATATCAAGGCCTCGATCGTTTTGCGGCCAGAGACAAGGTTGTTGCCGATCTTGAAAAACAAGGGTGTATGGAAAAAATTGAAGAGCGTGTTGTGGAAATCGGTCACAGCGACCGCAGTAAAACACCTGTTGAACCATACCTGTCCGATCAATGGTTTATTAATATGGGCGATATACCGGCCGGAGTTGTTATGGGACGTAATACCAAGAAGGAGTTTAAAAGCTCAGGACTGGTGCAGGCGGCCATGGATGCGGTAGTGGACGGCAGGGTGAGGATACATCCCGAACGCTATACCAAAACATATCTGGACTGGCTCAGTGAAAAACGCGACTGGCCTATTTCCAGACAGTTATGGTGGGGGCACAGAATTCCGGTCTGGTCAAAAAAGCTTGCCGGCGAAGAATTAAAGGATGAAAGCCTTTTTTCTGCACTGCCTGAGGTGTTAGCAAAAAGAAAACAGGCCTGTGCTGAGATTGCCATACGCATCGTCGATATGAATTCAGAGCAGTCCCTGCTGATTACAGTTGAAGAGCTTGAGAGCTTTCAGCCCAAAGCATACCAAAGCGGCGATAGGCTGCGTATCGATATATGTCTGCTTGAAGATAATCAGGATCTCATAAACATACTCTCATCTCATGGTTATGAACAGGATCCTGATGTGCTTGACACCTGGTTCTCGTCCGCACTCTGGCCTTTTTCAACCTTGGGCTGGCCTGATCCGAATACGGCCGTAGTTGAGAAAGCTCAGGCGCCGCTGGGAGCAGGGGACAATAATCTTGATTGTCTTGCCTACTATTATCCGGGCAGTTGTCTGGTAACGGCGCGCGATATCATTACCCTCTGGGTGGCACGCATGGTGCTGGCCGGACTCTACTGTTTGGGAGACATACCTTTCAGTGATGTGTTTATACATGCCAACATCCTTGACGGCAAAGGCGTGCGTATGAGCAAATCCAAAGGAAACGGTATAGATCCGGTTGACATTATCGAGACTTATGGGACAGATGCCATGCGTTATGTGCTGTGTGATATGCAGACAGGTACCCAGGATATACGCCTGCCTGTAACCGCTGTTTGTCCTGAGTGCGGGTATCATAATGATCTAGGTATAATCCGGCACGGAAAAAATATTTTTTGTTATGTTTGTGGCAAAAACAACGACGGCAGTCTGCAAAAGGGTGCCTGCGGCAAAGAGTTTGACGTACTTGGCACCTTGCCGGAACTGCCCTCGGCCAAGCTGATCAGTGAACGTTTTGAAAACGGCAGAGCCTTTTGTACAAAATTATGGAATTCTGCCCGTTTTGCTTTTATGAATCTGGAAGGCGCTCCGTGCAATGATCTTGCGCTTAAAGATCTTGCCTTGGAAGATAAATGGATATTAGATCGTTTAAGCTTCACCATAAACGAGGTGGAGCGCTGGCTTGAGGCATACAATCCCAGTTTTGCTCTGAATGCCGTACGCAGCTTTTTTTGGCAGGAGTTGTGCGACTGGTATCTGGAGCTGATTAAACCAAGGCTCTATCAGGAGCTTAAGGCGAGCGGCAGAACAGCACAGCAGGTATTGGCCTTCTGCCTTGATCAGGTCTTAAGACTGCTGCATCCCTTTATACCGTTTATTACCGAACACCTCTGGCATATCTTGAACCGTTATGTTCCAAAGCGAGGATTGGGAAAACTTGCCCCGCTGGCTGTAAATGATATTTTAATAAAAGCGTGCTGGCCTCAGGTTTCAAGCGAACTCATAGTTGAGCATAGCGAAACAGTATTTGCTGCGTTTCAGGAAATCGTCAGAGCAATCCGTGAAGTGCGATCAGAGCGCAACATACCGCCTAAAAAAGAGATTGACATTACTATCAAGGTAGATGGTGAATGGGCGGATACCATAAAGCACAATGAGACAATTATTACTCAATTAGCCAAAGTAAAACATCTTACCATTGATAAAAACGCCGTACGAATTTCAGGATCGGCTTCCAAGCTTATTCCAAACTGTGAAATATTTATTCACAATGTCATCGATGATCAAGCGGAGATCAAGCGCTTAAAAGCATTGCTGCAAAAAGCTGAAGCTGAGATTGTCTTTAGTGAGAAAAAGCTTAAAAATCCTCAGTTCGTGAACAATGCTCCTCCGCATATAGTGGATCAGCAAAAATCAAAATTACAGGAATATGTAGCAGCTAAAGAAGCAATTTTGGCTAGTCTTAAAAGCATAAGTGTGAATGGCAATAATACTAATATATAGTTTATGGAGCTTATTTCTCAGGATTTCTCTTGAATTAAATTTTCACTTTTCCTATACTTTGGCCATGTTTTTATCCAACGTAAGTATGATGTTACAACAAAACTTTAATGAACAAATATCGGCGATGAAAAACGAATCGAAACAATTATTGCAGTCTTTAGGTAACAAATAATGAACAAGAAAAATAGCTATTTCCCCTTAACGAAAGAGCAACAAGGAATTTGGATAGAGTATAAACTCAATCCCAAAGCTATTAATTACAATACCTATGTTATTCACAAGATAGTAGGTCGATTGGATAAAAATAAATTTTTATAAATCGATAATAAAGGGATCATACGCAATATTGCTGGAGCTTTACATTATCCATACAATTTAGCGATTCTAAATAAAAAGAACTTTTTATCTCTAACAGCTCTTACCACAGCTCGAAATCCTTTAAGTTTTGCATTGAAGG
>Ga0315549_1001496_pt1 | contig 24093 bp, 29 predicted proteins | sample SalMarSW160200MG_FD_203101 | JGI IMG/M metagenome (GOLD analysis project Ga0315549, IMG submission 203101) | Salt marsh sediment microbial communities from the Plum Island Ecosystem LTER, Massachusetts, United States - Salt Marsh Sediment SW1601-200 ... | reverse complement strand
GATGCAGATGCTGAAACGGCCATAAACTATGTAAGAAAACATAAGGTACATCAGACCACATTGACTGCATTTCGCCAGCCCTCCTCTTCGTGAGAAGCCCCGCCATTCATGGCGGGGAGTATATCACTCGGATGCATCTCTGTTTTAGTCATATATTCGTAATACACCTATAAGTATAAAAAGTTTAGTTTTTAACTATAATTTGTATATGAGAACCCATGATGCATAGGGTAATATATTTTCCTTATCTATAAGCTTGTCATTCATCTTGGTTGAGATATATTTTTTTAAATCATCTAATTTATCATTTATTTCATTGATTAAGTTGTTGAAGTTACTCCAACTCGTAAAAATATTAGGATAGGCTTCTAAATGTTGAAGTGTCCATTTAAACTCACTGGAACGCTGGAACTCATTAAATGTATTAACTGTAGTATGCTTCTTGTTTATAGCAATACAGATAAAAAAAAGAGAGTAACCACATTTTATTTTAGGAAGATGGCTTAAAATTCTAGTAATTAATAAACTCGTATGGGTTATTTTCTCCTGTTTTTTCTTTTCCATTCTGGGCTTAACATATCTCCAAGATAAGAAACCACAAAATGCTAAAAATAATAAAACACCAGTATAAAGCATAGCATCAGAGGTAATTCCATACACCCATATTGTATGAATAGCAAGTATAAAAACTATGAGAACAGGCATCCAGATAAAAAAATCATCCTCATTCAAAGTTACCACCCCCATTAAAAACAGCACAATCTGGTGAAAGATGTGATGACCCGAACAGGGGTGGCAAAGTAAAACTAAAATGAGAATAAAAATCTTTGTCACCCGCTAACTTAACACGGGATTTTTTCACCCGTGAACTTAACAGTACCGGGGCGGATGTGCATATAAAAATCTTGTTTTTTGTAAGGAATTATGGGAGGCAGGGGGACGAAGAGGTGGTGATTGATAAAAGGTAAAGGAGGGAAAATCCTCTTTCTATCCCCCAGTCTGTGAAAATAAAAACACCATTATTATTTATAAAGAATATCTGACAAACATCGAAGCGTGTAATACAAACATCGAACACAAAATCTTTTATATCGCCCCCAGATAAATAAACTCAGGGGTGTTAACATAGATGAAATAATAGTATTTTTATCAGTTGTGATGATGGGGCTGTCATTCTTGCTGTTAATGGTTTCGGTAGTATCGTATATGCGTATCAGAGATATTAAGATGGTTTTCCTTATAATTGCATTTCTTTTATTTCTTGTGAAGGGTGTATTGCTCCTTACGGACACCACTCAGCAAAGCTTAAGTCTTATTGTTCTTGACCTTATAATACTCATTTCCCTATATGTTACAGTGGCTAAAAGATAGGTAGTTTGATGGATGTGTTGCTAAATGATAAAAGAGGATTCACTTGCTCTGGAGACAAGAAGGAAAATATACAATCTTATCCTGAATTATCCGGGGCTTCATGAGAGGGAAATCGCAAGGAAGCTGGACATTCCTCTCGGTACCCTCGATTATCACCTTCACTACTTCGAAAAAAGGGAGATTGTGGTTTCCAAAAAGGATGGCAGATACACTCGATATTTTGCTTCCCTCAAGGTCGGAACTCGGGACAAAAAGATTATTGCAATACTGAGGCAGAAAACACCACGCAATATCATCATTTTCCTGTTGGTACACCCGGATTCGATTCACAAAGATATATGTAAAGAAGTGAAAAAATCACCTTCTACTATTTCTTTCCATTTAAAAAAAATGATCAAGTCGGATATTATCGAGGCCACATCTCTAGGGAGAGAGACATCCTACTCAGTAAAGAACGGCGAGGAAGTGGCAAAGTTACTCATCACATACAGGAATACGTTTCTTGATAGTGCTGTCAACAGTTTCATAGAAACGTGGTCATCCCTGAATCCCGAACTGATTAAATAGTAGATTTATCTCTTCTGAACATTCCCCATGCGGCAGCAATTACGACTGTCATTGCACAGACTGCTGCCATTCCAATGAAAACTGGATTTTTCACAATGGATTCCACTATGATTGTGTGCTCACTGAAGTGTGGAATGCTGATCAGCAGGAAGAATTCTCCCCCGCTTCCGGAAGTTATATTGACCAACACATATTCGGGTTGCAAGCCGTCATCATTTGGATTTAATACATCCGTAAGGCTGTCAGCCAATGGAATCTCCTTTCCGTCGAATACCACCTTCAGATTTTTTGAAGATATGGCACCTTTTCCGACATTGACCTTTATGGTTTTCCCGGTTGTATGATCATCCCCGCTCACAACAAATTCGGCTTTTTTTGATGTCAGAGTTCCATTTTCAATTGTCACATTGCTATAATATGATACCGAATCCACTTTGTATTTGCCATCTTCTTTAACAATCGTAATCTCACCACCAAGGGTGCCTGTTCTTATCGCTTCCTCTACCGTCCTGAGATTTTTTGTCCCGTCTGAAAGAGGTTCCAAGTTGGTGCCCCGAAACATAATTTCCCTGCTGGCAATTATGTTACCCTCTTTCTCATCGAGCATGTGGTTGCTTATTATCACTCCAGAAAAATTTTCTTTTGAGAGTTCGATAACATTGCCTTCTCTTGTGATGTTATATCCGCTTAGATTGGAGAAGATGATATCGCCTGTCGTACATATTTTCAGGAAGCTGATGGATGTATCGTGCATCTCGACGTTGCAGTTTCCATCTGAATATCTGCATTGTGAACCTTCAAATGTTAGTTTTTTGTATGAAATCTCGTTTATATAATCCTTAACCTTAAGCCAATCTTCCTCACCAAGAAGTTTTTCTATTATTTTGTTATCCATAACTTGGAGATACAGTTCTATATGGTCCACCTTGTAGATCACGTCCAGCAGATGTGCCCCCTCGGCCGAGTAAACGGAAATGACGCATCCGTCCAGCCCTGAAAGAGCATACTTTCCTATTATCCCGTCTGAGCCGTACTGGCAGAAGTTTCCTACGTGAAAATAGTTATTTCCATCGGTGTCATTGTCTACGCCCAGAGCCGTGCCGCTTCCAAAAACGACAAGCAGTACAATAATGGGAGCGAGCAGCTTCATTCTCTTCATCTGGAATTTATTATTCCTTTTTATTTTATAAAGGGTATGGTACAGTTATCGAATACTTGCTGCATCACCTGCTGTCCATTCTTTCCAGGAGTGCAGCAGTCATAAGCGGAAGGAGGACGGTGGCATCACCCTCTATCGTTACATATCTTGCCTTCTCCTTCAGCTTTCCCCAAGAAATCCCCTCCCTGATTCTCGCTCCGGAGAGGGAGCCGTCCCATTCCGGCGAAGATGTTATGTAGACTGCACTGTCAAATCCTCCTCTGAATTGATTCCACCATATAAGATGATGTTTGGATATGCCCCCGCCGATTATGAGGGCGCCCATCTTTTCGCTGTCACTGAAGAATATATCTGCCAGTTCCTTTTCGTCCTTCAGCAAATCGATTTTGAACGGGTGGGCTTGGGAGAACATCCACATCTGGGATCCCACAGCACCGTCTGTTATTCCCGGAACATATACCGGAATATTTTTTTTCCATGCCCAGTACAGTATCGATTCTTCTCCAAGTCTTTTTCCTATCTCTCTGCAAATTTCTCTTGTGCCCCATTCATTCTTTTCCTTTATCATAGCCTCAAGGATCTCCTGCATTTTTTCCTCTATGATTGTACCATAACTATCATTTGGAATAAGCACGTTTCCCAGTCGATTCACGCCTTTTTTATGCAATTCGATGTCATCCATGAGAAAAGAACCATGGTAATAATTCTTCCAGTTTCTTGCCATGTCGTGGTCAAGGGTGCCGCATGTGGTCATTATGACATCCACGATGCCCTGCTTTGCCAATTCCTTTATGATGCCCCTTGTTCCGGTGGCAACGATGCATGCAGGGAATGAAAGACTTATTTTGTATCCTTCTTTTACCATGCTTTCAAGTATGTCCAGCCCCTCCCCTACTTTTTTTGCGGTAAAACCCCCTGCATCATACATCTGATGAATCAGTTCATCGGCGTCCATTTTTTCGTGCAACATCATATCCTTGACGGGTATCATGAAAAACAAAAGTGAATGGGAGTATAAAAAAATAGAGGTACGAGTATAAATAGGGGTATAAAAGGGTAGAGAAAGATAAGGGATAGAGGGATTGGATGGGTTTACATCTCGGGCATACCGCCCATGCCGCCAGGAGGCATACCGCCCATTCCACCCGGGGGCATTCCGCCGCCTCCCCCGCCGCCTTTTGCTGCGATTACATCATCGATGCGCAGTATCATATTTGCTGTTTCCGTGGCGGAACGTATTGCCTGCAATCCTACCCTCATCGGCTCCATGACATTCATTTTCTTCATGTCTCCCGGCTTGCCTTTGAGGATGTTAACTCCATAGTATTTCTTTCCTTCCTTGTGTGCCTTCTTCAGCTCTATGAGCATATCTATTGCATCAATACCGGCGTTGGTTGCAAGTGCCTTCGGGATTATATCTATTGCATCTGCAAAACTCTCGACAGCCATCTGTTCCCTGCCGCCCACACTGCTGGCATAGTTTCTCAAGCCAAGCGAAATCTCGGTAGCCGCCGAGCCGCCGCCTGCCGTCATCTTTCCGTCTTCGATTGTTACTGATACAACGGACAAAGCATCGTGCATTCCGCGCTCTATCTCATCTATTACATGTTCCGTACCGCCCCTTATTAGAATTGTAACTGCCTTTGCTTTCTTGCACTCTGTGACAAAGACCATCTCGTCGTCACTTATCTTTTTCTCCTCGACTTTTCCCGCATAGCCCATATCGCTCTTCTCGATTTCATCAATTTCCGATATCACTAAAGCGCCTGTAGCCCTTGCAAGTTTCTCCATGTCCGATTTCTTCACACGTCGCACGGCAAATATTCCTGCCTTGGATAAATAGTGCTGTGCAAGGTCATCGATTCCCTTCTGACAGAGTACGACATTGGCACCTGATGCTTCTATCTTGCTCACCATCTTGCGGAGCATTGCTTCTTCCTCATCTAGGAATTTCTGGAGCTGATTCGGGTCGGATATGCGTATCTGTGCGTCCACTTCTGTCTTCTTGATTTCTAGGGCAGTGTTCAGAAGCAGGATTTTTGCATTCTTTACGGACTTTGGCATGCTTGGATGAACTCTTTCCTTGTCCAGTACTATGCCTTCTATCAGTTCAGTATCCTCGACAGAGCCGCCATGCTTTTTCTCTATCTTTACATTGTCCAAGTCAACGGTAACTTTCCCGTTTTCCTCATCGGATACGGCACTCACCGCTTTGTATGCTATATCGGAAAGCAAGTCCTTATTTGCAGCCGCAGCCTTTCCGGTCAGAGATGTGCTTGCAATATACATCAGTATCTCCTCGTCGTTCGGCTTGACATTCTCTGCAATGCTTTCCAGTATCTTGCATGCCTCCTTGCTGGCCATGCGGTATCCGTCTGCGATTACTGTTGGATGAACGTTCTGCTCTATGAGATCAAGGGCTTTCTTTAGCAATTCCCCTGCAAATATCACGGCGGAAGTTGTTCCGTCTCCACATTCCTCGTCCTGGGTTTTTGCGACCTCTACGATCATCTTTGCTGCAGGATGCTCTATATCTATTTCCTTCAGGATTGTGACACCATCATTTGTGATAACGACATCCCCCATGCTGTCCACAAGCATTTTGTCCATTCCCTTTGGTCCGAGTGTTGAACGCACGGCATCTGCTATTGCCATTGCAGCCCTTATGTTGTTGTGCTGTGCATCTCTGCCACGTTCTCTCTCAGTTCCTTCTCTCAATACCAATATTGGTTGTTTTCCAGATAACATATTATATCACCGAGAATAGTATAATAATTCTTCTATATAAAATTTACTCAGCAATAACATCCTGGGAGCCATTTTTGTAAGCCCTGTAGCAGTTATCGCACAGGTATGATGATATGCCTTCTAAAAAATGGGCATGTTCATTGCATATCTCCTGATAGCAGTGGTTGCATTTCGTAAAGCTTTTCGTCCCGCATATGTAGCAGCCCATGTTCTCATATATACATCATGACATAACTTATATAGATTTTGAAGGCAGTGCTGTGTTGAATAAATAGATTTTTTCTAGCCATTATTAAATACTGCCAATAGAAATATACGCTATATATTCCTACAATATTCGTTGAAAAAGGAATTATTCAACACAGCAGGTTGTCTTGCCAAGACAATTTTGTTTCCATAGAACAATTTATATATTTCTGCCGGATTCTTATGTCACTCCTATAAATAATGAAAGGGCATGAAATACTGAAGGTGTGAGGGGGAACAATGTTTTCCTCCTTTTCCCCAAAACCGACAGTATTATAGGGGGGAGAAAATCCGTCACAGATACGGAGGGAGGCATTTTCTCCCCTTGTTTTTCACCACTATAATCAATCACCACTATATTTATATGGTACTGTATATTTCAGTTAGGAGATTTCATGTATTATACAGTAAAAATGGAAAATACGATTCGCATCCCACCTGAACATATAGGGAAGAATCTGGAAGAGGTAAGTGATAAGATAGTCCAAGAAACTTTCGAGGGAACCATGGACAAGAATAGCGGCCTTATCCTGATTGCAAAGAATGTGAAACGTTCGGGAGAAGGGAAGATAATTCATGGAGACGGGGCGATATACCAGGATGTAAAGTTTGATGCCCTTACATTCAAACCCGAATTGCAGGAAGTCGTTGACGGCATTATATGTGATATAGTCGAGTTTGGGGCTTTCTGTCATATTGGTCCTCTTGATGCCCTCATTCACAAGAGTCAGATAATGGACGATCATATAGTGATAGACGTGGAAAACAAAAGAATGGAAGGAAAACAGACAAGGAACGCTCTTAAAGTTGGGGACGAGGTAAGGGCCAGAATAGTAACCATATCGCTGAATGAGATGAATCCGAGGGAAAGCAAGATAGGTTTGACAATGAGGCAGCCTGGCATGGGCAAAGAGGAATGGAAAGAGAAAAAGAAAGAAAAGAAGGGGGGAAAATGAGGGCGTGCAGGAGATGTCACATGCTGACCGACAAAAATGTATGTCCTTTCTGTAATTCCCATACTTCAGAGCACTGGCAGGGTTACGTTGTCATCATAAATCCATTGAAGTCAAGAATTGCACAGAAGATGGGTATAAAAATGCCTGGAAAATACGCATTGAAGGTCAGATGATGTATACGCTGCCGGATAATAAAAGGAACGAGTTGCGCATGCCCCTCGGGGAGCTAATAACAGAGGAAGACATTTCCAAAAGAGAGATGAAGGGAAAAATAGTTTCGGTAGGGGACATGGTGACGGCGACATTAAAAAGACACGGTATAGAACCCGATATTTCGATTATTGATTATAAAGTAGAAAGGGAAGAATGTGGTGAGGATATCAAAGGCATCATAAAAAGCGGAAATGAAGATGTAAGAAAAGTCCGCAATCCGCAGAGAGAGATAACCGACGAGCTGTGGAATACAATCGAGACATCATATGCCCGCGAAAAAAGGGTCATAATAGAAGTGGAGGGGGAGGAAGACCTTGCGGCGCTGCCTGCAATATATCTTGCTCCTCTGGGTACTACAGTCGTGTATGGTCTGCCATCGCAGGGCATTGTCTTTGTTAGGGTCGGTAATGATGAAAAAAATAAGGTTTTGAGTTTCTTAAAGAAAATGGAGGAATAAAATGGAAATAGAGATTGTATCACGGAAAGAGAACAAAGTTCTGGAAAGAGAGGAAATAATTTTTAAAATAAAGTACGAGGGAAAGACCCCGTCCAGAAATAAGGTCAGGGGTAACCTAGGCAGCATGGTGGGCGGGAAAGTAGTCATTCTGGAATATATAAAGCCCGTCTATGGGATCTCCGAAGCGAATGGATATGCAAGAGTCTATAAGTCTGAAAAGAAGGCAAGGGAGGTTGAGGCGAAGCATATAATCAAGAGGAATCTGGCGAAAGGAGGCGAGGAAAAAGAGCCTGTAGAGAAACCTCCGAAAAAAGAAGAGGGTAAAGGAGTCAAAGAAGAACCTTCAAAGACCGAGGAGAAGAAAGAAAAGAAAGGAGAGGAGGCACCGAAAGATAAAGCAGAGGAGGACGTTAAGGAAGAGGGAAAGGGTGATAACAATGAATAAAAGGGAGTTATACGAAGTCAAAGACGATAAACTTGTAAGAAAAAGGAGGACATGTCCAAAATGTGGTGGTGGGGTATTCATGGCGGAGCATGAAGATCGTTTCAGTTGCGGGAAATGCGGGTACACAGAATTCAAGAAGTAATATGAAAGAGATGATGGGAAAGGCAGGCATAAATGATATAGACGAGTTGTTCGGTGATATTCCCGAAGGAATCAGAATCAGGGGGCTCGATATCCCACCGGGGAAAAGTGAAATTGATGTTGAAAGGAAAATAAATTGTATACTGAAAGGAAATAAGTCGTTTGATGATATGCCCTCATTTCTTGGGGGAGATATCAAACCCCACTATGTGCCGCCTGCGGTGAGACATATCATTTCGAGAAGCGAGTTTTATACATCTTACACTCCCTACCAACCTGAATTTTCCCAGGGGATGCTCCAGTCCATGTTTGAGTACCAATCTGTTGTTTGCGAGCTGACCGGCATGGATGCGGCAAATATATCGATGTACGATTCCGCTACGGCTCTCGGCGAGGCTGCCCGCATGGCAAAGAGGGCGAGCAGGAAAGATGTTTTTCTCATACCCCGTAACATTTCGTGGGAAAAGAAATCGGTACTCAACAACTATGCGAGAAGTGCAGGCATAAGAATAAGGGAAATTCCGTATGGCGAAGACGGGAAAGTGGATTTGTCCGCCGTACGGGGTGAAGGTAAAGAAATTGCAGGCATTTATATTGAAAACCCGAATTTTTTCGGTTTGATAGATGACCGCATCGATGTTATAAGGGAGATAAAAGAAAAAACCGGAGGGCTGATTGTTATAGGTGTGGATCCGCTTCTACTTTCGATAGCAAAGCCGCCTTCTGAATATGATGCCGATATTGTTGTCGGGGACGGATGGATGGGCAACCCGATGAATTTTGGTGGCTCCCGCCTGGGAATATTTGCATGCAGGAAAAAGTACATGCGCCAGATGCCGGGAAGGATAATCGGTGCCACCGTGGACGAGGATGAGAAGAGGGCATTCTGCATGACGATGCAGACAAGGGAACAACATATAAGGCGGGACAGGGCAACGAGCAATATCTGTTCAAATGAATCACTATGTGCAATTGCATTTGTTGCATATGTTTCGCTTATGGGGAAGGACGGGCTAAAAAATCTGGCGGTTGAAAACATAAACAAAGCAAGATATGTTTCGGATAGGCTTTCATCTATCGGATTTGAGATGCCGTTTGGCACGGAATTCTTCAACGAGTTTGTTGCCATACCCCCGATCGATGCAGGTGAGTTGAACAGCAAACTTCTCTCGGAGAATATTCATGGTGCTCTTTCATTGGAGAAGCGTTTTCCCGAACTGAGAAATGCATTGCTTTATGGTATCACGGAAATGCATTCTATGGATATACTGGATAAAATGGTCGGGGCAACGAAGGAAATAGTGGGGGGAAAACATGTATAGGATGGCAAACTACGATGAACCCCTCTTGAATGAGATGGAGGAGAGAAAAATTTGCAAGGAAGAGCAGATTCCGCTTCCAGACAAAATAAAAAGGAGTGATCTGGACTTGCCCTCGTTAAGCGAAAGGAGTGTGGTAAAACATTTCATCCACCTCAGCCAGATGAATTACGGTGTGGATACGGGCGTGTACCCTCTTGGCTCGTGCACGATGAAGTATAACCCAAAAATCCTGGAGGAAGTGGCAAGAACGGATAAAGTCGAGCATCTCCATCCCCGTCAGCATGAATCTACGCTTCAGGGTTCGCTCGAGATAATTTACAAACTGGAGAGGGCACTCTGCAACATAACCGGAATGGATGCTTTTTCCCTCCAGCCCGCGGCAGGCGCCCACGGTGAACTCACCGGCATGCTCATTGCAAGAGCATATCATGAGAATAACGGCGAAACGAGAAGAGAGGTAGTCATCCCTGATTCTGCCCACGGGACAAATCCTGCATCTGCCAGAATGGCAGGTTTTGACGTGGTGGAAATTCCCTCCAGAGAAGGAAGGGTGGATATGGATGCATTGCGCGAGGTACTGTCCGGCAATACCGCTGCGTTCATGCTGACTAATCCCAACACCTTGGGTATATTCGAAAAAGGCATCCTTGAAATTTCCAGGGAGGTAAAAGAGGTAGGAGCTCTTCTTTATTACGACGGTGCAAACATGAATGCGATAATGGGGAAAGCCCGCCCCGGAGATATGGGCTTTGATATAGTTCACCTGAACCTTCATAAAACGTTTGCCACGCCTCACGGTGGAGGGGGGCCCGGCTCGGGACCTGTGGGGGTCAAATCGCATCTCGAAAAGTTTTTGCCCGTGCCCCGAGTCACCAAGGAGGATACTCATCCCGAAATGTACCGCCTTGACTATGAATGCAGTCATTCGATAGGCAAAGTTTCCCATTTCTACGGAAATTTCCCCGTTCTTCTGAGGGCATACACTTACATTATGGTGAAAGGCTCGGATGGATTGAAGGAATCAACAGAAAGGGCCGTACTGAATTCCAATTATCTTATGACAAAGTTGGTCGGGAAAAAGTATGTCCTTCCCTTCGGCGGGAGAAGGATGCACGAGTTCGTGATATCGGCAAAAAACCTGAAGGGAAGAGGGATAAGAGCACTGGACGTGGCAAAGCGTCTTCTCGATTATGGTGTGCATCCGCCCACGATATATTTCCCGATGATTGTGGAGGAAGCGATGATGATAGAGCCAACCGAGAGCGAGAGTAGGGAAACCCTGGACAGATATGCAGAAATCATGAATGAAATAGCGGAGGAGGATGCTGATGTGATGAGAAACGCCCCGTCAAATGCCCCGATAAAAAGGATTGACGAGGCACGTGCAGCCCGCAATCCCGCACTCAAATGGAGTGATTTTTAGATTTCCAGAGCATTGTTTAGTTTGATTTTGCCGGGAGATTCAATGGACAGATGGCTTTATAAGCAAATTTTTATTATATATTTTAGGGGTGAAATAAAATGAGGAAAACATTATGGAAAAAAGGGTTGGTTGTTGGGGCAATTGCAATATTTCTTGGTCTTGCCTTGACGCCGGTAATTGGAACTCCAAACTCTCCTGTTTTACATGAAAGAGATGGGGAAACATATGGGATAAGTGGTACTGAGAACTGTGGGGGGAAGAAGACAAATCTTATAAAAGTTGAAGTCAGTGAGTATAAATCTGATGGAAATATTGAGACAAAAACAGTATCATTGACGGAAAAAGAGGTAAACGAGCTTAAAATTAGATTATGTAATATAAAATCGACCGAGGAAAAGTTTTCCGTATTAAAGGAATATGGATTAGTTCCAGAGGGAACATTGCTCGGTGACTTGGAAAAAGAAATGCATGCAAAAGCAGAGATAATGGGGTTAAACAAAATTCAAGAGTTTAACGATAATTATGAGGGAACAGCTGATTTGAAATTGCCAGTGATGCTAACTTTCTTTAGCCATGTAGATGCGGTCTATTTTCTGGGCAATTCTATGCGCATGGGGCTTACACCAACTACGATGCTGCTCAATCGTTTATTTGGTTTTAATATTCCAGGTATTGATTTGATTGACATATGCTGGGGAGCTCTCGGCATAGTTAATGCCAAGGGAACTCTTGGTACTCACGCCTTTGTTTGTATGCCCAGCTACATGTTCATGGCAGGATTTGTGGGATACAGTGTCAAGTTCCCGGTAGCATACCATATTTTTACTGGTTATTCGGTCATGACTTTTGCGGCTGGCATAGGCATTCACGATTTTCAATCCATATCTTCTCAGTAAACAAGAAACCTGAAGGAAAATAAATCAAGGTATCATATTGCAAAGATTGCCACTAACCACATGGCATTCGTTAGTCCATGCCTTTTCCTTCCATATTATTATTTTCACGGGGGTATGTTATCGCAAAATTATACATATGTTAAAGTTTTATAATAAAGGAAGCAATATCACAAATACGGAAAATGAAACTCCGAAGGTCTCTCTCTCCTTGTGAAGCCCAATATCATCATTGAAACCGTCAATACGAATATCCATCACAAAGAATTGAAAACTGTATGAGCGGGATGCGATTTTGAATTCCCAGTATTCGCCTACTTCCTTTGAAAAAGTCCAGTTGCATGTGGTGTTGTACGGTCCCTTCACGTATTCCCCGTTAAAAATGTTTTTCATTCCTATCTTTATCGTGAGATTTGCAGTATCCTCTTCGTATCTGCTGTTTTCAATCCTTACGATTAGCTGCGAGGGGTATGACAAAATGGTTCCTTTAACCTTTATTTTCAAATCATCGTCGGAAATAGCATGGTTTGAATTTGCAATATAAGCCAGTGTGCCAATGGTCAACCTGCTGACTTTCATCAGGTATGTCATGTTCATGTATTCAATCCTATCTTCGGAGGTGTGGTAATAGGGATCAAGCGTATATTCCAGAAAATAGCTGGCATCATAGCCGTAATCCAGGAATGACTGATGGTCGCTTATAGGCTCGTTCGGGAGGCGTATGATGTCGAGACCTATGTATTCACCGTACAAATCGTTGATTCTCCGGCTGGCGTCAGCTATCCAGAAGGATTCATTGTCCACAAGATTCTTTATTTTGCTTCCCTCTTCGGACGAAACCGCATACCCGATACCGTCGAGGGCTATAACCCCGATAATATTATCTCCTTTTTTATATGCTTCCTTCACATACTCGCGGCTGCCCAGCCTGCCCTGCTCCTCCCCTGAGAACAGCACAAATCTTACAGTTGAATTGAAAGTGTAGCAGCTCATGATTTCCGCGATTGTGAGCACTGCAGAAACGCCCGAACCGTCATCATCCGCACCGGGTGAGACCAGCACGCTGTCGTAGTGGGCACAGACAATCACAATCCCCCCGCATGAGCCCCTCCCCTGCAACGTGCCCTCGATGTTTTTTCCGCTCTTTCCTCTGAGACTCCAGTCATCGTATCTTACAGACAGATTCATGCTTTCCAGTTTCCCATAGATGTAATCTCTTACGTCATTGCATGCTTTTGACCCCGTGGGATGCGGACCGAAATCCTGTATTGCCTGAACGTGCTTTTTCAGGGTCGACTCATTGATTTGCTGAATCATATCTGCTATTTCAGAATTTTTTGCTGCCTTTTCGCCGCCATAAGCAGGTTGCAATGAGAATATCAGCAGGGCTGAAGTCAAACATATTGCAATTATCTTCCTGTTCATTTTTCATACCCGATGGGACAAGAATGAATGCAGTGGAGTGCCTTATCATATCTTGCCCCCGTGGACATTATAATGAAATATGTCGTCTTAAATCTTTTGATACGTTCAATCGTATTTTCCTTTCTCGATTCTTGTTTTCATATGTCTTATGTACGAAGGTATGCTCTCGATGTCCCTCACCATCATATTCTTTGCGAGCATGGTACGGAACTCCATTATACATTTTGTCCTCCCTCTAAGATTCTGTTCGACAGCACTTGAAAGTCTCCCGCCCTTCCTGTCCCAGTCAGTAAGAATTATAACTTCATCATATTCCGATGCGACCATGTCGCAGAAATCCACGATTTTCTTCCCCGAATGAAGCGTCAGAATTTTGCCTTCTATCCCCAGCCGGCGGAGGGCGTCCACATCTTTTTCTCCCTCTACAATTATGGGTACGGATTCATTCAATACCCCGAGCTGTCGAATGCTTTCATCTATTTCCTTAAGGCTTTCTTCGTAATTCATTTTTCAGCCTTTTCGTGATATTTTTTTTGTCCCCCTTCAGGAACAGTCCCTTCTCGCTACTTTTGGAGCCGTATCTGATGGAAACCTCGCTGGATTTCAGCCCGAAGAATTCCCTCACCATTTCAATTATCTCCTTGTTTGCCTTTCCGTGTATCGGCTGGGCTGATGTTTCCACCAGAATACATTCTCGCCATTCATCGTATCCTGCAGGGAACTTCGGCTTGCTGCTGTTCGTCTTGACCTTCAACTTTATGATGACGCCATCTTCGTTTTCCTTTATTGCTTTTGATATCTCTTCCATTTCATTCGGGGGGGAGAGGTATAAATCCTTCTTTCATCAGGCACTTTGTCTGTTCCCTTGCCTTTTTTATTGTATTCTCAGCGCTTTCATACAGTTCCTGCCTGCTCGGCTTCTTTCTTGCAATTCCCTGTTCTATCGCCTTCATTGCAACCGCCGTGGCTTCGTGCGGGAATACCTCCCAGTCCTCCATCGTGGGCACAATATATTCCTCGTTCAATCCCTTCCGTTCTGCAACCTCGGCTATGGCATATGCCGCTGCGATATGCATCTCGTCGGTAATTGTCTTTGCCATTACATCCAGCGTGCCGCGGAATATACCGGGGAAGCCCAGGCTGTTATTCACCTGGTTGGGAAAATCACTTCTACCCGTTCCGAAAACTCTCACGCCCGCCTCCTTCGCCTCCCAGGGCCATATTTCCGGTACTGGATTCGCTGCAGCTATCATGACGGCATCGTCGTTCATTCCGGCAGCCCACTCCTTCTTTATGATTCCAGGCCCGGGCTTTGATGCGGCTATGCATAAATCCGCACCTTTCATCGCCTCCGGTATGCCGCCCCGCCGCCCATCCCTGTTAGTGTTCATTGCAATGTCATACTTGTAAGGGTTTTTCTCTTTGAGAGTTTCGATGTCTTCTCTGTCGGAGCGTAGTATTCCTTTCGAGTCGACGGCAAGTATGTTTCTTGCGGGAACCCCTGCCTTTATCAGTGTGCGGATCAGGCATGTGTTGGCGGCACCGACACCGATGATTGAGAACAATGCATCTTTCATGTCCTTTCCGACTATTTTCAATCCGTTTATAATTCCGGCGAGTGTTATCGCAGCCGTGCCCTGCTGGTCGTCATGCCAGACGGGAATTTCGACCTCCTCTCTCAACCTCTCGAGAATATAGAAACATTTCGGGGATGAAATGTCCTCGAGGTTTATTCCTCCGAAAGAGGGTGTTATCCACTTCACGGCCTGTATGAATTCGTCAGGGTCTTTCGTGTTTATCATTATGGGGAATGCGTCCACGCCCCCCAGATACTTGAACAGAATTGCTTTTCCCTCCATGACCGGCAGCCCGGCATGCGGACCTATATCGCCCAATCCCAGTACTCTTGTGCCGTCGCTTATGACAGCGACAAAGTTTGCCTTGTTCGTATGCTCGAATACCTTCTCGGGATTTTTTGCAATGTCCATGCAGGGTTCCGCCACCCCCGGGGTGTACCATATTCCAAAATCGTTTAGGTCGCGTACGCAGCATTTGGGAGAAATTTGTACTTTGCCCTTGTAAAACGGATGCAACTTCATGGCATCTTCCCCTGGTTTATTCGCCCTATCAATCAATTCGTCCTTGGTAAATTTCTCAGTGTTCTCTACCACTCTATCACTGGATGGCAATGAAAAACGTGTATATACGGTTTTAGACGAGAAAGGATTTGGATATGAATAAAAGTTCGAATTACAGCGCCCGCAAGATTATTCAGGGATTATATATAGACGGGTCAAAAAGGCACCCCCCTGCCAAACGCGGGAAAGATGGGGGGAGTGAGAGAAATTAACTATTATATTACTTACCCTTCCATTCCTTAAATCTATTAATATCGTCTATGTAATTAATTTTTTTACTTCAGTATTTGTTCTTCTACTTCCTTTTAATTTGTTACATCTATGACACAGCCACTGTAAATTGCCAACACTATTAGAACCACCTTTAGCTAGAGGTTTGATATGGTCTATTTCACCATAACTGAATCCAGTATGAACCCCGCAAATTGCACAACGATGCTTGTATTTATCCCAAATTGCTTTTTCAACTGCTCGTGAAAACTTTTTTCTTGTTGTCCGAGTTGTTGTTTTCTTGACCGTTGTCTTTTTTCCAAAATATTTCTCTAAATTTGCTTTTGTGAGATATTTCTTAACATCTTCGATTTTGACTTTTCTACTTCTACTTAATTTATCTATGAGCCACTCTTCTTCATCCCAATATACTTCGAAAAGGTCTTCATTAATATCTTTTTCTTTAAACAGTTTTCTTAGTTTTGTGAGTGACAACGTTTTTAATAATTCTCTCTTATTTGTCATACACTCTTAATTATAATATAGCATAAAAACATTATGTAAATTAGTTTTTGTTGAATTCAGAATGATGACAGAAACAAATCTATGAATATTTTCTATTTTACCTCTCGTCTTCTTATACAACCTCATTTCTTTTCCCTCTCTTATTTTCTTCTTCCATCGAGATTAACTATATTTCAAAACTTCACTTTCTCTGCTCTTTCTTTGGCCATCTTCTTTATTTTCTCTGTCAGGTTGTTGCCATGTGTATCTATCGTCACGGTCAACGGGCCGAATTTCTCGACCTCGAAAATCCATAGGGCTTCGGGCATTCCCAGTTCGTCCAGCCAGAAAACATCTTTTACATGTTTTATTGCCTTTGCAGCCAGAACTGCGGCTCCTCCCGTAAAGGCACAGTATACTGCCCCGTGCTCCCTGCACGCTTCTACGGTTCTGTCGCCCATACCTCCCTTTCCTATAATCATTTTTATGCCGAATCTCTTTATGAATTCATGCTCAATGTTTTCCATGCGGCTGCTTGTCGTCGGGCCCGCTGCCACGACCTCCCACCCGCCGTTTTTCCTCATTATTGGCCCGCAGTGAAATACTGCCGTTTCCGAAAAATTGACCGGCATTCGCTCCCCGTTTCTGTCCATTTTTATCGCTTTCTCGTGTGCTCCGTCCCTTGCCGTCACAACGGTTCCTGTCAGATAGATGGTATCCCCGGCCCTCAGCTTTCCAACTGCGTCCTCCTGCAGGGGCGTCCTCATATCGTATGCCATTCTATATCCCCCTCCGCATTTATGGTCATCCCAGCTCTCCTGTCAGCCCAGCACTGAACAACAATCCCGACCGGCAGCGAGGCAGGATGTCTGGCCGCTATCTCCACATGCACATCAACGACCGTCGTCTTTCCACCGAGTCCCATGGGACCTATGCCCGTCGAGTTTATTGCCCTCATCATCTCTTCTTCCATTTTTGCCATTTCTGGTATATCACTCCTTTCTCCAACAGGGCGAAGCAGGGAACGCTTTGCCAATTCCATTGCAATGTCGGCTCCCCCCCCGATTCCCACACCTACAACGGTCGGGGGACAGGGATTACCGGCGGCTTCGACCATCTGTTCAAGCACAAACTTTTTCGCTCCTTCAAGCCCGTCCGCAGGTTTGAGCATTCTAAGTGCCGACATGTTTTCCGAGCCGCTTCCCTTGGGAAAAGCTATGATTTCACATTTATCGTCTTTTGTAATCTCCCAGTGAATGAAAGGTATGTGCTTTCCAGTATTTCCCAGATTCTTCCCGGTCAGCAAATCAACGGCATTGGGTCTTAGCGGCACTGTCGATGTTGCCTTTCTCACGCCCTCCAGTATGCTCTCTTCCAGTATGTCCGTATATGGAAAATTTGCCCCGACTCTCACAAAAAATGTCTGTGTTCCCGTATCCTGACAGATGGGCTTTTTTTCCGTGTCGGCAAGTTCTATATTCTCAAGTATTGCCGAAAGTTGCGTCTTTCCTGGCTCAATTTCAATCTCCCTTGCTTTTTTCAATGCACGAACGATATCTGACGGAAGCCGCGTGACAGCAGTCTTTATAAGTTCTGCAATGGCATCCGACAGTACCTCTCTATCCATTTTTATTCGGGTTGAGAACAAAAAACACCTTTTAAATCTATTGAGAAGGAAGGGAGGATAGGCAAAAAAGAGCATCTAGGAGGGGATGGGATGCACTCTAACAACTACCAGCCTATCCTTCCCACGAAAGTATAGTTCTTTTTAATATATTTAACTTTCGGATTTTTGCAGCTATTGCTGCCGGTGTTCGATTATTTCCTTCTTCCGTTGAGTACTATCATGCCTCCGCCTATCAGATACATTACAATATCTGCCTTTATATCTGTGAAAAGTCCGAATACATACGCAAGGAGCATGAACAGTGATTTGACTGGCTTGGCACTTGTAGCAGATTCGGCAGATTTTAGAAGGGAAACAATATCAGGGGAGAATACATAGAATACCATAAATGCCAGAAGAAGAATAATAAGTTCTATTATAACCTTATCACGTCTCGCACGTCCCTGCATAATACAAAGTTATTGTTACATCGTATTTATACACTTACGTTTTTAACCATCAATTCCTCAGGGTCAGTACCTCACACCCCTCCTTTTTTACCAGCACGGTATGCTCCGTCTGGGCAACTATACCCCCCTCCCCCTCAACAAGCTTTTTGTATGGATATATGAACCGTCTCCGGAGCAAAAATGCAAGTATCATGTTGATTTTTTCCTGTCCCACTATCCCTGCCATCCACCTGCTGGCAAATGGAAGGCTGTCAAACCTTTTTCTCATCTCTTCAACGATTCTGCCCTTCGCTCTGTCCCTCAGACTATATATGTTCCCGTTTTCGCGGTCCACCACACGTCCCTCCCCGTCGGTCACAAAGGGTTCTATTGCTATCACCTCCCCTTCCTTCAGTTTCCTTTTATCGGTATTGGAAACGTTGGGGATGGACAGCCCTGCATGAAGATTGTATCTCTCAAGTGAATGACCCTGCAGGTTTTTGACCGGTTTCAGCCCGTATGACTTTATCTTTTTTTCAATGGCATTTCCTATCTCTGAGATACTTACTCCCTCCCTCACGATTTCTATGGCTTTCTGCAGTGCTTCCTCTGATGCCCTTATTAGATATTCGTTTTCGTTGCTTCCAACCTCCACGGTTAATGCCGAATCACCTATATACCCGTTGACATGGGAGCCTGCATCGATTTTCACTACATCCCCTTTCCTGAAACGGAGATCATCATTTATGGAGGGTGTGTAATGTGCACCCACCTCGTTTACCGATATGTTCACGGGGAAAGAAAGGCCCGCCTCCGAACTTATCATTCCTTCTATTTTCTCTGCCACATCTAAATATTTCACTCCTTCCTTCACCATTTTGGCTCCGGCAGAGAGGGATTCACCCAGTATTTTTCCTGCCTTTCTGTAGTGCCGATGTATATCATCAATATCATCATCCGTTTTATATGTCTCATTCATATAATCTCCTCTTTCTTTATTGCCCCCTCTCTGATAATTTTTGGCGCGATGCCCGTGACATCTACGATGGTGGACGGAACACTGCCAACCGTCCCTCCGTCGATATACAGGTCTACATTATCGCCGAACTGTTTTTTTGCGGCACCTATGTCCGAAGGAGGCGTTTCGCCATGAACATTCGCACTTGTTGCAGTTATGGGGCCTGCCGTCGATGCAAGGGCCAATGATACTGGGTGATCCGGTATCCGCACTGCCACTTTACTGCCCGCCACAATTTCAGGCACCCTCTCCTTCTTTTCAAGTATGAGCGTTATAGCCCCGGGCATGAACTTTTTTGCAATTTCTCTTGCCGCAATACTCATGAAGGCAATACTGTCAATTTCCTCCAGGCTGCCGACAGCTACTGGCAGATGGAATTTTACGGGCCTTTTCTTTATTCGGTACACTTTCTCCACCGCATCGACATTGCCGATGCATGCCCCAAGAGCGTACAATGTGTCCGTGGGATATACAATAATTCCACCTTCCCTGAGCACCCTTAAGGCTTTATCTATTTCATTCATTTTTCTTCAGCAAATCGCCTATGGTAAGCCCCGTTACGTCCCTTTTCTTCAGGATGGCCTGCTTCACATCTTGGAAAAGAGTGATGCCAAGCACCTTTTCAATTTTCTTTGCTTTTTCGTCTGAAGGCCGAAGCTCATGGTTTTCCATTTTTGCCACTGCCGTTGTCCTCTCTCCTATCAATGCCCCTAGTTCCTGCCTGCTGAATCCGTGCTCCTCCCTCGCTTTTTTTATTCTTGTTCCATAGTCCGGCACGATCTCTTTTTTCATCTTTTCAAAAATATCTTTGCTATAATCTTTGTTCTTTGACGGGGATATGGACAGTGGTTTTCCTTTCTTGGGAACAGTAACGGGCTTTCCGTATACCACACATGAACTGCATACCATCATCTCCGTTCCTTCTATCATTATTCTCTGAAGTCTGCTCTCTTCTCTGCCACAAAGTTCGCATCTCATTGACATGCAATATGCTTTGTTAATAAGAATTTATCGGAGATTCATACCGGCTCATAGTAATACTCTCCAGCGGATTTTTGTTCCCTGTCGAGGCGGGAACCCGGCTTGTTAACTCTTGGACGGTTGCTTTCCTCGTCTCTTCTGAATGTCACGTCTAGGTCCTTCAGGAATATGTTCATGCCCGTGCGGAGGTCAAACGGCCCAATTCCCTTCCCCTCCACTCCCGGCTTTCCGGTAAATACCATCAATGACTGACTCACCACGTCGATGAAGTAGACATCATGGTCTACCACAAGGGCGGTCACACCTTCTTTCTCCATCACTCTCGTTATAACCTTCGCCACACTCATACGCTGTGATGAATCCAGATATGCAGAGGGTTCATCAATCAGATATATGTCAGCCGCTCTGGAAAGGCAGAGAGCTATGGCAACTGTCTGAAGTTCTCCCCCTGACAGCTCATTGACTTTATTGTCATAGTGGTTATGCACGCCCAACGGCATTACTACCTCCTTTTCATAAAATGGGTTGAGGGATTTGCAGTTCATGAATATATCCCGTACAGTCCCTGCCACAGGTTTGACATACTGGGGCTTGTAGCTCACTCTTACCTGATGATCAATTTCCCCCTCCGTAGGCTCGGTAACGCCTGCAAGCATTCTTACAAATGTAGTCTTTCCAATTGCATTGGGTCCCACAATCCCAATGACCTCTCCCTCGTGGATTTCCCCTTCTGCTGTCTCCAGTGTGAAGTTGTCAAAGACTTTCTTCAATTTGTTGAATGTCAGCAGGGTTGACAGAGATTTTTTCCCCCTTGGCGGATGAACGTCGAATTTTATCTCCTCCCCGAACCTTATATTTTCCTCTTTCAGGTATCCCGACAGATAGAGGTTTATCCCATGTCTTACGGATTTCGGCTGGGTCACAATACCATACACTCCCTTTTTCCCGTATATGAGATGGATGGTATCGGCAAGAAAATCCAGGACGGCAAGGTCGTGTTCGACGACAACGACCATTTTATCCTCTGCAAGGCTGCGTATTGCCTTTGCCATTTTGATGCGGCAGTCTATATCAAGGTATGATGACGGTTCATCGAAGAAATATATGTCGGCGTCTTTTGCCGTTGCCGCTGCAATTGCCACCTTCTGCAAATCTCCCCCGGATATTTCGTCCATCTGTCTGTCCGTTATCCCCTCCAGCTCGAAACTTTTTATTCCTGCATCGTCAACAAAGTCCCGTACCACCCCGTCAACCGAGGCGAGTTTGTCCACATACTGGGACTTGAATGCGGCTTTGATATTGCCGGAAAACAAATTGCTCATGTAATCGTACATTTCCGTGCCTTTCCAGTAGTCGAGAACATCTTCGGGCGGCGACTGCCATTCTCCGAGATTCGGCTTTAGTTGTCCCGACAGAATTTTTATTGCCGTTGTCTTCCCTATCCCGTTCTGCCCGAGTATGCCCACGACTTTGCCTTTCTTTGGTGACGGGAGGCGGAAAATGCGGAATCTGTTCTCCCCGAACTGGTGCATTAAATCCTCCTCCAGTTCATCTGCCAGATTTTCGATATGGATTGCACCGAAGGGACATTTGTGGACACATATACCGCATCCGACACACAATTCCTCTGATATTATCGGCTTGCCCGTCTCCTCGTCCATGACTATTGTTTCATCCCCGCTTCTAACTCTCGGGCAGTATCTTATGCATTCCCGGGAGCATTTTTTAGAGTAACATTTATCTCTGTTAAGAACTGCGATTCTCATTTTTCCACCTTGCATATTCTGCTATTTTGTCAAGTGCCTTTATCACTCTTGTCGGTCCTTCTATCAAGGGGATGCCACACTTTGCCATCTTCTTCTCCTGTTTCTTCACAAATTTTTCCCCCACAGATACTGCCACTATGGGTTTTTTATGCTCGAGGCTGCTCAGCCCGCTGTACAATTTATCCAGGGAATTCATGAGGGGTGCATCCTGAAAAACAAAGAATGGCATGATTATATCTATGCTGGTGTCTTCCTCCATGGCTTTTATGCCCTTCAGAAAGTGTTCCGCCGTTGCACTTCCTGTCAGGTCGAGGGGATTTGACAGTATTGCAAATGAAGGCAATCCTGCAAACCTGCCGGCATCCATCTCGGGCAGGCTGATATTCTTCGCATCGTATATATGGTCGGCTGCGATGACGCACGGACCGGCACCGTTTGTTACCATCCCGACCCCTCCACCTCGGGGCAAAGGTTGCGTTGCCATTATCCGTATTATATCGTAGAACTCATCGAAACTATCTGCCGATATGGCCCCGTACTGGCGGGCAGCACCTTCGAATATGGAATAGTTTGTAGCCATTGCCCCCGTATGGGATGTAGCGGCATCTTTCCCCAGGGGTGTCCTTCCAGATTTGAGAATGACTACAGGTTTATCGGCGATTCCCTCAAAAAATCTCCTGCCGTTCTCGATACTCTCCATATAGATGGCTATTATATCTGTATCCTCGTCTCCCCCGAGATAATCGAGCATATCAATCTCGTCGACATCCGCTTTATTGCCGTAAGAAACAAATTTTGATATGCCTAACTGACCTGCAAAATTTTCGAGCAGACCTATTCCTATCGTTCCAGACTGCGTAAGTATCGCCACGTTTCCGTACTCCGGCAAATCCATGTCCTTCTGGAAGAAAGTATTGAACCCGTTTTTTGCATTGTAGATGCCTATGCAGTTCGGACCTATCATACGTATTCCATACTTTTTTGCGGTTTCAACCATTTCTTTCTCAAGTTTTTCATTTCCCGCCTCTTTGAAACCGCCGGATATTATGACCATTGCCCTGACTCCCTTCTTTCCGCAACCCTCGATAACTTCCAGAATTTTTTCAGGGGATACTGCAACGACGGCAAGGTCAACTTTCCCTTTTATGGAACCCACGGACGGGTAGCATTTTTTCCCCAGAATGCTTTTTACATTTGGATTTACGGGATAAACCTTTTCATTCGAGGAAATAACATTTCTTAGAATCTCGTAGCCTATCTTGCCCGGGCGGGAGGAAGCTCCAACTACCGCCACTCCCGCAGGATCAAAAAATTCATCCATGTAAGACTATTCTTCTCCTACAACTATTACATCCCTCACGGATTTCACTGATTCGAACGGGAACAGTAAATAACCCTCTTCATCCTGGTGATAAAGGCGCGGGTCTATTTTATCGGACGGCTCCACAAGAAGATCTTCCAGTTTCCCTGTTTTTTCGTCAACTGTCATATTGCGAAGTGTGCCGAGATACATACCTTCATCGCTCATGACTTTTTTGCCCCTTAAATCATTCTCCATTACCTTCATTTTTCCACCTTTTTGAATGTGCATATACTTTTTTAACTTTTCTTTCCGTAACCATAACCTTTATTCGGTATATATTATTTGGGCATGTTCTCTGTGGAATGATGTATAACTGGCAAATATACAATAATTCCCCGAATGTTATCACGGGGCATGCAGAGAGGAGAGATAAGATATTAGGGGGATCGAGAATGATAACACAGGAAAGGAAATGAAGGAAAACATGAGGACATACTATAACTTCATAAGAGAATATTCAGCATTGGATGTTGGATGGACATATGCCAGCAGAGGAAGCAGGAATAAACCTCAATCTTGGAAGAAACAAGTGGATGGGATTGATTGAAAAAGCGGTCTAATCCTGTTTATAGTCTTCGACACAAATAATTTCTCATTGAGCCAACACAATTTCTGCTAACGGTGCTAAGAATTTTCTCATCCAGCTTTTGGCAAAACTTAGTGAGGATGAGAAAATATAGAACAATGTTTCA
>Ga0315549_1001495_pt1 | contig 24099 bp, 27 predicted proteins | sample SalMarSW160200MG_FD_203101 | JGI IMG/M metagenome (GOLD analysis project Ga0315549, IMG submission 203101) | Salt marsh sediment microbial communities from the Plum Island Ecosystem LTER, Massachusetts, United States - Salt Marsh Sediment SW1601-200 ... | reverse complement strand
CAAGGCGGTCAGTGGGGGGGACGATAATAGGTAGGCTGGCTGTGCAATGAAGAAGCCACGAAGGAAGGGGGGTTATGCTCGTAAACAAGTAGGGTAATCACTCGATTGTATGGTAGAGGACTCCAAGGGAGTGGCCTGCCCCCTAAGTTTGTACCACGGGTAAGTAGAGAATATTCCCGTTTGTCTTGATCGCGGTCCGTGAACCGCACCTTGTGTGCTCCATGTGTCCCTTCACGAGAACGCGAAGGATGCCCCGCCCGGAAGGGCGGGGATCTTTACTCTAGAAGTGTGGCTTACAGAGCAGTTCTTTTATCCTAAGGTCAAAAAAATCGCATAGGTTTACGGACTGGAGCACTATGGCTGTATCAGCCCCGCTGCCGGTCCCTGCGATGGAGACGACATCTTCACCGGTGTGAGCCAGCCCTGCGTCAGCGGCCATGACGGCAATCTCGCAGGCAACTTTCATCCCCTCTCCAAACAACCGAAGGGTGTTCTTGACCAACTCTTCAGAGAGGCATGTATTCCACTTCTTTCGTGCTGCTTTGCTTACGCCGTGGAACGCATGAGATGCGGTCAAGCGGATTCCTCCCAAGGCTTCGAATTTTCTAACATTCGATTCTGTCCACTCCAAGATGTTTGGCATGCTGTATCCAACGTGATGGCTTACAGCAACGACCCGTTTCCCATGGAGGATCTTCGCAGCCTTTATAGCAGTAGCTCCGGTAGTAGAGGCCACCAGTATTGTCCCTATAGCAAGTTCATCGGATCTATCATTTGCTATGTTAAGGGTGTGTCTGGTGTTAGCGGGTCCGGGCTCAGCGAAATAGCAAACCTTACTCTCGATCATCTTTGCTCCTTTCCTTCGCTCTCGACCCCCCACGGCCGGTTAGTCTTTGCTGAAAGCACGAGGCTGAGTCGATTCTCTTTATCTACTCTTGCCTCTCGTGTTCTCCTGCGGCTTCCTGGTAGTCACGGAACCTTTGCGTGCGAATTATACTACACACGACATCTCAAAGTAAACACCGAGAGTTGTCTGATACAAGATGAGCATGAAGCGAGGGGGTGTTTCTCATGCGAGATGAGCATGAGATGACACTGGTAACGCAAGCGCGTTTGTCGAATCATAGGAGGCATGATTTTGCTGATGACAGACGCACGTGTGATGAGTATCGACGAACTGAAGGCATTCCTCGCTTCGAGCAATGTGTTGACGTTCAAGGGAGACTCTCGGGAAGAAACCTACGGTTGGATCGAGCGTGTCTTACGTACCTATCGCTACTTCTCGCGCCCCCGATCGGAGAAAGGACTGATCAGATCTTACATGCAGAAGATCACAGGACTGTCTGCTGCACAACTGACACGGCTCATTAACCAGTTTCGTCGCACGAGGCATGTCCGTGTTTACACCTACAAACGGCATTGTTTCCCCACCAGGTACACGCGAGAAGATCAGCTCCTGTTAGCTGAAGTAGACGATGCCCACGAGAGGCTTTCTGGTAAGGCCACAGCGGCAATCTTCAAGCGGGAATATGAGCTGTTCGGCAAGGAGGAGTTTAAGCGTCTGAGCAACATTTCTGTCGCTCACCTGTACCGCCTACGGCAAAGCCCCTTCTACCGTAACCACACCCTGACCATCGAGAAGACCAAGCCATCATCCTGTCAATATGGAGAACGGCGCCGTCCCGATCCACAAGGTAAACCAGGGTACATACGTGTGGACACGGTTCATCAAGGAGATCTCAGCGGGAAGAAGGGGGTCTACAATATCAATACTATCGATGAGGTTACCCAATGGGAAGTCATTGGCTGTGTGGAGAAGATCAGTGAACATTTCCTCGTTCCTGTTCTCAAAGATCTTCTCTCCCAGTATCCATTTGCCATTAAGGGATTCCACAGTGACAACGGTAGTGAGTATGTCAACGGTGTAGTGGTACAGCTGCTCAACAAGCTACTGATCGAGTTTACCAAGAGTAGAGCACGACATACCAATGACCAAGCGCTCGTGGAAGGAAAGAATGGGAGCATTATTCGCAAGCAGATGGGACACTGGCATATCCCCCAGCAGGAAGCAGCAAAGATCCAATTGTTCTACTCGGCCCGTGGAATATTCCCATCTGTACTTATTCCACAGGCCAAGGAGACGTTCAATACCTACCTGAACTTCCATCGTCCATGCGGGTTCGCCACGGAAACGGTGGACAAGAAGGGCAAGATCAAGAAGAAGTACGAAACGTACCTTACCCCGTTTGAGAAGTTCAGGACGCTCGCAAACCCTGAGCAGTTCCTCAAAGAAGGAGTGACGTTGGATCAACTGGAACAGATTGCATGTAGCTACAGCGACACGGAGTATGCCAAGCTTATGTAGCAGAAGAAGGCCGATCTCTTTCGCTCTTTCTCCAAACCGGGTATATTAACCTAACGACTCACGCGCTCATGCTCATCTTTCAATGAGGCACTTCGAATTCTTGACAAGACGCGACCAACGTGCTATAATTTTAGCTTAACGGGCGTAGGTGCTGTGTTATAATAACATAAAGTTGTTGAGAGTGATGGAGACTCGTAAGGAAAAAAAGAGAAGGGGTAGATTGATTTCCACAAAAGCCTCCGATCATGGCGAAGGACACGCTGGCGGAGAAACTTGCCGCAAGGCTGCCATGCCGTTGAGGGTAGAGAGTTGTTGGATGAGGAGTCGCATAAAGGAGGGGCTCTTGTCGCTCATAATGTGTACCAAGTTTCGCTATTTCGTGCTAGCTAGCACTCGCTAGGCTAGCAAATGCCTGGCAGTCAGGAGGTGAAACGCAACACCAAGCAAAGTCGAACAGGTAAGTCAGGTTCGTAAGAGCCAGTAGAAAGGAGGGAGATGTTTATGCTACGTAACCGGAAAGTTGTAACCTTAAGTGTGTTGGCCTTGTTCTTCTTGGCTGTTGGGCTGTTTGTGGCCCACGCGGAAGAGAAGATCTTGGTTGTTTGTCAAGCGGGGGATGTGGCAGTCCTCGATAACCAGCAATCGACGGGTCCAGCCAAGAATACTCTGATCAACATTTATGACTGGCAGTGGTTGCGCTTTGCCACTGCAGAGACGGAGGACGGCGTGCTATACTCGCTCATCGACCTGTTGCCAGGTATTATCAAGGATTGGAAGACGGAAGTGAACCCAGATGGGACGGCAACACATACGCTTTACATCCGGGAAGGTGAAGTTTTCCACAGTGGCAATCCAATTACGGTGGCCGACTTCAAGTATACCATGATGCGTCGGGCCGCGTTCGGCCGTGATTACATCCACCGCTTCCTCGGTGCGACGTACGACTTCGAAGAGCTGGACGAGCGGATCCGTGTGATCGATGACTACACGTTGGAGGTAGATGCCAAGCAGCCGATGCCGCTATTTTGGAATATTTGGAACCAGCGGACCTATTTCGACAGTGAGCTGGTAAAGGCTCACGCAACAGCTGATGACCCATGGGGGAAAAACTACGTCGCCAAGAACGATTGTGGCTCAGGTCCCTACGTCCTTGACAAGTGGGATCCGGGCGTGGAGCTTCAACTGTCCCGTTTCGAGGATTACTGGGGTGATCCGCCATACTTTGATCGAATCATTTGGCGAATCGTTCCGGACGTCTCGGTGCGCGTGCTGCTATTGAAGAGTGGCGAAGTGGACATCGCATTCGACCTCCCAACAAGGGAGAACCTGGAGCTCCAGAAGGATCCCAACATCAAGGTTGTATCAGCGCCGAGTGGAAATCAGCTGGCAATCGAGATGAATGCTCACATCGAGCCGTTCGACAACGAGAACCTACGTTGGGCGCTTACATACGCATTTCCTTACAATGACATTGTCCCATTGGTTTACTTTGGCAACGCACAACCGAACTACGGTCCTATTCCTACTGGCTTCGTTGGCGCCCTGACTGAGAGGAGGTTCAATACCGACCTGAAGTTGGCGCGCGAGTACCTGGAGAAGGCTGGTTATGGCGACGGGATTACGCTGACGTTGAACTACGGGGTTGGTTATCTACAGCATGAGCAAATCGGTATTCTGTTCAAGGACAACCTGAAGCAGATCGGTGTCAATCTCGAGCTACGCCAACTGCCAATCGGTCAGTTCCAGACTGGTATGAAAGAGCGGTCGCTCGGTTTGCTCATAATGGAGGCACTCGGGTGGATTCAGACGGCCGAGTATTACTTCAACAACTCCTTCAACGTTGAGTCGACAGGTGCCTACTGTGATTACGATAACCCGGAGGTCCAGGCGCTGATCTTCCCAGCACTCTCTGAGCCTGACGATGCAAAGCGAGCCGAGTTGAACGCTCGGATGCGGGAGCTGATCCTCGCGGACGCCGCTTGGATCTACATCTGCCAGCCGAACTTCGTCCTGGCCATGAGAAAGGACATCGAAGGCTACGTGGTTCAGAACACCGAGCTGCATCATTTGTGGTTGCTTTCGCGGGCCGAGTAGAAGACAACAGAACCTTAAGGGAAGGGGAGGGCGGCTTGTCGCGTCTTCCCCTTCCTTAGTAGTTGCCCGAATGTGGAGTTTAGGAAGTCGAAGAGTGAGTCTCTCACCGGTATGGGATGAATCAAGAAGTCCTCAGAATCGAAGCGCTTAAGAAGGTCTTCAGGAAGCGTGTGCTCTGGCACACCGAAGAAGTAAAGGCGGTGAATGACGTATCGTTTCGGGTCTATGCCGGCAAGATACTTGGACTGGTAGGCGAGAGCGGATGTGGCAAGACGACCACGGCCCGGTGCGTTGCCAAGCTCGAGCAGCCGACGAGCGGAAAGATCTGGTTTCGAGGTGAGGAAATAGGCCACTTGGAACCCAAGGAGTTCAAGGCATACCGGCGACGGTTGCAGATGGTATTTCAGGATCCATTGGATTCGCTGAACCCACGCTACACGGTTCGAAGCACGATCAGGGAGCCGCTTGACATTCATACAGACATGTCGCGAACCGGTAAAGAGGACAAGCTGCGCGAGATCCTCGAACTCGTCGGCCTGCGGAGTGAACACCTGAGCCGGTATCCGCATCAACTGAGCGCAGGGCAGCAGCAGCGCGTGGGCATCGCTCGCGCCATCGTTTGTGAGCCGGAGCTGGTATTGCTCGACGAGCCGACCTCGTCGCTTGATATCTCGGTCCAAGGGCGCGTCCTGGAGCTGCTCTTGGACCTTGAGGACCGGTTCGAAATGACGTACCTTTTGATCTCGCACGATCTCGGGGCGGTGCGTTTCATTTGCCACGAGACCGCCGTTATGTATTTGGGGCTGATCGTCGAGATAGGCGTAACGCGTAACCTGTTTAAGGAACCGCTTCATCCGTACACGAAGGTACTGGTCGGAGCCCGTCCGCGATTGCGGGCGCGTGCAGCAAGGCAGCAGAAGCGCGTTCTTGTCAAGGGGGAGGTACCGAGCCCGATCAACCTTCCGAGCGGATGCTTGTTCCACACGCGATGCCCAGAAGCCATACCCATATGCCGTGAAAAACGTCCCAGGCTCATCAAGATGTCTGACAACCGCATGGTGGCGTGCCATCTCTACAGCAATGCCAAAGGCAGGCAAGAAGACGAGCCGTCGACTAGGTCGAACGCCATGGGGTCACAGGAGTCGAGAAAATCATAGCTGAGAGGTTAGGAAGTAAAGAGAAGGATGAAGATTACAAACGTTGAGACCATTGTGCTTGCGGTTCCGCTGGACCGGCCTATCTTCTTTGCCACGCGCGCTGTGAGGAAGCGGGATCTTTCGATTACCAAGATCCACACTGATGAGGGAATCGTTGGATTAAACTGCGTTCCAATCGGCGAACCGCTTTCTGTGATGTCGATCATCGAACGGAAGCTAAAGCCGCTATTCATCAGCGAGGATCCTCTCTCTGTACCGAGCGGCTCTGGGACAAGATGCACATGGAGATGTGTCGGGGATCGTAAGGGATCGGCCATCCGTGGCAAGGGTCTGAAGGGGCTCGCTAAGGAAAGGAGATGAAGCTGTACTTGAAGCATGGCTACACTGCGGTGAAGATAAGATTAAGATCGGGGCTGAGCGTGAAGGAGGACATTGAGCGCGTCAAGAGGGCGAGGAAAGTCGTTGGTCCCGATGTCAAGCTTCTGATTGATGCGAACAACCGCCTACGACACCCCAATGGCGGTACCGCGGGTCGGACGCGCACTGGAGGAGCAGGATGCTTCTTCTTCGAGGAACCAGTCAAGCCGGATGACATACATCCAAGGAAGCTAGTTGGTTGCCGACGTGTTGGACATTCCCGTGGCCTCTGGAGAGCTCGAGTATACGGTGTGGGGTGGTGGTGGGTCCGGGATCTGGTCGCAACCAAGGCGGTCGACATCATCCAACGCGACGGTCCTCGGCGGCGTCACGGAGTGGATAAAGGAGGCCGCCCTAGCGAAGGCCTATCACGTTCTAATCTCACCGCACTGGGAGCAGGAGCTCCACATGCACATGGTAGGCGCGTTCCCAGGCACACCCTGTGGGTGGAGTATTTCATGCGTGAGATCGAGGCTCGTGTTAAGGATAAGATCTACAACGACTTCGTTGTCGCCAAGAATGGATTCCTTGAGATCCCCGACAAACCGGGCCTGGGCATTGAACTAGATGAAGAGGCAGTTAAAAGGTATCGCATTGCCTGAGTATCTCGGAGCGTTTCCGTCTCTTTAGCGGTGAGCAAGGCCGGTTGCTCGTGCGGAGGTGACTTATATGGTGAGAATCTGTTACTTTATCCTTCGACGCCTGCTTCTGGTATTTCCAATCATGTTGGGCGTGCTGGTAATCACGTTTGCCATCGGACGCATCATCCCGGCCGATCCGATCTATCTGTTCGTAGGGCAGGAGACCGACCGAGCACTAATCCAGGCTATTCGGGAGAAACTAGGCCTAGACCAACCAATATGGACGCAGTTCTACCGCTATCTCAGGGACTTCCTGAAAGGAGATCTGGGGATGTGCTGGAGCACGCGGAACCCGGTGGCGACGGACCTTGCCAGGTACTTGCCGGCAACGTTTGAACTGATCATCGTCAGCCTCATCGCCTGCGTCGTGCTGGCGCTGCCGCTCGGAATATTCGCGGCGGTCAAGCGCGACTCCCTGGGCGATCACGTCTCTCGTATTGTGTCACTGACGGGTGTAGCGATTCCCGGCTTCTGGCTCGGGTTGCTGCTGATCTACCTATTCTTCTTCAGACTGCACTGGGCACCGCCACCGATGGGGAGAATCGGCCTTCGCACGCCGATCGACTCGGTGACGGGCTTCTATCTGATTGACACGTTGTTTGCCGGAGATCTGGGGGCGTTCGGCAAGGTCTGGGCGTACCTGGCGCTCCCAGTGACGGCGTTGAGTCTGAGAAAGTTGGCACAGCTGACGAGGCTGGTGCGCTCCACGATGATCGAAGTTCTATCGAGTGATTACATCCAAACGGCCCGTTCACACGGTCTTAAGCAGCCCCTGATCAACTACCGGCTAGCGCTGAAGAACGCGCTTCTTCCACCAATCACCCAGATCGGCCAGATGTTCGGAGATCTGATCGGCGGTGCGGTCATCATCGAGCTGGTCTTCGCTTGGCCTGGGGCAGGGCGGTGGGCGATCACGAGTGCGTTGGCGGGCGACTTTGCACCCATTCAGGCGTTCGCGGTGATCTGTGCGGTGGTAAGAGTACTCAGCTTTCTAGTAAGTGACGTGTTGTATGTAATCATTGATCCAAGGATAAGGTATTGATGTAGGGGTGGCCAATGTCCGACGAGTTGCGAGAGTCAACGTCTAGAGACGGGATCACTGGTGAAAAGGAGAAGGGACTTGGCGCTTTTCGCAAGCGTGTCGTGTCTTCGAACTTCTTCATTTACGCCTTTAGGCGGAATCGCCTCAGCGTGATTGGAGGAATTTGTCTTGCGTTCATCGTTCTCATGGGGTTGCTTGGACCTCTGTTCACACCCTACGACCCGGTGAAGCCTGACATGGCTTCGGCATCGTTGCCTCCCTCCTCTGAACACTGGATGGGCACGGATGCCCTCGGCATGGATGTGTTCACTCGCATCGTTCATGGCGCTCGCATCGACATCTTGATCGCCGTTATCGCTGTACTCGGAGCTACGGTAGCCGGCAGCGTCTACGGCGTAGTTAGCGCCTACTACGGACGTTGGATCGATGAGGTGATGATGCGGTTTCTTGACAGCATGCAGGCATTTCCCACGATTCTGTTGGGGCTTGCTATCGCGACGGTGCTTGGACCGAGCATGCGAAACGTCATCATTATCCTTGTGGTCGTGAACTTCCCAATGTACGCGCGGCTGATGAGGAGCCAGATTCTCTATCTGAAGGAGGCGCTGTTTGTCGATGCGGCTCGCACGGTTGGAAACAGCAGTTTGCGAATTATGTTTCGGTACCTTCTGCCGAACAGTCTAGGACCCGTGTACGTTCAAGGATCGCTCAACGTCGGCTGGTCGGTGTTGATGGCAGCTGGTCTCAGTTACATCGGTCTGGGCGTGCAGGCTCCAGACCCGGAATGGGGACTGATGATCAGTCAGGGAGCGAGACAAATGATTCTTGGTGAGTGGTGGTCGGCGTTCTTCCCCGGACTGTTCATCTTCCTGTTCGTTCTCTCCGCCAATCTACTTGGAGATGGCTTGCAGGATGTCTTTGATCCTCGGAGGCGGTAGGTTGAGTAACACGAGAACCAAGCAAGACGTTACGGTGGTAGAGCAACCGGATTCTGTTCTGTTGCGCATTGCGAACCTTCGGGTGATGTTCAACACCTATTTAGGTAAGATCCATGCTCTCTCCGGGATCGATCTCGCCTTGCACAGAGGGAAGATCACCGGGCTCGCGGGGGAGACAGGGTGTGGCAAATCCGTTACGGCGAAGACCATCATGCAGCTCTTGCCGAAGACGGCGATGGTCGAGACGGGAAGCATTCTTCTGGATGGGAAAGAGATGCTGAGGAAATCGCCCGCGGAAATGGAGAGCATCCGCGGCAAAACGATCGCGATGATCTTCCAGAATCCAAGGGCCGCTCTCAATCCCCTGTTTACTGTGGAACAGCAGCTGCACTTCCTTCTTCACCGTCACGAGTATCTGGATCGGAAGGCCGCTCGTAAGCGTAGCTTCGAACTGCTCCACGCAGTGGGGATTGATACACCGGGCAGGCGGCTTTGTAACTATCCGTTCGAGCTTAGTACCGGGATGTGCCAGCGCGTCATGATCGCGATGGGGCTGGCATGCGAGCCAAAACTGCTCATCGCGGACGAGCCAACTACGGGGCTCGATGTGACTATCCAAGCCCAGGTATTGGACCTGTTTAGGCACCTAGTCTACGAAGTGGGTTCCACCGCGATGCTGATTACACATGATTTGGGCGTCATCGCCGAGACTACTGACTACATGGGCGTCATGTATGCTGGGCGGCTAGTGGAGTTCGGCGCAACAGAGGACGTAATAGATTGTCCACTGCATCCGTATACACAAGGGTTGTTGCGTTCCAGCTTCACGGGGGAGGATGACGATGAGCTGCATTACATCCCTGGAGTGGTCCCTGACCTTCTTCACCCGCCGGCCGGCTGCATGTTTAAAGCGCGGTGTGGGGTGTGTGATAAGGACTGTGAGCGTGCAGCCCCAGACATGGCTGAGGTTGCCAACGAGCACAAGGTAGCGTGCTTCAAGGCAGGCACAACACAGACGATGCGCCAACAGGGGAAAGATGTCACGGTTGGGAGGACGGATGAAGCTTCTCTATCTTGATCCATCTGGGCTTGGCCTTTTGGGCGATCACTTCCTTGGGCTTCTCAACCAGGGGAAGGGACCGAAGACGCACGTCGATGTGCGTCACGTTGACACCGACAAGGCTTGTGAAGCGCTGCTTCTGCCCAGCAGACCTGAGGAGTACTACAGCGGTCTTCTGCGCATGGTTAGGGAAGCGGAGGAAGCTGGTTATGAAGCGGTGATGATCGGATGCGCTTCCGAGCCCGGCCTGCGTGCCGCGGCCAACGCATCTCGCATCCCGGTGTTTGGACCGTTCGGAGCCGCGCTGCATGTTGCCGGCTTGCTCGGCAGACGGCTCGGTGTGCTGTGCCCGGCTCATCTAGGCAAGAGAGAGCGGCCACTGACGTGGTATGAGCAAGCCGTCAGGCTCTACGGTATCGCTGAGAGCATGGTCTCGTTCCGACTTGTTGAGGTGAGTAAGCCGGAGGAGAGCTTCATCCAGGGATGCGTGAACGCTTGCGAGTGGGATCGGCTCAGGGTGGAGACGCTTGCCCGCTATCGGGCATCCATTCTCGAAAACGGCGTAGATCAAGCAATACGCGCCGTGCAGGAAGACAGAGCGGAGGTTGTGTTTTTCGCTTGCACAATGTGGGGCGGGATGCTTGCTCCAGTGACGAAAGCATTGGACGTCCCGGTTCTCGACCCGGTGTTCACGATGTTGAGAGCGACGGAAATGGCGGTGACCGCGGCGCAGCTCTCTACTTGCTTATCGCCGCGCCAGGAGTATCCATGATGGTCACCTATGACGAAGGGCAAAGGTGGTGGATCCGGTGAGGATCATCGATGTCAGGACGACGATGCTGCGACAACCTGATGTTAAGCCGATCGCTGACGGCATCCAAGACCTGCTCGCCGCTGAGGCTGTCACAGATGAAGAAGTTGTCGGGGTTGGTGAGGTTTATATCTCGCCGTACATCGCGAAAGCGGTCATTGAAGCTCCGCTTTCTCACGTCTCGAGCTGTGGGCTGAAGCAAGTGGTTCTCGGTCGCGATCCATTGGAAAGAGAAGTGCTGTGGGATGCGATGTACCGCCTGTCTGCTTTGTACGGTCGGCGCGGTGTTGCGATCCATGCCATCAGCGGAATCGACAACGTCCTATGGGGCATCGCAGGTAAAGTGGCTGGGTTGTGCGTCGCCTAGCTGCTCGGAGGGGATACCCAAAAGGAAGTAAAGGTGTACGCGAGTATCCTTCTGGGTGATACGGAGGAGGAGGTCCGATCAGACGTTCGTCGTTGCCTCGAGGACGGCCTCCGGGCGGTCAAGCTTGGTTGGGGCCCTTGGGGAACTGATCCGATGGGGAGCGTGGCACTGGTTGAGGCGGCCCGCGACGCAGCCGGAGAGGACGTCGACATCATGGTCGATGTCGGCTTCGGTGGGGACGTTCATCAAGCGATCCAATTTGCTCGGGCGCTGGAATCGCTTGGGGTTTTCTTCCTGGAGGAACCTCTCAGTCCTGACAATCTGGGGGGCTACGCCGAACTGGCCAGCAAGGTGGATGTGGCAATCGCGACCGGGGAGAAGGAGAGTACCGTTCACGGGTTCAGGAGGCTCATTGAGATCGGAAGGGTAGACATCGTACAGCCGGATGTGGCCCGTGCCGGTGGGATTGCGGAGACGAAGAAAATCGTGGACTTCGCGCGCGCGGCGGGGGGCGGGTGCATCCCACATTGCTGGAGTAGCGATATTCTGCTTAGTGCGACTTGGCAATTGGTTTCCGGCATTCCGGCGATTCCTTTTGTGGAATTTTGCACGCTTAAAACCCCTCTGCGGCGCCATGTCACACAACGCCCGATTGAGCCGGTGGATGGAATGGTAAGTATTCCTGAAGGACCAGGAATTGGTGTTGATCCAAACACGGACACACTCGCGAAGTACCGGGTTGATCTGTAACGGGACCCGCGGTGGGAAAGTTGTACCGCCTACAGTACTAAGTCAACAGTAGCCAATATGGTAAGATTACCTCGCAGGGAAGAGGTGATCAACGTGGGTAAGACAGGGAATAGATACACACCCCGCTTTCAGTTCCAGGTAGTACTGGAGATACTGAAAGGAGACAAAGAAGCGGTAGAGATTGCACGGGCATACGGTATCCATCCCGGGACCGTGTCTTGTTGGAAACAGGAGTTTCTAAACAAAGGTCCAGAGCTATTTGGGAAGGATACAACGCTAGCACAGTATGAGAAGAGGATCAGTGAGTTAGAGCGACTCCTGGGAAGAAAAGAGGTTTAAGATTGCTCTACTCAAGAATTTTACGGACGGCAGCTTGTAACGGAGGATAAGGTGAAGCTAGTAGAGAAACACAAGCACAACTATGGCTTAAATACCTGCCTTGCCGCGATCGGGCTGCCCAAGAGCACCTGGTACTACCAGAACAAGGAGAAGGTATCCTACGAAAAGAAGTACAGGAACCTACGGGAACCGATAATGCGAGTGGTGAGAGAACATTCAGGGTATGGATACCGGCGTATACTACCTGATCTAGAAGAGAAAGGGTATCAGGTAGGTGAGTTTGTCCTTCGTCGGTCATTAAACCGTCTTAACCTTGGGTTGTTACGATCAGTGAGCAAACCAAAGCCCTCTTTACCACGTAGCTATCTCAAACAGAGTAGCAGGGGATTAAACCTAGTTAGGAATCTAGAAGATCCAGCACCATTTGAGGTGTTCTACACCGACTTCACCGAGATCCCCTACGCTAATGGAAGGAACAAGGCCTACCTAATGCCGATCCTTGACCATAAGACAAAGTGGGTTGTCAGCTGGGCGCTGGGCGAACACAAGAATACATCCCTCGCCCTAGAAGCACTCAACATGACACATGAGAACCTGGAGGAGATAGGGTTAAACCTAGAGGACCGATTCCTCCATCACGATCAAGATTCGGTATACACCGGATACAGATGGCTACAGGCCGTACTCATAAGAGAGAAAGCAAAGATCTCCTTCTCGGAGAATGGGGCTAAAGGGAACACGTACATGGAATCATTTAACGGTCGGTTCAAAGGAGAGAACAACTCTTTGTTCTATGATGCGAGAAACATCTGGGAGTTAAGGAGAATCATCGATACACAGATTAACTACTACAATATGCGAAGGAGACACTCGGCGTTAGGATATCTCACGCCATGGACCTATATCAATCGCGAGGTGAGCTTGCCAGAACCGGTCCTTGACTTAGCACTAGTTAGCTCTTAAAGTGGTGCAGGATTACCACCGCATATCCACGGACTATACAGGGTAGTGTGATCCAGGAGAAGGTAGGAGTCTATATTACATAATAAGGAGGGAGTTGTATGAAAAGTATACTGGAAGTGGGCGATACGAAGGCAAAGCCTGGTGAAATCGTCAAGGGGGCACTTGGCTCGGTGGAGCTTGCGGACGGCTCCCGTGCTCACGTTCCCGTCATCAACGTGAACGGGGCAGAGGACGGTCCGGTCCTGGCGGTCATCGCGGCGATTCACGGTACCGAAATCAGTGGAATTGGTGCGATTCATCAAGTGGTGAAGACGATCGATCCGGCAAATCTTAGGGGGGCTCTCATTGCGGTGCCGGGAGGTAATCCGCTGGCATTCCGAGTAGGCGTCTATACAACTCCGATCGACGGAAAGAACCTGTCGGGCCCTTGGTATCTGCCATCGCCTGACAAAGAAACGGCAAACATCACCCAGCGGATGGCAATCTGCATCAACAAGGCTCTCGAGAAAGCAGACTATGTCATCGACGTGCATGCTAACCCGCTTCCTTCGATGGGATTTGTGCTCACCGATCTTCAAATGTGCCCCAACGAGAAGATTAAAAATGACGTTATTCGTATGGCGAAGGCGTTCGGGGTGACGATGATCAACTGGCCGCGCAAACAAGCGACGAGCATCCGCGACATCTGTTCGCAAAATGGGAAGCCATCGATTACGCATGAACTGCCCGGGAACATCTACTTGTGGGACGAGATCAGTGAGATTGGGGCCAGGGGGATCATGAACGTTATGAAGGAACTTGGGATGCTCGATGGCGAGCTTGAGCAGCAACAGGCGGACGTGATAGAGGGTGATCTGACGTTCTACGGATGGTTGATCGCGCAGCGGGGCGGGCTTATGTACGTCCGCAAGAAGCCTGGCGAATTGATCAGGAAGGGAGACACGGCGATTGAGATCATTAACGTGTATGGGGATGTCATCCAGAAGGTGGGAATGCCAATTAAGGGTTACTGCTGGTCGTATACTGGTGGTGTTAATGGTTCTCACGCTGTGTCAGAAGGCGATCGACTCGCATATATTTTTACAGATAAGAAGGAGATTGGTGAGCTTGTATTTGTTGAGAAGTCAATGTAATATGAGTAGCGGAAACTAACGCTTCGCAATGGGCCACCATGGAGGCGCAACATGAATCGTGATAACATCACATGGGAAGGCAACTTCACCGCGATCGCTCGTTCTCCGGAGTGCCTCCGTATAGCCCCGATACGTTGCCTATATTGGGTGAGGTTGAAGAGCTTCAGGGGTTTGTCACCGCATGCGGGTTTGGAGATAAGGGAATCGGGCTAGGAGTTGCGAGTGCTAGACTTGTTGCCCGTTCGATCATCGATAGAGCTGCGGGGATTTCTGAGGTGTTGAGTCCCCGGCGATTCTCAAAAAAAGAAAGAGGAGACAATTCTTGCTTGCACGCAGGTAGCAAGAAATACAAGGTGAAAAAGGAGGCATATTTGGAGAAAAAACGGATCAAGGGTAAACACTTACAGAATCTGCTGATCGGTGTTGGCTCACCGATCACACATGAATAGGAGGAGAGATGGCAATAAATGTTTTTCCGCTTGCCTATGAGCTCACGGGTGAGTTGGTGTCCTTGTTCAAGCAGGAACTGAAGGAGTGCAATCTGCAACCTGAGGAAACGGTGGCGCTTATGTGTGATTCAAGGACCAACCCTCACTACCCAGCGGCATTTATGGGTGCCGCTATGGACATGGGGGCGTATGTGTTCGAAGTGCAGGTACCGTTCTTCACTAGGTTCTCGCGCCGGATCGTTCGCGCAGCAAGCGACGATGTTATCCCACCACATGGTCCGTTGGAGGCCATGAAAGCAGCCGACTTGGTGATCGACATGTCCACGGTCGGTTGGCTCTATACGAACGTTCACAATGAAATACTGGCCAGTGGAACAAGAACGCTGATGGTCAACAACCCACCGGAAGTGCTGCGCCGCCTCCTGCCGTGCAGTGAGGTTCGGAAGAGAACTGTAGCCGGCGCTGAGGTCATGGAGCAAGGTAAGAGACTAAAACTTACCTCCCCGGCCGGTACTGATTTGACGTTCGACAAGACGGGACGCAAAGGCATGTTCCAATATGGCGCCTCCGACATCCCTGGGCGTTGGGACAATTGGCCTTCAGGGCAGGTTGCCTGTGCACCGCTCGAAGGATCGGCGGAAGGGGTCTTGGTCCTAGACGTTGGTGACATCGTGCTTCGCGTTAATCGCTACATTTCTGAACCGGTTCGATGTGAGTTTAAAGATGGGAAGATAGTCAAGATCGAGGGAGGCATTGATGCTTACTTGATCCGGGAGTACATGAGCACCTGGAATGACGAGAAGGCCTTCATTCCGGCACATGTTGGATGGGGAGCAGAGCATCGCGCGATCTGGAGCGAGCAAGCCCTTCCCGGCCCCGGAGGAGGAATGGATGCGGAATCGTTCTACGGGGACATCTTGTTGGGAATGGGAGCCAATTACTTCGTGGGACTGGGAGGCGCGAACGTCACTCAGTCGCATATCGATTTCTGCATGCGGAACTGCAGCTTCTGGGTTGATGGTCTTCAAGTGCTCAAAGACGGCGAAATTGTCGTTGAGGAGCTGAAGTGATCGTGAAAGCAGGGGACCGTTGGTGGGGAGGTGGTTGACGAAATGAGCAACAATACATCGAAGCAGCGATCTGCGATCTGGACCGCAGTAGATGGGTTGATGCCGGAGCTTTGGTCCCTAGCGCTCTTTATACACGAGCATCCAGAGCTGAGTGGGGAGGAGTACGAAGCCCAGAAGTGCCTGGTGGGATTCTTGGAAAGGAATGGTTTTGCGTGTCAAACAGGTGCAGCCGGTATTGAGACCGCATTTGTGGGTTGGTCTGGAAAGCCGCGAAAGCCGGCTCTCGCGTTCATTGCCGAATATGACGCGCTTCCAGAGCTAGGGCACGCTTGTGGGCATAACATGATTGCGGCCTCTGCGGTGGGGGCGGCTGTAGCCTTCGCGGTGGCAAGGCCCGATTGCGCGGGACAAGTGTGCGTCATTGGTACACCAGCAGAGGAAACCTTGAAGCTCAACGTCAAGCAGATGATGCTGGACAGCGGAGTATTCGACGACGTGGATATTGCCCTAATGATGCATGGTAACGACCGTACAACCACAATGGGGAGAAATCTGGCGGTGGATTCGGTCAATTTCCACTTTACCGGGAAACCAGCGCACGCTTCGAAGTACCCGCATTTGGGAGCGAGTGCATTGGATGCCGCAATTCTCACAATGGCAGCATTAGAGTTCCTCCGTGAGCACGTACGCTCAGATGTACGGATTCACGGAATCGTTACCGATGGCGGCCTGCGTCCCAACATCGTTCCCGAGAAGGCAGCGCTGGAGTACATGGTGCGATCGGAAACGCGTTCCTATCTTAATAAGATTAAGGAGCGGGTGTTAAACTGTGCTCGAGCTGGTGCCCTAGCGACAGGGACCGAGGTCTCTACCAGCTACGAGAAGGGGTATGACAATAAACTGCTGATACCCTTGTTAAGTGATGTGCTACTGGAAGAGGCGGTGGCGGCTGGAGCGAAGCAAGTGATGGAACCGGAAAAGGAACTTGGTTCAACGGATTTCGGAAACGTCAGCCACAAACTTCCGTCCGCAACGCTGAAAGTTGCATTCGTGCCGGCCGGAACACCCGGGCATACGAGAGCGTGGACTGAAGCATCGAAGAGTGAACGCGCGCACGCGGCAATCGCAGTGGCAAGCAAGGCAATGGCCGGCACTGCAGATCGGTTACTAGCCGACCGAGATCTCCTTATGCGGATCCGCAAGGAGTTTGAGGAGGTCAAAGCCAAGGAAGGATAGAGAATATGGGGCGTGTATTGGATTGCGCCGTGATGGACGTACGCCAGCCGATCGCCAAGAAAAAGGAGAAGTTCGAATAGGAAGGATCTATGAGCATCCGATTCTCGCTGTTTTGAAGGATGAGGAGGAATGCACAATTGTCGTTGATTCCAAGCCGATGTTTGCAAGCGAGGTATGAAACTCGAGATCAATTGGATACGTTATTCGCAAGATGGATGAAAGGCCATGTGGTGAAAGAAATAGAGAGGCGTTTTAAGGAATATGGAGTAACAGGACAACTAGTCTGCGATATTCGAGATATAGTTGCGGGTGAACAGTACCTGGCAAGAGAGAACATAGTTGAAGTGGAAGATCCCGATCTTGGTCGGGTAAAGGTTCAAAATGTCGTCCCCAGGTTCTCAGAAACCCCAGGGAAGGTCAGGTACCTGGGGCTGTCCCTAGGTACATCGAACCAAGAAATTTATGGCGAGTGGCTTGGACTTCTAGACGAAGAGTTGGCTGAACTTAAGCGGCAAAAGATCATTTAGAGCTAAAGGGGAGAATAAAGGAGTTGAAGATGCAATTAAATACGCTTCTTATCAAGAAGGAGAACGGGGTAACTACCTTAACGCTAAACAGACCCGAGCGACTGAACGCATTCAGCAGAGAGATGAATAATGAATTTCATGATACAGTACTGGCGTTGGACAAAGATACTGATACTAGAGTGTTGATCATAACGGGAAGTGGGGATAGAGCGTTCTCCGCTGGTGCCGATTTAAAAGAACCGACAACCCATGAATCGAAAACGATTCAAGAAAGGCTGCGGTACACCGACAGATATCACTTCAAGGCCGTGGATGCGTTTACGAAGCCTATTATCGCTGTGGTAAACGGTTGGGCAGTAGGGGGTGGTTTTCACATAGTTACCTCATCGGACATCGCGATAGCTTCGGAAACCGCCAGGTTCAAGATTCCCCAAGTTTCCTTAGGCTTGATGCCTACTCATGGGGGGGGCGCGATGCTTGCCAGGCTCATCGGGAAATCCAATGCAATGAAAATGATCCTAACGTGTGAGGTAGTTAGTGCCCAGAGAGCCTTTGCGATGGGATTGGTCAGCGAGATTCTTCCGCAGGATGAGCTGATGCCTAGAGCTAAGGAAATCGCGTGCCAAATTGCCTCTATGCCCCCTATGGCTGTTAGATTAGCCAAAGAATCTGTAGAAAGTGGCCTGAGTATGCCTTTGAGAGAAGCCGCAATTGCAGACAATTACCGATACTTCTCGCTGCTCTCTACTGAGGAGCGGAAGCGATCACATGCTGAGTGGCGCAAAGAAAAAAAGGGTAGGAGGGGATGAGACTGTATACTAAAGGGGCTTATTAAGTAATGCTCTGGCATTAATGTAGGGATGACGTACTAGCAAGTGAGGAGTTCAGATAGCTGATTACCATAGAAAGGAGAAAGTAGTCTTTTGTTGTCTCAGGCTTTCATGAGAGTGCGGGCTTGGATGCCCCGCCCTTTGGGCGGGGAGGAAAAGCCCGATCGGCCATAGGCCGATAAAATCCGTTATGCTGGAAGCATAGCTCTCAAACGGACCAGTCATGCCGTCTACGACACCAAGTACCATCTTGTCTGGGTGCCGAAATACCGCAAACGGATGAGCGATGAAGTGTGTCAATGTCTGCGATTGCTCTTTCCGCGTATCGCGGAGGACTTTGGCTTCGAGATTGAGGCACAGGAGATTGCAGTAGATCATATCCACCTCTTCCTCTCCTTCCCGCCTAGGTACGCTATCTCCAAGGTGGTGGGAATCTTCAAGAGCATCTCGGCCAGCGAGCTGTTCAAGGAGTTTCCCGAGCTTCGGGCGGGGCTGTGGAGTGGGCAATTCTGGGAAGACGGGTACTTCGTCCGCACAGTGGGAGACGAGGTGACCTCCAAGATGATTCAGCGGTACATTCAGCGTCATTGGGACTCAGGCTCCGATCTCAGGCTGTTTTGAGAAGCCCCGCCCTTTGGGCGGGGAGCTTCACTTTACGTCAAACTTGATGGGGTGCGCTCAAAAGGTATAATCTGTTTAGCCGGACAGAAAAAGGAGGGTGTTCATGCTCGAGGAACATGTAATTCTACATAGGATTTTCCATCCGCAAACGGTGGCCATAGTAGGGGCATCCAGAGCTGAGAAATCTATGAGCCATACAATTCTGGGAAACATGAGAAGGGAAGGTTTTAAGGGAAATGTCTATCCTGTAAACCCCAAAGCCCAGGATATCCTTGACTATCGTTGCTATCCAAGTATTCTTGACATAAGAGAAGAGATAGATCTGGCCGGCATTTTCGTCCCATGGCAAGCGGTTTTATCTGTAGTCAGGGAGTGCGTCCAAAAGGGAGTGGGCGGGATCGTTGTTATTACGGCCGGCTTTGGTGAACTAGGCGTGAGAGGAAAGGAGCTAGAAGAACAGCTGAAGTGTATTCTGGAGGGCTCAACCACCCGCCTGATTGGACCAAACTGCAATGGCTTATTCAGCCCAGCTGCAAATCTCAATTTCACTCCGATGCGCGATGTCCCAAGGGTCTGGAATGGTGGGATTAGTCTCGTTTTCCAAAGCGGAAACCTTTCTACTTCAGCGGTTGAGTATGCGTTGCGCCGGAAGATAGGACTAAACAAATTTGTGAACGTAGGGAATCAAGTCGATGTCTCCATAATAGAGGTGGCTCACTATCTAAAAGATGATCCGACCACTGATGTCATAGCTATTTACATGGAGGAACTCAAGGACGGGAGCCAATTCCTCAAGCTCGCAAAGGAGATCACTCTTTCGAAACCCATAGTGGTTCTCAAGGCTGGAAAGAGCAAAGCAGGAGCACGTGCTGTTTCTTCCCACACTGGCGCCCTGGCTGGAAATATTGCAGCCATAGAAGCTGCGTTCAAGCAGACTGGCGTATTATCCGTGGAAAGTCTCGACGACCTGTTATACGTAGCATATGCGTTAGCTGAATGCCCTCCACTCAAGACGAATCAGATAGCAATTTTCGGAGACGGAGGGGGTCATGTCTCGCTGGCTTCGGACGCAGCGGATCGTCACGGTCTGACCGTGCCTGTTTTCGCGGAGAGCACTCAACACGCTCTGTCAGAAGTGCTTAATCCTCTCGCCTCGAAAGCCAACCCGGTTGATATCGTGAACTACGAAGCCAAGCTTGATATATACTCCGAAACTGCAAAGGTTTGCTTGGGGGACACTGAAACAGCCGGTCTTGTGATGGTAGGGCTTTTTGGTGGAATCTGGGATCCGACCAAAGGCCGTCCTCCAAGCAAGGAGAGCTCTACGTACGCTGAGGTAGCAATGAACATAGCGAGGTCCGTGAAATCCACGCACAAGCCCATGGTTGTACATAGCGACTTCGCCGGAGCCGAAAACGAAGCCCTCGATGTCCTGCGAACTCATGGGATTCCAGTCTACGGGTCTTTGAATGGAGCGATAAAAGCTATGAGTATGCTATATGCCTACTCAGAAGCGAGAGAGCGGTTGCTTAAAGAGAGCGCTCCGCCTACTGAGAAAACCTGCCCAGTTCCAAACCGCGCGTCACGGGTGACCCACCTGATTGAGCAGTTTCGTTCTGCTAATCCAGACAGAAGTGTTCTGTCACCGAATGAAGCAAACACTGTTCTCCAGGAATATGAGATTCCCGTACCTTGCTATCGTCTTGAACACTCCAAGGAAGAAGCAGTCCGTGCAGCGCGTTTAATAGGATACCCAGCCGTAATGAAGATTGTGTCTCCGAGAATCGTCCACAAGACCGATGTAGGTGGGGTAGCACTCAATTTGCGGGATGACAAATCCGTCGCTCTGGCCTATGACCAGATGATGAGAGAAGTGCAAGCCAAGATTTCCCAAGAAAAAACTAAACATGTGCTAATCATGCCCTACTACGAAGGCGCGCGAGAAGTTGTTGTTGGCATGGTCCGAGACCCTTGTTTTGGCCCCGTCATTATGTTCGGTTTAGGAGGTGTATATGTTGAACTCCTGAGGGATGTAGCCTTTGGAATTGCCCCATTGGCAGCGGATAATGCAGTGAATCTAATGAAAGAGGTAAAGACCTATCCACTGCTGTGTGGTTTCCGTGGAGGTCCGTCTTCTAACATAGAGGAACTAGCAAGTATTGTTGTGAAAGTCAGCCTGCTAGCTATCGAGGTACCACAGATACAGGAGATAGACTTAAACCCAGTTCTCGCTTTTGAGAACGCCACATTTTGTGTAGATGCAAGAATCGTCCTGGCGAACTCACGGGGCGGCTTCTCGGAGACCAGGTCGTTTTCTTAGGTGGGGGAAGTTGAAGTTAGTGGAAGAACACAATAGTTAATATACTTTAAATACCTGTTTTGCCGTGATCGGGCTGCCGAAGAGCACGTGGTACTACTAGAAGGATCAAAAGGTCTCCTACGAAGAGAAGTACAGGCAGTTGAGAGAGCCAATACTTGAGGTTGTCAAGGCGCATCCCGGATATGAGTATCGTCGTGTTATGCCGGAATTGCAGGATCGAGACTGTCCGATTGGGGAATATGCGGTGCGCAAGATGTTGAGGTGTTGGGATCTCTCGCTACAACGATCGGTCAAGAAAGCAAGAAAGCGAAGTCCTCTGGCCCTCGTCAGTATCTTCAAGGCACGGACAGAGGTTGAAATCTCGTCAAGGATCTGGAGGATCCCGCACCGTTCTAGGTGTAGTACACGGACTTCACCGAGATCTGGTATGCAGGCGGGAGGAAGAAGGCGTACTTGATGCCGATCCTTGATCACAAGACGAAGTGAATAGCAAGGTGGGCGGCGAGCAAGCGTAAGAACACAGCCCTGGCATTGGAGGCGCTCGACATGGCGCGGGAGAACCTGAAGGAGGTAGGGATCCGTCTAAAAGAGCGGTTCGTACATCATGACCAGGACACAGTCTACACAGGGTATCGGTGGTTACAAGCCGTGTTGAAGAGAGAAGAAGAAGCGAACTTTCTACTTGCTGGTGGCAGAAATCTAGGAGGCAGGTCAAAGTGTATGCAAAGATTTACTAAGAGTTCGTTCAAAGCACACATGCATTTTATGTGATGTCTCTAGTTGAGTGTATGAAAGGAACATGGTAGCATGGAAAGTGCATTAGGAACAAAGCTTAATATGGGAGGTATTACTGGACAATGTATGACTACCTGTTGTATAAAACAGAAGCCAATATAGCGATCGTAACGTTTAATCGACCAAGAGTCTTGAATGCGATGAACGCAGCACTTAGAGAAGAGCTTTCTGACACTCTTAACAAAGCGAATATAAACGAGGAAATAGGAGCGATGATAATAACTGGAGCAGGAGGCAATTTCAGTGCTGGGCAAGATCTCCATGAGATCTTGGATTTCAAGGGAAGCGAAACTACTGACTGGATTGGACAATGGGGAGCCTTATATGAAGATTTAAGAGGTTTTCCAAAACCACTGATTGCAGCTATCAAGGGGTATTGCGTGGGAGCAGCGTGGCAAGTAGTGACACTTTGTGATCTTAGAATTGCTTCAGAGAATACAATATTTGAAATGGGTGAAGTTGATGTAGGGATACCATGTATAACTGGCTCGGCTCTTCTATGGCCAATTATCGGGAAAGCTAGAACTGCTGAGATAATCTTGACAGGAAGAAAACTTACAGCTGACGAAGCCCTAAACTGGGGTATTGTAAATGAAGTACTCGCTGATGATACATTGCTAGAAAGGGCAAAGGAATTAGCAAGGGATCTGGCGAGCAAACCTTCCGTTGCCATTCGAGAAAATAAAAAGTGGATCAATATGTTGACCGAAGATCTTCATAAGCGATCGGTCGAATATGGCCCAGAGGCACACGGTCGGGCCTTTGAATCTGGACAACCTCAAAAGCTTATGACGAGGTTTAAAAGAGACGAATGAAACGGAACGATAGCCTTATCAGAACTTTATTCAGAGTTAGATCTGAGAGATCGGAAAAGGTCTCGATGATTGTGGGTTTCTCCTTCTTTATGAGTGTAGAACTTGAAATTAGTCATTCCCTGTAGTCTTGCTACAGGGTCACGATAGTGGCATCCTGTCCTTATGGGACAGGATGTTGTTCAGAGGGGATACCACTGTGCCTACCAACTACATTATCACATTGTGTTCCCTGTCAAGTACCGGAGAGAATTGCTTTCTGAAGAGATCGCTTAGCGAATAAAGAACATTGCACTGAGAGGAAGAACTTTGGGATGGGGAGTGCTGGACGAATGGCTACTACAGTTGCTAGTGTTGGTGAAAGAGGGAACTGGGATGTGGCGGAGCAGTACATGGACGCCCCGTTTATTCCCACTCCACGGGCGGCCTTCCTTGGCGTGAACTTACTCGTGCGCGGTTATGGGAAAGAAAAGGGGATCGGACCTTTGGTATGCCTCGATGTCGGGGGGGCGACAACCGACTTCTACGCCAATGTGCCGGATAACCCGCTCTACATCTATCCGTGGGATGTTGCCGAGAAGCGCAACAAGCGGACGATCCTAAAGACCCCGAACATGCCGCTTGCCTACCGCCGCGTGGAGGGGAAATATGGTATGGCGTACAATGCAGAGAACCTGGTTGAGATCGATCGTTACCAGAGCGGAGAGATGCAGATCGACCTGAATGAACTGTTTTCAAAAAGGTTCTCCAAGGTTTCCCTCTCTAGCGATGATCCCTTCACGAAGTTCCTGAAAAAGGACGGGAAGGGGTACGAGATCGACCTTGAGAATTACATCAACTGGATCCATAACAACCCGCACGAACTCCCGAAGAGCCGAGAAGAAAACTGGGTACGTGCGTTCATGACCAACGAAGTCATGCGGATCACCACCAAGAATAACGTCGGGCACGTACGTGAGACCGATGTGTACTTCCTCCAATACGGCGTTAACTTCTTCTCTCAGCCGACCAATGTTCTTATGGTGGGCGGAACCATCTACGGGAAGGCACGTGAAGGCACACAGGCGCAGATGGAGGACCTGAGGCTGATCGCCAGAGGAACCCTGTTTAACACGGATGAGTACACGGTGCTGCGCCCTAACGGACAGGTGCTCTTGGATGCCGACTATGTCCTCTCGACAGTAGGGGGGCTGTATGGCAGAGTCGATCCGGAACGCGCTGTTCGGATGCTTAAGAAGTATCTGATGCCATTAGAGGTGGAACGGGTCGAGGCAGACTCATAGGATGAATGAACTGGGATTAATCCAGGTCTACACCGGTAACGGAAAGGGAAAGACCACTGCTGCTATCGGAGCGGGCATC
>Ga0315549_1001487_pt1 | contig 24179 bp, 26 predicted proteins | sample SalMarSW160200MG_FD_203101 | JGI IMG/M metagenome (GOLD analysis project Ga0315549, IMG submission 203101) | Salt marsh sediment microbial communities from the Plum Island Ecosystem LTER, Massachusetts, United States - Salt Marsh Sediment SW1601-200 ... | reverse complement strand
TATATTGAAATAGCGGGGTTGTCAACTGAATATCAAAACCAAGAGGCTAACGCCAGCCTGAGGTATCACATACGGGCAGGCGTTTTGCTAAGAGTATAGCAATCAACGAAGACAAAATCAAATACGGCAAGGGGTGCTTGAGGTATGGATTTTAAAGGGGCAAATTGAAACGGGAGGAATTTTCAGCTATAATTATTCGTGCCGCCAGTCATGGTGGGTGTCGCCTAGTGGTTAAGGCGCCAGGTTGTGGCCCTGGAGATCGAGGGTTCGAATCCCTCCACTCACCCCACCCACATTCCGGGTACTACCCCCAGAACCAGGATGGCTATCGGTTTATCAGACCGTTGCCCTTTTTCTCTTTGTTCAAGTATAATTGAACTTGACCGGGTGCGCCTATAGCTCAGCGGACAGAGCACTGGTCTTCGGAACCAGGGGTCGTGGGTTCGAATCCCTCTGGGCGCGCACCTGAGCTACCCTGCCTCGCTCAGCTCTTCTGTCCTGGCTACCTCTTCAGCCAGTATAGCGGCGCCCAGGGCGGTGACGAACTGGGGCTGAGGAGGCACCAGCAGTTGCACCCCCAGTTTTTCCTCCACCCGCTTGATAAGCCCGGTGTTGAGGCCGCCGCCACCACTGATGGCACACTGCTCCTCCAGTCCGACCCGGTTAACGAGGGCCGATATCTTCTCTGCCAGTGCCCTGTGTACCCCGGCCAGGATATCCTCCCTGGGGATACCCTCGGACACCCTGGAGACCGCCTCCGATTCACCAAAGACGGCGCACCCTGTGGTGAAAACAACCGGGTTATCAGACTTGAGGGAGAGGGGACCGATATCCTCAAGCTCTATCTGGAGAACATTGGCAATGATATCAAGAAAGCGCCCGCTACCACTGGCACACTTTTCACTGATTACAAAGTTGGCTACCTGACCAATCTCACTGAGCCGTATCACCTGTGTGGACTGTCCCTGCACATCAATCACGGTTCTCACCGGGGGGAAGGCGCCGTTTATTCCACGGGCGCAGCAGCGAATATCAGTAACCTGCTGACTGCTGAAAGGAACACTACCGGAACCCTGGCCGGTAGCTACGGTACAGGCAATGTCCTCAGGGGATAGCGATGCCTTCGCCAGAAGCCCTTCTCTCAACCTCTGCGCCGCCATACGGTAGTTGACCCCGGAAGAAAGCAGATGGTAAGCCAGAAGCTCACCATCTCTGGTTATGACCCCCTTGCTGGTCCCTGAGCCAATATCAATCCCCATGAAATAGGACATATCTCGCTATTACCTACTTGAAGAAGGTAGCCTCCTCCAGGCGGCGCTTCCCCCTCTGGATAGGCTCGCCTTCGGCCAGTGCCTTCAGCGTGAGTTCCTTCCCCAACAGGGCAGCGCCTATCGCTCCACTGAGAAGCGGCTCCTCAGGAATGAGAACCTGGCACCCCAGATTTTCCTCCAGAGCCTTAACGACCCCGATATTCTTGGCCACCCCTCCGGTAAAGACTACATCAGGCTCCACCTTCAGCCTCCTCACCATGCTGGCTACCCGGCTGGCGATGGCACTATGGAGTCCAGCCACGATGTCTTCCAGCGGCACCCCGTCAGAGAGATGATTTACTACCTCCTGCCGGGCAAAAATGGTGCAGGTACTGCTAATTGAGACCCTATTTCTGGACTTCAGGGAAATGTCTCCCAAGTCTTCCAACCTGAGGCCGAGGGTAGCCGAAAGGACCTCCAGGAACCTGCCTGTCCCGGCAGCACACTTGTCGCTCATAACAAAATCAATCAGTTTGCCATCCCTGACCTTAAGACCCTTGGCGTCCTGCCCTCCGATATCAATAGCCAAACTCACGCCGGGGAAGAAACTGGCCACGCCCCTGGCATGGCAGGTCAATTCTGTAACCTGACGGTCAGCGAAGGGGACATTAATCCTGCCGTAGCCGGTGGCGATTAGATAAGATATCTCATCAATAGGCAGGCCAGCCTGCTCCAGCGCCTCCTCCATTACCTTGTTGGCCAGGCGCCGGTGCTCAGCGCCGGTGTGCCTGATGATAGAGGCACAGACCTGCTCATCCTCACCTATAATCACCACCTTGGTCATGGTGGAGCCAAGGTCAATTCCGGCAAAATACATACGTAATATCCTTCACCTATCCAGTGGTCTCATCACATCTTACAGAGAACCCTGCGTGGAGCACCTCTCTAGCCGATTATCTCAAGAAAACCCTGGGCTCTGGTCCTCAGCGGCGCCAGAGCACCCTCAGTGTAGTCATGCTCCAGGTATATGCTGGGCAAACCAATACTGTTAAAGTAGTCTCTGAGCTGGGGCACCTCGTAGCCGTGGGTATCGCAGTAGCGCACTGACTCCAGGATAACCCCATCAACCTTCCAGTCCCTGGCATAGTCTGCCAGGTAGCTGAACCTGCTCTCCAGGTCAGCCATATAGTCCTTGGTAGTTGCATTAAAATCCCCTGCCCTGAAGGTGCGAGGACACTTTATGTCCACCAGATAGTGATGAGCCAGCCCATCAATAGGGTCATCGGTCAGCTCCACGTCCGAGAAGTAAGCCCTGCTGCCGACACAGGTATCATCCATCACGATATTGGCATCAAGGTCCTCAATCATCTCAGTAAGGGCGGTATCATCGAGGATACTGCCCCAAACGAGAAGCCTTGCCGATTTCTTCTGGGGGCCATCCTCTCGCTCCCTGACCTCGCTGATAACCTCCTCCAGTAGTTTGTTCCCCTCCTCTACAGGAAGGCTCATCAAGGCCTTGGCTACTTGAATGGTCTCTCCCCCCGAAACCAGAGGCGGGTCAAGCTTCCTGAGGTCGTATAATTCCCTCATCAATGCCCGCTGCCGGTTATGGACTTTGATGGCTTCCCTGAGCCTTTCCGGCGTAATTTCCTTTCCGGTATACGATTCCAGGGCTTTTTTAAAACCATCAAGCAGACCGCGGTGGTGCTCCCTGGAAGTCTCGTGAACAGTATGGGGCGTATCTATATGGTAGGCAAAAGGCGTCCTGACAGCATAGTCCCAGCTACTGTGGAGGCTGGCACCAACATCACAGATGTGAGTGGTAACTATCCCGTCCAGGAATTCATACCTGCCCTTCAGCCCGAGGTCCAGACAGCTACGAAGAAAAGGGCAGACCACTGTCGGCATAAAGTTATCCGCCCTGGTTATCGGCTCCCTCATGTCTCCAAATATTCTGTAAGGAACCAGGTCAAGAGCAGTCAGAAACTCCAGGACAGGATAGATACAGAGGTAGCCAAATATCTTGTTTCCCTGTGCCTGTAGCTCTTTAACCCGGCGTGGTCCGTCCTGATAAATCTCCCTCACCCTGGTGAGGCCCTGGTTTGTCTCCGCTACCATGAATAAAACCTCCTTATGTCAAGCTTTCTCTGCCTCACCATTCCATCCCGGCTTCCTTCCTGAGTCTCCGGTAGTGCTCCATTGTCTCTTCAAATGCCTCCGCCTTCCTCAAGGCATCGGCCGGGTTAAAGAGGCTGGTGTCAACGATATCTCCCTCAATCACCAGCGCAGGTACCTTCAACACGTCCTTAACCTGCTCCGCAAGAAGGTTTAAGCCGGAAGAAGCCGCCCGGCACGAGAGGAGGACATGGAGAATAATGCCATCACACTGGTAATCCCTGACATGCTTGAGTCCCAGCCGGCGCGATGTTCCGGTACGCCTTATATCCTCCTTAATTTCAGCCGCCTCCTCAGGCTCGTACTCGTCATCAATCCTGTCAGAGAGGCTCCGGTAACGGCTCCTGACATAGCGTTCCATAGGGTCGCTGTACTTGCTCAGGTCTATATCCACCGGTCTCTGGGGGCCATAGGCACTCTCAATAACAAAGTTCCAGCCCCTGTCCGCCAGGTCCTCCAGAAAACCCAGACTGTGCCAGGGGGCAAGACCCTCAAATGACAACCGATATCTCTCCTCCCGATTAATAGCGGCTATCTTATTATCTACCCGGTACTTGACCTCATCATACATCTTTTTATGGCCGTCTATTATTACCTCGGGGTCAGCGGCACCGCGATACAGAGCCGCCGACATGACACTCCAGAAATCCCTGGTATGCATCGGGCCGGGTCTTGCCATACGGAGCTGGTTAATATCCCACCGCAGCCGGTTAATTTCCACTGTTCCCCCACCGGTATAGTCCAATCTATCCCAGTCCATTTTCCTGCCGACGAGCTTTTCCAGGAAGGCAACAAAAGCCTTCATCTCCTTGATGAGGAAATTAACGTTGCGCTCATAGGCACCCTCCTCCAGACTCTCCCTTGCCCCGGGACTGGGCTGTTCCAGTGTCCATACCGGGGCGTCAAAGTAGCGCCCCAGAGCCTGAAACCACTTGAACCTGGCATCACATACATAGCCTGAACCCACGAGCAGTACGGGTTTAGGCATTCCTCCAGCCGGTGCTTCCGGTGGTATTCCTCCACCCAGGTCTACCATCTCGGCGGAGTAGCCAATACAGGTGCGGGCGTAGCCACACAAATGGCTTGGAAATCCCTCGGCATCGGCCCGTTCCAGATAAGGCGTAGCCGTCTTGGTAGCCGCACAGACACTGCTGTAGTTCTCCGGGTAGACGGTTATGATGTCCATAGCACTGAGAATGGGGTTAGCCCAACCCTCAAGCATGACCCAGGCAACCGGTTTTCCCTCCTGTTCAGCCTCAAGACCTCCCTGGTACATCTTGTCCACCTCAGCCCGGAGTGCGTACATTGATTTCAACCTGTTTAGTGCTCTCTTTTTTACTTCTTCTGCCACTGTCAAAATCCTCCCAGCAAATCAATTTCGTCACTGATACTTCAGGGTACTAAATGACCTCCTTCTCCCGGAGGTCGGCAATTTCCTCCCAGCTATAGCCACCAATTTCCATAAGGACTTCCTCGGTGTGCCGTCCAAATTCAGGGGCTTCAGCCCTGACCTGGCCCGGCGTCTTGCTCAACCCAACGGGGAGACCGCGTACCTTTACCGGTCCGAGAACCTCATGGTCATAACTGATAATATAGTTGTTGGCCAGAACCTGCGGGTCATTCACCAGGTCAGGAATAGTTTTAACGGGGAAACAGATGACGTCACCCGTCTCCTTAAGGATTTTCATCCATTCGTCACTGGTCCTGGTGATAAAAATCTCATCCATCAGGGCAATCAGACTCTCACTGTTTTCCCGCCTTACATCGGCGTTCTCATATCTGGGGTCATGCTCCAGGTGCTCAATACACAAAGCCTTACACACCGCCTGCCACTTTATATCGGGTTGCAGCATGCCCAGGACAAGCCACCTGTCATCCCGGCACTTATAGTAGTTCCAGAGGGGGTTGGCGACATTCTTCCTGGTCGGCTTTTCCGGCAGTTCCTCCGGCGGTACTTCGGGGTGCAGATAAAGCCCCATGCCGATAGGTAATCCCTGTAGTGTTATCATACTCCCCAGATGAGACACGTCTACCTTCTGTCCCACTCCAAGCCTCTCTCGTGCTAGCAGAGCCGCCAGTATCCCGTAGGAGGTCATTACCGCCCCCATCTGGTCAGCCAGACCCCCATGAAAGGGCAAGGAGGGGTCATGCGGGTAACCGATAACACTGGCTATTCCTGACCTGGCCATTCCAACAAAGTCAAAAGCCGGCTCCGTAGCCTCAGGGCCCTCTGGTCCATAGCCGGAAGCAGCCGCATAGATAAGCCTGGGGTTGTGCCGGCACAGTGTCTCATAATCCAGCTTCAATTTCTCCGGTACACCCTGCCGAAAATTATGCACAAAGACATCGGAATGCCTGACCAGACGGTAAATGACCTCCCTGCCCTCCTGCTTTACCAGGTCTATAGCCAGGCTCTTCTTGCCGCGGTTGTTGGTCTCAAAGTAGGCTGACTTTCCATCGGGAAGGTCGCCGGTAGCGGTCATCAGGAACCCACGGCCGGCATCACCGGTAAGACGGTTCTCAATATGAACCACACTAGCCCCCAAGTCGGCCAGCAGAGCCGTTGCCACCGTCCCCATCTGCCATTGAGTCCAGTCCAGCACTATAATGCCGTCAAGAGGTCCGGCCATTTTCATAACCTGCTATCCTGTAATATAACACGGCTATCCTTGGCGAGTACCCGATGAGCCTCCAGGCTTTGGTACTACCCCAACCCCATTATATCATTGTATGAGTATGGCTCTCAAAGCTTCAAGGAAAGCATGGTAGGCAGGTTCTATATCGTGGAGGAAAGGTATTGCGATGCCGGATGCCGCAGTTACCTGCCGGCTGATAAAGCCAACCGGGGACACCAGACTCTTCTATCTCCAGTGTTTACACTGCACGACAATATTGAATACAGCGAAGCCCAGACAGAGGATAAAGAAGCTAACCTCTGACCAGTAAATCGTCAGACTAGACTCTTGTATGACCTGTTTGCCGTATATCCCTATCAAGGCAAAATGAACCAGGAAGGCTGTGGTCACAGCACACAATAATACATTGGAAATGAGATTTCTGAGTTGCGCCATTGGTAATAATGTGGGCCCACGGTCATCATCGCAGGCTATTCTCGCCGGGCTTCTCTCCTCATCATTCACGGTGGTTTCTGGACCTCCGCTGTTCAATCAGGCCCTCAATCATGGTAATAATGTCCTCATCCAGCTCATCGTGATACTTCCGAAGAGCATATTCTCTAAACTCAGGCCACTCAGCCGGTGACAGCTCAGCCATTTTGGGCAGGTGACCAGCATGAGCGAGAATAGCCTGCAAAGACACACCGCTATATTCGGCCAACCTCCGGCAGGAATCTGTATCGGGCACACTTTTACCAGAGAGCCAGCGGCTAACCGTAGTGTGGCTGACGCCCAGGTCAGCCGCCAGCCGGCTGGGGACACACCGCCGGCGACGCAACAGGTCTTTCAGAAATGCCGCTATAGTCACGTCGGCTGTGCTCATAGATATGCCTCACAAAAACACACCACCATGCCTGTTAAAAGACACACGGTTGATGCTAATAGTCCAATTTTAGCACAAAATTGGACTATTGTCAAGATTAGTAGCCTGCAGACCATAGTTAGAGAGCGGGAAAATTGCCAGGAGTGTGTCGTCGTGCTTGACAAGGGGAGCTAAAGCCGTGTACGTGACCCCGGGATTCTACTGAGATTAAAGGGCAGCGGCAGGTCTGCTGGAATTACTGGCACCTGTCTTGAGGCGAAGGGTGCCCAGAACTGCTAGATGAGGCCCATGGTCTTGAGCCGGAGCCACATTAGTGACTTTGGCACTTCAAAGATTTTTGCCATCTGGTCAATGTCTTTGCACCGTGCCCAGTGCTCCTCCACCCACCCCGGAGGTATCAGGATAGTGCCGGCGAAGCGGTCAGCCAGGTGTTCATTGAAAGCACCTTCATCAATTCCACTTTTCTTGAACACCGGAGTGGCTCTACAATGGGCTAATATATGGAAGACTTCGTGGAATATCGTAAATCTCTGTCTGGCAGGTGTGTCGTTCTTATTAGTCTGGATTATCCATCCGTCACTCAGACACCAGATGGCACCGTGGTATGCCTTTAGCGGCACCTGCATGACTTCTACTGGCTGGCTGCTATCAGCCATTGAGATAATATCAAGCGGCACAGGCGGACCCTTAATACCTGCGTTCTTGAGGTACTGCTCTGATAGCATTCCTACCAGTTTAAGCACCCTGCAGCGCTCAAGGTTCTTTACGAAATCAAGCTTGCCCAGCTCACGGCTGTCTAACGAGGGTTCATCTCTATCAACAAATGCGCCGATGTTCTTTTCTGCTTCACGGCCACTTAAGCACCACTCTACCTGATACTTGGCATCGCACTGGTCATACAGAGGACAGTTCACACCGTCGCCCTGGCTAATGTATAACCATAGCTCATGCTCCCAGTCAGAAACCACCTGCGTCATACCTCTTCTGCCTCCGCCTCTCAATGAGAGCCTCAATCATGGTAATCAGGTCTTCATCCAGTTCATCTGGATACTTGTTCCGCGCATACTCACGAAACTCGGGCCACTCAGTTGGTATCGCCTCGGATACTGCGGGTACATGACCGGAAAGAGAGAGGAACTTCTGTAGCGGCACGCCGCTGTACCGGGCCAGCTTCTGGCAGGACCGCGTACTGGGAATGCTCTCCCCGTTAAGCCAGCGGATGACGGTGGCATGGCTGATATGCAGGTCCTTCGCCATCTGACTCGGCAGGCGTCCCCGCCGCCGCATTACCTCTCTTAGAAATGATGATAAGGGGACATCTTCTGCGCTCACACTAACATTGTATCAAAGGGTTCTATTATCTGTCAACGGATGCTTGCCCTGTTAACCGAACTAAGCTTATAATAACCTTATGGAAACTGCAAAGTATTCACAATACCAAATAGTTGCCCATCGGTGTCCATATGGAAGATAAAGCTGCCTATGTGCAGGTAATGTTCAGTGCTATTGCCGATAGATATGACTTCCTCAACCGCCTGTTGAGTCTCCGCCAAGACGAAGGGTGGCGGCGGTTTGCTGTCTCCAAGTCCGGTCTCCCGCCAGGGGGACTGGCTCTGGATGTCGCCACGGGGACGGCGAAGATGGCGCAGCTCCTTGCTCAATGTAATAGTGGAAGCAGGATTGTGGGTGTCGACTTCTGCCCAAATATGCTGGACAAGGCCAGAGCCAAGCTCGCAGACTCATCTGACGGGAGAGGAATTTGCCTGATCTCAGGCGACGTTTTAAGCTTACCGTTCCCTGATAATACCTTCGATTGTGTCACCATCGGCTTTGCGCTGAGAAATGTCGTCAGCATCGCCGATGCCTTTCGTGAAATGGCCCGCGTGGTAAAATCGGGCGGTAGGGTGGTTTCCCTGGAGCTAACCCGGCCATCGTTACGGCTTGTCAGGGAGGTCCACTATATTTATCTCTGTCACATCATGCCGTATATTGGCAGAGTAATATCGGGCAGCAGGGAAGCCTACACCTACCTACCCCGGTCAATCCTGGAATTTCCCTCACCCCAGGAGGTGAAGAAAATCATGGAGGAGGCAGGATTGGAAAGGGTGGAAACATACCGCCTTACCCTGGGTACGGCTACCGTTCATGCCGGCATCAAGGGATGATGAAGCTAGGGAATGGTAATATTATTACCTATGGTGGGCGATACTGGATTTGAACCAGTGACCTCTGCGATGTCAACGCAGTGCTCTAACCAACTGAGCTAACCGCCCACGGGTAATAATTATGCTAACAGATGCCCCTAGCCCAGTCAAGTAAACCAGGTCGGGCTTCTTCTTTATCCGCCAGATAGATACAGCAACATTCTGCTTCCACATAGACGGCAGGCAGTCCATTAAAGGCAACAGCCCGGCATCAGGGTCGGGGGGATGAGCTGCGGGCATTCCTGGCTTTTACTCTATTGTCAATAAGGCTCACCGCAAAAAGAAGTACGGCGCTAATCAGCAGACTTCCTAAATCCAGATACTTTATGGCCAGTAACTTGCTGATAAGAGCGGCTGACCCTCCGCCAACAACTGCGGCTAACGCACCCAGAGGGGTGACCTTCAACCTGTTCCTATAGAAGCCAGCGATTACCGGCAGAATCAATCCAGCGGAATATACCGTATAGGCAAAGAGAAGAGAATTTATTACCCCACCCAGACGCCAGGCCAGCACCAAAGAGCCTAACCCCAGGACCAGTATCCCCCAGCGAGAAAGAGGCAGGACTTTGCTCTGGTCAAGGGAAGGTCTAAACCGCTTGATTACATCTACTGTTAGTATTGTACTGGCACTCAATAGACAGGTATCAGCCGAAGACATAACCGCACAAAGCAAGGCAGCCAGCACTACACCGCCCAGGAACGGCGGTAGAACCTCCCTTATTACCGTAGGAAATGCCTGCTCAGGGGCTATCTCAGGAAATAAAGAGAATGCGCCCATGCCTATTGCGGTAATGCCGAGGGCAAATGGGATAATAAGCAGGGCAGCCCAGAACACCGATGCTCTGGCTACCCTGCCATCCCTGGCACAAAAAAGCCTGGAATACATGTCAGGGCCGACCACATAGGTCAAACCAACCAGTAATAGAAGCGAGACCAGCTGATAGCTATCAAACTCGGAGCTGATTGGAAAAGCAAACTTCTCTGGCGGAAGGCTGCTTACCAGCCCGCCGAATCCACCCACTCGCGAAAGCAATAGAGCCAGCCCACCGAAGATTCCGGCGAATATTACTACCATTTGCAGGGTATCGGTGTGAATAATGGCGTATTGCCCACCCAGCATGGTGTAAACTATAAAGACCGCGGTAAAGACCACCATCCACAGAAGAGGGTCGCCTATTCCCAGGACACTCATTATTTTACCGGCAGCTACAATCTGTCCGGCTATGATGCCCAGCCAGGCGACAACAATAAGCACTGAGCCAGCCAGCGCTACCCGCTTATCATACAGCTTCTCCACAAGCTCAGGAAGGGTGTAGAGCCCGAACTCTCTCACCCTCCTGGCAAAAAATATGCCCAGGACCACCAGGCCAATACTGCCTGCCAGCAACCACCACACCCCGGTTAAACCCCAGGTAAAGCCCAGCCCGGCCATACCCACGGTAGCAGAGCCACCGACAATAGTAGCTAACAGTGAACCGGTAATGAACAGGGAAGAGCCCTTTCTGCCAGCAACAAAGAAATCATCAACCCCCCTTGCCTTCCTCCGGCTCACCAGTCCTACTGTGATAACAGCCAGGAAGTAAACCGCAATGATTATCAGCTCAGGCATCGCGCATGTCTCCTCTCACCAGACTATCCAGCAAATATACCTTCAGCTAGAGTTTTATCTTTATTCAATGTATACTTTAGTAAATAGAGCGCAAATAATCAATTAAGAGGAGCGAGTAAGCCGTGAAAGGTAAAGATATAGCAGGAATGGATACAAACAAAATAGCCCACTTTTTAGGAAAGCCTGCGGAAGAATTTACCAAAAAAGACATTATCACGTTTATTGAGGATAAAAAGGTCGAGAGAGTAAACTTCCGGTATGTGGGCGGTGATGGCCGGCTGAAGACCCTCAATTTTGTAATTACCAGCAAGGCTGACCTGGACCGTCTGCTATCAATAGGGGAACGGGTGGACGGTTCCAGTCTATTACCCTATATTGATGCGGCATCAAGCGACCTGTATGTTATTCCCCGGTATAAAACTGCTTATATGAATCCTTTCTCCCCTGTTCCCACCGTAGATATACTCTGCTCTTACTATACAAATGAAGGTGCCCGGCTACAAAGCTCTCCAGAGAGTATCCTTACAAAGGCTAGTGAGGCGCTTAAGAACAGCACTGGTTTGATTCTAGAGGCTATGGGTGAACTGGAATATTATGTTTTCTACGAGAGTCAACAGCTCTATCCGTCTGCGGCTCAGAGGGGTTACCATGAATCCACCCCATTCTCTAAATGGGAAGAGCTAAGAGGTGAGGCTATGCAGGCTATCGCTCAGACAGGAGGCAAGGTAAAATACGGGCACTCCGAGGTAGGTAATATTCGTGAAGAAAGCCAGGAGATGGAGCAGCACGAGATTGAGTTCCTCCCTGTGCCTGTTGAAGATGCAGCCGACCAACTTGTTATGGCCAAATGGATATTAAGAATGGTCGGGTACAAGCATGGAGTAACGGTCAGTTTTGCCCCCAAGATTTTAGCCGGGCATGCCGGCAGTGGCCTTCACATCCATACAAGATTAGTTAAAAATGGCAAGAACATGATGACAGAAGAAGGTCGTCTAAGTGATGTTGCCAAAAAGTCTATTGCTGGCTATCTCACTCTGGCTCCTTCCCTGACTGCCTTTGGTAATACTGTGCCTACTTCTTATCTGAGGCTAGTTCCCCACCAGGAAGCACCTACAAATATATGCTGGGGTGACAGAAACCGCTCTGTATTGGTAAGAGTCCCCTTAGGATGGGTAAATGTTGAGAATATGGCTAAAGATGCTAACCCGCGGGACAAAGGAGAATTCCCGGATTCTATAGATAGACAGACGGTAGAATTTCGCTGTCCTGATGGTTCGGCTGACATCCATCTTTTACTAGCCGGGCTGGCTGTAGCTGCTCGACATGGACTGGAGATGGAAGGCGCACTGGAATTAGCTAATCAACTCTACGTGGATGTAAACATCTTTGCCCCTGACCAGAGCAAAATTCAGGAAAAACTGCCTCAATTACCTACCTCGTGCTGGAAATCAGCCGATAGTCTTTCAAAAGACCGTGAAATATACCAGCAGGATGGAGTCTTTCCCCCCTTAGTAATTGACGGGGTGGTGAAAAAGCTTAAGAGCTACAATGATAAGGACTTGAGTGAAAGATTACTCACCAACAAAGATGAGATTAAAAGGTTGATTGATGAGTATCTCCATTGTTAGTAACCAGGACCTGATATATCAGCGCTATTATCTCGGCTTCTGACTGCCTATTATGGCAATCTCCAGGTTCTTACCACAATTAGGGCAGACTATATTGAGGGTAACAGGCTGGTTCAAAACGCGCTCAGCAACAGCCGTAACTATCGAGTCAATATTATCAAGGCGCTGGTCTAGCATATCCAGCCGCTTGTTGGTACGCTGAATTTCCAGCTCCAGCTCCCCGGACGCTACGGTAGGTTCGTTTTCCTCCGCCAAGGCTACCTCCTTCACCGGCTGCAATTGAACTAATTATAGGGGAGAGTCTGATGCTATGTCAAAGATTTAGATTATATCCTCTCATGACCTTGATTTACTGAAAGCACATGGCATATACTAAGCTAAAAAAGAGAAAGGGGGCGTCCCAATGCCTGAGGAAGCAGTTGGCAAGATAAGCGACTTCTTTGCCAGACCTGTGGTTGCCGGCATTGAGCTAACAGCACGGCTGAAAGTGGGTGATACAATCCATATTAAGGGTCACACCACTGATACTGAACAGACGGTTGATTCAATGCAGATCAACAACGTAGACGTGCAAGAGGCCAAGGCCGGTGATGCTGTTGGAATCAAGGTTGGTGACCGGGTAAGGAGAGGGGATACGATCTACAAGGTTACTGACTGAAGGGCAGCTGCGAAAGGGATAAGGTTGAAATCTGCGCCTGTAGAATTAGGTACTCCACCTGTCCTTATAGAGTCTACGGTGTAGCCCCACTATCAGTAGAAATTCTACAACGCGACTCAACCCCTGCCTCGCACAATTCGCTTTGTAATACCGGTAGAAAAACAGGGTATCCTGGGTGAAAAGAAAAGGCCAGCTTACTATGATAAGGAATGTTACCGGTAAGTTCCGATTTGTAACGTAATCTGGTTTATTGAGCCCGGGCTGGGCATAATCTAATATCACCCGGATAACCCCCATTAGTGCAGCCATAACTACAGCACCCCGTGAGCACCGTCATTTTTACACATGGCACCCTTTGCACAATCAGCCTATGCTATTAAGCAGGTTAGCCATCTCAATGGCATCAACGGCAGCATCAAAGCCCTTATTCCCGGCCTTGGTGCCGGCCCGCTCAATCGCCTGCTCCAGAGAATCAGCCGTGATTATGCCGTAGGTAATCGGTAGCCCTGTCTCTAGACCTATCTTGGCGATACCCTTGGTAACCTCGGTGGCAATATATTCATAGTGAGGTGTTTCACCGCGAATTACCGCCCCAAGACAGATAACAGCAGCGTACCTCTTGGTCTGGGCAAGTTTCCCGACGATTAGTGGAATCTCAAACGAGCCCGGTACCCAGGCAACATCTATGTCACCCTCTTTGACACCGTGACGAAGCAGAGCATCCTGTGCGCCATCAAGCAGTTTCCTGGTAACAAACTCATTAAAGCGCGAGATAACCACGCCAAACTTAAGCCCTTCTCCCAGCAACATACCCTGAAAGACCTTGCTCACTGTCTCCTCCTTATTACCAGATTGATTGACCCTATCACTCCGAAGAAGCCCCTTTATTATTCACAATATTATCAGCATCCTGCGGTATTTCCAAAAGATGACCCAGCTTTTTCTGCTTTGTCTCCAGATAGCGGAGATTATACGGGTTGGGAGCTATTACAATAGGAACCGTTTCCACCACCTTTATACCATAGCTTTCCAGGCCGACCCTCTTCCTGGGGTTATTGGTGAGGAACCGGATTTCATGGAGACCCAGGTCAGCCAGTATCTGGGCACCGATACCATAGTCCCGGGGGTCTGGAGCAAATCCAAGAGAGAGATTAGCCTCCACGGTATCCAGCCCTTTATCCTGGAGGGCATAAGCCCTAATCTTGTTGTGAAAGCCAATGCCCCGCCCCTCCTGCCTCATATAGAGCAAAACACCCCGCCCTTCTTCAGCAATACGCCGTAGAGCCATATCTAACTGCTCACCACAATCACAGCGAAGGCTGCCTAATACATCGCCGGTAAGACACTCACTGTGAACCCGAGCCAGTACCGGCTCCTCGGTGGATATATCCCCCATCACCAGGGCCAGGTGTTCATCGGGGTCAATAGTACTCTTGTAGGCAATAGCAGTAAACTCACCGTAGCGTGTGGGCAGCATAGTCTCGGCTACCCGGCGCACCAGCTTCTCATGGCGGCGGCGATAGGCAATAAGGTCGGCTACAGCGACAATCTTGAGCCCGAATTTCTCAGCTATTGCCTCCAGTTGAGGCAGCCGCGCCATAGTGCCGTCCTCATTCATAATCTCGCAGATAACGCCGGCTGGATACAGCCCAGCCAGCTTGGCAAGGTCAACTATAGCCTCCGTCTGCCCCGCCCGCACCAGAACGCCGCCGTCCCTGGCCCGCAACGGGAACATGTGCCCCGGCCGAGCCAGGTCCTCGGGCCTGGTCGCCGGGTCGACTATCGCCCTCACCGTCTCCGCCCTATCGGCAGCCGAAATACCCGTGCTTACCCTCTGCTTGGCTTCAACAGACACAGTAAACGCCGTAGAGAACTTTGCGGTGTTCTCCCTGACCATCATAGGAACTCTCAGCTCATCCAGCCGTTCGCCGATAACAGGCATACAAATCAGCCCCCGGCCGTGCTTGGCCATAAAATTTATCGCCTCAGGAGTAACCTTTTCGGCAGCCATAGCCAGGTCGCCCTCGTTCTCCCGGTCCTCATCATCAACTATGATGATGAACCTGCCTGCCTTCATGTCTTCAATAGCTTCAGAAATGGTTGATAATCCCATACCTACCCCCAGATTGAAAAGGTGCACGGTTAACTAACTCACCAGAAAGCCGTGCTCCTGCAAAAAATCAGCCGTTATGCCCTGAGTGCGAGCCTGACCAAGCCTCTCCACATACTTGGCAATAATATCTACCTCCAGGTTAACCAGGTCACCTGCCCGCCGGCTACCCAGGTTAGTGTGCTGCCGGGTGAAGTCAACAACCGACACCTCAAAGAAAGAATTGTCCCTGGCTACCACAGTCAGGCTGACGCCATCAACAGCAATAAACCCCTTATCTACCAGGTAGCGCATCACATCGGGAGGGGCTTCAAATCCGACAACCGCTGCCTCCCCCTCCCATCTAACAGATGCCACCCTTCCGGTAGCATCTACATGACCCTGGACCAGGTGACCTCCCAGGCGTCCTCCCAGAGCCAGGGGACGTTCCAGATTGACCCTATCGCCAGCCCTCAACAGCCCGAGGTTAGTCCTCCTAGATGTCTCCGGCATAACATCAACCGAGAACGAACCTGCACCGATAGCGGTTACGGTGAGGCATGCCCCGTTGACAGCAATACTGCCGCCGACCTCCGTCCCCTGAAGAACCCGGCTGGCGGCGATAACCAGACCGCCCGGCTCAACTGCATCAACTGTGCCCAGCTCTTCAACAATCCCGGTAAACACCCTTATCTCCTCACGTACCCGCTGAACATCAGGTCCTGGTCATATTCTCTGGTAGTAACACGCTCCAGCTTAATACAGTCTATCACTTTATCAACACCTTTGCCACCAACCGCCGTCCTGGCTCCCTCACCGCCAATTATTACAGGGGCAATAAAGGCAATAACCTTATCCACCAGCCCGCAGTCAAACAGGGAGCCGATAAGAACCCCGCCACCCTCCACCAGAACGCTGGTAATTTGCCGCTCACCCAGTATTTTCAGCAACCTCTCCAGATCTACCCAGCCCTCTTCCGACAGCAGCTCCGCCAGTTCAGCGCCGACCCGGGCAAAGGCTTCTCGCTCTTCGGGTGTAAGACGTTTACCCAGCGCCAGGAGCGTCTTGCCCGGCTCATTGAACACGCGGGCAGTAACCGGAGCGCGCCCCCTGCCATCAACGATTACCCGGAGCGGTTGCTTCTTAGCACTACCCCCTCTATTGCTATACCTTGATGTAAGCTGAGGGTCATCAATCAGGAGGGTGTTCGCTCCCACCATAATGGCATCAGTGGTATAGCGCAGATAATGGACATACCGTCTTGCCTCGCTACCACTAATCCACCTTGAATCACCGCTCCTGGTGGCAATCTTCCCGTCCAGGCTCATAGCGAACTTGACGGTAACAAAGGGCATCCCCGTAGTAATGAACTTGGCATAGGCTTCGTTAATCTCCCTGGCTTCCTCCTCATGCTCGCCCACGTGTACCGTGATACCTTCCTTCTCCAGCTCCTCCTTCCCCTTCCCTGAGACCAGCGGGTTCGGGTCGAGCAGAGCCAGATGGACATCAGCAATGCCGGCAGCAATGATAGCCTGAGTACACGGCGGCGTCCGCCCGTGGTGGCAGCATGGCTCCAGGGTAACATACATGGCACCGCCCCTTGCCTCTTCTCCAGCCTGCTTTAGAGCGACCACCTCGGCATGCCATGAGCCCGGAGGCTGGGTATAGCCCTGTCCTATCACCACGCCGTTTTTGACCACTATCGCCCCTACTGCCGGATTAGGGCTGACCTGCCCCAGAGCCAGCCTTGCCAGAGAAATTGCCTGCTCCATATAGTCCATCTTGCTTGAATTCTAGCACCTCCCCCAGAAAGAGTGCAACGTTGCCCGGTGAGCCTCAGTCTGACTGGCAGAACCAGGGGGATTAGAGTATAATTGAGATTAAACCTGGAAAGAGAGCCGCATAGCAATGAAAGGTGCCGTCCGCGAATTTTTCACGTTGCTGGCAATAGTGGTGGTAATCTTCGTGGGTCTGCAAAGCACGGTACAGACCTTCGTTGTCTATGGTCCCAGCATGGAGCCTAATTTCTGGAATGAGCAGCGACTGGTGGTCAATAAGCTCGTTTACCGGGTTCACGAACCGGAAAGGGGCGATGTTATCGTATTTCATCCACCTAATAGGGTGCGCGATAGCTATATCAAGCGCATCATCGGGCTGCCCGGCGAGTCCGTAGAGGTCAAGGATGGCACCGTCTATATCCACGAAGAAGACGGAGGCGTCCTGCTGCTGGATGAGCCTTATATCAAGGAAGTGGCTAAAAGTTACTTCATAGGATTCCCGATTCCAGAGAACGAGTACTTTGTCCTTGGCGACAATCGCAATAATACCAACGATTCCCGTAACGGCTGGACAGCACCACGAGAGAAAATAATTGGCAAAGCCTGGCTGTCCATCTGGCCGCCAAGTAAATGGGGGCTGGCGGCTAACTACCCCTTCCAGGAGCAGATAGCCAGCGCTACAAACGAATAAAATGGATAATATAAATAGTGTAGAGGAAATCTTCGAGAAATCAGGGGCTATACTCAAGGGGCACTTCCTGCTTACCTCCGGGTTACACTCCCCGGTCTACTGGGAGAAGATGCGGGTTCTGCAACACCCCGCGTATGTTGAACAGCTCTGCCGCGTGATTGCCGAGCACTTCCGCGGGCAGGAAATTCAACTGGTTGCCGGTCCCACCACCGGCGGTATTATCCTGGCTTTTGAGGTAGCCAGACAGCTGGGAAAGCGAGCCGCCTTCGCCGAAAAGGAGGCTAATGGAGAGAGGAGCTTCCGACGAGGCTCCAGCATCGCGTCCGGTGAAAGGGTACTTGTGGTTGATGATGTCCTGACGAAGGGTGGCTCAATACGGGAAGTTATGGCGGCGGTAGCCAGGCAAGAGGGTGTAGTCGCCGGCATCGGCATATTAGTTGACCGCTCCGAACAGGGCATAGACTTCGGGGTACCCCTGTTTAGCTGCCACCGCACCGTGGTCCAGAACTACGCCCCGGAGGACTGCCCATTATGCGCTGCCGGAATACCGCTGGTCAAGGCCGGCGGTATCTAACCCTGGCGCCCTGCCTGTTTCTCTGACCAGATTCAACAGCATATAACAAAGAACGGCACCCCCTGGCAGGGAGCACCGTTCTGCAAAACTAAATATCCGGCTACCTTTTTATCCGCCCTTGGCAAACGCCTCATACCAGTCAGGTATAATCAGTTCCGGGTCGTCAGCCCAGAGGCCGAGGGGCTTTCCTTTGGGTTTTTCGGGAGCGGGGAACTTCTCCAGTTGCTGGACTATCTTCTCTTTGTGATAGGGGGTATCGCCCAGGTAGAGTTGCATTGTCTTCCCCCGCCTCGAGTATAGAGGTACCACGCCATCAAGCACCGTGTAGCCAATACCGGCAAAGACCTGGTGAGCAAACCAGCAGGCCCTCTCGTGAGCATCGCTTGCCCAGGCTTTAGCAATGGCTACCTCTATATCGCATGGCATACCCCGGGTGAGTTTCCAGGCAGCATAGTAAGTAGCCCACCGAATACCATCCACGTCAGCATACTGGTAACAGCAGTGCTCCTGGATGTACTGATTAATGCCAATCGGCATATCAAACTGTACCCTGGTCCTGGCATAGTCCACGGTTATCTCCACAAGTTTCTGCCCGGCACCGAGCATGGCAGCACACAGCATTATGGCACCCATCTGCATACTCCTGGCAAGAGGAGCCCAGCCACCGTTAAGTTCGCCTACTATGTTCTTCTTGGGAACCCGCACTTTGTTCAGAACCACCTCACTCTGTTTGTCGTGGGCAGTTGTGTCCAGCAGGGTATAGCTTATTGCCGGGTCCCTGGCATCCACCAGGAACAGCGTAATTCCGTCCTCAGGATTTCCCCCCTGTTTGGTCCGGCAGACACAGAGCAGGTAATCGGCAATATGGGCATCGTGAACGAATAGCTTGGTGCCGTCAATAATATAGTCGTCTCCGTCAGCGGTAGCAGTAACAGTTACCCCCTCAGCGTCCCAGGGTTTGCCGTCCCAGCTTGACTCCGGCTCGGTCAGTGCCATGGCAAGAATCGAATCTCCGGAGACTATTTTGGGTAGCAGGTCTGCCTTCTGCTCGCTACTACCAGCATTCAGTATGGTGTTGCCACAGAGAACCACGGTAGAAAGGTGAGGACCGGGGAACATCGCCCGGCCAAACTCCTCATAGAGGACAGCCAGGTCCATGACATTCATATCAGCGCCGCCGTATTCTTCAGGATAGATAAGCCCCAGCCATCCCAGGTCAGCTATCTGGCGCCACAGCTCCGGGGAGTAACCTTTTTCATCGTCTTCCACTTCCCTGACGAAGCTTTCGGTGCACTCCTTCTCCAGAAAATCGCGAGCTGTTGTTCTAAGCATTTCCTGTTCTTCGCTGAAAGAAAAATCCATTATCTTTCTCCTTTAAGTTGATTCGGTCTCAATTCGCTCCGTTGGCTATCTCCGTTCTTCCAGAGCATCGGCGATCTGTTTGTTGAACTTGGCCGGCACCCGCGGCAAGCCCAGTCCTCTCCCGGCAAGAACGATCTTCTGCACCTCAAAGGTTCCGGCAGGGTGGGTACTGCGTGAGGTCCGCCAGGTTCGCTCCGGCTGGCCATCAAACTTGGCGTATTTTGAGGTACGCCGAAGCTGACCGTAGAGCCCCAAGCTATCCGTTAGTGCCTTGGCTCGGGCGTCAGAATACCTTCTACTCTGCATAGCCGGTGTACTGGGAGGTGGCGAACCCAGCTTTTCCCGCTGGCTGAAATGCCACGAATCAAACCAGCCGCCAAGCCAGTTTCTCTGCTGGTCAATAGCCCGGTCCGCCAGGAGGTCACGAATCTTGGGGTCCTCTATAAGAGGCTTCCCGTTCCGCCTCTCCTTTTTACAGAACTGAACAAGCTCCTCCAGATTCCGCTTGGCACTGGCAGCACCGCCAGTATTGGTCCTTTCAAACTCAAAGGTGACCATGGCATGATAGAATCCCCGGTTCAACTCGCCGAGAAGGGCATCCTTGGGCACCCTCACATCGTCGAAGAAAATCTCTACGGTGAAATTACCCATGGTTGGCAGCGGGCGGTAGCTTATACCGGGGGCATGCGCCGGAATCAAGAACAGGCTGATGCCTCTATGCTTGGGGATGCTATCCTCAGTACGAGCCAGGGTATAGAGGAAGTCCGCCGGTCCCGGGGCAGTCATGAAATGCTTCTGACCGTTCAGGACATAGTCGTCACCATCCTTGGTAACCTTGAGCGATACATTAGCTTCATCAGAGCCAGCGTCAGGCTCGGTGAAGGCCTCATACCATATCACCTCACCCCTGGCTATTGGCGGCAGGAACCTCCTCTTCTGCTCCTCGGTGCCGAAGACGTGCAGAGGAGGCCCACATACCCGTAGCCCCAGGGAATTGGGCCATAACACTCCCCAGTAACCGGTCTCCTCCATTACCACCCCCTGCTCCATGTCACTCAAGCCCAGACCGCCACTTTCTTTGGACCAGCCGGGAGCCAGATAGCCTTTCACTCCGGCTCTCCTCTGTAGCTCCATCCAGAAATCGGTCTGCCCTTGAGTTGGTGACCTTCGTCCCGAAGTAGCCGATGGGTAATCGGAAGGCAACTCGTTAGCGAAGAAATCGTGGACTTCTTTTCTCAGCTTTTCCTGCTCCTCAGTGAAGGTAAAATCCATGCTTACTCCTCTCTTTAATAAATTATTAGAACCCAGCCTTACAGGCTCGAATAGAAAAGACCCCTTCTATCCCTTCCATTATAAACCCGCACTGTATAATAACAAACTTCCCGTGAGAAGGTCAACAATACGCTTGAAAAGATAGCGCTTTTGCATTATAAATAGTAGAAACACCAGACAACGCGAAATCTTTTCATTTTCTGGTATAATATATAATAATTGCAGATATATTGAGTTTGACCTGGAAATGCCCTGCTGCTTCTAATCCCTTCTGATAATCCGTTCACAGGGGAGGACAATGAAACCCGGAGTTTTAGCCAGGTATAGAGACCTTCTGCCGGTTACGCCCAAAACACCCCTCCTCTCGCTAGGAGAGGGAGATACTCCCCTGGTTAGATGCAGTGAACTTGAGAAGGAAATTGGCTGTGCGGAACTATACTTTAAGCTGGAGGGGTGCAACCCTACCGGCTCCTTCAAGGACAGGGGTATGGTGGTAGCGGTAGCGAAAGCGGTGGAAGCCGGTAACCGGGCTATAATGTGCGCCTCAACCGGCAATACCAGTGCTTCGGCTGCCGCCTACGCTGCTTGCTTTGGGCTGACCGCCATTATTATTGTACCCGAAGGCAAGATTGCCCTCGGTAAGCTGGCACAGGCAATTATCTATGGTGCCAGAATACTGGCAATAGACGGAAATTTCGACCAAGCCCTCAACCTGGTGCGAAGCCTTACCGAGAAACACCCGGTTACTCTGGTGAACTCGCTCAATCCTAACCGAATAGAGGGGCAAAAAACAGCTTCCTTCGAAATCATAGATGCCCTGGGCGAGGCGCCCGATTATCTCTTTATCCCGGTAGGTAATGCCGGCAACATCACTGCCTACTGGAAAGGCTTTGTGGAATATCATCAGGCAGGCAGGGCAAAGAAAAGACCGAGGATGATGGGCTTCCAAGCCGAGGGTGCTGCCCCAATTGTCCGGGGCCAGGCTGTTGAGAAGCCGGAGACAGTTGCCTCAGCAATACGGATTGGTAACCCAGCCAGCTGGCAGAGGGCGACTGCCGCCCGTGACGAGTCCGGTGGTACTATTGACCTGGTCAGCGACGAGCAGATTATGGAGGCTTACCACCTTCAGGCTATTAAAGGGGGTATCTTCGGCGAGCCAGCCTCAGCAGCTTCTCTGGCCGGGCTTGTCAAGCTCTCTGCCCAGGGAATGGACTTCTCCAAGAAGCGGGTAGTCTGTGTGGTAACCGGCACCGGACTGAAGGATGTTGACGTCGCCCTTAAGGGTGAGCAGTCCTTTACCAGCCTGCCAGCCGACCTGGAAGCTGTAGAGCAAGCCCTGGGCTGGCGGTGACACCCACTGAAGTAGAAAGAAGATTCAATGAAGCACCCTGACCATAAGGTCTATGGCAAACATGTTCATCAACCCTGCTATTAATCTCCTCTATGGAGTCAAACCACGCACTGGACAGGTAACACTTTGAGAACTGAGGCTAGTAGATAGAATTGAAACGCCTGCACTATAGCTGGGTCATGGTTATTATAGCTTCCATTGTCCTCGCCACACATGCACTTCTATTCTATAGCTTCGGCATATTCTTAAGGCCGATAACGACGGAGTTTAACTGGGAAAGGGGAGCCCTGTCCGCCTCCCTTTCTATAACCATGCTGGTATCCGGGCTCTTATCCATTCCCGCCGGAAGGTTAAGTGATAAATACGGCCCCCGTCTCCTGGTTACCGCAAATGGTCTATAAACAGGAATGGCATTCTTAGTGCTATCGCAGATTAGCTCATTATGGCATGTGTATCTGGTCTGGGGACTTCTTATGTCAGCTGCCGGCAGTTGTGCTTTTATCCCTATCACATCTACCATCCCCAGGTGGTTTACCAAGAAGCAGGGAATAGCCGTTGGGCTTACTGTCACCGGATTTGGCCTGGGTGGAATAATCGCGCCTCTTTTAGCTCAGTGGCTCATAGACAACTACGGTTGGCGGCAAGCCTATATTGCCCTGGGTTTAATAGTTATGATAATCGTTACTCCCCTGGCGCAATTTATGAGACATACCCCCCAGCGAATAGGGCTCAATCCATATGGAGAAAATGGGACTGTGGAAGGCGAAAAACCTGTGGCTTCGGCTGCCGAAGGGTACTCTTTCAAACAGGCAATCAAGACGGGGCGCTTCTGGATTTTTACCTTGATACTAACGTGTTTTTTGTTTTCTATACAGGTAATAATGGCTCATCTTGCCCCCCATGCCGCTGACATCGGCATTTCAGCAACAATAGCTGCCAGCATAGTATCTATCTTCGCCGCCACCAGCCTTATTGGCAGGAATCTCGTTGGCTTCGCCTCTGATAGAATAGGAGCCAGAGTAGCACTTAGTGCCTGCCTGGTCACGCTGACACTAGCCTTAACATGGCTCCTCTTTTCAAGAGAAGTCTGGATGTTCTACCTATTTGGTGTGCTTTATGGTATTGCCTATGGGGGCATTGTCCCGCTACAGGCGCTCATAACCAAGGAATTATTCGGGCTCAAGTTCTTAGGTATGCTACTGGCGGCTCTCATGTTCTTCAGCACGATAGGCGGGGCTTTAGGAGCACCCCTAGCCGGATATATCTTTGATGTAACCGGGAGCTATAATTCAGCCTTCTTAATCTGTATAATACTCTGCGCGCTGTCCATCTTTCTCAGCCTGTTTCTATTGCGCTCTAAAGCTGTGGAGGCACAGCGTTCTTCATATCAATAAAAAGTTATCAATAGTGTATAATATATTCTGAGTTTACACAGATTCAAAGGAGGGCTGAATTGCTTAACCAGGCGGAGATCAAAAAGGCAGTAGCTGCTATTATCAAGGCTATCGGGGAAGACCCGAAAAGGGAAGGCCTGTCGGAAACACCGAGGCGCGTGGCCGAGATGTACGCCGAACTCTTTGCCGGACTTGAAAAGAACCCCGCCGCAGAGCTGACAGTGGGCTATGAGCTGGGACACCGGGAAATGGTAATCGTAAAAGACGTCCCTTTCTATTCCATGTGCGAACATCACCTTTTGCCATTTTATGGCATGGTTCATATAGGCTATATTCCCGACGCCAGTGGGCGCGTTGTTGGCATCAGCAAACTGGCCAGGGTGGTGGAAATCATTGCCAGACGCCCTCAAATTCAGGAGAGAATGACCACCGAGATTGCCGATGCTATTATGGAGGGGCTTAACCCATCTGGAGTGGCAGTGGTGATTCAGGCTGAGCACCTGTGCATGATCATGCGTGGTATCAAGAAACCGGGAAGCAATGTTATTACCTCTGCAATCAGGGGCGCATTTCGCCACAAGGCAGCCAGCAGAGCCGAGTTCTTCTCCCTAATACAGAGCAAATAGCCAGTACCTGAGGTGACTCC
>Ga0315549_1001483_pt1 | contig 24196 bp, 25 predicted proteins | sample SalMarSW160200MG_FD_203101 | JGI IMG/M metagenome (GOLD analysis project Ga0315549, IMG submission 203101) | Salt marsh sediment microbial communities from the Plum Island Ecosystem LTER, Massachusetts, United States - Salt Marsh Sediment SW1601-200 ... | reverse complement strand
GGCTCGCCCGGCTATTTCCGCGCCTCCTTCTGCGTTGACAACGATACTATAGAGAGCTCACTGGACGCCTTCAGTAAGCTTGCCCGCAAATACCGGATTGGCTAGCGCCGTTATAAAATATTGCCAAAAGAAAAATGAGGCCATGATATTAGCGGCAAAGAACTGACCTTGGACGACCTTGTATTTGCCAGTGTTGAAGGCAAGCCGCTGAATCCCCCAAGCCTGAGCCGCGAATTCAACCGCATAGTAAAGCGAGCTGGCCTAGAGAATGTCCGCTTCCATGATCTTCGACACACCTTCGCCTCTCTCATGCTATTGCGTGGAGCTAAGCCCAAGGTTATCTCTGAGGCCCTGGGTCATGCCTCGGTTGCATTTACTATGGATGTCTATTCCCATATAATAGAAGGGATGCAATCAGATGCTATGGCGTTATTAGATGAAGTTTTGCCGGTAGCTAAAAATGGCGTGCCTAATAAAATTAACACCAATTTAACACCAACTCCAAGTATTATGTTGAGTAAAAATTAGCTTTGGGAGGGGTGACCGAGTGGCTTATGGTGGCGGTCTTGAAAACCGCTTTCGTCTTTTTGGCGAACGTGGGTTCGAATCCCACCCCCTCCGCCAGTTTAAGGCTAATATCAAAGAAAATGCCCCGAACGACTGTTCCAAATTCGGGGGCATTTCTGTTTTTGCTAACAAATTACTAACAGAGGATTTATGAAATAGTGAGGATATAGAAAGAAAAATGATAAACTTTAGCGCATGTTATATAGAAGACTCATATATCCTTTGATAAATGAGAGAATCCAAATATATCAAGTGAAACGGATAACCACCTAGCTTGGTGATAAGTACCTGCAATATAAGCTTCACCTTGACTGCCTTCTACATCCCAATCAGCCTCTATATCTGAGAAGTCATATGTAATTTGAAAGGCTTCGTCAGCTGTAGGAACTATGACAAGCGTATTATGTGGATCTAATGATAGGTAGTCTGTTTTAATACGCCACTCACGTTCCCACGTATAATCTATTCCGCTTAAGGGGTCATATGGAACAAAACGATACCTAAGTTCTTCAGGATATTTGTTAAATGCACTAGGGTGATCATATATTACAGGCCTACCGCCACGTAGGAAAAGCCATTTCTTACTTACAGCTATGCCATAAGGTTCATATCTAGGTCTTTCTTTTTTTGACGCAGCAATAGAGACTAGAGAGAAAATAGAGTGAAACTCAGTAATAGGAGCTTCAGTAAAACAAACACAATTATCACCGTAAGTCCACTTTGAAGTACCTTTCAATCTACCTTCTTCTAATATGTTACTTAAAACACGAAAGGCTGAGCATGATTTTGTAATTTCTCCATAGTCTTCTTTGACACGTTCATTTTCTAGTGCGCGAGTAAAATGAAATAGTAAAACGCCTACATCTCTTCGGACTAGTTTCATTCTATCAGATAAAATCTTAGGCAACTCCGGCATCTCATGTTCTGCCATAATACTCTCCTTCAAATAAGTGTTTTAACATCTGATACTTGCGATTCTCTATTCGACCTTAGTATATCATCAAAGCAATTAGCAGCAACTTCCTACAATCCTGGCGCCACGTAGCTATAGGTGTCAAGCGTAATCTGTATGCTAGAGTGTCCTAGCCTTTCCTGAACGATTTTAGGGCGTATTACTTGCTGCAACATTAATGAGGCGTGGGTATAGTTGAAATGATTATTAAAGATAGCTCGTAAATACTTGATGGGAAATGTTGATTTTGCGATTAGGATAGGTGCTGGAATTATAGGGGTTGCTAGTGATTAGTCAAGGATTTTCTTATCTAATATAATTCGCCTAATAGTTCTCTTGTCATCAAAAGGAACAATCTTATTCTTAAGTTCCATTTCGTTTTTAAATTCCACGAAATCCAATGTAATTTGTTTTGACGTGCGTTTCAACTCAACATATGTGCCGTAATCAAGAGTATATATGCTATATCTACGACCAGGGTTATCCTTGTCTGCATAGCCTCTCTTTACTAGGTGTAATATTCGGTAATCAGATAACTGTTGTAGAATTGGATGCGTTTCAAGTTCTCTATCAACTAAAAAAGACCTAGCACGATGTTCTCCGATGGTGGAATTAACAATTCGGGATAGTTTAGCCATTAAATTTTCATCTAAATTTTGCATCTTGTCAGTCTGAAACCAATGACTAGCTGCCTGCTCAATTGCGTTTAATTCAATGTTGGACTTGCTGGATCTTTTAGAATCAAAATAAGCAATAGAGAAGATGTTCAACAAATCTCTTATGACACCTTCAGAGGCTCGAACAAGTTCCTCAAAAGTAGGACGTTGCGTAAAGAGTCGAGAAACAAGTTGATCGGCTGATTTAATATCATATTTAGTTTCCAGATGATCTTTGGGCAGTTCGCTATTAATATGCTTATAAAGGACATCTGACATTATGCTAGTTATGAGTTCTGGATTTCGGTCGTATACGTAACAGTCGTCAAGGTCAATCGTTGCAGAGATGTCACTTCCAAGGTCAAAACCAATACGCCTATTGTCAATTGCTTGAGTAAAGAATTGTGACCGATATTCAAGAGTAGCAATCTTTAGGATGATACTATGATTTGGCAAAAGGCTTCTTTTTATGAATTCGGCTAAGTAAGGCTGGAGATCAGGCGGAAGAGAAGACCATTCATCAAACAAAATAATTAGTTCTGAATCGGTTTTCGTTAATAAGGAACTAAATAAGGATTGGAGGTGAGTAAAAATGATCTTATCTTCTAGGCCTACTCTATAACTGACTTTTTTCTCAGTTTCTGATAATGATGATTTATCAAGTGTGGCTGACAAGGTCAACTCTCGAGGGGAAATAGCTCCCCCTATTTGACTACCTTCTTGCGTTGTCCCCTTTTCTCTATCAGAGACAAATTCCTCTGAAACTTTACGTACTGGTTCTAAAGCAATAGTATTTAATTCTGCTAATATATCAAGGGCTTGTTCTGCTTCTGATGATGGCCTATCCACAATATGGTCTAGCATACCGTTAGAAATTTCGAGTAAAACATCCCTGAAAAGGGAAATGCAACGTTGCTGTAAGGGGACTGAAGAATCAGTAAATTGTGATGTACTCCCTAGAGTTCTACCATCGATAAATACTACTGAATTGTTGGGGTTTTCCTTAAATTTACTAGCAATAACTTGAAAAACATGGGTTTTTCCTGTTCCGCGGCGTCCGTATAATATTTGGTCGTTTCTACTTAATATTTGTGATAAAATCCCAGCATCTACAAATGTTTCGACAGTTTTACGTTCATCTCGTCTTTTTTCTGCGCGTTGGATTAGGGAAGCTACTGCTCTGGATAGTAGTTCATCGTTTAACATTTTCTACCTTCTAAAGCAATTGATAACATACAAAAAATTGATAGTTACATTATATATATTTTCGTGATATAAAGAATAGCACACAAGTAAAGGTCTTGTTAACATTTTCTAACAGAAGCGAAATAATGGGTCAACATGAAAAGGCATCTTACGCACAAAACGGCTGAACAAGGTATAAGGGTAAAAACGAGGAACATGCTGCGCAATTGTTATAATTACTTTCCTGGTGAACACTCGAAGCTTGGTTCGTGAAAGCAAGTTAGCTAATGAATCGCTATCCTCTGGTTGAAGAAGTCTTCACCCCCTTAACTGCCCCTGAGCTTTTTGAGCTAGTCAAAGACAATCCTTATAGCTTCTTTTTAGACAGCGGCATGGACCCTCAAAGGCTGGGGCGATATTCCTTTTTGGGCAGCGAGCCCTTTCTCGTAATGAGCAGTCGAGGCTCTGAAATCACCCTGGTTCGTGGACAGGAGCACGAAGTGCAGCATGGTAACCCTTTTGATGCTATGGGCAAGCTGCTGGAGATATATAAGTTAGACCATTGCCCAGCACCCATACCCTTCCTGGGTGGAGCAGTTGGCTATTTTAGCTATGACCTGTGCCACTTCATCGAACGCCTACCATCCACAGCTATAGACGACCTTAAACTCCCTGAGAGTTATTTTGCCTTCTATGATGCCGTCATGGCCTTCGACCGCCTGGAAGGGAGAGCCTACCTTGTTGCCACAGGCTTTCCTGAGACGGAGGAAAGGCAGCGGTTAAGGCGAGCCAGAATGAGACTTGAGGAAATGAAAGACTGGCTTCACGCCGCCTCTCCCAGACAAGAAGCCTCTCTTCCTCGAAAGGAGAGGTCAGGTGAGGGTGAATTTCAGACCATCCAAGAAAATAGGAGGGTCTTGCTTAAGTCCAATTTTACCCCTGAAGAATACATCAAAGCCGTAGATAGAGTGCGGGAGTATATCGCCGCTGGCGATGTCTTTCAGGTCAACCTTTCCCAAAGGTTTGAGGCTGATTTAAAAATTCCACCATACGAGCTTTATAAACGGCTAAGGATGGTTAATCCCGCTCCCTTTGCCAGCTATCTCAACTTCCAGGGAGTGACCATCGTCAGCGCCTCTCCGGAAAGGTTCCTTAAAGTCCAAGGCGACCTGGTAGAGACGCGACCGATAAAGGGCACAAGGCCACGAGGTAGAGACCCCGTTGAAGATGAGCGACTGGCTCAAGAGTTGACCCACAGCACCAAAGACCGAGCGGAAAACGTGATGATTGTTGATTTAGAGAGGAATGATTTAGGGCGGGTTTGCCGCTATGGCACGGTAAAGGTTGCTGAATTAGCCATCCTGGAGACTTTCCCCACCATATTTCACCTCACCTCTACCATTGTGGGCAGGCTACGCCGAGGCAAGAGCAACATCGACCTGCTTAAGGCTACTTTCCCCGGCGGCTCTATTACCGGCGCTCCTAAGGTGCGGGCTATGGAGATTATTGATGAACTGGAGCCGACCAAGAGGAGCGTCTATACCGGCTCCATAGGCTACCTGAGCTTCAATGAGGACATGGATATCAACATCGTTATTCGCACTTTTTTAATCAAAGAAGGCAAAGCTTATTTTCAGGTAGGTGGCGGCATTATTTACGACTCTGATTCGGAAGCTGAATATATGGAAACGCTGGACAAAGCCAAGGCTCTGATTCGAGCTTTGCAGTTAGCACCAGAAGTGATTGTAGCAGCAAAATATTGAAAAACTGGCGTTTATGCCATATAATAGCAGGCTAGGCAGGAGCAATCACTTTTTTGTGGTCCTTCGCATAATTTCGTACAGGAATCCCTCTTCGAGGGGGAGGGGAATTATAAAGAACCCTGCAGTTAATTATAATCATAAGGAGGCTTAACCATGGCTGATGAGTCTGGCAAAGGTCTGAATAAGCTGGAAGACCTAAAGAGGAAACGAGAACACATCTTGCAAATGGGAGGGCCAAAGGCGATTGAAGCGCGTCATAAGAAAGGGCAGATGTCAGCCCGGGAGAGAATAGACTATTTCTTCGACCCCGGCACATTCACAGAAATAGGCTTGTTCGTTAAGCACAGGACAACTGCTTTTGGCATGGATCAAAGGGAGGTGCCTGCTGAAGGAGTAATTACTGGCTTCGGCAAAGTAAATGGCAGGTATGTCGTTGCTGCTGCTGAGGACTATACCGCAATGGCGGGAACCTTTGGCGAATATCATGGTAAGAAATTTGTTCGTGCTATAGAGTTCGCCAAGGAGAACGGATGGCCACTTGTAGGCATGAATGACTCCGGAGGTGCTCGACTGCAAGAAGGGATTGATACTCTGGAAGCCTACGGATGGCTTTTTAGGTCTCAAATACTTGCGTCGGGGATAATACCCCAGATAGCCATGCTTATGGGCCCTTGTTTAGGAGGACAGGCATATCATCCTATAATGCAGGATTTCCTCATTCAAACCAAACACACGGGATTTATGGGTATTGCTGGCCCGGCTTTTGTCAAAACGCAAACCGGGGAGGAAATCAGCCTGGAGGAGCTTTCCGGCTACAAAGCCCATGCTATCAAATCAGGGCAAACGCACATCGTGGCTGAAGATGATGCAGAGTGCCTGGATAAGTGCAAGGAACTTTTGTCCTTTTTGCCTTCCAGCAACAGAGAGAGACCACCTCGTATCCAAACAGACGATGACCCAGAAAGGAAAGAGGATTTGCTCAGCCTGATGCCAGAACATCCATTCGAACCTTTCGATATGTACGAAGTTATCGGAAAAATAGTTGACCAGGGTTATTTCTTTGAGACCTTGGGGCTCCACGCCCGGAATATAATCACAGGTTTTGCCCGCTTCAACGGGCGTCCTGTGGGAATAGTAGCTAGCCAACCGAAGTGGATGGCCGGTTGCATAGATATTGATGCTGCCGACAAAGCAGCCAGGTTTATCAGGTTTTGTGACCTTTTTAACATTCCCCTGCTCACTCTGCAGGATTGCCCGGGGTATCTGATAGGTTCCCAGCAGGATTGGGGCGGAATCCTGCGCCATGGCGCCAAGCTGCTTTTTGCCTGGGCTGATGCTACCGTGCCCCTCATTTCAGTCATACTTAGAAAGTCCTACGCCGGCGCTCACTACGGCATGCTGGACAAATCTATTGGGGCTGATTTTGTCTTTGCCTGGCCTACCGCTCGAGTTACCATCGTCGGCGCCGAAAGTGCTGCCAGTGTTATCTTCGCCAGAGAAATAAGGGAGGCGGATAAACCTGATGAGGTGCGGGCACAAAGGATAAGAGAATATTCAGAAATCTACGAAAACCCCTACTGCGCTGCAGAGAGAGGCTATGTCGACGATGTGATAGACCCCTCAGATACCAGAAAATTCATAAACAGGGCACTGGATGCTCTGGAAGGTAAATGTGTGGCCAGGCCGTGGAGGAAGTATTCCAACATCAATCTCTAAGAAAGGAGGAGGAAGATGGATTTCGGCTTTACAGAGGAGCAGAACAAGTTTAGACAGGAGGTGCGCCACTTTTTAGAGGAGGAGATGAAGAAGGGGTACTGGGAACCTGCCTGTGATGCCTGGATACAAGGCTTTGACCCTGAATTCACCAAACGGGTGGCGCAGAGGGGCTGGATAGGCCTGACCTGGCCCAAAGAGTATGGCGGGCAGGGGCTCAGTTATATAGACCGACTCATACTCACCGAGGAAATGCTGAGATATGGGGCACCAGCAGCTTGCCACTGGTTTGCTGACCGCCAAATAGGCGGCTCTATCGTCACCTATGGCACTGATGAGCAAAAGAGGGAGTTATTACCTAAGATTATAGCGGGAGAAGCATATATCGGTCTGGGAATGAGTGAAACGGAGGCTGGCTGTGACTTAGCCTCACTGCAAACTAGAGCTACTGAAGACGGAGACAACTATATAATTAACGGGCAAAAGACGTGGACCAGTGGCGGCTCGTTTGTAAATTATTTTTACTTATTAGCTAGGACCGACCCGGAGGCACCCAAACATAGAGGTATTAGCGAATTTATTATTCCAGCGGATTTGCCTGGGATTAAGCGCATCCCTATGATAGATATTACCGGTACTGAGGCCTGGAATGATGTCTTCTTTGACGAAGTACGCGTCCCCAGGAAATGTTTAATAGGGGAGAAAAACCGTGGTTTCCTTCAAGCCCTTCAACAGCTTGATTACGAGAGAAGCGGGATGGAACGACTCATGGGCAACTATCCCCTCTTTGATGCCATTGTACAGTTTACCAAAGATAATAAATTGTCTCAGGAATCTGTAATTCGCAATAAGCTAGCTCAGCTCCGGATCGAATTTGAAGTCGGGCGGCTACTTATTTATAGGGTGGCGTTAGTTATGGGCGAGGGACGGGCTCCCAACCGGGAAGCAGCCATGTCCAAGGCATATTCTACCGCATTTGAACAAAGGCTAGCCAAGGCCGCCATGGAAGTACTAGGGCCTTATGGGCAACTGGTAAGCAACTCTAAATTAGCTCCTATCCGAGGTTTGGCAGTGCATTCCTATCTGGCCTCCAAAGGTTATAGCCTCCAGGCAGGTACATCAGAGATACTAAAGAACATCCTGGCTACCAGGGGACTGGGGCTGCCAAGCTCGTAATACGTCACCTTGAGCAAAGCGAAGGTTCAATAACTCAAAGATTCTTCGCCGACAATTGAGAATGGCGCTTGGAATGTTTGATACAGGAGGATAGCAATGAAGTTAGCTCTTACTGAAGAACAAGAAATGCTTAAAAAGACAGCCCTCGACTTCCTGGCTGATAAGTGCCCGAAAACATTTGTTAAACAGATGGAAGAAAGCGAGACAGGCTATTCCAGAGAACTTTGGCAGGAAATGGCTGAGCTAGGCTGGCTGGGCTTGGCCTTCCCCGAGAAATATGGCGGCGGCGACATGAATTTTCTCGACCTGGCAGTGCTACTAGAAGAAATGGGACGGGCTTGTTTGTCTGGCCCTTTTTTCTCCACAGTGGTTCTTGGGGGCTTACCCATCTTAGATGTCGGCAACGAGGAGCAAAAACAAGAATACCTGCCCAAGCTAATCCGCGGGGAGAAAATATTCACCTTAGCCCTAACCGAACCCGGCTATCAGAATTACGATGCATCTTCAGCCACAGTCGAGGCTACTCCAGATGATGGCAACTATATCATCAATGGTACAAAACTGTTTGTCCCTGATGCTCATATTGCTGACTACATGCTATGTGTAGCCAGAACCAAGCCTGAAAACGGAATCACTATATTCCTGGCCGACGCCAAGAATCCCAGAATAAATTGCACCATTCTAAAGACCATAGCAGGTGATAAGCTATGCGAGGTGGTTTTTGACCAAATGCCAGTACCTAAAGCTAACATTTTGGGACAACTGAACCAGGGATGGAATGCAGTGCAAAAGCTAATCGAGCGGGCAGCAGTGGGAAAATGCTGCGAGATGGTCGGCAATATTCAGCGAGTATTGGAGATGACCGTGGATTACGCCAAGGAAAGGAAACAGTTTGACCGTCCCATTGGCAGCTTCCAAATTATACAGCACTATTGCGCCGACATGGCAACCGATATTGATGGCGCCAGGTTTAGCACCTACCAAGCAGCCTGGATGTTAAGTGAGGGACTTCCCTGCACCAAAGAAGTGGCTATAGCCAAGGCCTGGATAGGCGAGGCCTCCCAGCGCGTCGTTGCTCTGGCGCACCAAATTCACGGAGCTATCGGCGTTACCATAGAACATGACCTGCATTTTTATACCAGGCGTGCTAAAGCCGCGGAGCTTGCCTTTGGCGATGCTAATTTCTATCGAGAAGTGGTGGCCAGAGAGATGGGATTGTGACCGTTAATTTGACAGCGAAAACCTTGAGATCTTCGCTCAAGGATTAGCTAAGGTCGTTAAGCTTCGTTTCTAATTGCTTTTGCCTCAGGGCTACTGTTAAATCCCCCCGAGTTCTTTCTATAATGCCTCGTATGGCGTCTGTAGTTCGCCTCAAGCCATGAGCGAGCAATTCCGGGAAGTCCATAGTTATCAATATTCCGTAGATTTCATCCATTATGGTCAGTAGCTCCTCGCAACGGGAAAAATCCCCCCGCCTCAGACTATCTAATATGTATCTCCGTAACTCACCCACGGACTCGCCCAAGCCATCAAGGTAGGCGGCATTGCTTACGCCCAACGCCTCCGGTCTCGGCAAGCCTTCTCCGGCAATCAAAGCCAAGGTTATATATCCCTCAGCGAACTCCTTTTGAGCGTCATGAACGAAACCTGAATGAAGTAACCTCCCGTGCTTGGCCAAGTCTTGGTTTAGCTCTCGAAGTAATTCATAAGCCGAATCAAGGAGCCCTTTTGCCTTATCCTGTTCTTGACGATGCACGGCACGTATGGCATCAGCACTGTGGCGGATTACCTGACGGCAACTACGCAAAGCTTTCTCTCGAGCTTCATCCTCAGCCGCGAAGTGGGGACGAAGCTCTGCAGCGATAGCCTCCAAATCTTCTACTGGTTTTGACATTCTTCTTTCGCCAAGTCCATTTTTGCAATCAATTTCTGCACAGCTCCCCCAACATCCTCCTCACCCAAGACAGCGCTAATTACAGCTACAGCATCGGCGCCAGCAGACACTACTTCACCGATATTATTCTGGTTTATGCCGCCAATAGCTACTAGAGGAGTAGATACTGTTCGCTTGAGTTCTTTCAGCATACCCACTCCCACCACAGTAGCTCCCTTTTTCGTCGCCGTGGGAAATATAGAGCCTACGGCAATATAATCCGCTCCCTCAGCTTGGGCTTTTGTTGCCTGAGATAGCATGGTGACGGAGCAGCCAACTATCTTGTCTATGGGCAATTCTCTGCGGATTACAGGCAGGGGCAGGTCTTCCTGCCCAATGTGAAGCCCATCAGCGTCAACAGCCATAGCTAAGTCGAGGTAATCATTTATTATAAATAGAACATCCGCTTGACTACAGAGCTCCCTGAGCTTTTGCGCCACAAGTAGCAGTTTCCCCTTTTTGCTCTGCTTGTCTCGAAGCTGGATTACACTGGCACCCCCCTCAATAATTTGGCCAGCAATGTCCAGTTCATCCCTGTCCCCCAGAAATTGCCTATCCAGAATAACGTAAAGCCCGGCCATCCTTTTTATTTTGTCCCGGCGTGATATTCTGGAAATCAAATCTCGCTCTAAGGTATAAAGGGCAAACCTCATCTGTTCAAAGCTGGCTGAATTCAGCATTGAACTTACCTCTGGCAATTTAGCTAGCTCCTCTACCACGCGGAGAGACTCTTCCACCCTTTTAGCATTGGCTGTAACTAGGCCGGAGAGATCTTGCAGAGATTGCTTCGCTTTTGGCTCATAGCCAGCACCCATACGGGCACCAACATCATGTTCGGAATCTCTCTGAGATAAGAGCCCTAAACTCAGTGATTTAGTCTCCTTGGCTAAATCATGACGCAGAGTCCTTAACCGCTGGCTCAGCTCAACATCGTTGATAAGAAAGCGAGCGACATCTTCCAGAACCCGCAAGCCTTCACTGGAGCGGTTTAGATTGGCATCAATAATACGCAATGGTTGGTGAGACACTTTCTAGATCCCTGGGTCTTTGTAATAATCCTCGCTGGGGTGCATTGTGGGCTCGCCACTCTCCTCCCATACCGTCCTCAATAATTTATGGTAGGCAAAGCCGGAAATGACACGGGATAAATTAGTATTGCCGCAAGCCGTCTTTAGACCTTTTGAAACTCGTAACCAATCCTACCGCCGGGCAATTTCACCGGAAGTATCTTCAGCCCCATTCCCGGCTTAATATCACTCTCCTTAAGACCCTTGCTTAACCGACCAAAGACCCTCACCCCATCAAAATCAGCTATGGCCAGAGTATATGGAGCGTCATCCTCAAATCCGGTTGGACCATAGTTTACTACAGTATAGGTGACCAGCCTACCATTTCCCTTAATCTCAAACCACTCCACATCACTGCCTACACATTTTGGGCAATCCATCCTCGGGGGAAAGTAATTAGTCCCACACCTTCGGCACCTAGTTGCCATTACTTTACCCTTCTCCAAGTAACCCACAAAATCAGATGCCTTCGTTTCGGTGGTGAAGCTAACAACGCCAAAATTCTCAAAACTCACTGGCTACCTCCTTAGAATGGTCACATTACCATATTGTCCGACGCCACCTATATTATGAACCAAGCCTATTTCCGCTCCCCGTACCTGGGTTTCCTTAGCCTGCCCCCTAAGCTGGTGTACGATGGTCCTAATCTGTGAGCCACCAGTAGCGCCAATAGGGTGACCTTTGGATAACAACCCACCGTCAACATTTACCGGTTTCTTTCCACCCACATACGTCTCTTTGCCCTCAATCAATTCAGTCCCCTCCCCAGGTTTGGCAAAGCCCAAGTCTTCATAAGCCATAAGCTCAGCTATAGTAAAACAGTCGTGAACCTCGGCAACATCAATATCTCCCGGTCCCACACCAGCCATTTCATATGCCTGTCTGGCTGCCTCCTGGGCACACCTCAGACCGGTGAGCGATTCCCTTCCTGACATTGTCATTGTGTCCGTGGCAGCGCCCAGACCCATTATCCAGATTGGAATATTAGTTACTCTTTTAGCTACGTCACCACTAGCTATTATGATGCAGGAGGCACCATCAGCATTGGCGCAGCAATCAAACTTCTTCAGCGGGCTAGTTATTACCTCCGAGCCTAAAATTTCGTCTAAACTCAGCTCTTTACGATATGTAGCCTTAGGATTTGCCGCACCATAGTGTGAATTTTTGACCCGTACCTTGGCCAGGTGCTCTTCAGTGGTTCCATACTTAGCCATATGAGCCCGGGCATACATAGCATAACCAGCAGGCATGGTTATGCCAAAGGGCGATTCCCATATTATGTCACCTCCCCGGCTCATCCTCTCCGCAGCCTCACGAGAGGTCAAGTCCGACATCTTCTGGAAGCCTACCACTGCTACTACTCTGTGAAGGCCTGCCTTTATTAATGACCAACCTACTCTCAGCCCCGTGCTACTAGAAGAACACACAGTCTCGACATAGAAACTCGGCTTGGGCGTTAGCCTCAAGTACTCTGAGATTAAACCGGCTGGTGAGCGCTGCTTATCATACTCTGGCGCAGAACAAATAATTGAGGCATCTATATCATTGTTGGTAATGTCTAGACCCTCCATTGCTTCGGTATAGGCTTCAAAACATAATTCCCCGATAGATACACCACACTTACGAGAAAAAATGCTCTGACCTACTCCAACAATAGCCACGTCTTGCATAAAGCAACCTCCTCGAATCGCAAGAGTTTAGTTTTTTCCAGAATTCTAGTATGCTATATCACCTGCCCTCGCACTGTCAAGCGCTTTCCGAGAGTTTTTTCATCTAGAAATTAGAGCAGCGCGGCTGCATTACTTTGCCGAAGCGACGAACTTCCGGTCGGAGCTGCTGTAAGGTCTCCATCCTCTAGGTGCCAAATAAAACTGTACTGGCTACTCCAGATACAGTATCTTGCTACAGCTAGTGCATTGGATTAACTCACCAGCTTTGGCTTTCTGCCATTGACTCGTAGGCACGGTGATGTGGCATCCTTGGCATTTCCCTCTCTCCACTTTGACCACAGCTTGTCCCCTTGTCAGCCTTAGTCGCTCATAAGTGTTGAGGGCTTCAGAGTCAATTTGCTGCGCTAGTCTATCACGGTCCCCCCTGAGCTTAGCAAGCATGGTTTCAACTTCGCTTTTTCTTTGTCTCAAAGTTTCTTGCCTCTGCTCCCATTCTCGCTTCAATCGTTCAACCTCTTCGGCGGTAGTTTTTACCTTATCTTCTATCTCTTCTACCTGGCTCATTAATTCTAAGAGGGCATCTTCTTTCGGCCTAATCTGGCTCTTAAGGCCCTTGACTTCTTTCTCAAGGTTAACCAGTTCCTTGGGATTCGTAGTTGTGCCAACGTAAAGTTTGCTATCAATCTTCCTGACCTTATCTTGAAGGTCTTCCAGTTCCCATTCAGATCTCTTTTGCTTTTTCCTCGCGTCTTCCAGTTGTTCCTTTTGCGAGGCAAGTTTGGATGTGGCGGCAACCAAGGCCTTATCGTCACTCAACCGATTTTCAATCTCATTTAGCTCTTGTTGCTTTCTTTGAAGCTCCAGATCAACCTGCTGCAGCTTATAAAGTTGCTCTGCCAAACTCATGCTGAGGCTTATTGTAGAAGTGAAGTGGGGATATTGTCAAAAAATGCAGACAGCTTCCAAGGGAAGCCAGGAAGCTAAAGTTCCACAATCCTGGGCTTCACACGGCGTTTTTCGGCAGCGACAATGGCATCTATCTGGGATACAACTTCATCAAGCTTATTTTGGCGGCTTGTTATCACATAATCGAAAATCGGCAGGCTCTTTATTTCCCCTTTAGCCCTTTCCAACCTTAGGGCCAAATCTTCTGAAGACTCGCTACGTCGCTTCCTCAACCTCTTTCCTAGTTCTTCCACTGAAGGAGGCATGAGGAAAATAAATACCGCTTGGGGCAGAATTTTCTTGATAGTAGCAGCACCCTGAACATCTACTTTGACTACCGCATCTACCCCTTTGGATAAAGCCGAGGTTATTTCCTCTTTTGGCACACCATAGTAGTTGCCGTAGACATTGGCCCACTCCAGGAACTGGTGTTTATCTATCATTTGTTGAAATTCTTTCTGGGAAAGGAAGTGATAATCCACTCCGTTCTTCTCTCCGGCACGCTTAGGACGTGTAGTAGCGGTAACGGCATAGTGGAAGGGACGCCCCAACTTTTTCATTCTGGCAAGCACAGCATCCTTGCCTACTCCCGAAGGTCCTGAAAGAACGACGAGCAGGGGGCGAGAGCTCCTAGTGCTTCTTTGCTTCGTTCGAAGCTTCGACTCAAGGCTGCTTTCAGGCACTTCACAGCTCAACTTTTTCCTCAGACGGCAGGGAGGCAGTGGCTAACCTGTGAGCAATGGTCTCCGCTGTCACGACAGCCAACATCATATGACCAGTGTCAAAAAGAATAGCGGTCTTGGCTTTCCTGCCATGAGTGGCGTCAATTAAAAGTCCTTTCTCTCTTACTTCCCGAAGGAGTCGCTTGATTGGTTGCTGATTTATGGAAAGGAAAGCAATTACCCTGTTTACAGCGATAACACTACCAAAACCGATATGAACTAATTCTGTAGCCATACTGCCCCTCCTAACTTAATTACTAAAACTCATTTTGTTGTAACCACACAGCCTACTTATCGTTTAGTATTTAGGATTCCGTGCTCAGGCTTTATCAGCATTTAATACTTGTTGCAAAGTTTGCCAGAAGGCAGGATAGGATACCTGTGCTACCTGGGCATGCTTGATAGTCGTTTCCTCTTTGGCTATCAAACCGGCTACTGCCAGACTCATCGCCAATCGGTGGTCGAAATGACTGTCAACCTCTGTGCCCCACAAAGGTCTACCGCCATAGATGACCATGCCATCCGGCAGAGGCTCAATTTTAGCACCCAGACGGGAAAGCTCACTCGCCACCGTGGCAATCCTGTCTGATTCCTTCACCCTCAGCTCCCCAGCATCCCTGATCACAGTTTTCCCCTTAGCAACACAGCCAGCTACGGCTAACACGGGAATCTCGTCAATGAGGCGAGGGATATTATCGCCACCGACCTCTATCCCCTTTAACTCGCTAGATTCTACCACAATATCGGCTAAAGTTTCACCAGCCTCCAGTCGCTCATTATCTATTTCTAACCTGGCTCCCATGGCCAGGAGAATATCGATGATTCCCGTTCGTGTCGGGTTAATTCCACAATCCCTTATCACTATCCTAGCGTTAGGATGAATAGCTCCGGCAACCAAAAAGTAGGCTGCCGAGCTGATGTCGCCCGGGACGCGAAGATTGACAGGAACTAAGGGGCTGCTCAAAGGCAGCAAGGAAATCGAATTTCCCTGGCTTTCCAAACTGGCTCCCATCCGTTTAAGCATCCTTTCCGTATGGTCCCGGGAAGGGATTGCTTGATGTAAGACAGTATTGCCTCGGGCAAAAAGACCGGCTAGTAGCATGGCTGATTTAATTTGAGCACTGGGAACAGGCAAGGTAAAATCTATACCACGTAACTTTTTCCCCTTAATGACCAGGGGGGCAAAGGAATCTCGCCCCCTTCCCCAGATCTCAGCGCCCATTAACCTCAATGGCTCAATCAACCTGCCCATGGGGCGATTACGAAGAGAGGCATCCCCGGTAATAATAGATAAGAAAGGCTGGCTGGAAAGAAGACCGCCCAGAAGGCGCATTGTAGTGGCACTATCCTGGGCATCAAGCACATTGCCGGCCTCCTTGAGACCATCTTCGCCAGTTCCGGAGACTAATAGAGTAGATGAGTCCCGCGACCCTTCTCTGTCAATTTTCACCCCCAGGGCTCTCAGACACCTAACTGTGGCCAGGCAATCTCTTCCCGGAGCGAAATTATCAATCTCGGCTTTACCTTTGGCTAAGCTATTCAGGATGACAGCCCGGTGGGAAATAGACTTATCACCAGGTAGAACTACCTCCCCCTCCAATCTGGGACAAGGTTTTATGGTTCTTGTTTCCGCTCTTGGCGAAAACGACCTTAAGCCAACAAATTGTTCAGCCATTCTTGTCTTGCTTTGTTAGCCTCAGTTAAGGCTTGTTCCAAGCGTTTATCCCCCTCAGCCACCAGTTGGCGATACCTCTCCAATTCTTGGCTGAATTTACCTATCCAGTTAACTATAGCTTCTTTATTGCTAAGGCAGATATGGGCATTTACCTCAGGATTCCCCGAAGCTAGGCGAGTAAGGTCATGATAGCCAGAGGCCGCCAGTTTGGACATTTTAGACCAGGAAGGATTCTTGGTGGTTAGCGATACCAGGGCCGCCGAGAGCAACATGGGTAGATGACTAATGCCAGCCACAAGTTTATCATGCTCTTGAGTGTCAATGAAAAAAGGTATGGCTCCAAGCTTCTTGACCATGCCTGTCACCGTATCTATCGATTTTGATGAAACCTTCTCTGACGAAGTGAGACAATAAGTGCACCCCTGAAATAATTCGGCTTCAGCAGCCTGGATGCCATAAGTTTCCCTCCCGGTCATGGGGTGTCCGCCAATGAAGTCCACCGTTGACGGCAGTATTTCCTCGGCCCATTTCATAACCTGGGCTTTCGTGCTGGCAGTATCGGTGACCATGCAACCAGAGGGAAGATGGGGAGCTATCTCGGAGAAGATTTCCTTCACCGTCAGAACCGGTGTGGCGATGATGACAAAATCAGCTTGCTTTACCGCATCCTTTAAGTTGTTTTCGCCTCGCTCAATGGCGCCTAAACTTAAGGCATTGGCTACAGTTTCCTGACGACGGCTATAGCCGACTATTTCCCACCCAGGCTTCCTTCCCTGCCTTAAAGCTAACCCGATTGAGCCGCCGATTAACCCTAAACCGATGATGGTAACCAGCACGGTATCATTATAGCAGCGTAAGGTCCGCCTGTCATTGCCAGCCCTCCTCCCCTGTCATTCTGAGCCTCTTCTTAAAGAGTTAAAAGGCGCAAGGTACGTGTCAAATTGAGGTAATGCGGAGGCTGAGATACATGGGTAAAACTCATGGTATGTTTAGTGATAGTAATTTACCATGGGAGTTACCGGAATGACAAAGCCAACCAGCACACCATGTTGATTTTTAATCGGAAAAAGTGTATGATATCCTCCTAAAGGAGGGATCTGAAGATGGGCGAAGTGGAAATTGGCCAGGTAACAGATTTTTTTGCTAAGCCTGTGGTAGCTGGCATAGAACTGAGCGGTACATTGAAAATAGGTGATAAAATCCATATCAAGGGCAGCACCACAGATATAGAACTGGCTGTAGAATCCATGCAGATCGAGCGCGTTAACATCACCGAAGGCAAGCCCGGCGACCTTGTGGGCATAAAAGTTCCTGATAGAGTAAGGCGCGGTGACAAAGTTTATAACGTCACTGAATAGCCTTAAGCAGATTTGCCATTTCAATAGCGCCTACCGCGGCAACAGAGCCTTTGTTGCCTTCTTTAGCCCCCGCTCTCTGGATAGCTTGCTCCAAAGTATCAGCTGTAATTATGCCTTGTATGACTGGTAGGCCCGTATCAAGGCTCACTCTGCCAAGTCCCCTGTTTACCTCGGAAGCAACATACTCAGAATGGGGGGTGCCGCCACGAATCACCGCGCCAAGGCATATTATGGCATTGTACTTATCACTCTGCGCTAATTTTTTGCTTATAAGCGGGATCTCTAGACATCCTGGAGTCCAGACAATATCGAAGTCACCCTCATCGACGCCGTGGCGCAATAAAGCGTCCCTTGCTCCCTCAAGCAGCTTTGTGGTTATTAACTCATTAAAGCGAGAAACAACCACGGCAAACTTAAGCCCCTTTCCTATCAGGATACCTTCATAATGCTTAGCCATTACTTACCCTCCTGTATACCTAGAATATGTCCTAACTTTTTTTGCTTGGTTTCTAAATAGTGGATGTTATAGGGGGTAGATGGGGCTATTAGAGGAACAGTCTCGACTATCTTAATTCCATAGCTTTCCAGCCCAATTACCTTCTTAGGGTTATTGGTAAGCAATCGAATATTATGTAAACCTAAGCCGGCCAAAATCTGGGCACCCACCCCATAATCTCTCAAATCAGGAGCAAAACCTAAAGCTATGTTAGCCTCCACAGTATCCATTCCTTGATCCTGAAGAGCATAGGCGCAAAGCTTATTGTGAAACCCGATCCCCCTCCCCTCCTGCCTCATATAAAGAAAAACACCTCGCTCTTCTTTGGCTATACTTTGTAAAGCCATCTCAATCTGGGCCCCACAATCGCATCTCAAACTACCAAAGACGTCTCCAGTCAAACATTCACTGTGAACACGTACCAACACAGGCTCACCATTTGATATATCACCTTTAACTAGAGCAACATGTTCAGCAGCATCAACAACACTTTTATAAGCCACTGCCGTAAATTCGCCATACTTAGTGGGCAGCCTAGCCTCAGTTACTCTTTGCACCAGTTTTTCATGACGAAGACGGTAGGCAATCAAATCAGCGATAGTTACAATCTTTAAGCCAAACTTAGAAGCCATAGCCTCAAGCTGAGGCAGACGGGCCATAGTGCCATCTTCATCCATAATCTCACATATGACGCCAGCAGGATAAAGTCCAGCTAGTCTAACCAGATCGACAATAGCTTCGGTGTGTCCTGCCCGTACTAACACCCCGCCTTCCTTGGCTCGAATAGGGAATATATGCCCTGGCTGAACCAAATCCCCCGCCTTGGTGTTAGGATCAAGCACTGTTTTTATGGTATGGGCTCGATCAAAGGCAGAAATGCCGGTGGTAACCTTATGCCTTGCCTCAATAGAAACTGTAAAGGCAGTGGAGTAGTGTGAGGTGTTATTGGCAACCATCAGTGGTATTCCTAATTCGTCAAGTCTTTGACCAATAATAGGAAGACAAATCAACCCCCGACCATGCTTAGCCATAAAATTTATCGCCTCAGGAGTAATCTTCTCGGCAGCCATGGCCAGATCCCCTTCATTTTCGCGTGACTCGTCATCAACGACAATGATAAACTTGCCTACCCTTATATCTTCAATTGCCTCTGAAATGCTAGCCAGCATCTATTTCCCCTACAAATCCATATTCTCTAAGAAACTCGAGGTTTAAACTTTGTTTTTTCCGCTCCTTAAGATTTTCCACATATTTAGCTATGATGTCTGCTTCTAAATTGACTACGTCTCCAGGTCTCTTCCTTCCTAACGTAGTATATTCCATAGTGTAAGCTACCAGAGACACAACAAAAGAAAAATCATCAAGGTCTACAATGGTGAGACTGACACCATCAACGGCGATAAAGCCTTTATCTACAATGTAAGGCATTAGTTTAGCTGGTGATGAAATCCTCATAATATGCGCGGCTTCCTCGCTAGTTACATCCATTACTTCTCCCGTATCATCGCCATGACCCAACACTAAATGGCCACCCAGGCGTCCTCCCAGTACCAGCGCCCTTTCTAAATTTACCTGGTCGCTATAATGAAGTCTACCGAGATTAGTGCAACGTAACGTCTCAGGCATAACATTAACCCCAAAGCCGTGATTTTCCAAAGAGATAACAGTTAAGCAAACACCATTAGCAGCTATGCTGTCGCCCACTTTCGTTCCCTCAAGCACCTTATGAGCTTCGAAGGCTAAGTGGTCTCGGCTTGTTTCCTTAACTATGCCAATCTCCTCAACTATCCCTGTGAACATACCATACACCTAAAAACTACGCCTCTTGTGGTAATCGTTTCTCCACGTATCCACTAACTAATATATCATCGCCAAAACTCTTGATGTCAACTCGACTAAGGCGCAGAGCCTTAGCTACATTGTCGATGCCATCCCCCCCCACACTTACAGCCTCACGGCCGCCAATGATGATTGGTGAAATGAAAGCCAATACCTTGTCCACTAAGTGGTGGTCAAAAAGTGAACCAAGAAGCTTACCACCTCCCTCCACTAGGACAGTGACAATCTCTCGCCTTCCCAACAACTTCAATAACTCCACAATATCTACCGAGCCTTCCTTGGCTGGTAATTCCAGTACTTCGGCACCCGCCTCTACAAATTTTTCCTTCTTTACAGAGTCAAAAGGTGCTGCTACAGCGAGCAAAACCGCGCCTGGTGGCTCAAAAATATGAGCGTTCAATGGCACTTTTCCTTTACTATCAACAATCAGACGTAGAGGCTGCATTTTCCCTATGCCACCTCTGCCACCACAACCTTTAGCGGTGAGGCGAGGATTATCAGCAACAATGGTGTTTACCCCTACCATTATGGCGTCGACAGTATAGCGCAAGGCATGTGCATACTTTCTTGCCTCTTCCTTAGTTATCCACTTAGAATCACCGGTTTTAGTAGCAATCTTGCCGTCAAGGCTCATGGCGAATTTGGCCACGACAAATGGTAAACCCGTGGTAATGTGCTTAATATAAGCCTCATTTATTTCGGAAGCTTCCTGTTGACATATACCTATATGGGTCTTGATACCTCCTTCATTTAGTCTGCCTACCCCACGCCCTGAAACCACCGGGTTGGGGTCGAGCAAGGCTATATGGACCTCTGAAATGCCGGCATCGATTATAGCTTGAGTGCAAGGTGGAGTACGCCCATAATGAGAGCACGGCTCCAGGGTAACATACATAGTAGCACCCTGTGCCTTATCACCAGCCTGACGAAGTGCCATAACCTCAGCATGCTCCGAGCCAGCAGGCTGAGTATATCCCATGCCGACAGCAAGTCCGTCTTTAACAACTACTGCCCCCACTGCCGGGTTAGGACTGGTATATCCCATAGCTAACCTAGCCAGAGATAGAGCACATTCCATATACTGTTGGGGGGGCATTATTATCTACCTCTTCCGGATAAATTCCTTACAATGGGCTGCTAGCTGTAGATTCGCTTTACCCTTAGTATCTACTCCTTGCATCGCTAGAACCATATAACTTTCCAAATGGAGAAGTCAAGTTTGACAAAGGCATTTGCCCGTTGCCATCTTAATAATACAAGGTAATTGATAATTTTCCAAATTGGGCAACTCACGGGTAGGATGTCCCCTTTACTGTCCTCAGCATTGATTGTAACAACTGCCTGAGTGAAGTGCAAAAAGAGCAAGCATAAATGGAGATGTTGCCGCTACTTTTGTATAATGGATATTAGAGGGATGAAAAAGGCTTTTGAAATAATTGACCATACTGCTGACGTGGGCATCATCGCCTATGGAGCAGATGTCGAGGAGCTTTTTTCCAATGCTGCTCTGGCTCTGTTCAGTTTGATTACTGAACCTGAAAGCGTTGAAGAGAAATTGCACCTCGATTTAGAACTAAGCAGCGAGGACAGAGATAGTTTGCTCGTTGAATGGCTTAATGAGCTCATTTACCTCTTTGATGTCAAACATATTTTGTTCAACCGGTTCGATATTGAAAGTTTGACTCATAATCAGCTTAAGGCTACCTGTTATGGGGAAGGTTTTGAACCAATGAAACATAAGATAAAGACAGGGGTAAAGGCAGCCACATATCATATGTTAAGGTTAGACAAAAATGGTGGTGGATATAAAGCACAGATAATCTTCGACATTTAGGAGCTAAGGACATGGCGCGATGGCAAGGACAGCTTATTAAGATAGACGATTATCGCTGGAAGATTCCTGAGAATTATAAAACTGGCATGAAGGTTCCTGGCCTAATCTATGCCAGTAAGGAAATGCTGGAATCTATATGTGAGGAACAAGCACTGGAGCAAGTCGCCAATGTTGCATTTCTCCCCGGTATAGTAGGTTATTCCTTTGCCATGCCGGATATCCACTGGGGCTATGGCTTCCCTATAGGCGGAGTGGCGGCAATGGATATTAAGGATGGCGTAGTTTCCCCGGGGGGAGTGGGTTATGATATTAACTGTGGTGTAAGGTTATTGCGTACCAGTCTCAGCGAAGCTGAAGTGCGGCCCAGAATTAGTGAGCTCATTAATGCATTATTTCTTAATGTGCCATCAGGCCTTGGCTCTGAAGGGAAGATAAAGGTAAGCCAAAAGGAGATGAACCAATTGATGGTTGAGGGAGCTAGTTGGGCAGTGAAGCGTGGCCTGGGTTCCGAGGAAGATTTGGATGCTACTGAAGAAGGTGGATGCCTCAGTGGTGCCGATCCCAGTAAGATAAGCGATAAAGCGGCAAAGAGAGGTATGCCTCAGGCAGGCACATTAGGCTCAGGAAATCATTTTCTTGAGATTCAGGTGGTGAAGGAGATATTCGACTCCCACATAGCTAGCATTATGGGCATCACTGAGATAGGTCAGATATTAGTCTTAATTCACACAGGTTCTCGCGGCTTTGGTCACCAAGTATGTACTGACCATCTGCGGGTCATGGAGCAGGCGGTATCAAAGTATGGGATAAAGCTCCCCGACCGGCAACTTGCTTGTGCTCCCATAGAGTCACCGGAAGGCCAAGATTATCTAGCTGCCATGGCATGCGCTGCTAACTATGCCTGGGCTAACCGGCAGTGCATTGCCCACTGGGTTAGAGAAAGTTTTTCTAAAATTTTCGGTAAAAGTCCTGAGAAACTGGGCATGAGACAGGTTTATGATGTTTGCCACAACATCGCTAAGATAGAGGAACACATAGTAGATGGTCACAAGCTTAAGGTTTGCGTTCACCGCAAAGGAGCTACCAGAGCTTTTCCGGCGGGCCATAAGGACACTCCCAGACGCTACAAGGAGGTAGGACAACCTGTGCTCGTGCCCGGAGACATGGGACGTTGTTCTTTTGTTGCTGTGGGTACTCAAAAGGCCATGGATGAGACCTTTGGCTCCACTTGTCACGGCGCGGGGAGGGTGTTAAGTCGCGGGGCTGCCAAGCGGAGTATGAATGGTAGAGATGTAGTTCGAGCATTAGAGAGCAGAGGTATTACCATCAAGGCGGGAAACATCTCTTCGCTAGCTGAGGAGGCGTCCCAAGCTTACAAAGATATCACTGAAGTTATAGATGTGGTTCACCAAGCTGGTATTTCTAGAAAAGTGGCTATGGCTATACCCATGGGCGTTATCAAAGGCTAAATGTTATTTGTAATTCTGAAGGTAGTGAAGAATTTGGCATGATTCAAACCATAATTAAGCTTCCCACCCCTCAGTTGAAAGGTAAGGTTTCATTAGAGGAAACGATACTAAGGCGCAGAGCAGTTCGTAGATACCGTAGGGATCCACTAAACTTATCTCAATTGAGCCAAATACTTTGGTCGGCCCAGGGCATCACCGGAACTAGAGAGTTCAGGGCAGCGCCCAGTGCCGGAGCTACCTATCCCCTGGAGATTTTTGTGTTCGTTGGCAAACAAGGTGTAATTGCCAGCGAGGCAAAGCAAGCTCCCGAAGAATTACAGGCTGGCATTTACCACTATGAAGCAGATTCCCATTCCTTGAGCTTACACAAACCAGCCGATTTAAGACCAGATTTAGCCAGAGCAACTCTGGACCAGGAGTTTATTATCGACGCCCCGGTGGATATTGTCATCTGTGCTCTTTATCACAGGACTTCCTATAGATATGGCAGACGCGGAGAAAGATATGTTCACATAGAGGTGGGACATGTAGGTGAAAACATCCACCTTCAAGCTGTGGCTTTGGGGTTAGCCACGGTGGAAATCGGCGCTTTTAATGATGAAGAGGTAAGAAAAGTCCTCGGGGTAGAAGAACAAATTAAGCCCCTGTATATAATGCCTCTGGGCAAAGCAATGTAAGGAAACGAATCGCGATGACCCAAAATTATGATGTCGCCATAGTTGGTGCTGGTCCCGCAGGTATATTCGCTAGCTTGGAATTATGTAACGCCGGCCTCGACGTTGTGCTTCTGGACAAGGGAGGAGAAATTGATACTCGTGTTTGTCCCGTTCAAAACAGAAGTGGGTGCTGTGCCCTCTGCTCCCTATGCAACTTAGTAAGTGGCTTTGGAGGTGCTGGAGCCTTCAGCGATGGCAAACTGACTTTGTCCACCCAAGTAGGCGGCCGGCTCAAAGAACTGATCGGCTTAGACCAAGCCCAAGCACTTATAGATTATGTTGATTCTATCTATCTCAAATTTGGCGCTCCTCCCAAAGTTTATGGAATTGGGAGAGATACAGCTGAACTGGAGCGAGAGGCTGCTTCAGCCGGGCTCACATTAACCCCTGTTAAATTGCGCCACCTGGGAACAGAGCTTTGTCACGAAACATTGAAGGCTATGCAGAATTATCTGTCATC
>Ga0315549_1001482_pt1 | contig 24216 bp, 22 predicted proteins | sample SalMarSW160200MG_FD_203101 | JGI IMG/M metagenome (GOLD analysis project Ga0315549, IMG submission 203101) | Salt marsh sediment microbial communities from the Plum Island Ecosystem LTER, Massachusetts, United States - Salt Marsh Sediment SW1601-200 ... | reverse complement strand
TTCCGGCCAGTTTGTCTGTACCCATTGCGGATATGCTGATGTCGTGAGGACAATCAGTATGAACATGCTTAACGACGTGCGAACCAGGTTCTTTTTCATATAAGTCCCTTTCGAGTTACTCACGTCTACTAAAAGAGCGGACAGAAAAAATAGCCGCGTTTTTCGAAGCGATTTTCCTATCAGACCGTCCTTGGTTTTTGAGAAAATACAATATACTGACTTTCCTGGAAACCTGTTATATTTTAATATAAATAAGTGTCTGACGTCAATAATAATTTCCCTTAATGACAGTTATTTTTACCTCGATATGATAGGAACATGACGATTGAAACACCTTGCCCCCATCGTCTAGTGGCCCAGAACGCCGGGTTCTCAACCCGGTAACAGGGGTTCGACTCCCCTTGGGAGTACTGTCGGCTCGATGATACAGATAATCAAATCTGATTTTTCAAGCTATTGTGATGCGCTTGCTTCTACTTCGTCTATAGACTTCGGTATTTCAGGGCCGAGAACACGACAGCCGTTATCGGTTACCAGGACATCGTCCTCGATTCGAATGCCTCCGAAATCCCGGTATTTTTCGAGTTTGCCATAATCTATAAAATCGGAAAGCTTGTTTTGTGCATTCCATCGGTCAATTAACTGGGGAATAAAGTAAATACCCGGCTCGACGGTAAGGACGTAGCCGACCTCCAGAGCTTTCGCTAATCTGAGCCACTGCCAGCCGAATTCCATCCTGCGTTTGATTTGGTCTGTATAGCCGACGTAATCTTCTCCGAGAGCTTCCATATCGTGTACATCAAGACCGAGCATGTGCCCAAGCCCGCACTGAAAAAATAATGTATGTGCACCGGCGTGAACCGCTTCTTCCGGCGATCTCTTTATAAGTCCCAGGTCTTTCAGGCCGGATACAAGATTTATACATGCAAGCTGATGGATTTGCCTGAACTCTGTCCCATGTTTGATAGCTTCGATGGCACTCGCCTGAGCTTTTAGCACAATCTGGTATATTTCCCGCTGCTGTTGGGAGAATCTGCCGCCGATCGGGATTGTTCTTGTTATATCGCCGGCATAATGCAGCGGTGATTCGGCCCCTGAATCGTTCACCGCAATGTCACCTTCTCGCATGAGATTATCGCAGCTAATGTTGTGAAGTGTTTCGCCGTGTATCGAGAATATAATGGGAAAAGCCGGCCGTACACCTCTGGATATCGCTATGCCCTCCATAATCCCGGCAATCTCTCTCTCGTAGATTCCCGGTTTTGATTTGAGCATGAAGAGATCCCCGAAGGTCATTTGGTATTTTCTCATTCCACTTCGATCTTCTTCTGTTCCATCACGATGTCCGGCACTTCCCAATCCTTTTGATCCGTTAGCTCCTTGAAAGCCCGGCGGAAGAGTAGAACCACCTTCACATTGATCTCGCTCTCAGTCTGAGCGTCGAATGTGTAGGTTGAAGTGTCAGTGGCAAAGGCGGCCAGCCGATTGTCACTGAGGACGCGGGTGGGGTTCCAGTAAGCACCGCTGGGAGAGATACCAGTCCATAATTCCTCCAAGACCTTGGCGAAACCCTTGCCCGGCAGGCTGGCATAGTAGCCATACGCGGGCTCGCCTACGCCACCCCACTCAGGCACCGTGGGACCATCAAGTTGGGTCAATGAGTTGCCATCGGCATCGGTGGCGTTGACTATTAAGATAAGATGGCGAAGTGGTGAGTCAGTGGGTATGTGGTGGCCGGTCTGGTCGTTGGTGATGACCACCTGGACGACAAGGGTCCCGGACTCTAATGTGGCGGTAGCTGTCATTGTAACTGCGTTTTGCAAAAGCTCTTCATCCATCGCGCCGGGCATGAGGTGGCTGAAGATGCGGTTGGGATCGCGATACAATCCTCCGTTTTCAGGAAAAACGAAATAGTTGTAACCGGCCACTGGCATATGGCAATCCTGGCAGGTCTTGCCGTTTTCAGTGTCGCTGTAAGGGCTTTCCAGCCACTCACCAAAGGAGTTATAGATCACCGTATCCCAGAATACTCCAAAATGACACGTTGCGCAGAAAGCGCTTTCATCCACGAGTGGCAGATAGCTTACCCGGCGGGTCACGTCGTCAAAGTTGCCGAAGAACAGCTGCTCCTCGCCATGCGGCCGATACAGACGCATAGACATTACGCCGGGCGTGTTGGGATACGGAAGACCGGTGGATGGATCCAGCGTTACCTCGCCAATTTTGTGGCAGAAATCACAGAAAACGCCCTCGGTGTCAATGCCAGTGACCTGATTCACATCGACGGCATACGCCTGGCCCGGTTTGGCCGCAGCAGAAGGGACATGGCAGGTGGCGCAATTACCGGCCGTCTGGGGAAAGTCCAGCTTGTAGCCCGGCCCGTAATAGGGCTTATTGGGATCCGGAAGCAAAGGAAATCTGCCGTAGTCCCGGTTATAGCCGTAGCGGGTGGCGGGGCTCTGGTTACCATGTACATCAGTGCCGTTGTACATAGTCAGAAAGTGGGGATTGACGGCCGATTGGGAGTGCGCATCAGCCATCCATTCGGTATAGGCGGGCATGCATTTAAGAGAAATAGTAACTGGTTCCGGACCGGGGGAAGTGTTGGTCCAGCCTACGTAATAACCCTCGGCCCAGGCAGTCACTGTGACGGTAACGTCAACTTCCAAGCCGGTCAAAGTGAACGAACCATCGGCTGCCGTCGTCGTCTTGTTATCGGTGGCCTGCACTCGCACGATGGCTCCCGCCACCGGGCCATTATCGTCCTGTATTACGCCGGACACCGTCTCCTGTGGGGAGGCAGGCGATGACGATCTTAGTGCCGTGTTACGGATAATCGGTGAAATGAATGAGCATACGGCCGTCTCCATACCGCCTGTTACAGCGACTGATACATCCAAGTCAGTCCATACTGTCCAGAGAATCAATATTACGATACAGACAAACAGAACTAACAAGTTTCTCATTGTTGCTCCAGATAATCGACTTATCATTCTGTCGGCGTTCCAAGCCGGTATACTCCAGAACCCTCAACGCCTGCGTAGAGGACCATGCCATCCTCCGAAAGTGCGAGGACGTTGACCGCTCGATGCTGCAAGCCTTCGTTGATGGCGTGCCAGATTTCGCCGCTATCTGTGGAGACATACACACCGCTGAGAAAGTCTGCCACATAGACGACTTGGGTACTGTTGGGATCGATCGCGATACTGGTAATCCGGGCATTCGGATCCAAGCCGGCGCTCGATTGCACCCAGGAGAGACCTCCATCGGTACTCTTGTAAACGCTCCCACCGGCAAGTCCGGCAAAAAGGACTTTCGGATCTGAGGGATCGATAGCAAGGCTGATGACGGGTATTGAAGGCAGGCCCGCGTCACTTGGCGTCCAGGTCTGCCCACCATCGTTCGTCAAGAAAACTCCGGCGGTCGGCATGGAAGCGTAGACCGTGTTCGCGTCGGTAGGATGAACGGCCAGGGCGATAACGGCGGTATCGACGGCCTGCTCCCCACCGACCGGCGACCATGTGGTGCCGCTGTCATGCGAGACATAGACTCCCATTCCGGGACTATCGCACTCCTGCGAAGACGTAAAGGTTCCGTCCCTGCACTCCGGTGAAGCCAGTGCCACATATACTGTGACCGGGTCGGAGGGTGCAAATACAATAATCGCCGGGGGACCATTCGGTACTGGCGGCTCGCCCGGTTGCGCTACCACATCCCAGCTTAGGCCGCCATCGTAGCTGTACAGGACGGTAGGTAAGTCATGCGCGGCAGTTATGAGGTGGTTGGCATCCGTTGGATCCACGGCCAGACCAGAGATCTCATTGAACCGGATACTGCCCATTTCGGGCGGGGGATAGGTCAGGCCCACCCAGGTGCCGCCCCCATCATCACTGCGGAACACCCCGGTACGACCGCCGGCATAAATGGTTCCCGGCTGGCCAGGCGCGATGACCACTTGGCGCACCAGCTCGCCGGTATAGCCCTTACTGGCCGAGACCCACGTCTGGCCGCCATCTTCGGACAAGAAATTGCCGCCCAGGTAGTTGTTAACAAAGACACGCATCGGGTCGCTTGGATCGCACTGCATATCAATGGGGAAGCCGGCGATGATACCCTCCGGCCCCCACGTGTCATTCTCCCGGCTGAATCGCTGCCAGGTTTGGCCTTCGTCATCGCTGCGATAGACGGCCTTGGCGCTGGCGGCGTAGACGATGTTTGGATCAAAATCACAGTATTCGACCACGCTGAACAGTTCACCGGCCAGTATCCGCTCCCAGTTCTCGCCGCCATCCTCGGTCAGATAGACTCCGCCGGTAAACTCATCGCCATAGCCTGACCAGGCGTCCTGACTGGCAGCGGCCAAAAGTACGTCCGGATTCTCAGGGTGCATGTACAGGCTGCCTATGTATAGGTCCAGCAGGCCATTATCCTGATTCAGAATCCGCCATGTCTGCCCACCATCGGTGGACTTGAGAATACCGACGCCACCGGCAAATCCGGCTTCCACGTCGGTGTCGGCTGCCTCACGGTCAAAAATCCCGGTCGAGACGTAAAGCACGTTCGGATCGCGCGGGTCAATCCAGCAATAACGGGCCAGATTACCGCCGCGCCAAATCTGCGTCCAATTTTGTCCACTGTTGGTTGTCTTGTAAACGATTCCCTGCGTCATGTCAAATTGCTGACCCATGCGATCGGCACCGTCAGATGTCCAGCCGGGGCTGCCGATCTCGCCCATGGCGTAGACGATGTCCGAGGTCCGGGGATCCACGGTGAAGCCCCGGAAACTAAGGGGCAGTATGCTCCGGTCAACACCATTGTCCATTTCGGTCCAGGTGTAACCTCTGTCGGTGGACTTGAAGATGTCACCGGTATTCTGCGTGCCGATCCAAACGATGTTCGGGTCATGCGGATCCACGGTCGCGCTAAAGATGGGGATGACATCGCCAGCCGGCGCGCCTCGCGAGGTGATACCCTGGTTGCTGGGGAACCAGGTCAGGCCATTGTCGGTGCTCATGTGCAGCCCAGCAAAGGCATCGGTTACATACCATATATTGGGATCGGCGAAGTTGTATCGAATATCATAGCCCAGACCACCAATGGGCCCGCCGGTGCAGATCCAGGGGAGGGCTTCGTAGGCAGGGGCGCCGCCGGAGGGGGTCGGCGGAGGCCCGGTACCCAAAGTCAACACGACATCGTCAAACTCGCCCACCGCTTCATACAAGACCTCAAAGCCAATCCCGCCCGGCGGCAGCGGGTCGGGGTCGGTGGCGGTCAGCACCAGCTCATCGTCGAGCGTAACGGCGTGCTCGCCGCCAATTACGCTGACACCAAGCTGAAACCACCCATCTGGGATGGAGAGCGGGCCAGAGGTGGTCAGTTCGCTGACCACATCGCATGCTTCGCGCTGCAGGGCCAGGACGTCGCCTGCGACAAGGACGTGGTACACCCCCGCATCGCTGGCGCGATAGTTGACCACGAGAGCCCCATCGCCGTACCGCCGCACGCGAACCGTGAGGGTTAGATCTCCCCAGTCGCCGCCGTGGATGGCAAAGTTGCCCGGCTCGATGCGCAGCACACCGTCCACGACCACCGCGTTGGGCAAGTGCTCCCAGCCGGGCAGGGCCGGGTCGTCAAAGGATTCGGTTAAAACCGTCTGATGCGCTTGAAGTAGAGCTGCTGCCCAGAGGCTGAATCCAACAAGTACGACAGCGAACCGGAAGATGTGAATTTTCCTGTTCATTTTTTTTCCTCCAAATATAAAGACGTTCTTTCGCAACAGCACATGACTCTTCGTCCAGACTCTTCTCGCGGATTTGTTAATCAGACCTCCTTTTTCCCTCACAGTCTTACGACATTGCGATCTTCGGAAGGCTGTTTATCTATGAATGAAAAACTCGGCGAAAGATGTAGTGTCTCCTACGACACCACTAAAAGAACACGCTACACAGCTCAAACAAATTTGTCAAGAAAAAAACACCAGGAATATTCAAAGGACTGGCAGCTTTAGATACTGCCGGAGATGTTTAGCTGCATTTCTAATTTACTGCATAGTCCGTTTCAGACTGCCTTCCATTGTTCATCTTTTGACTTCTGTCTCCTATATTCTGTATTCTTATCATTGAAATTAATGCAGGTAAACTTTAGAATAGTCAGGAGATATTAAAGTGATGCTCCTAATCAAGAGGTGATTTTATGGAAACAAAAAAATACAGGATTTTTATCTCTGCGGCAATAGTGATTTTCTTGAGTATTTTAACCGGTGTAATTACCTTCGCGCAGGAAGAAGACAAGGAAAAAATCCTGCAGGAATTTCGCCGACGCTTAGCGGACTCCAACGGCGTATCCGTATATGTGGATGTTATTACAAAGGAAAAATCCGAGGAACAGTCTTTAACCGAACAAATTCAAAAAGATATAGAAGAGAAGTTGAAGGAATCAAAAATAAAGCTTTTAACCAAAGACCATTTTGAATACGCACCCGGCCGGCCGCGACTGGCGGTTTATATCGTTATCTTCAAAGAGCCGTCACTCAAAGATGTATATCTTTATTCGTTTAGAATAGTACATTTCGAAGATGCGATTCTTGACAGGAACCAAAGATACGCCGAAGGCGTATGCTGGGACAGCGGCTTGTATGTCGGCAGAGAAAGATTGGCCTCGATAAGAAGAGATATAAAAACTCACATTAACAGGTACATCAACGATTACCTTGCCGCAAATCCAATCCAATGATGGATTTTGAGGTAGATATTGGTTTACAACCTATCTCAGGTGGTGAATCTAAGATATTTAGGAGAATAAACAAAAATCATGAACAAGAACGAAAAAAAGAAGATGAGAGAAGGGATGAAAAAAACTATTAAAAGATTGGCCAATGCTCGTGTTGAGAAAGGGAATAAATTGTACCCTGCCAATTTACATGCAGTTTTAGCTTTATGTATTTGTTGTTTTATAGACGCTCTTGGAAAATATATTTATGGAGGTGACGCAGATAAATGTAAATTTAAGCGTTTCATAGAAAATTATATGCCAATTTTTTATAATGCTCTCGTTCAAAAAGCTAAAAATGAAGGGAAAAAAGAAAGAGAAATTTACCTTGAATTATTTTATTCTCACATAAGGAATGGTATGGTTCACGAATATTTTCCAAAACAGAAAACATCGAGTGTGGGAATAAAATCCAGAGATTGTAATCAAATAGTTTCCGGCGCAAGGAATAAATTAATTATATGCTTACCTGAATTGAAAAAAGAATTCGAAAATATCTTGGATAGAGCATTAATTGATGTTTTATAAAGTTATAAATTATTTAGAAATATGGGATAATAAATGAAAGTGCTTGTAATTTATGATTCGTATTTTGGTAATACAGAAAAGATAGCGCAGGCGATAGGTGAGACTGTTGGCGCATCGAATGATGTTGAGATTTGTAAGGTAAGTGAAATCTAGCCGGAGCAATTGAAAGGATTGAGTCTTTTGGTTGTTGGTTCGCCTACCCGCGCATTCAGGCCTTCACCGGCTACGAACGGTTTTTTAAAAAATATCCCGACCAATGGTCTTGAAGGTGTGAAAGCGGCAGCGTTTGATACTCGCATTTCAGAAGATGATGCCAATCCTCGCGTGTTGCGTTTTTTAATGAAGCTGTTTGGATATGCTGCTGAGCCTGTTTCAAAAAAGCTCAATAAAAAAGGAGCGGAAATAATTGTCGCACCCGAGGGATTTTGTGTCAATGATACCGAAGGCCCGCTCAAGCAAGGCGAACTCGAACGAGCCGCAGCCTGGGCAAAAAAAATAATAGAGATATTGTAAGACGCCGGACAAGAGTGGATGGTTATCCGGAAAAAAATAACGATTATTTTTAAAAAAATCGGCCGGAGGGTGTTATAATTCATTCCATAAATAAAAGCTGATAATAAAGCACACAGGGGAGTAATTATGAAAAAAATATTTGTTTCGGGTTGTTACGACATTCTCCACGCCGGTCACGTCCAGTTCTTTAACGACTGCAAGACTTTGGGTGACCACCTGACAGTATGCTTTGCTTCGGACGATGTCTTATGGGCGCATAAAAACAGGCGTTCTTCTATCCCACAGGACCATAAAAGGGCAATCATCCAGGCAATGGAGATGGTGGACGATGTCGTCATGGGTGAGAATATGGAAATAGGGCTTGATTTCAAGGACCATTTCCTCCGGATTAAACCGGATGTTTTGGCCGTCACCGAGGACGATAAATACAGCGAATTAAAGCGTGCTCTTTGTGCACAATACGGCGTGAAATACCACCTCTTTCCGAAAACTCCGCCGAAGTTCAAACCCATTTCGACGACCGGCATCGTCAAATGGATTCGCGCCCCGAAGGAAGCCCCCCTACGGGTGGATTTCGCCGGGGGCTGGCTGGATGTCCCTCGGTTCGCAAGGGAAGGAGGCTTTATAGTCAATTGTGCCATCTCCCCATTGGTGTCACTGAACTGCTGGGACTATGAAAAGCGGTCCGGTTTAGGAGGAAGCGGTGCCTGGGCTATTCTCAACGGCGAGGACGGTGTCCTGAGTGAGCTTAACCTCGGCGTGGGCTGGCAGGACCCGGCGATTATTCAGGAGACCGGCCTGTGTGTCTGGCAGAGCGGCCGACATCCCGTCCTGCATTTCAAGCGCAACGGCAGTATGCTCAAGGGGCTTCTGGCGATTAACTATACCAATCAGGAGCATGACACGCCGGACATCGCCGAACGAGACCGTGATTACAATGCTATTTATCAGGCCGGTCGGGTCGCAGCAGAGGCGGTGCTTTACGAGGACGTGGATAAACTGGCCGAAGCGATACGGATGAGCTACCGGCTCCAGTTGGCCGAGGGTATGGAATCTTTGATAGAATCGGAAGAATGCTTAGCGTGTAAATATTGCGGCGGTGGCTGGGGTGGTTATGCCCTATATTTATTCTCCGGCCCCAGGCAACGGGATGATTTTGTTACCCGCCATTCCCAGGCTAAACCGATTGAGCCGTATATCAGGCCGTTGTAGATTTTATTCCCGGATTGGAAGCTGCCCCCTGAGTATGAGCAGCGTGGCTGGATCTGGCTGTTCCTGAGAAAAGAAAAATAAGCTGCGGTTCTTACATAGAGTATGTTGCTTGTTCCGGCTGTTATGTGAAAGAAGATTCTCCCGTGGCTTTTTGTCCAATCAGGTGTGCTTTTGTTGCTTTTTTTAACATTTTGGTGCTTTGGAAACGGTTAAAAATGCCCTAAAACCATTTCCTGTAAAAAAAATAAGAAATTTTACATTTTTTCAATCAAGATTTCAGCGTCTCGAACGCCTAATTAGTAGTGAAGTCTAAAAATGCTGTAAGTTTACTAATTTTTGAGCAATTGTATTCGATTATAGCGGTAAAATAACGGTGCTTTAATCTTTATTTGAGGCCTGCGAGAGGAGATATTTGCCCGGAGGCCGATTCGGAAAAGAAACGGAGGAGAGAGTGCAATGAAACAGGTACTAATTTTTTGTCTGCTGGCCGGTTTATTTATTACATCAGCATCCGGCGGCGAATTTCAGGTCAACACACACACAACGCGGGACCAGGCGGATCCGGACATTGCTGTTGATGCGAACTGCGGATTTGTCGTTGTCTGGCGAAGTTACGGTCAGGACGGAAGCTCAAACGGCATATTTGGACAACGGTTTGATACGAATTATAGCCCTGCCGGTGATGAATTTCAGGTAAATTCAATTATCACCGGCAACCAGACTGAACCGGCTGTGGCAATTGATGCTGCAGCCGGTTTTATTGTCACCTGGCGAGGGCCTGGGATTGCGGATCCGAACCGGGAAGATATTTTCGCCAGATGGTTCGACCCGAATGGCTCGCCGGTGACTGATGACATTCAAATCAACAACGATACTCCCGGTAGGCATATTTGTCCAAGGGTGGCAATCAATCACATTGGAGTATCTATCATTGTCTGGGAGAGTGTGGATTATCCCGAGGAAGGCGACAGGACCATCTGCGGCCGATTGTTTGACCGTATCGGTATGGAATTCGGGGATGAATTTATTATCAGCGGTGAGATGTCACCCTGCCGTTATCCCGATGTTGCAATGGACCCGAACGGCAATTTTGTTGTCGTTTGGATGGTTGATAAAAGTTCCAACTCGATAATGGCCGGGCTTTTTAGCGCCGACGGATCAGCTAAAAAAGAGCCATTCAAGGTCAACACGATAACTTTCAATTCTGTCACTAAACCGTCGATTGCGATAGACGAGACCGGATGTTTTATAGTAACATGGGACGGTGATCCCAATCTCGCATCTATGGATGATATTCACGCCCGGATATTTGACCCGAACGGTACGGCTTTGAGCGAGCAGTTTATAGTCAACACGACAATCGAGCAGGCACAGCAAAATCCGCGGGTTGCCATGAACGGCCCGGGTGAATTCGTTATTGTCTGGGATAGCAGAACCGATCCTAACGTCAATGAAAGGGACATATTCGGTCAACGATTCGACAGCTTCGGCGAACCTATTGGAAATGAATTCCAGCTTAATACGACTATAGAGGCAGACCAGAGGTACCCTGCTGTTGCAATAGGATCCGACGGAAGGTTTGTCACTGTCTGGCAGAGTGACGAGCAGGACGGCTCATGCTTCGGCGTCTTCGGCCGCTCGGATTTCATCATCGAACCGGCGGATTCTAATGGTGTAATTGTCGATTTAAACGACCACTAAATTCTCTCAAATGAGTGGAAATAGACCGAAAATCACCCGGTATCAGATTTAATCGAAGATGATACAATAGACCATCAGGATTTAATGGAATTCTGACCATGGTGGTTAAGATATTGTCAATAGCGTGACATATAAGTGTATGCGTCTACAGTACTTATCGGTGATATTGTTAGTTTATTTCAACCTTATTATTGCATCTAAGTGCTTTTTTGACAGGCTTTTAAGCAAAAGATTTATGCTTTACCTAAAGATGCCTGTCCCTGTCGGGCAATTTTTCTTGACAAAAATCCTCCTTACAGTTTATAATCATAAAAGTTATGAGGAGGTGTGTTTATAGTGTGTCTTAGCCGGTCGCATATTTCTTCGAAAATATTAATAGAACGATAATATAACACTTTAACATAGGAAGAGGAAAATGTTTCATCGTTATCTCAATCTAACAACTGCAGTAACAATATTGATCCCTGTGTTGGCATTTTCTGTAAATTCACCGGCTGATCCCATGTATTATAATTATGAAAATGTTGGGGCTAATACTAATGTGATCCCGTTCGGTGATTACGGTGGCAGAGCGGTTAACTGGCTTTTCCTCCCCGGTGATTTTACTGAGCCAACACCGCTTCCGGCGGGTAACCAAATCACCGATGTGTATTTCTTTATTGTAACAGGCGGTTCACGCACTTATACCGACCTGACTATCAAGATGGCTCAGGATGATATCACGACTTTAACCTCCGGACAGTTTTATCCGGGATCGTGGGATACGGTCTATTACAATCCATCTATAAGTTTATCTGCAACAAGTGATTCATGGTTAGGCATAACATTGGACAGTCCTTATCTTTATGATCCAACGAGAAGTTTAATCTTATCTGTCGAACAAAACGGAAGTACAGGTTCTTATATGTATGTTCGCCAAAACATTCTTTCTGATATAAGGAGAATTTGCTCTCAAGGTGGTCCTCCTTTTACTCCTTCAAGCGGGGATGGTTGTATAGTCAATTTCGGAGTTGATGTTGTACCAATACCGCTACCCGGCGCTGTCGTACTCGGCGGTCTCGGCTTGAGCTTTGCCGGCTGGCGACTCAAACGCAGAACAATATAATTAAACGTAGTAAATCAGACTATCAAAGGGCTACAGGCATACGCTTGCGGCCTTTTTTTATTGTAACCGGGCAAAAAAACACTCCAAATGATTTACAACAGTGGCGAACTAAACAAGATTTTAGCATTCGATGTTCGAGAGTTTCTGGGATAAACCGTGGTTTATAGGTTTTGCCTGGTGGGATTGAACGGAGACCTTATACCCAGGGGAAAGAGCTCAGGGCAATACCTCCTTTTGCACATACGACAAATCCGTCGAGCAATTGGTCAGGCAGGGGTATGCAAAATTCGTTAACAGTTTTTACTTCTTGCCGGTTTATGTTGGGCGAAAATAAAATAAAACCATATTTGCAGAGCATAACAGCGATGTTATAATATCTCTGTCGTGATTAAAGTTGGAATTTTTGGGATGTTTTGAAAGGAATCGAACAATGTTTACCAAACGATTATTACCGTTGTCCCTGATTGTATTGATATTGGTTGTGTTTGCCGGTTGCTCACCGACAATAGTCGCCACGAATATGGGAGTGTATCGTGGAATGAAACTTTATTCGGTTTCGGACAAGGATATCGAGACGGTATATAACGCAACACTGGAGGCCTTGGGCAAGCTCCAGATTGGTGTTGAGAGTAAGGCGAAAGATGTCTTTGCAGCAAAGGTTGTTGCAAAGAGCGCGGACGGCAAAGATATCATCATCGATATCAAACCCATCGAGGACGACAAGACCAAATATACTATTCAGGTTGGCTCACTCGGTGACGAATCAAGATCGCGAGTGATTTTTACGGAGATAAAGAATATTTTAATGGAGAAATAAAAAGACGTCCTCTTTTCCTGAAGTATATCTTCTTTATATTCCGTAAATAACAGGTTTATACATGTGAATACGGACAGCACTCGTGCGGGCTGTCGGCGTATAAAGGCTCGTGTGAGACTATGCCCGAAGCGAAGCGTTCTTCCATTCTGCGGAAAACCGACGGTGCCGACTTGGCCATTTCCCGGAGCTTCTGTATCTCAGGTTCGGTAATTTTGCTATATGATTTGCCTACCGGAATCGCTTTATAAAACAGATCCAGAAATCCCGGCGGTATCGCCGTTGTTACAGGTTCCTGCGATAAGGTAAAACGCATAGCCATATTAATCTCTTCGTCTTTTTCCAGTGCGTTATACCAGTTATCACGAGTCCGCTGAGCACCTTGTGGCCAGGAGCCGCCGCACATTCCTTTAATTGCGATGACTCCCATGCCCTGCTCTTTTGCATATTCAAGGATGTTCTTGCCGAAGTCCATCTGGAAAAATTCGATGAAATTTATTGGGAACATAATCGTATCGAATTTAAATCCTTTAAGAGCTTCCATTGCGGCTTTCCTGGTATGTGCCGAGAAACCGAAGTATCGAACCTTACCTTGTTCCTTTGCCTTGATGAAAGTTTCCATTGCTCCGCCGGGATCCAGTGCCCGCTTGACTTCTTCCGTCCTGGTGATACCGTGTAACTGATAAAGATCGAAATAATCCGTTTTGAGCCGGGATAGTGATCTTTCCAGTTCTTTACGCGCACCATCTGCGTCTCTCATCTGTGTTTTGCAGGAAATAAATATCTTACTCCTATCGATACCCTGCAGTCCCGTGCCCATACTGATTTCGGATCTGCCCCGGTTGTATGTCGGCGCGACATCGAAATAGTTAATACCCTGCTCGTAGGCATGTTGCAGCGCCTTTGTGTCTTCATCCTGGCTTTGTTTGGCTAATGACAAGCCGGGAAAGCCGATAATGGAGATTTTTTGGCCTGTTTTACCGAGCGTGCGTTTGGGCATTTCGGCTTCTTTTTCCTTCGAATCTGTTTTGGTCGCTCCAAAAGTTATTTTTGAAGTCAAATAATAGCTTCCGGCTACGCCGCCGACGGTTTTGAGGAATGTTCGTCGTTTCATAATTACCCCCTTCTTAAGAAGCATAAGGCTTTTTTTACCACTTATTTGGTATATATCATTTCCGGTCTTGAAATGTTCTGTTTTTAATTAAGAAAATCTTTTTGTTACTTCTTCGAGAATCAGTCGTTGTGCATTTTCCATAGGTCCCGGCACGAATGTTCCTGCCGCCATTTTATGCCCTCCTCCGCCGAAAACTGCGGCAATTTCACCGACATCGAGGGCCCCTTTGCTCCGTAGTGAGCAGCGGATACGGCCGTCGTCAAGCTCTATGAATAATGCCGTAGTGTCAACTGTGTTTATCCTGCGGCATTCGTTTATGAGATTCTCGCTATCGGCGTATGTAGCGCCGGTCTGTTCGAAATCATGCCGGGTTATATACATCGTTGCAAATCGGTCGTTAAGATGCAGCTCGAATGTATTGAGCATTGCGATCATCAGCATAAAACGCGATTGTGAAAAATTTTCGTAGAGCTTGTGATAAAGTACCGTTGGTTTTACTCCTATATCAATCAGCTTGGCACAGGCGGAAAAGACTCTGCCGTCCGCATTATTAAACTGGAACCAGCCTGTATCGGTAGCGACCGCAATAAACAGGGCTTCGGCAATTTTTTCGGTTATTTCCCAATTGGCGCATTTGAATAATTCCAGGACGACTAATGCCGTAGCGGCGGCGTCCGCTTCGATTAATTCAACCGCACCGAGGCCGTCGGATGTCCTGTGGTGGTCAATGACTAAAACAGGCTTATCGTTTTGTTTCAGATAGTCCTTGAACTTCGGCAATTGGCCGGGACTATTGGTATCGAGAATTATTATCAAATCGAATTCGTCTGCTTTTAAATCTTCGAGCTGAATATCTTCACCGAGAACCGGCACTTTTTCGGTTAGAAGAAAGCGATACCAATCAGGTACAGGTGACAATAACAAAGGTTTTACTTTTTTCCCGATTGTTCTGAGCACATCACAGATTGCCACAAGGCAACCGAGGGCATCGCCGTCCGGCTTGGTATGCGTCGTGACTAAAATCCTCCCGGATTTATCAATCAATTCAACCGCTTGTTGTAAATCATCTTTTTTTATCATATTGATAATCAAGCATTATGTTTACGGTGCATATTAAAATCTTACTTTTGGATTTCGCCGTTAATTTTAACGTTATCCATAATCAGGTTCTTGATGCCTTCTATTCGGTTGCCCCTGGCGACGTTGTCGAACGTGCAGTTTTTCAAAGTGACATCAGTTATCGGCGAACGTTCATAACCGTTAATATACAGTCCGTACCTGCTTTTATTGCAGGTGACGTTTTCCATATTTATGTTCCTGACGGTCGGTGTAAATGTACCGGCATCGCCTTCCCCGTAGAAAAAGTTGATTCTAAGCACCGCTTCCGCGACCTGTCCTACGGTCACATTTCTCATATAGACATTTTCGACGAATCCGCCGCGTACGGAATTGGTCTTTATTCGCAGTGCCCTGTCCAGGTTCGGGCTGTCCATTTTACAGTTTTCGGCGAAAATATTCCTTGCTCCGCCGGTCATCTCGCTGCCGATGACAACGCCACCGTGTCCGTCTTTCATTTCACAGTTGCGGACGATGATATTTTCACTGGGGACATTGACCCGTCTGCCGTCGTTGTTTCTGCCGGACTTGATGGCGATACAGTCGTCGCCGGTGTCGAAGTAACAGCCTTCAATCAGGACGTCTTTGCACGATTCGGGATTGCAGCCGTCGTTGTTGGGGCCATGGCCGATTACTTTTACATTTCGGACGGTAATATTCTGAGACAGAACCGGGTGAATGTGCCACATGGGGGAATTTTTGAAAGTCACTCCCTCGATCAGGATATTTTTACATTTGTATGGCTGAACCATGTTCGGCCTAATTTCTTTACCGATACCGAAGATTCGCTCTTTTACCGGCACGCCGGCTTCGCCCATTTCCCGCGAGGCGTTAACATTTGCGCCCTGTGCCCTCCTGCGTCCCCACCAGTTTTCATTGCTGCCCTGGCCGTCGAGAGCGCCTTTACCGGTTATGGCGATATTTTCCTGTTCGTAGGCGTAAATCAGGGGCGAAAAGTTCATTACTTCGACTCCCTCGAACCTAGTATAAACTACAGGCATGTAAGCATTCGGATCGGTGGAGAATTTAATTTCGGCACCTTCGGAAACATACAGGTTGACGTTACTTTTGAGATGTATCGGTCCGGTAAAAAATGTTGCCGCAGGAACAACGACCCGTCCCCCGCCGGCCTGGTTGGCGGCCGATATTGCTTTTTTGAATGCTTCTGTGCAGTCCGTCTTTCCGTTCCCTACTGCACCGAAATCCGTAATATTATAATCCCGATCCGGGAACTGCGGTGGTTTAATCCTGCTCAATATCTCCGGGACTTGCTCCCAGCCTGTTGCTGTGATGCTCGTCGTCGCACAAGAGGTGGACAAAATAAGCAAGCCGATACAGAATAATACCGACAGTATTTTACTCGTAATAGTTACGGTAGCTTTCGGATTTTTCCGATCCTGAACTTTCACAGTGACCTCCAATATAAGTTGTTCAATAAGATTATAAAATATTTCAATCCGATTTTATTCGGCATCATCAAAAGAGTTTACCAGAAAAATCAATCCCAGGCAAATAACTACTCGGCCTTTATTCATCTTTTTAGTGAATCGCCGAAAACATTACTATGTTGAAGCATCAGTTAAGAGTTTTTTTGCTTTTTGACAGTCTTTTGCGATTTGTGTGGAGAGTTCTTCCGGAGTTTTGAATTTGTGCTGGCTGCGGATTCGCTCAATAAAGTCCATAGCCATATATTTGCCGGTCATGTAAGCGGCATTCTCTTTTAGTAAATGAGCCTCTATCAACAATGGAAATTCATCTCCGTAAGTTCTTGCCTGGCCGATACTATATACGGCAGGAATTGCCTCTTTGGAGATGAGAATATTCTCGATGGTCTCACCAATTCTCGCAAAGCCGGCATAAACTCCCTCGGCCGGAATAACCTGCGCGGGCTTTTTCATATTCAGCGTGGGGAAACCTAATTTTTTACCGATGCCCCGGCCGGGGATTATTTCTCCGATCAACCTATAAGTCCTTCCCAAAGCGGTAGCGGCATCGGCAACATGGCCGCTTTCGAGCATATAGCGAATCATCGTACTTGAAATCCTTACCCTCTGGCCTGTTGAAAGTTCGATTTCTTTCGACCCTATTACCGAAACATCGAAGTCATGTTTGGCCCCCAGCTTTTTAAGTATATCGATATTGCCGGCCCGTTTTGCGCCGAAGTTGAAGTCGTGGCCCTCGACGACCGCGCTCGGGTGAATATTTTCTATAAGGAATCGTCCGACAAAATCTTCCGGCGTAAGATTCAACAGTTCGGCATTGTCTTTCAGTACAATCAGGCAATCTATGCCGGATTGTGCAATTAAGTGTTTCTTGAGTTCTAAAGGAGTCAAAACGCCGGGAGCCTTTTCCGGATATAGAATTGCGACCGGGTGTGGCTCGAAAGTCATTGCGATACATTCAGCCCGGTTCTTTTGAGCGGCCTGTTTGGCTGCGGATAAAATCTCCTGATGTCCGAGATGGACGCCGTCGAAGTTTCCGATAGTCAGCACCGGGCCTTTTGGTATTGTTTTTATCTCTGTTATAGAATCTATGATTTTCATTTTGTCTTTTTCGAGCTAATGGAAACTTATAATCCAAACAACAAAAAACCGTATTATATTTACATAAACGGTGAAAATATGCAATTCTTTTCGAGTCCGGATGAGAATTAAAAAAGCCGTCTTTTCCCTGTATTTTTCTTTTTCGATTTTTTTGCAAAAAATATTTGCAACTTAGTTGCATATTTTGTATCCTATAGCAAATTATAAAAGATTATCAGTTTTTTAATTAGGATCGCCGGTTTCAGGAAAAATGAAGCAAAAATTGAAGCCAATATTGAAAGAATTAGAGAGCCATTCGCCATTTACACTGTTCGGGGCCTTTACCGGTATTCTTTTTATGCTGCTGTTCCGGAATTTGGCGCATGGTACAAGCCTTGGAATATTCTATGTATTTCATCCGGCTCACGTCTTGTTAAGCGCGATTGTAACTACTTCGATATTCCGGCATTACGCCCGCAAGCGAGGTTTTTTGACCGTATTTCTAATAGGGTTTATCGGCTCTATTGGGATCGGAACCCTCAGCGATTCTTTGATTCCGTATATAGGTGAGCTGATTTTGGGTATGCACATAGAGGTTCATGCTCACGAACATACAGGTTTCGCCGAGCAGGCACACATCGGATTTATCGAAGGCTGGTACGTGGTTATTCCGGCTGCAATTATCGGTGTGCTGATTGGATATTTCAGGCCGAAGACGAAATTTCCACATGCAGGACATGTCCTGCTCAGTACGTGGGCGTCCTCGTTCCATATGCTTATGGCGATGGGCGGTGTCTCGCTCTTGAAAATTACAGGCAGCTTCATGTTTTTATTCATAGCCGTTATTGTGCCCTGCTGTTTTAGTGATATTGTATTTCCGTTGTTATTTGTTAAATCATCGGAAGAATTGCTGCATCATCATTAGTTCCCTTGGAAAAAAATCATGAAGATGAATCCGGATAAACAGGCACGTGAAATGTTGAAAGCGGCGAAACTTTACTGTACAAAACACAGGATAACTATCCTCAAGGTGCTGCTCAGGACAAAAAGGCCTTTAAGCCAGGACCAGATTGCCCGACGATGCGGCAAAAAACACTTCGATAAGGTGACAATCTACCGCACATTAGAGAGCTTACTGAAAGCGGGATTGATACACAAGGCTTTTATGGATAAAAGAGCATCCCATTTTGAACTGGCCCATAACTGTACCGAAAAGCAGTGCCATCCACACTTTACCTGTACGAGCTGCGGTAATACACACTGCCTTACGCATATGTCACTACCTATGGCGACAAGTCCTTACAAAGGCTTTATCATAAAACGACAAAAAGTTCACCTTGAGGGCCTGTGCCCCGAGTGTGCATAATATTAAAAGTATGTTTCAAAAGAGGCAAAAAACGAAAGAACGGGGGAAAATTAAATTGCTCGGAGCAGCTCGGAAAGTTGTCCTGGTGGTTGGAATGCTTTGCTTTTTATCGACCGTCACGGGCGTTACGCTGCAATTGCATCTGTTAAGTTACGAACATAGTGACCGGCACGATCATGAAAATTGCGATATCTGCAAACAATTTTTTGCCATTCACTATAAGTTTATTCTCAATTCATATACGATAATTACCTGTTTCGAGCATTTCGCCCGGAACACGCAATATTCAAGGCCCATCATACCGGGATTATTTTGTCTAAAAGCTTATAATCCCCGGCCTCCTCCGTTTGCTTCTTAAATGCGAAAACACATATTTTCCCGGCGCTTCAGGTAAAGCGGGTAAGCGACATCTTTTGCGCCACAAACTCGAAAGTAAATTTTTAGGTATAAAAGCATTTAAGGAGCAAGGAATGCTTAAGAAAATTGTTTTAATATTGATATTTTCCGCTTTTGCATTTCTCGGAGATATCCCCGTCGCACAGGGCAAAGACAGCTCTCCGGGTAATGTTGTAGATCCCAATGACGGTGTTCGGGAGCTTCGGCGGCAGATGATTGAAATGCAGAAAAAGCACGATGCCGAAATAAATGCCCTGAGAAAGCAAATGGATAGAATTACCGCTGGCAACGAAGAGCCGCAATCAAAAAGTCAGATAGAATCCCTTCGCGAATTGGCGAAGGCTGAAGCTTCGAAGGAAGCGACCGCCGAGAAGAAACCGGAAGAAAAGGTATTCAAATCAGGCTCTCTCGGTCTGCAGGCCCTTAATCCGGAAATAAGTGTCACCGGAGATTTCCTTTTCTCGTCCGGGAAGGACAGGACCAGCGAACACAACAACGATTTCAATTTTCGCAATCTGGGCATTCACACGGAAGCTTGGCTTGATCCGTACACGCGATTCAAAGGAGCGCTGGAATTTCACGAAGATGAAACCGAACTCGGCGAGGCATACGTAACATTATATAATATCCGCGACGATTTAAACCTGACATTGGGTAAATTCCGCCAGCAATTCGGCGTTGTCAATCGATGGCATAAGCACGGCCTGGACCAGGTCGATTTTCCTCTTGCTTTGCGCAAGATTTTTGGCGAGGGCGGTTTGAATCAGAGCGGCCTTTCGCTGGACTGGTTAATGCCACCCGCCGGTAATACGACACAGCAGTTGACTTTCCAGCTTACGGACGGCTCGAACGACCGTTTGTTCGGCCAGAACAGCCGGAACAGACCCTCTTTTCTGGCGCACTATAAAAATTACCGGGACATCTCGAAAGATACTTATCTTGAATGGGGCCTTACAGGTCTGATGGGATGGAATAACCGGTGGGAGCTTGCAGGCGGCAACGAACAAAGCGACAGTATGATTACAACGGCCCTTGGCGCGGATTTATCCATCCTTTGGGAGCCGACGGAAAGAATGCGATATCGAAACGTGGAATGGCGCAGCGAAGTGTATATGTTGAGTAAAAGACTTCTTGCCCCCGATAATTCCGGCACCGATAACATCAATGCGTGGGGATTGTACAGTTATCTCCAATCCAAACTTTCGCGGACGATTGAGGTGGGGGTCAGGGGAGATTATTACGTTCCCGATACCAAAAGTTATGCGGAAATTTCCGATTCGCTATCGTTGTCGCCTCTGGCGGTGACATCGGATAGCCCACACATCTGGCAGGTGGGACCGTATATAACCTGGTGGCAAAGCCCCTTCGTCAAGTTTCGAATAGAGTACGATTACGGCAACGGCAAGGGAATTGATAGCCCCGAACACCTCGTATGGCTGCAGTGTGTATTTGCGGCCGGTCCCCACAAGCATGAACGTTATTAAGAGAAAGGAGCACTATTATTATGAAAAAGATGTTATTCGTGCTCGTATCGGCGATAATTATTTCATCGGCTGCTCAATCGGCCGATTCCCGGCCATCAAAAGATCAAAAAACTAAATTGCAGGTTGTGACGACATTACCTGATTATGCCTTAATTGCCGGTTTTATAGGCGGGGACCGTATTAGCGTCAAGGCCATTGTTCGTGGAGACCAGGATGCGCATTTCATTCGGCCCAAGCCCTCATTTGCCACTGCACTGCGAAAGGCCGATGTCCTTGTTGAGACAGGCCTTGATTTGGAATTGTGGATTCAAACGGTCATTGACAACTCCGGCAACCGCAAAATCCGCAGCGGGCAAAAAGGTTATGTTGCAGCAGCGTCTGGGATTAACCTGATGGAGAAGCCGGAAGTAATTTCGAGGGCCGAAGGCGGCGTTCATATCCATGGGAATCCTCATATTACATGCAGTCCGTTAAATATTAAAGCCATTGCCCGGAATATAACGACGGGATTAATCAATAACGACCCGGCAGGTGAGGAAATCTACCTTCGGAACCTGGAAAAATTCCATCGGCAAATCGACGAGCACCTTTTCGGCGCCGAGCTTGTGGAAATGTTAAGCGGTGAGACGCTGTGCGATCTTGCCGAACAGGACAGGCTCATCCCATTTCTTAAAAAGCAGGAATATGAGGGAAAGCCGCTTAACGAATATCTCGGCGGCTGGATGAAAAAGATGCTGCCGCTCAGAGGCACACCGATTGTGACCTATCACAAAAACTGGGTGTATTTTATTACGCTGTTTGGCCTTGAGGAAGCGGGTACCGTGGAACCCAAGCCGGGAATACCACCCTCACCGAAGCATGTCACTAACCTGATTAATCTCATGCAGGAAAGAAATATAGAGATAATCTTGGCTGCGAACTATTTCGACGAGCAAAAGATAAGAACGGTGGCTTCGAGAACGAACGCTGAAGCGGTTATTGTCCCTCTGTATGTCGGTGGAGCGGCAGGCGTTGATGATTATTTCAAGCTTGTCGATTACTGGGTGGATGGATTAATAAATGCGGCTCAGAAAAAAGGCCTTATAAATAATCCCGATTAAAAAGCGATCGATATGAATGTCGAAATGATACGATTCTTCTCGGTTCAGATAACACTAATCGCAGTTGTGCTGATCCTGCATACGTATATAGGACTGCACATTATCAGGCGAACATTGATATTTTCCGACCTCGTGCTCGACCAGTTGGCGGCCTTCGGTGCTCTTGCCGCGATAGCACTGGGAATAGAATACGGCACGTTGCAGTCCTATATAGCTTCGATGGCTGCGGTACTTTTCGGCGCTATTTTATTGGCTCTTATAAAGCCGAAAAATCCCGCCATACCTCGCGAGGCGATTATAGGTATTATGTACGCGCTTGCTCTGGTTGCCTGTCTTTTAGTGGCGGATAAACTCCGCGGCGGAGATGCCTATGTCACCAAGACGCTCTCCGGCTCCATGCTGTGGGTGAGCTGGCCTTTAGTCTGCGTGACATCCGGAACATACGCTCTGCTGCTGATTTTTCATTATAAGTTCCGGCATAAATTCATAGGGCTTGTGGAAAATCCGCAAATGATTGGAAGCGAGAAGTTCTGGGACTTTCTTCTTTTCACGACACAGGGAATTATTACGGTCCTGATTGTTCCCATAGCGGGCGTCCTATTGGCTTATGCGTTCCTGATGATACCGGCGGCTATTGCGGCGATGTTTACCAGAAAATGGGCCGGTGCCGTGCTCATCGGATGGAGCGCCGGTTTTATCGCCTGTTTGATGGGGCTTTGTTCATCGTATTTTTTTAATCTGCCTTATGGCCCGAGCTTAGTTTTGTTTTTGGGCCTGTTTTTTATTTGTGCGGCGGTTATTAGTGTCATACTTCGCAGGAAGGCCGTTATTGAAAAAGGACCCCGGTAATGTCACAGTTGATTCAGATAATCGGTTTACCTTTTCTGGCGTGTATTATGATGGGTTCTGTTCTGGGATACATGGGCATACACGTTCTTAAAAGGGAGGTGATTTTCGTTGATATTGCGCTGGCCCAGGTTGCCGCTGTCGGTGCCATCGTATCTCATCTTGTCTTCGAGGCACATGAGGGTTCGGTGCTTTCCTATGTATGCTCGCTGGCGGCGGTTTTTTCCATAGCGGCCCTTTATGCCCTGGCTCGAATCACAATAACTCAAATATCTCTCGAAGCCGTCATAGGAATTTCCTATGCAATCGCTGCTGCTGCGGCTTTGTTTCTCGTCGGGATCGCGCCGGGCGGTCATATCCATATACAGGAGATACTGTCCGGCAGTTTGCTCTGGACGAGCCGGTGGGATATTATCTCTGTTTTGTTGGTCTTTTTGATAGTAGGATTTTGCTTCTGTCTTTTTCGCAAGCCATTGACCGGCATATCGGATAGCTACCGGCAGATTCACGTTAAAAAAGCAGGAGTGGTGTTTTGGGATTTTATTTTCTATTTACTGTTGGGAATTGTCATTACATTGTCGGTCCAGATGGGGGGTATTGTTGTTGTTTTTGCCTATTTGATAATGCCGGCTACCATATCAGCCGTTTTCACTTCGCGTCTCGGTCTGCAATTGGTTATTATCTGGACGGCAACAACAGCGGCATCGATATCAGGCCTCTTGTACGCCTATTATCTTGATTTTTCCATCGGGCCGAGCATCGCATTATTCCTCGGCTTTGAATTGATTATCACCGCAATCTTTGCCAGATTAACAACCAAGCGCCAAAATAGGCGTTTGTAAAAAAAATCACCTGATAAGATATCTATATTGATTATTTTGAAGGATTCAATACAATACCCATACTTTAACTTTATTGATGTGATGTTTTTTGCCGTATTAAATCGTTCTCTATTATTAAACTGAAGGAGTTAAGAATGAATCTTGGACAGCAAAAAGTCTCCGTCGGAGAAAAAGTCGGTTACAGTCTGGGCGATACTGCTTCAAATCTGTTTTTCCAAACTTTCATATATTATATGCTTTTTTTCTACACGGATGTGTTTGGCATCACCGCTAAGGCGGCAGGGACTATGTTTATAGTTACCAAAATCTGGGATGCCGTTAACGATCCTATGATGGGTATGATTGCAGACCGAACCAACACAAGATGGGGAAAATTCCGTCCCTATTTAATTTGGGGTGCAATTCCATTGGGTGTACTTGGAGTATTAACCTTTACAACACCTGAATTGGGTTCTGTTGGTAAGCTTATATACGCTTACATAACATATACATTGTTGATGATGGCCTATACGGCTATCAATGTTCCATATTCAGCAATAATGGGTGTCATGACATCAAATTCTCATGAACGTACAACGGTATCCTCTTTCCGATTCATAGCTGTTTTTGCTGCACTGCTCTTCGTTCAATACTTCATCCCAACAATGACCGAAGATGCAGAGATTCCGACTAAGAGTTGGCAATTAACCATGACCATCGTTTCCGGAATAGCGGTTGTTCTTTTTGTAATTGCTTTCTTTTCGAGTAAAGAACGCGTTCAACCTCCAAAGGGACAAAAAACCCCAATCA